>Ga0302316_10002965_pt1 | contig 11870 bp, 9 predicted proteins | sample III_Palsa_N3_2_FD_200456 | JGI IMG/M metagenome (GOLD analysis project Ga0302316, IMG submission 200456) | Peat permafrost microbial communities from Stordalen Mire near Abisko, Sweden - III_Palsa_N3_2 | ecosystem: Environmental > Terrestrial > Soil > Palsa > Peat permafrost | place: Sweden... | reverse complement strand
AACGGCTGCGCGCGGCCATCGAGGGCCATGCCTGGGGCGGCGTGCGCAGCGGCCTGCGCGTGACCGCCTGCATCGGCGTGGCGGCACGCGCCCCGGGCGAGTCGCTGGACGAGGCGCTGGCACGCGACGGCGCGGCGCTGCAGGAGTGCAAGCGCGGCGGGCGCAACCAGGTGCGGTCCAGGCCGTAGTTGCGAGGCATCGGGCGAGGTCTGCGGGTAAGCCAGCGGCCCGTGTAACGACCCCGGGTCGCGCCGCCCGTTAAAATGATGGGTTGGTCGAACTGCGCCGGGCTTGAATCGCTCGACAGCGGCTCCACCTCGACCGCACGTTTTAAAGGGGTGCGACGCCTGGATTCGAGGCCGTCGCCGCCCGTCCCCCACGTTTTCCTGAGGATCTTCTGCCGTGTTCCTGATTTCCACCGCCTACGCCCAGACCGCGGCGCCTGCTGCCTCCGACAGCGGCTTCAGCCAGTTCTTCATCATCATCCCGATGTTCGTGGTGCTGTACTTCGTGATGATCCGTCCGCAGATGAAGCGTGCGAAGGAACAGAAGGCACTGCTCAACGGCCTCGCCAAGGGCGACGAAGTGGTGACGGTGGGCGGCGTGATCGGCCGCATCTCCAAGCTGGGCGAGTCCACCGTGCACATCGACGTCGGCAACAACGTCGAGCTGCAGATCCAGCGCAGCGCCATCGTCCAGATCCTGCCCAAGGGCTCGATGAAGTAAGAAGACCCCGTCAGCACGCGGCGCCGAACGGGCGCCGCGACTGACGCCGTCGCCCCGCGGGCCGTGCCGGCACCGCGACGGCTCAGCGACGCCTTCGAGGAAACACGCATGAATCGCTACCCTGTCTGGAAATACCTGTTGATGGCCATCGCCGTGCTGGCCGGCCTGCTGTACACGGTGCCGAACCTGTACGGCGACGCGCCGGCGGTGCAGGTCTCCGCGGCCAAGCTGACCACCAAGGTCGACTCGAACACGGCCACGCAGGTCGATCAACTGCTGACCGCGGCGGGCATCAAGGCCGACTACGTCACCTTCGAAGGCACCACGGTTCGCGCGCGTTTCACGAATCCGGACACGCAGATCCACGCCCGCGACGTGCTGGCCAAGGGCCTGAACGGCAACGCCGACCCTGATTCGCAGCCGTATGCCGTGTCGCTGAACCTCGTGCCGCGCGCGCCGCGCTGGATGACCTATGTCAACGCGGTGCCGATGTACCTCGGCCTCGACCTGCGCGGCGGCGTGCATTTCCTGTTGCAGGTCGACCTGAAGGCAGCCCTCGACAAGAAGATCGAGACGCTGGTGACGGACACGCGCACGCTGCTGCGCGAGAAGTCGCTGCGCACCGCGGTCGCCCGTGACGGCGTTTCCGTCACGATGAGCTTCCATGACCAGCCCACGGCGGTCCAGGCGGTCAACACCCTGACCGACGCCTTCCCCGACGTGCAATGGACGTCCGCCAACGACGGTGCCGACGTGAAGATCACCGGCGTGCTGAAGCCGGCGGCGCTGCTGAAGGCGCAGAGCGACGCGATCAAGCAGAACATGACGACGCTGGGCAACCGCGTCGCCGGCCTCGGCACCTCCGAGCCGGTGATCCAGCAGCAGGGCGCCGACCGCATCGTCGTCGAGCTGCCCGGCATCCAGGACACCGCCAAGGCCAAGAGCCTGATCGGTCGCACCGCCACGCTCGAGGTGCACATGGTGGACGAGAGCGCCGAAGCCGGCGCCGCGGTCACGGGGACCGGCCCGGTGCCGTTCGGCGACGACCGCTACCTCGAGCGCAACGGCTTCGCCGTGATCGTCAAGAAGGACATCGTCGTCAGTGGCGACGACCTGGCCGACGCGCAGCCGGGCCCGGACAGCCAGAACTCGGGGGCTCGCGTCTCGCTGACGATGAACGCCAAGGGCGCGCGCATCATGCGCGACGTCTCGCGCGACAACATCGGCAAGCGCATGGCCATCCTGCTGTTCGAGAAGGGCAACGGCGAGGTCATCACGGCGCCGACGATCCGCGGCGAGCTGGGCGAGCGTTTCGACATCACGGGCATCGCCACGATCTCCGAAGCGGCCGACATCTCGCTGCTGCTGCGTTCCGGCGCGCTGGCTGCGCCGATGGAGTTCATCGAGGAAACGGCCATCGGCCCGAGCCTGGGCGCCGACAACATCGCCAAGGGCCTGCACAGCGTGGCCTGGGGCTTCGCCGCCATCCTGGTGTTCATGTGCGCCTACTACCTGCTGTTCGGCGTGATCTCCACGCTGTCGCTGGCGGTCAACCTGTTGTTGCTGGTGGCGGTGCTGTCGCTGATACAGACCACGCTCACATTGCCGGGCATCGCCGCCATCGCGCTGACGCTGGGCATGGCCATCGACGCCAACGTGCTGGTCAACGAGCGCATCCGCGAGGAGCTGCGCGCCGGCAGCGCGCCGCAGACGGCGATCTCCGCCGGCTATGAGCGGGCGTGGGCCACCATCCTGGACTCCAACATCACCACGCTGATCGCCGGCCTGTCGCTGCTGGCGTTCGGTTCGGGCGCGATCAAGGGCTTCGCCATCGTGCACTGCCTGGGCATCCTGACCTCGATGTTCTCCGCCGTGTTCTTCTCGCGCGGCCTGGTCAACCTCTGGTACGGCCGCCAGAAGAAGCTGAAATCGGTGCTGATCGGCCAGGTCTGGAAGGGGGCGGCGAAGGCCGGCGAGGTGGCGCAGCCGGACGACCTGGTCGTCGAAGACGCCGCCGTTGCGCCCGTCATGCCCAAGCGCCCCGGCGCTGCCCGCTGATCCGCCCCAGATTCCCAAGGAACTCACATGGAATTCTTCCGTATCCGGCGCGACATCCCGTTCATGCGGCATGCGCTGGTGTTCAACATCATCTCGCTGCTCACCTTCCTGGCCGCGGTGTTCTTCCTCGTCACGCGCGGCCTGGACTTCTCGATCGAGTTCACCGGCGGCACCGCCGTCGAGGCCACCTACGTCAAGACGGCCGACCTCGAGCGCCTGCGCGGCATCACCAGCGGCCTGGGCTACGGCGACGTGCAGGTGCAGAACTACGGCACCTCGCACGACGTGATCATCCGCGTGCCGACCAAGGCCGGCATCGTGCAGGGCCAGGTTCCGGGCCACATCTTCGAGGCGTTGTGCAAGGCCGAATCCGGCACCGTCGGCACCCGGACCGAGACGACCGCCAAGGGCGAGTCGGTCACGCGACCGTCCTGCGTGGACGCGGCCAACACCGAGCCGGTGGTGCTCAAGCGCAGCGAACTGGTGGGGCCGTCGGTGGGCGACGAGCTGATGCGCAACGGCGCCTACGCGATGATCAGCGTGGTCATCGGCATCATGCTGTACCTCGCGTTCCGCTTCGAATGGAAGTTCTCCATCGCGGCGATCGTGGCCAACCTGCACGACGTCGTCATCATCCTGGGCTTCTTTGCCTTCTTCCAGTGGGAGTTCTCGCTGTCCGTGCTGGCGGGCGTGCTCGCCGTGCTGGGGTACTCCGTCAACGAGTCGGTCGTGATCTTCGACCGGATTCGCGAGACTTTCCGGCGCTTCCGCAAGCTGACCACGATGCAGGTGATCGATCATGCGATCACCAGCACCATCAGCCGCACGATCATCACCCACTTCTGCACGCAGATGATGGTGCTGTCGATGCTGATCTTCGGCGGCCCCACGCTGCACTATTTCGCGATGGCCCTGACGATCGGCATCTGCTTCGGCATCTACTCGTCGGTGTTCGTCGCGGCCGCCATCGCCATGTGGCTGGGCGTGAAGCGGGAAGACCTCGTGCACACGGGCCAGAAGAGCGAGATCGACCCGAATGACCCGAATGCGGGCGCCGTGGTGTAGATTGCACGAGTAACGCACCAACCGCTGGAATCACCCAAGGGAAGCGAAGCAGCCGGATGCTCGAGGGCAAATCGTCGCCAGATATCGCACGCAAGGCTCGGCAGATGTTCGCCGAGCAGCTTGCCGAGGCGGGGTCACGCCTGCTCACCTCGGTGCTCGACGCGGCGCGCCTGCAACTCGACAAACCGGCCGAACGCTCCGTCGCGCAACAGCGCCGCGACACCATGCAGGCCCTGATGACCCACGGCCAGGAATGGATCGAGCGCCAGGGCGAACTCCTGCGCGATGCCTGCGTCGCCGACCGCACCACCACGGGCACCGGCGCGCTGGTGGCATCGATGCAGGGGCACACCCAGAAGCTGATGCTGGTCGATGACGAGACGGTGCAGAAGGAGATCTTCGTCTCGCGCCTGTCGCAGGCGATCGTCGACCAGGCCGTCTGGGAGCTGAACGACCTCGGCACCCGCATCTCGGCGCTCGAAGGGCTGGAGGAACTGGCCGATCACGACCTGTTCCGCCCGCAGCAGCTGGCCAAGATCATCGTGCGCTCGTTCATCGACAGCGACTTCGGTCCCGATGCCTGGGCCGGTATCGAGTCGACCGTGAGGCTGGAGATCTCGACGCTCGCGACCGAGGCTTACCACGAGGCGAACAGGTACCTGATCGAGAAGGGCGTCCTGCCCGAAGTCAATCTGCGCACGTTGATCCGCCGCAGCGTCGATCGTGCGCCCGTGGTCGCGTCGCGGCAGATGGGCCTGGACGAGTTCAGGAACACCAGCAGCGGCGGTGCCAGCACCAGCAGCGGCGGCACGACGTTCGCTCCGACCGCCTATGGCGGCGGCTCGGGCCAGGGTGGTGGTCAGGGCGGCCAGGTCGGAGGGCAGGGTGGTTTCGGCGGTAGCCAGGGTAGCGGCCAAGGTGGTTACGGCGGCGGCCAGGGAGGCCAGGGCGGCGGTCAAGGCGGCACGGGATATGCCGGCGGCCAGGGTGGTGGTGGCCAGGGCGGCGGCGGTGGCAACGGTGGTGGTGGTGGTGTTGCCGACTTCATGCGCAACACGACGCTGCATCCCATGGGTGAAGGCAGCGCTGGCTACGCCGGAAGCGGCGGCGGCGGTGGCTCGGGTGGCCCCGGCGGCGCGGCCGTCCCGGGCGGCAGCATCAGTGCCAAGGCGGATGGCAAGGGTGGCGGCGGGGCCGGCGGCGGCCAGTTCAGCTCGCCGGGATCGGTGCAGGTCGATGCCACGCTGAGGCGGTTCGGCCGCACGATGGAGCGCCACGTCCAGGGCTTCATGAACACGCAGCGCATCTCGGCCCCGTCGGGCGAGATGACGGGCGCGCTCGCGCAGGCGCAGCGCGTGTTCGTCGAACGCGTCGAGGCGCACAGGAACGAAGGCAGCGCCCTGGAGCCGACCGAGATGATCGACGCGCTGCGCCAGCAGAAGCAGGCGCTCAAGTCGGTTGCCAACACGCAGGAAGAACGCGCCACCATCGAGGTCGTGGCGCTGCTGTTCCAGAGCATCCTCACCGAGGATCGCATCCCGACGTCGGTGCGGGTCTGGTTCGCGCGCCTGCAGATGCCCACGCTGCGCGTCGCGATGAGCGAGCCCGACTTCTTCTCTTCGGCGCAGCATCCGGCGCGCCGCCTGATCGACCGCATGGGCGCCTGCGTGATGGGCTTCGACGCCGCGCCGCAGGGCGCCGGGCCGGAGCTCGAAGGCGAAGTGGCGCGTGTCGTGCAGGTCGTCGAGGCCTTCCCCGAGACCGGCCGCAAGGTGTTCCAGACGGTGCTGGTCGAGTTCGAGCGCTTCGTCGAGCGCTACTTCCGCGACCAGAACGAGACGACCAAGAAAGGCGTGTCGCTCGCCAGCCAGGTGGAACAGCGCGAGACGATGGCCATCCAGTACACGATCGAGTTGCGCAAGCTGCTCGATGGCGTGCCGGTACAGGACGGCGTGCGCGAGTTCCTGTTCCAGGTCTGGGCCGACGTGCTCGCCACGACGGCGATGCGCCATGGCCCGCAGAGCGAAGAGACGCGTACCGTGCGCGACGCCGCCCTGGAACTGGTGTGGATCGCCAGCGCCAAGACCACGCGCGAGGAACGCGCCGAGGTGATTCGCCGCCTGGGGCCGCTGCTGGCGGCGCTGCGCCAGGGCATGCTCGCCGGCGGGCTGCCGGCCGAGCGCCAGGAGACGTCGCTGCGCGCGCTGAACATCTCGCTGACGGCGGCTTTTGCGGCCCGCTCGGCGGCGATCGATTCGGAGCAGCTGTCGCGCCTGAAACTGCGCCTGGAAGCGCTGGACGAGATCCTGCCGGACGCCGACTTCGAGATCGACGATTCGTTCGCGCTGGATCTGTCCGGCCACGAGTCGGACGAACTCGAGATCGTGGCCGAAGGCGGCATGACGCCATCGGCCGGCGCGCTGGCGGCCACCGACGAGATGCTGGTGGGCGCCTGGTACATGCTGGAGTACCGCGACCGCCAGGAAGCGGTCCAGCTGGCCTGGCAGGGCATGCGCAAGCAGTTGTCGCTGTTCGTGTCGTCCCGCGGCCGCTGCGTGCTGTTCCAGCGCCGCCGCCTTGCCGCGTTCCTGCAGGCCCAGCTGCTGACGCCGGCACAGGACGAGTCGCTGACGATCGCCGCCACGCGCAGCGCGATCGAGAAGATCAACGCCGATCCGGATCGCCTGAAGTAGGCTGCGGCTGGCACCAACGAAAATCGGCTCCTGCGGGAGCCGATTGTCATCGTGAAGCGGGCAGCTTCAGTGGATCAGGCGATCTTCCGGCGCGACGAACAACTCATCGAGGATCAGCGCGTCCGGTTCCTCGCCGAGGCTCCAGAACACCATCAGGATGATGATCTTCATGTCGTCCAGGTCCAGCGGATTGCCGCCGGCGGCCATCGCGCGGTCGATCACCATTTCGCGCATCGGCGGGGGCAGCACGCCGGCCGATTCGAGGAAGGTGACGAAGCCGACCGAGGTCTCGCCCAGCGATTCGATCTCGCGATCGGAGTAGAGGCGGATCGCGTCATCGGACTGCGTGCCGGTATAGCCTTGCGACGTGTCGGCAAGACCGTCGAGCCAGTGCAGCGCTTCCTGGATCTCGTCCGTCTCGAATCCGACGGCGGTCAGCTTGCGCGACAGCTGGTCGTGATCCGGACAGGCGTCCGGTCGCCAGTAGTTCTCGTACAGGTAGACAAGGACGTCAAACATGAACCCACTATACCGCAGCGACCGGTGCCGGCAAGCGCGAGTTGGCACGCCGAAGGGCCGCTGTTGGACCTTTGTGAAATCCTCGCGGAGGGCCCGGATTTACATTGAAACGCTGCGCTTCCGGCCCCGAATGCGTGCCAATATCGCAGGCTGCCCTGACCGTTTTCAAGCCGTCGCGCGACGTTGCAGCAGGCCGCCCGGGAGTCGCTGCACGACGCCCGAGAGTTCCAGTTCCAGCAGCCGCGCCGCCAACTGGTCGGACGGCAGCCCGGTGCGGGCCGCGAGCACATCGAACGTCACCGGATCGTAGCCGAGGGCGGCCCGCAGCGCGGCATCCGGCCCGTCGGTGTCACCGCCGGAAGCCGGCGCGGCGGGCAGGGCGAACAACGACGGCTGCATTGGCGACAGTGTCGCGCGCGGCACGCCCTCGCCCCTGGCCAGTCGCAACTCCTGCAGCACGTCGGCGCCGGTCTCCACCAGCTTCGCGCCCTCCTGGATCAGCTGGTGGCAACCGCGCGACTGCGGCGAGTGGATGGAGCCGGGAATCGCGAAGACCTCGCGGCCGCACTCCAGCGCCATGCGTGCCGTGATCAGCGAGCCCGACTCGAGAGCCGCCTCCACCACCAGCGTCCCGCGTGTGATGCCGGCGATCAGCCGGTTGCGGCGCGGGAAATTGATCGGCAGTGCCTCGGCGCCGAGCGGGTATTCGCTGGCGACCAGGCCTTGCTCGGCAATGCGCCGGCACAGCGCGGCATGCCTGGCGGGATAGACGCGATCCAGTCCGGTGCCGACGAACGCGACCGTGCTGCCCGGCCCCGCCAGTCCGCCTTCGTGGGCCGAGCCGTCGATGCCCATCGCCAGCCCCGAGACAACGGTCAGCTTGTGCTCACTCAGGAAGCGGGCGAACGATCGCGCGTTGTCCATGCCTTGCGGCGTCGCGCTGCGGCTGCCGACAATGGCGATGGACGGCATCGACAGCAACTCGACCCGGCCCAGCGTGAACAGCAGCAGCGGCGGGTCGGCCGCCTCCAGCAGCAGCTCGGGATAGCGGGGATCGCCCAGCACGACGATGTCGCGTGGCGCTTCGCTCTGCGCGGACTCGAGCCAGCGCAACGTGGTGGTGAGGCGGGCCTCGTCGCGCGCGTCGCGGCGCTTCAGCGCAGGGATGACGTCGGGGCCGACCAGCGCTTGCAGCGTGCGCTCGTCCGCGGCCAACACCCGCTCGGCGGAGCCGAGCGCCGCCAGCAGCTGACGCGCGATACCTCGGCTGATGCCGGGCGTCGTGGCCAGCCGCAGCCAGGCGGCGAGTTCTTCGCGGGACAACATGGGCGCACCTGGCGGAGAGGGTCAGGTGGCAGGGTCGCGAGCGGGCAACGGGGTCGGCGGTAGAACCGGAGAGGGTCGGCCGCCGGCGTCGTCAAGGCGCCGTGACGCGATCGCCAGGCAGCGTCGGCTCGGTCGTTTCCAGCACGAGGCCGTAGGCCATGCGGTCGAACACGCGGAACACGAACACCAGGCCGATGCGCTCGTCGGGCAGCTTGATCAGCGCGCCCTTCTCGACCGACTTGTCGTGCGTGACCGCGCCTTCGTGCCACAGCGCCAGCACCGTGCCACGCTCCAGCCCGTCACGCGCTCCCCGGTTCAGCGAGACGATCTGGTTCGTGCCGGCCGACAGGGCGTCGCCGTAGAGCGAGACGACCTTGCCGTTCATCGGCCCGGTGGGCGGATGCGGCACGAACGGTGCGAAATCGCGCACCGTCGCCGGGGCAAGGCGGTCGCCCACGCCGGCGTCTTCACGATTGCTGGTGATGGTGAAGCTGGACGGCACGGCCAACCCGCCGGTCTCGGCGCCCGGGCGGCTCTCGCCGTCCTGCTTGCGTTCGGCCGAGCCGACGTAGCGGGCCTCGTAGCCCAGCACTTCCTTGGTGTCCGGATCGACGAGCGGCTTCGGCGCACGGAAGACCTGCCAGTTGCGCGTGTTGCCCAGGTCGCCGCTGACGTAGGCCGTATCGCCACGGCCGAGCATGACATGGCCTTCCTGCGTGGCGACGATGCGCGGTGCGCTGGCCAACTGGTTCGCGTCGAAGATCATCGCTTCCGTGAGGAACGGCGAGATCAGATTCATCGGGATCGATCCGATGGCCGCTGATTCGGACGATTCGCCGCGAATCGACGGTGACAGTTTGACGGTTTCGCCGACGCCGCCGACGCTGCTTCCGAGTTTCAATCGGGCCATGCCGTCGATTTTCTCGAGCACCAGCAGCTGACCCGGATAGATCAGGTGCGGGTTGTGAATCTGTTCGAGATTCATTCCCCACAGCTCGGGCCAACGCCACGGGCTTTTGAGGAACATGCCGGAAATGTGCCAAAGCGTATCGCCACGCTTGACGGTATACGAGTCGGGCGCGTTCTCGGCGAGCTCGGACAACGGCACGCCCTTGGAGGCGACCTGCTGCGCGGTGCTGCGTTCTGCGGGCGTGATGGGGAACGCTTGCGTCACGGACGGAGCGGCGGCCAGCACGGCCAGTGCGAGTGCGGCGCAGTTCAGGGCTGCGGCGGGCTGCGCAATGACGGAACGTCGGAATCGAAAGGTCATGTCCAGAAAACTCCCGGGCCATCGAAGGCAATTGGGACGCAGGTGAGACGGAATCCGCGCGGGCTGCGACAATTCCGAATCGGCTGGAGTATCCAGCCTGTCAAAAAACTACCAAATTTGCCGCTGATTCTGCCCGCAAACCCCTGATGTCGCAATGAAACGAGCACTCCGTTACGACGGAGCTAAGCATTCACCCTGAGTAGGATCGTCGCGGCGCAGACACATTCTGCACCGTCATTGCAAGGGACCTCGCGGCATTACCGGCGATTTTCGTGGCAGATTTCCAGGAATTGTCTTTCCATGTCCGAACTCCAGATTCTCCGTTATCCCGATCCGCGCCTGTACACCGTCGCCAAGCCGGTGGCCGAAGTCGACGATGCGATTCGTCAACTCGCCGACGACATGATCGCCCTGATGTACGAGGCCGACGGCGTCGGCCTCGCGGCGACGCAGGTCGATCGCCACATCCGCCTGATCGTGATGGACACCTCCGAGACGCATGACCAGCCGCGCGTGCTGATCAACCCGGAACTCGTCACCAGCTCCGACGACTGGATCCTGGGCGAAGAGGGTTGCCTGTCGGTGCCGGCGATCTACGAGTCGGTCGAGCGTCACGCCCGCGTGAGCGTGCGCGCGCTCGGGCGCGACGGCCAGCCGTACGAGTTCGACGCCGAAGGCCTGACCGCCGTCTGTGTGCAGCACGAGATGGATCACCTGATGGGCAAGGTGTTCGTCGACTACCTGAGCCCGCTCAAGCGCGAACGCATCAAGACCAAGATGCTGAAGAAGACACGCGACGAGCAGCCGCGCAGGCGCTGATGAGCCACGCCACGCCGCTGCGCGTCGCCTTTGCCGGAACGCCCGAGTTCGCAGCCGTCGCGCTGGCAGCGATCCACGCCGCCGGCCATACCGTGCCGCTGGTACTGACCCAGCCGGACCGCCCGGCCGGCCGCGGCATGAAGCTGACGCCGTCGCCGGTCAAGCAACTCGCGCTGGATCTGGGCGTGACGGTGGCCCAGCCGCGCAGCCTGCGGCTGGATGGCAAGTATCCCGACGAGGCCGGATCGGGCCGCGCCGCACTGGACGCCGCGTGCCCGGACGTGCTCGTCGTCGCCGCCTACGGCCTGATCCTGCCCGAATGGGTGCTTGCATTGCCGCGCCTGGGTTGCCTCAACATCCACGGCTCGCTGCTGCCGCGCTGGCGCGGCGCCGCGCCGATCCACCGCGCGATCGAGGCCGGCGACGCCGAAACAGGCATCACCATCATGCAGATGGACGCCGGCCTGGACACCGGCGACATGCTGCTCGTCGAGCGCGAGCGGATCGCGTTCGACGACACCACGGGACTGCTGCACGACCGCCTGGCCGCGCTCGGCGCCCGCCTGGTCGTGCAAGCGCTGGCGGATGCCGGCGCCGGCCGGTTGCGGTCGGTCAAGCAGCCGGAAGAGGGCGTCAACTACGCCCACAAGATCGCCAAGACCGAGGCCGCGATCGATTGGCGGTGGCCGGCCGACGTGATCGAACGCCGCGTCCGCGCCTTCGATCCGTTTCCCGGCGCCACCTTCCAGGCGCACGGCGAGACGGTGAAGCTGTGGCGTTCGCAGGTCGAGCGCCTGGACATCGCCGCCGCGCCGGGCACCGTGATCGCCGTCGATGGCCAGCAACTGGTCGTCGCCTGCGGCGACGGCGCGCTGGCGCTGCTCGACGTGCAACGCCCGGGCGGCAAGCGCGGCCCGGTCGCCCACTGGCTGCAGGGTCAGCCGCTGGCGTGCGGCACCGTGCTCGAACAGGCGCGGTAAAGAGCGCGTTCCCGGGCCAGTTTCCGCATCGAAGGGGCTCAAGCCCGGCCGCGCATGGCCGATAACGACGCATCAACCCGTCTTTGCCATGCTGCGTCGCCCCCTCCTCCTCCTCGCCATCCTGACTTCGCTTGCCGGTTGCGACCAGCTCGGGCTGGAGGCGGCGTCGGTGACGGCCGCCCGCGTCGAGGCCGACGGCAAGGCGGTCGGCGGCGCGTGCCGCCACGGCGGCCGGGCCATCGAGGACTGCTTCGCCCTCAACCGCAAGGTCGACAAGGCCGCCATCTACGCCGGCTGGCGCGAGATGGACGACTACATGCGCGAGAACAAGATGGAAGCGGTGGTGCCGGCGCTGGGCCCGGACGGCAAGCCGAAGACGGCCGATTCGGACGACGGCGCCTCCGCGCCGGTCGC
>Ga0302316_10002955_pt1 | contig 11903 bp, 11 predicted proteins | sample III_Palsa_N3_2_FD_200456 | JGI IMG/M metagenome (GOLD analysis project Ga0302316, IMG submission 200456) | Peat permafrost microbial communities from Stordalen Mire near Abisko, Sweden - III_Palsa_N3_2 | ecosystem: Environmental > Terrestrial > Soil > Palsa > Peat permafrost | place: Sweden... | reverse complement strand
CTCGGGCTGCCGGGCCTGTTCGCCACCTACCAGCTGTTCGATGCGCGCACCGGCGCGCCGCTGGCGCTGATCGATGGCGGCGAGATCACCGCGCGACGCACGGCGGCGGCGTCGGCGCTGGCCGCGTCGCGCCTGGCGCGGGCCGAGGCGCGACGCCTGCTGATCGTCGGCGCCGGGCGTGTCGGCAGCCTGCTCGCGCCGGCCTACCGCGCGGTGCGGCCCGTCGATGACGTGATGGTGTGGAGCCGGGATCCGGCGGCCGCTGCGCGCCTGGTCGCCGCCTTGAGTGCCGACGCTGTCCCGGCGCACGCCGTCACCGATCTCGCGGCCGCCGCGGCGAATGCGGACATCGTCAGCTGCGCCACGCTCAGTGCCGAGCCCCTGATCCGCGGCGAATGGCTCGCCCCCGGCACCCACCTCGACCTGATCGGCGGCTTCACGCCCGCGATGCGCGAGGCCGACGACGGCTGTTTCGCCGGCGCCGACGTCTGGATCGACACTGACGAGGCGCTGATGAAGGCCGGCGACCTGCTGCACCCGATCGCCTCCGGCGCGTTGCAGCGCGAGGACGTGCGCGGCACGCTCGCCGACCTGTGCGCGAATCGCGCCGGGGCGCGCACGGCCGCGGCCCGCACGGTCTTCAAGTCGGTCGGCACCGCGCTGGAAGATCTCGCCGCGGCGATCCTGGTCTACGAGTCGGCCTGAAGACACAATCGGCCTTCCGAGTTTCGAAAGGCCACTGGATGTCGAAATCGCTGCCGACCCTCCTGTTGCTGCTGGCTCCCCTGTGGGTCGCCGCCGCGCCCGCTGACAAGGCGTACCGGACGGCGGGCGACTGCGACGGATTTCCCGCCGTCGCGTTGACGACCGCCGAGGGCCTGTGCGTCGGCGTCGTGGCCGAAGGCCTGGGCAAGGCGCGCGGCGTGGCGGTCATAGCCGACGATGTCTTCGTCATCGACATGGCCGCCTGGGACAGCAGGCACGGGCGACTGCTGAAGCTGAGCCAGGGCGGACGGCATGCGCCCGAGGTGGTGCTGCACGACCTGAACCAGCCGAACGCGGTGGTGCGCGGGCCGGGCCGCACGCTCTATGTGGGCATCACCGGACAGGTGCTGCAGGTCGATCCGTACGCGGCCGATCCGGCGCATGGCGCGCGCGTCGTCGTCGACGGCCTGCCGACCACGGGACGCCATCCGGTGCCGGGCCTGGCGGTCGGTGCCGATGGCGCGCTGTTCGTCAACGTCGGCTCTGCGACAGACAACTGCCACCCCGCGGGCGGCGGCAGGCCCGACCCGAAGGCGGTGTGTCCCGAGACGCAGGAGAGCCCGCCGCGCGGATCCGTCCTGCGCTTCCCCGTCCGGGCCACGCCCTGGAAGGCGAGCGAACAGGCGCCGTACGCGCGCGGGCTGCGCAACAGCATGGCGATGGCGCTGCTGCCGAACGGCAAGCTCGCGGTGGCCGTCAATTCGCGCGACGGCATCAACCACGCCGACCCGGCGCTGTCCGACGTCACGCTGCCACACGACCTGCTGGTGGTGTTGCAGCCCGGCGGCGACTACGGCTGGCCGTATTGCTACGACCAGCGCGTGGCGAGCCCCGAGTACCCCGGCTTCGATTGCGCCAGCCGTCTCGCGCCCGACCTGCTGCTGCCGGCGCACGCCGCGCCGCTGGGCATGCTGCTCTATCGCGGCGACCGCCTGCCCGGCCTCGCGGGCCAGCTGATCATCGGGTATCACGGCTATCGCGCGACGGGCCATCGCATCGTCGCGGTCACGCTCGACAAGGACGGGCGTCCGACGGGGACGCCCACCGAACTGGTCACGGATTGGGAGCAGCGCGACGGCAGCCATCCGCAGGGCTCGCCGGTAGGGCTGGCGGAGATGGCCGACGGCAGCGTGCTGATCGCCGAGGATCACAGTGGCGCGTTGCTGAGGCTGTCGCGCAAGAGAGCGAATTGACGGCGGCGATTGGGACGACGCTCATGCGGCCTCGCCGACGGAGCCATCAGGCGGAACGGGCAGCGCTTGCAGCGGCGCTCGCGCCACGTCGTGCGGAATGTCGGCCAGCCAGCCGCCGACGAAGCCGGCATGGCGCAGGCCGGAGACCAGCGGCGCGCAGTTGCGCATCAGGTTCCAGATCATGCCGCTGCGGTGGTTCTCGATCATGACCACCGTGGGCCCTTCGTTGATGCCGAAGTGGTACGGCGAGACCCAGCCGACCGCGTGCTTGCGGTCGGTCGGAAAGCTCGGATTGAAGGAGGCCTTGAAGCCGTAGGGATTGGCCACGTGCAGCTGGATGTGGCGATAGTTGGCGATCGTCGGCAACACGATCTCGGGCGCGAACGGCAGCGACGCCACCACGGCCCAGGGGGCCAGCGTGCCGTCGTCGGGCCCCTCCGGCACGCCGCGGGCCACGTAGTCGAAGAACGGCGTTTCGAAGGGCTGGCGCCAGTGCACCGCGCCCGGGCCGTCGCTCGCGGTGATGCCCCAGGCGAACTCGCCATACAGCGCGTGGCGGCGCGGATTGCGGATCGCGTAGCGCTGCTGCACGTGGGCGCCCATCCGGCTGTTGATGAAGTAGTCGCTGTCGTGCGCGCGCATGAAGGCATCGCGCAGGCCGCGGAAGTCGACCCACAGATGCGACATCTGGTGGATGAACAGCGGGCCGGCGTGCAGGTAGGACACGCCTTCGACCTCCTGCCAGCGGTACGTGGCGCACCAGGCGTCGTAGGACTGTTGCGGCACGCCGTGCGTGGGCGAACCGAGTGCCAGCAGGTACAGCACCAGCGCCTCGTCGTAGCCTTCCCAGTGCCACGGCAGCTTGCCCGTCTCGGGCTTCCAGCCGTGGCAGATCGTGCCTTGCTCGCCCACCATCCAGTCCCACTCCACGCGTTCGTACAGCGTGGTGGCCAGCGTGCGCACCTCGGTCTCGTCGGGCGTGTCGGCGTGGAAGTAGGCCGCCGCGGTGAGCACGCCCGCCATCAGCAGCGCGGTGTCGATGGTCGACAGCTCGCACTCCCAGGCGCGCCGGCCCGTCTCCATGTCGAGGAAGTGATAGAAGAAGCCGCGATAGCCGGATGCGACGGGCGACTCGCTCTGCTCGGACGACATCAGCGTGCGCAGCGTCAGCAACGTTCGCTGCAGCGCCTGAGCGTGCGTCATCAACGCACGCTGCACGCCCACCGGGTAGGCGGTGAGCGCCATGCCCACCGCGGCGATGCTCGCGGGCCAGTCGCGCGAGGTCTTGTCGCTGACCAGGCCATTCGCCTCGTTGACCTCGTGCAGGAAATAGCCGAACGACTCGCGTTGCAGGTCGGTGAGCATGTTGTCGCGCGCGATCGATTCGTGGCGCGTGAAGCCGTGCAGCACGGCGTGCTTCGCCACTGCGGGGTGCAGTCCCAGCTCGCCCGAGTAGCCCGGGTCTTCGGCGTTGTCGGCAGCTTCGCGTTTCATGCGGCCTCCCATTCGATGCGCACCAGCGCCATGGCGTTGACGGGCAGCGGCAGCGTGAAGCTCACGTGGTCATCGTAGGCCTGGATGGCGATGCGCTCAGTCGTCACTGTCGAGGCCAGGTTCAACGCGTCGACCTGGTGCGGATGCGGATACTCGGGGCTGCCCATGTTCAGCCACTCGGCCCTCGGGTTCGCGTGGTCGTCGTCGATGCGCGAGAGCAGGGCGGCGCCCGGCTTGCGGCCCTTCAGGCCGTTCAACTGCACCGTCACCACTTCCGTGGCGACAGGGTGGCGCGGCATCGCGACGTTGATCAGCAGCACTGTCGACGTGCCGTCGTCGTCGGGCGCGCCGACGTGGGCGGTGACGGTGGGATGCGAGGTGGCGACGGGCCAGCGGCGCGTGCCCAGTTGCCCCAGCATCTCGAAGCCGCGGTACACCGGCTTGGCCACGCCGTACAGGTTGAGCAGGCCGAAACCGCCGTGGAAGGGCACGCTGGGAAAGTAGTTCTCTTCGAAGATGTCGGTGAACACCCACCAACTGTACCCGTCCACGAGATCATCGACACTCAGCAGGAACCGCGTGGCGAGCGCGGCGCAGAACGGCCCGTCGTGCAGCGGGTCGCGCGGGTTCGACGTGATGTTCCACTCGGTGTAGTAGAGCGGCTTCGCGCCCGCGGCCGCGCGCGCCTCGAGCGCGCGGTCGCGCATCACGCTCAGGGGCGCGTCGGCGAGTTGCGAGACGGTGTCGGTGTCCACCGAGCCGAACGCGTCGGTGGGGTAGTAGTGCGTGCTGATGAAATCGGGCGGGCAGGCGTTGGCGGCGCAGAACGCGTTGAACTCGATCAGCCACGCGTTGGCGGCCGTGGCCGGGCCGCCCACCTGCAGGCGCGGCGAGATCGCCTTGACGGCCGTCCACGTGGCCTTGAACAGGTCGAAGTACCTGGCCTGGCCACCGGTCCAGAACGCCACCAGGTTGGGCTCGTTCCACACTTCCAGCGGCCACTGCGCCACCTCGTCGATTCCGTAGCGCTCCACCCAGTGGCCCACCAGCTTGGTCATCAGCAGCTGCCAGTCTTCCATCTTCTTCGGCGGGGTGACGTTGGCGCGGTACTGGAACACGCTGTTGCCGGCCGAGGACAGCGTGGCCGGCATGAACGACAGTTCCACCAGGGGCCTCATGCCGATGGACAGCAGGAAGTCGAACACGCGGTCGATGTTGAAGAACGAGAACAGGAACTGGTTGTCCTGGTTGACCAGCGTGCCCATGTCGTCGCTGAGCAGGCCGTGAAAGCGCACGTGGCGAAAGCCCAGTTCGCGGTGCGCGCGGGTGAGCTGCTGCTGCCAGTCGGCGCGCAGCGCGATCGGCGCATGGCAACTGCCCACGCAGTGGCGCCATGGGTGGCGCAGCGGCTGCGACGGTGCCGACAGGTCGCAGGAAAACAGGACGGGCGGCGTCGTTGGCGACGGAAGGGACATGGAGACTTTCGGCACCGACACGGCAGGAACGATGGCCATCGATTGGCAAGCCTGGTGCCCGACAGCAAGGGTCAAGCCTTCGGCGAGCTTGCGGAGAAGGGTGCGTCGATTCATCGGAATGGGCGCTGGAATTCGGGCCAGTTGGGCATCGTTGCACGCATCTTGTGATCTGTTCGGTGAACTTGACATTTCTGGCCCGAAGATTGCGAGCCTTTCGGCCGTCCCGGCAAACATCCTGCCGCTGTCCGGGCAAGCCCCACCCGCCTGGACGGTCGGCATTTGCCACAATTGAAGATTCCGCCGCGTGCGCTCAAAAGGCGTTCCGCGGCATTTCCTTGTCCGTGATCCTCGGGATTCGTCTTGAACACTCTCGCTGCAAACCTGCCCGCTGCTGCCATCGCACCGCGTGCCTGGCAACCGAAGGGCCTCGCCATCATCTTCTTCACGGAGATGTGGGAGCGCTTCAGCTACTACGGCATGCGCGCGCTGCTCGTGCTGTACCTCGTCAACGCGCTCGGCTACAAGCGCCAGGATGCGCTGGAGCTGTACGGTATCTATACTGGCCTCGTCTACGTGACTCCGCTGATCGGCGGCTGGATCGCCGACCGCTGGCTCGGCATGCGGGTCTCGGCGGTGATTGGCGGCATCGTGATGATGTTGGGTCACTTCGCGATGGCCGTCCCGTCCATGCTGCACGTGGCGCTGGGCCTGCTGATCGTGGGCAACGGCTTCTTCAAGCCGAACACCAGCACGATGGTGGGCGAGTTGTACGACGGCGTCGACGATCCACGCCGCGACGGCGGCTACACCATCTTCTACATGGGCATCAACCTGGGCGCCCTGTTCTCGCCGCTCGTCTGCGGCACGCTGGGGCAGAAGTTCGGCTGGCACTACGGCTTCGCGAGCGCGGGCGTCGGCATGCTCATCGGCCTGGTCACGCTGCTGTCCTTCCAGGGTTTGCTGGGCCGCGCCGGCCTGCGTCCCGAACAGCAATCGGTGGGCTTGAAGAACGCGCCGTTGATCGGCGTGTGGGCCGTCGGTTGCGTGGCTTTCGTCTATGCCGCGCTGGCCATCGCCCCGGTCATCTCGGCACTGCCTGCGATCGTCAAGATCGTGCTCGCCCTCGCGATCATCGCCGCCGCCGTGTGGCTGCCTGGCTTGCTCGCTGGCAAGGGGGCGAAGTCAGAAGCGCTGACCGCAACCGAGTGGAAGCGCGTGATCGCGATCTGCGTGCTGACGATGTTCTCGATCTTCTTCTGGATGGGCTTCGAGCAGGCCGGCGGTTCGATGTCGCTGTTCGCGGACAAGCAGACCGCGCGCACGATCGCGGGCTTCGAAGTGCCATCCAGTTGGTTCCAGAGCATCAACCCGTTCGGCATCCTGGTGATGGCGCCGATCTTCGCCACCATCTGGACCTGGCTGAACCGCCAGCCGTTCGCGCTGCCCGACCCCGCCAAGCAGGCGCTCGGCCTGATGGTGCTGGGCCTGGGATTCATCGTGATGTACCGCGCGCAGAACATCGCCGACACGGGCATCCTGGTGAGCCCGCTGTGGCTGGGCGGTGCCTACCTGCTGCACACCATCGGCGAGCTGATGCTGTCGCCGGTGGGCCTGGCGTTGACGTCGCGTGCCGCGCCGATCCGCGTTGCCGCGCTGCTGATGGGCGTGTGGATGCTGTCGTCCGCGGCAGGCAACTACCTGGCCGGCGCGCTCGAGAAGATCATGAACGGCACAGGCATCCCGCCGTACCTGTTCCTGACCGAGTCGTCCATCGGCGCGGGCATCCTGCTGCTGGTGCTGACGCCGATCCTGCACAAGATGCTGCGCGCGCGGGACATGTCGACGGTCGCCTGACCAGCATTCGCGCAATGGAAACGCCGACCGGTTTCATGCCGCATCGGCGTTTTTTTTGGACGCGGCACGCCCCTCGCCCGATTCAGGCCACTGGCTGTTCGGCCTGGCGCTTCAACTCGGTCAGCCCCGCCTCGAAATCCTTGCCGACCATCTTGTCCATGTCGAAGAACACCCCCATCACCTTCGAGACGAACGGGCTGGGGCCGAACATGGCCCAGGTCAGCTCGGTGCCTTCGGCCGTGGGGGTCATCACGAACTCCGCCGTATTGCTGGCCTTGAACGGCTTGAGGAAGTCGAGGCGGATCGTGATGATGCCCTTGTCGGGCCCCGCATCCATGCCGGTGATCTCCATGCGGCCCGTCCCGGCCTTGCCATTGCCGCTCCATTCGTAGACCGCGCCGACGCCGGTGTCGGGGCCGCTGTAGCTGCGCTGCAGCGAGGGATCGATCTGCTCCCACGGCGACCACTTCTTCCATGCGCGGAAGTCGTCGATCAGCTCGGCCACCTGCAGCATGGGCGCGGCGATGCGCGTGGAGCGTTCGATGCGGAACGTGGGCGGGCGCGTGCTCGCGTAGGCGAGCAGTGCGGCGATGGCAAGGACGATGACCAGCAGGGCGACGAGCATCTCGGATCCGTTTCCAGGAAGTGGGGTCAGGCCGGAGTCTGCACGTATTGCGACCGACGTTCCAGTGTCTGGCGGGCGCCTTCGTTAAAGTCCGGAGCGCGGCGCGCTGTCAAGCGCCTCCCATGTCGAAACCTTGCCCTCTCGTTCGTCGTCAGAGGTGGCGCCGACTTGCCATGAAGCCGAATACCAACCTGGAGATCTTCCGATGAACGTCTTGTCCCGTCTTGCTGCCGCTGTTCTTTTCGCCACCGCCGCCGCCCAGGCCGCGCCCGTCACCTACAACGTCGACCCGACGCACACCTATCCGAGCTTCGAGGCCGACCACATGGGCATCTCCACCTGGCGTGGCAAGTTCGACCGCAGCTCTGGCGCGATCACGATGGATCGCGACGCCGGCACCGGTACAGTCACGATCGTGGTGGACATGGCCAGCGCCGACTTCGGGTTGCCGGCGCTCGACAAGACGGCCAAGGGCCCCGAGCTGTTCGACGTGAAGAAGTATCCGAAGGCCACGTTCAAGGGCACGCTGGAGGGCTTCACCGAAGGCGCTCCCACGCGCGCGGTCGGCACGCTGGAGCTGCATGGCAGGACGAACCCGGCGACGCTGGACATCCGCAAGTTCAAGTGCATCCAGCACCCGATGTACAAGCGCGAGGACTGCGGTGCCGACGTCTATGCGACGATCGACCGCGAGCAGTTCGGCATGGATGCGGGCAAGGCCTACGGGTTCAGCATGGCGGTGGACCTGCGCATCCAGGTCGAGGCCATCGCCACGAAATGAACAGGCCCTATGCGCCTGGACCTTGCTCGGCCGTAGGCTGCAGCTCGATCCTGAGCCAGCCCGGCAGGAACAGGTCGCCCTGGTAGCGCGTGCCGGTGTCTTCGGCGCCCAGCGTGTGCGTAGCCTCCTCGGACAGCGGCGGCACCTGCATCGGGGCGTCGGCCGGTGGCGCGCCGACGTCGACGGCGGCGTTGTTGCGATTGACGAGCGGATTCATCGGAAGCTCCTTTGCCGCTTGCGCGGCCCTGGGCGTTTGCAGCAAGCCCTGTGCCTTATTGCCGCGCGTACGTGAGCATCCGCCCTTTGTACGCCGCGACGCCATCCCTCTGTTCGTGGTCGAGGTAGGTTTCATCCATCCGGAAGCCGTGGCGCGCCATGTTCTTGTGGAACGCGCTGCGGTTTCCCCGGTTCGGATCGACGATCCAGACCTCCGCCACCGGCGCCGCCAGGCCGGCGATGAAGTCGGCCAGCTGGCCGCGCTCGTCGCGTTCGTACAGCACGTCGCTGCCGATGATCAGGTCGAACTCGCCGTGCACGACGACGGGCGCGTGCTCGTCGATCGCGTCGCGCGGCAGCACCACGCCGGGCCATTGGCCATGCCGGTATTTCATCGGCCCGAGGTCGTTGAGGACGAGGTTGTGGGACAGGAAGCGACCGGCCAGCGGATGGCAGTCGCTGGCCGTCACGTCGGCGCCGGCGCGGTGGCCCACCAGGCTGGCCAGCCCCAGCCCGCAGCCGATCTCGAGGATGCGGTCGGCCTTGACGACGCCGCGCGCGCCCAGGCGCGCCGCGAGATGGCTGCCCGACGGCCACAGCAGGCCGAACAGCGGCCACAGCGACGACGAGATGCCCAGGCGCTCGGCATCGCCTTGCGGGTCGGAGAACTGCTGCTTGTCGAGCAGCGAGCGGATGACCAGGTCCGCGACGCCGGCGACGGCGATGCGTTCGTGCTTGACTTCATAACCGGGCATGGCCGTGGAGCGCGAAGCCCGCGCGGAGCGCTTCGGAGAAGTAGGAAGGGGAATCGAGTATGCGCCGTTCAGAAGAACACGACGGCGATCATCACGAGCGCCAGCACGAGCCAGGCGATCTGCGACAGCCTGATCTCGGACGTCGTCTCGGCCTCCGGCACCGCCGCTTCGGCGCCCGCCGGCAGCTCGTCGATTTCAAGTGCGCCGCGCTCGAAGGCATCCACCGTCAGCCGGGCCGCGTCCGCGAACGTCGCGGGCACCATCACCCGGATGCCGCCGAGCGCGACGGTCAGCAAGGTGTCGGTCTGGATCGTCTGCGCGTCGCCCAGCGTTGCCGGAATGCCTTCGGCCTGGAGGCAGCCGCGCAGCATCTCGGCCTCCAGCGAGTTGAAGACGCGCGTGACCGTGACCAGGTCGCCCGACGAGTCTTCGTCCGCGTCCGTCCGCGTGCCGGAAGCAGCCGGCGCGTTGGCGGGAAAGGGGAGCGACGCCGCGGGGTTCATGGCCCCATTCTGCGCCGAGGCGTCAGTTCTTCGCCTTCCCGCTCGCCACCAGCGCGTCCCACTCGGCGTCCTCGTAGAAGCGCGAGCGCGTGAGGAATCGCTTGCCGGTGGGCCCTTCCAGCGAGAACATGCCGCCGCGGCCCGGCACGACGTCGATGATCAACTGCGTGTGGCTCCAGTACTCGTACTGCGATTCGCTCATGTAGAACGGCACGCCGCCGATGTCGCCCAGGTGCACGTCGTTGTCGCCGAGGATGAAGTCGCCCAGCGGAAAGCACATCGGCGCGCTGCCGTCGCAGCAGCCGCCGGACTGATGGAACATCAGGTCACCGTAGCGTCCCTGCAGTTCCTGGATCAATGTCAACGCGGCGTCCGTGGCGACGACCTGCGCGACGGTCTCTATCGTGGTCTCGGTCATCTTGCAGAGCTTCCGTTCAAGGCAGAAAAGGGCGCCGCGCACCCCGTGCGCGACGCCCAAGTTGGGGAGCCGCCGGACGTTGTCCCGCGGCCCCGCTCGCTCGCTGGGACAAGTCAGAAGAATCCGAGCGCCTGGTCGCTATAGCTGACCAGCAGGTTCTTGGTCTGCTGGTAGTGGTCGAGCATCATCTTGTGGTTCTCGCGACCGATGCCCGATTGCTTGTAGCCACCGAACGCCGCGTGCGCCGGATACGCGTGATAGCAGTTCGTCCACACGCGGCCGGCCTGGATGCCGCGACCCATGCGGAAGGCGGTGTTCATGTCGCGCGACCACACCCCGGCGCCGAGGCCGTACAGCGTGTCGTTGGCGATGGACAAGGCCTCTTCCTCGTCCTTGAACGTGGTCACCGAGACGACCGGGCCGAAGATCTCTTCCTGGAAGATGCGCATCTTGTTGTGGCCCTTGAAGACGGTGGGCTTCACGTAGTAGCCGCCTTCCAGGTCGTCCTTGAGCAGGTTGCGCTCGCCGCCGATCAGGCATTGCGCGCCTTCCTGCTTGCCGAGATCCAGGTAGCTGAGGATCTTCTCCAGCTGTTCGCTGGACGCCTGCGCGCCGATCATCGTGGACATGTCCAACGGGTTGCCCTGCTTGATGGCCGCAACCCGCTTGACGGCGCGCTCGATGAACTGGTCGTAGATCGACTCCTGGATCAGCACGCGCGACGGGCAGGTGCAGACCTCGCCCTGGTTCAGCGCGAACATCGCGAAGCCTTCGAGCGCCTTGTCGAAGAACGCGTCGTCCTTGCTGAGCACGTCGGCGAAGAAGATGTTGGGCGACTTGCCGCCCAGCTCCAGCGTCACGGGGATCAGGTTCTGGCTCGCGTACTGCATGATCAGGCGGCCCGTCGTCGTCTCGCCGGTGAAGGCGATCTTGGCGATGCGCTTGTTCGAGGCCAGCGGCTTGCCGCATTCCAGCCCGAAGCCGTTGACGATGTTGAGCACGCCCTTGGGCAGCAGGTCGCCGATCAGCTCGGCCAGCACCAGGATCGACGCCGGCGTCTGCTCGGCGGGCTTCAGCACCACGCAGTTGCCGGCGGCGAGTGCCGGGGCCAGCTTCCACACGGCCATCAGGATCGGGAAGTTCCACGGGATGATCTGGCCGACCACGCCCAGCGGCTCGTGGAAGTGGTACGCGTAGGTGGTGTCGTCGATCTCGCTGATGCCGCCTTCCTGGCCGCGGATGCAGCCGGCGAAGTAGCGGAAGTGGTCGACGGCCAGCGGCATGTCGGCCGCCATGGTCTCGCGCAGCGGCTTGCCGTTGTCCCAGGTCTCCGCGTTGGCGAGCAGCTCCAGGTTCTGCTCCATGCGGTCGGCGATCTTGTTGAGGATGTTGGCGCGCGCGGTGGGCGAAGTCTTGCCCCAGGCCGTCTTGGCGGCGTGCGCGGCGTCGAGCGCCAGTTCGACGTCCTCGGCGGTGGAGCGCGGGATCTCGCAGAACGCCCGGCCGGTGATCGGCGTGATGTTCTCGAAATACTGCCCCTGGACCGGCGGCACCCACTCGCCACCGATGTAGTTGCCATAGCGCTTCTTGAAGTTGACGGCGAAGCCGAAGCGGCCGGGTTCGAGCATGTCCATTGCGAGTCTCCTGATGTGGTCTTGACGGCTGGAATGTGACCCGCCGCAGCGTCGCGAAGCGCGACGGCGAGGGGCACTGCCAAGCCTCACATTGCGAGTCGCGTGCCAACCTGTCAAGAACGCCGCCAAAGGCCGCGACGACGTCATGCCGTCCACGTAAACACCAACGAATGACACGTGGCCGGCGCAT
>Ga0302316_10002948_pt1 | contig 11916 bp, 8 predicted proteins | sample III_Palsa_N3_2_FD_200456 | JGI IMG/M metagenome (GOLD analysis project Ga0302316, IMG submission 200456) | Peat permafrost microbial communities from Stordalen Mire near Abisko, Sweden - III_Palsa_N3_2 | ecosystem: Environmental > Terrestrial > Soil > Palsa > Peat permafrost | place: Sweden... | reverse complement strand
GACGACGCGCTGCTCGATGCAATGATTGCGCATCCGATCCTGATCAACCGGCCGTTCGTGGTGACGCCTCTTGGCACACGGCTTTGCCGGCCATCCGAAGCAGTGATCGATATTCTTCCTGCGTTCGTCCGGCCTTTCATCAAGGAAGATGGCGAGGTTGTTGCGCCACGCCGATAGAGTGAAAGCACTTACGATCATCATCTGGTCGACAACCGAAACAATCATTAGTTGGTGAACATCGGCTTTGCCAGTCGGCAGAGCATGGGATTCCGATTCCGTGGTGATATCTGATAATCGCTGCAAACCTGTCTGTGGGGTTAAAAGTCGGCATTTGACAACATGCTCTGGCAGAATCGATGAACCTGCATCGCTGGAACATCGCGGAATGACTGAAGCCACCACTGCGCCGACCAATTCGCCGTGTCGCATCCTGTTTGCCAGCCTGATCGGTACGACGATCGAGTTTTTCGATTTCTATATCTATGCCACCGCAGCGGTGCTGGTTTTTCCCAAGCTGTTTTTTCCGTCGGCCGATCCGGCGTCGGCGGCGCTGCAGTCGTTTGCCACGTTTGCGCTGGCATTTTTTGCGAGGCCCATCGGCTCAGCCATCTTCGGCCATTTTGGCGATCGGGTCGGGCGCAAGGCGACCCTGGTGGCGGCGCTGCTGACAATGGGTATTTCCACCGTGGCGATTGGCCTGTTGCCGACCTACGCAAGTATCGGCGTAATGGCGCCGCTGCTGTTGGCGCTGTGCCGGTTCGGCCAGGGGCTGGGTCTGGGTGGCGAGTGGGGCGGCGCGGTGCTGCTGGCGATCGAGAATGCGCCGCCGGGCAAGCGGGCGTGGTATGGCATGTTTCCGCAGCTCGGGGCGCCGATCGGATTCTTCTTTTCCAGCGGCCTGTTTCTCTGGCTGACGCAGGGTATTGGCGATCAGGCATTCTTTGCGTGGGGTTGGCGCGTGCCATTTCTGGCCAGCGCGGTGCTGGTGCTGATCGGCTTGTGGATGCGTCTGAGGCTGCAGGAAACGCCGGCTTTTGCCAAGGCCATGGCGCATCACGAGCGGGTAAAGCTGCCGATGCTGACCGTGATCACGCAATACCCGCGCGGACTGTTGGCAGGCACCTTCGCCGCGCTGGCCACATTTGTACTGTTTTATCTGATGACCGTGTTTGCGCTGAGCTGGGCGACCACCAAATTGGGTTATTCGCGCGAGCAGTTTCTGATACTGCAGATGGTTGGGGTGCTGTTCTTCGGCGCGACCATACCGCTGTCGGCTTTGCTCGCCGATCGTCGAGGCAACCGATTCACGATGATTCTTTCGACGGTGCTGATCATCGCCTTCGGCATCGGGTTTGCGCCGCTTTTTGCCGCTGGCAGCAGTGGCAGCGTGTTGCTGTTTCTGGCCCTTGGGTTAGGTGTGATGGGGCTGACCTATGGTCCGCTGGGCACGATTCTGGCGCAGATGTTTCCCACGGCGGTGCGTTATACCGGAGCATCACTGGCGTTCAATATGGCCGGCATTTTCGGTGCCTCGCTGGCGCCATACATCGCCACGTCGTTGGCCAGGAGTTACGGGCTGGCCTATGTCGGCTATTACCTGTCGGCCGCGGCGGTGCTGACCCTGCTGGCGCTTTTGGCCACACCGAAGTCGGTGGATTGATGCGCTGAATGCTACAAATGGTTCGGGATAAAAAACAGCAGGACCGTTTTGCCAGAATCGGGGGATAATGCGACGGTCGGCGCGCTGTTGCCGGCACGTTGTCCGGGGGTGGCCATGAATCTCGATCTGCATACGCTCGGTGTCATCGGCATCGCCGTTGGCGTGTCCATTTCGTTGAGCTTTACCCTGCTGGGTATGGTGCTGCGCGGGTTGCCGGCGCTGCGGATTTGGGCGATGGCTTTCTGGGTGTTGACGCTTGCGGCGCTGGCACAGGGGCTGGATGAGTCCGGCACGCTGACGTCGGCGATTCTCGGCAACGGACTGATTGCGTTTGCCAATGCGCTGATGTTGATGGGCATTGCCGTGCATGTGCGTTATCCGCTGCGCTGGTTCTGGCCCGGGGTCTACATTGTTTTCTATGTAGGCGTGCAGGCGGCGCTGGTGCTCTGGCCGCAATCACCCAAGATCGAAGCCGTTTTGTTCGGTGCGAGCAGCATCGTCTGGGATGGGTGGATGATCTGGCTGTTGGTATGGCGTGCGCCGCGCGACCTGCGCAGCACCTGCTGGTGCACCGCGCTGGTTTTCGTCATCGATGCGGGCTTTTATCTGGTGCGTTCGGGCCTGGTGCTTTTTCCCGGCGGCATCAACAGCGCGATGTTCAACGAGGTGTTGGTTACCGGTAATTACGTCTTCGGTATCCTGTGTACGTTCCTGCTCAGCACCGGGTTCACCTTGATGTTGGCGCAGCGCCTGACGCTTGATCTACGTCGACTGGCGCGCACGGACGGGCTTACCGGCCTGCTCAATCGTACGGCTGTTTTCGAGGAGGGCCGGTGCCTCGTTGATCGCTGCCAGAGCCGATGCGAGCCGTGTTGTGTGATGGTGTTTGATCTGGACAGTTTCAAAGCCGTCAACGATCGCTGGGGGCACCTGGCTGGCGATGCGGTGATCAGACATTTCGTCGATGTCGTGCAGGGTGTTGGTCTGCCGAAAGGTGCGCTGTTTGCCCGCTACGGCGGTGAGGAATTTGTCCTGGTACTACCGTCCATCGATTCCCGGGAAGCAACCTTGATCGGCGAGCAGATGCGCGCGGAGGTAGCCTTGCGACCGGCTCGGTTTGACGGGCAGTACATCGTCATTACCACCAGCGTCGGTCTGGCGACGGTTACCATCGATAGCCGCTTCGAGGCACTGGTGATTGCTGCGGACGCCGCGCTTTATCGGGCCAAGGACAAGGGACGTAATCGTGTGGAATGGAATGATGATCGGCATACGTCGCAGCTGGATTTGCCGGTCGAAGAATCGCTCGCTGGCTGATCCTGCCAGCGTGATTTACCGCAAGTCAGGCATCTGAATGGGTGGCATGGTGAGGCTGGAGGTTCGTCAGCAGCGGCCCCATTTTTGTTGAAGAAGAGATTCATCTGTGGCGGATCAGGCTTTCGGTGAATCATTGAATGGGAGAACTCTCATGGCAACTGGTTGGGCAGGCGATGGAGCGGTGCAGGACCAGATCGATGCCACCGTCAGCGATGCGGTAGCGCGCGCGCGTCGGCAGCTGCGGCAGGGCCCGGGTCTGACGCATTGCGAAGAGTGCGAGGCGAAGATTCCCGAGGCGCGCCGCGTCGCAGTGCCCGGCGTTCGCCTGTGCGTGGCCTGTCAGGAAGCGCATGACGAAGCGCAGGCGGCCGGCATCTACAACCGCCGCGGCAGCAAGGACAGCCAGCTGCGCTAGGCGGCTCCCGATGGCGGCTTGCTTCGGTCAGCACATCCAGCCAGCTTCACATTCAACCAGCTTCAAACAAACAGGGCGGCCCACGATGGGCCGCCCTGTTTGTTTTTGCATCACGATGATGGGCAGACGGATTACTTGGGCAGCTTGAAGATCGCGATGGTGTCGCCGTAGGCAAAGCCCATCTGGAAGTTGCCGCCAGCGGCAACCGCGATGTACTGCACGCCGTCGACGCTGTAGCTGATCGGCGGTGCATTGACGCCCGCGCCAAGGTTGAAGCGCCACAGCTTCTTGCCATTGGTGGCGTCGAACGCATCGAAGTAACCGTCGCCTTCACCCATGAAAACCAGGTTGCCGGCCGTGGCCAGCGCGCCGCCGATCAGCGGCTGTGCGGCGTGATACTGCCAGGCGATGTTGCCGGTATCGACATTGATGGCGGTGAACGTGCCGTTCTGGATCGGGTCCTTTGGCACGTTGGTGAACGAGCTGCCAAGACGCATCGAGCCGGGCTGGAAACCCGGGTCTTCGCCGGTGGTAAACGTCATCAGCTGGTTCATGCCCAGAATGTATACCGCATGCGTCAACGGCGAATACGCCGGTGGTGACCATTCGGTGCCACCGTTGGCGCCGGGCAGCATCTGCACGCCTTCCTTGGTGGGCTGCGCGAACATGTTCTTCGACTGGTCGACGAACGGCTGCGACTTGCGGATCAGTTTGCCGTTGCGTCGGTCCACGATATAGAACCAGCCGGTCTTGCCTGCTTCACCGGCGGCCGGAATGGTCTTGCCATTCTTCGTGACGTCGAACAGCACGACGTTGCTCACTGCATCGTAATCCCATACGTCGTGCGGCACTTCCTGGTAATGCCAGGCCAGCTTGCCGGTCTCCACGTTGAGCGCCACGATCGAATCGGTGTACAGGTTGTCACCCTTGCGGCCCGCGCCGTAAAGATCGGGATTGGGATTGCCGGTGGAAAAGATCAGCAGGCCGCGCTCGGTGTCGACGGTCGGCGTGGTCCAGACCATGCCGCCGCCGCGCTGCCAGGCATCGCCAGCGAACGACTTGGGATCGGTCGACTGCCAGCGCCATGCCTGCTTGCCGGTGGTGGCGTCGTAGGCGGCGACAAAACCGCGGATGGCCCATTCGCCACCGGAGCTGCCGACAATGACCTTGCCCTTGTAAATCTGCGGTGCCATCGTTTCCGAATAGCCGACTGATGCATCAGCTACGCCGACGTTCCACAGCACGTCGCCGGTGGCAGCGTTCAAGGCGATCAGTCGCGCATCGAGCGTGGTGACATAAACGTTGCCGTAAGCCACGGCCACACCGCGATTGACCGGGCCACAGCAGATCTTGAAGTTGCCGACGTTGTAGGTCGACTCCCAGATGATGTCGCCAGTGTCGGCATGCAGCGCGATGATCTTCATCTTGCTGTCGACCACCGGCGTGGTGGCGTACATCACACCATTGACCACGATCGGCGTCGTTTCGAAACTGCTGGTGATGCCGGTTTGCACCAGGGCGACGGCCGTCAGTGACTTGACGTTGCTGTCGTTGATGTCCTTCAGCGGCGAAAAGCGCTGGTTGGAGTAATCGCGACCGTGCAAAAGCCAGTCTGCCGGATGATCGGCAGGGCTGACCATCATGGCGTCGGTAATGGTGACGCTGGCTTTGTCAGGCAGTTTGCCAAAGACCATGCGACTGGAGATGCCGGCGTTCTGGATTTCCAGATTGGCGTTGCTGGTAGCCGCCTCGTTGTTCTGTGCCGGATAGGGCAGCAGCGCCACCGTGTCGAGGTGTGCGGCATCGAGCGTGGTGCTTCCCGCCGGGTAACCGTTCTGGGCCAGGATGAAAGCCAGCGCATCCTCGTACTGCGTTTTGCTGAGCGAGCCGGGATTGCTCACCGGCATCTGGCTGGAGATGAAGCCGTAAAGCTTGTCGGCGGTCGGGTAGTTGGCTTTGAGCGATGCACCAAAGGTTGTTCCGCTCAGTGCGGGTGCCGCGCCGCCCTGCAGTTTCGAACCATGACAGACCGAGCATTGCTGGCTGTATACCGCCGCGCCTGCCTGGGCTTGCGCAGCGGTATAGTCACCCGATGCGGCTGCGCTGGCTGTGGTTGGTAGATAGACGGCTAAAAGCGCCGCTGCCATCAACGCATAGCGTTTTATCCAGCGGCGATGATTTTCGCCCGGAACGGCGGGTTGAAGAACGAGCCGTTCAGAACGGGCGTTGCTACGTGTCATCTGCATGATTCGACCCCTGTGTGTCTTACAGCACGGCGGAGCGGCCACACGGAGTGTGTTGATCAACACGCAGAGTCTGGTCGGTCTACGGAAACCCTGAAGCAGATCGTAGCTCGAAATCCCTACAGGGTATGAAGCAATAATTTGCGCATACTTCAAGTCACGTCTTGCCGGGTGTGCCTCGACACTGTTTCATATCGTTTTGCCGCCGCCGACCGCGCTACCAGGACTGCGACTGGGACTGCCCGGATTCAGCAATCGATACTTCGACTTCCAGCGATTCGGCGATACCGCCCAGGCGCACGCCACGCACCGGCGCTGCATCACGGTAGTCGCGGCCGCAGGCGATGCGGACATAACGTTCGTTCGGCGATTGGCGATTGGCGGCATCGAAGCCCAGCCAGCCCAGATCCTCGACGAAGATTTCCGCCCAGGCGTGGCTGGCCGCTGCGGTGCCCTCGATCGGGCAGAGGTAACCGCTGACGTAGCGTGCAGGAAAACCCAGCGAGCGTGCCGCGGCGATCAGTACGTGCGCATGATCCTGGCAAACACCAGCCTTCGCAGCGAAGGCTTCCACGGCCGTGGTTTCCGCGTCGGTCTGATAGGGCAGGTAATCGATACGATCGCGCACACCGTTATTGAGCCGGTGCAGGCGCTCGAGCTCGGTACCCGTACCCGCCGAGGCGCGCGCGAGATCGTCGATCTCTTCGCTGCTTTCGGTCAGCGGCGTCGATGACAGGTAGAACATCGGCGGCAGCAACTCCTTGTGCGTGCCGTGTACACCGTGCATGTCGCGCGTGTTGACCGAGCCGCGTACCGACAATCGGAGCGTTTCCACACTGCGGTCAATGGTGTGTGTCGCCACCGGGTTGCCGAAACCGTCGTGGCAGGTGGGTTGCAGGCGTCGGCCGTCGACGTTGACGCGCCAGTCGCCAATGGTCTGGCCGGCACTGGGCGCAGGCCACATGCGCAAGGCCTGGATGATCATGCTGGCAGCCTGACCATAGCGGTAGATGGTGTCGTGGACGATAGTCAGCTGCATGCTAAAAAAGATGTCCTTCGGAGATTTGTGCGCCCAATGCTTCGGTACGCACGATCACATCGGTCAGGTATTCGTGCAGACCGTTATTGATGATGTAGTCGATTCGGCCGTAACGCAGATTGGTGTAAATGGCGTGTGCCTGCCGCTTGGCTTCCGCCGCGCGCTGCGGATCCTGATCCTCGATCAGGTCCAGATGCTGGGTGATCTGGTTGTAGCAGAACGCCAGCGAGCGCGGAAACTCATCGCGCATGATCAGCAGTTCCGCCACGTGCGCAGGTTCCACCGCGCCCTTGAACATCACGCGATAAGCGCGGCGCGCACCGACCACGCGCAGGATGGCCAGCCACTGGTAGTAATCGATCACGCCGCCGACGTCGCTCACCGATGGCAGCCGCACGTGGTATTTGACGTCGAGCAGGCGGGCCGTGTTGTCGGCGCGCTCCAGATACTGGCCGACCCGCACGAAATGGAAGCCGTCGCGACGCAGCATGGCATTCGAGCAGACGCCGTGGAAAAGGCCGACGCGTGACTTCACCCATTCGAGGAATTCGGACAGCAGATCCTCGGTCATCGGTTTGTTCCGATAGATGGAGAGCTCTTGCCAGGTCGTGTTGATCGCTTCCCACATGTCGGCGGTCAGTGCCGTGCGTACGGCGCGCGCATTGCGGCGCGCGATTTCGATGCAGTTGACGATGGAGGAGGGGTTGTCTGCATCGAATGCCAGAAACTGGATCACCGACGCTTCGTCGGCCTGTTCGTGCCGGGCGTAATAGCTGTCGCCACCGCCAGCGGCGACGATCGCCGACTCCCATTCGCTGTTGCGGTCGCTGTCGACGCGAACGGCGTTCATCTGGCCAGCAACCTGAAGCAGGCGCGCGACATAATCGGCGCGCTCCATGTAGCGCGACAACCAGAACAGGTTTTCTGCGGTACGTGCCAGCATCAGTTTTCCAGAATCCAGGTGTCTTTGGTACCGCCGCCCTGTGACGAGTTCACCACTAGCGAGCCATCTTTCAGCGCCACGCGGGTGAGGCCACCCGGCACGACGCGGATGCGATCGGCGCCGCAAAGCACGAACGGCCGCAGATCGACATGGCGTGGCGCGATGCCGGAGTCGACGAAGGTCGGCACCGTGGACAAGGCGAGTGTGGGCTGTGCGATGTAGTCGTGTGGGCGCGTTTTCAGCAGGGCACGGAAGTCTTCCAGCTCGGTGCGGCTGGCGTGCGGCCCCACCAGCATGCCGTAGCCCCCGGAGCCGTGTACGGCCTTCACCACCAGCTCGTCGAGATGATCCAGCACGTAGCGCAACTCGTCCGGCTTGCTGCAGTCGTGGGTCGGCACGTTGCGCAGCAGCGGTTCTTCGCCAAGATAGAAGCGGATCATTTCCGGCACGTGGATGTAGACCGCCTTGTCATCGGCAATGCCGGCGCCGATGGCGTTGGTCAGCGTGAGGTTGCCTGCGCGATTGGCAAAGTGCAGGCCCGGTACGCCAAGCATCGAGTTGGGCTTGAAGACCAGCGGATCGAGATAGTCGTCGTCGATACGGCGGTAGATCACGTCGACGCGCGACAGACCGGCCGTCGTGCGCTGGTAGCAGACGTCTTTGTCGACGACCAGATCGGCGCCTTCGACCAGGTCGATACCCATCTCGTCGGCCAGGAACGCGTGCTCGTAATAGGCGCTGTTGTGGATACCTGGCGTCAGCAGCACCACGGTCGGTTCGCCAGGGCAGTTCGGCGGCGCCAGCGAACGCAGCGTGGCCAGCAGCTCATCGGGATAGTGCGCGACGGGCGCGACGCGATTGCGGCGGAACAGGTCCGGAAACAGCCGCTGCATTACCTCACGGTTCTCGACCATGTAGGACACACCAGATGGCGTGCGGCAATTGTCTTCGAGTACGTAGTAGTCGTCAGGGCCGGTGCGCACCATGTCGATACCGGCGATGTGCGAATACATGTGGCCGGGCAGGTCGAGGCCGGCCATTTCGGGGCGAAACTCGCTGTTATGCAGGATCAGCTTTTCCGGGATGTGCCCCGCACGGACAATTTCGCGGTCGTGGTAAACGTCGTGGATGAATGCGTTCAAGGCCTTGGCGCGCTGCTCCAGGCCCTGGCGCAGGCGCACCCATTCGGCCTGCGCCATCACGCGCGGGATAAAGTCGAACGGGATCAACCGTTCCGGATCGCCGCCTTCGGTATACACCGCAAAGGTAATGCCGATACGCCGGAACAGCACCTCGGCCTCGCGCCGCTTCAGCGCCAGCTGTTCGGCTGGCATCGATTTCAACCAGGCATCGATCAACGCGTAGGGTGCGCGGACGTTCTCCGGCCATCCCATCTCATCAAACACGGGCGTTGCGTCGGCCATTGAAACTCCTGTGTTATCGCGTCTGACGATATGGGTAGACATTACCGCGGGCGTCGATCGGTGTCGAAATGTTTCGTCAGCACATTGCCGACCGTCCTGTGTATTCCGTAAATACCTGACGAAGATTACAGAGCCGGCGTGCAAATCCTGTGCAGCCGGCGTTGCGCTGGCATGGAAAATTCCGAGACTTGCGGCGGCAAACTGTCTATCGAATCGGCCATCCATACATCGGTGTCCTTCAACGATCCCGCTGGACAAAAGCGCGTCTGAGATTTTTGACTGTCCGGTGTGTGCGATGGAAACATCTAACTCGGTGGTGACAACTCCGTGCGTGCAGACGGCGGCCACGAGTGGTCCATCGCTGCCGGTGCTGCTGCTGCAGCAAGCAGGTCGGCGTGATCAAGAACATCCATCTTGTTGACGGCGACGATGAACCTGTCGAAGGCAGCTCGGACAAGATCAAGGGCCTGGTGCTGAAGGTCTGCTTTTTGAAAAAGGCCTGAGCAATCTCAACCTGTGCTTTCCACGACAGCATCCATGCCGGCTGATAGATAACGTTGTCATTCTCGGTTTTATTCTTCTGACCAGATGCGCCTCTTGATCGCCGTGGCACGTTGCTAAAGCCACGTGACGGGAACCGGCTTTGCTGACGAGGCAAAGTGCATCGGCCAGCAAATCTGCCGCCAACTTTCCGACCCTCGTCCTGACAAGCTTGCAATTTCGATCATCGATATCAGCTGCGGAGTCAGCTGCTGCGATGCGGTATCAGCTCAGGCAAACGGCAAAGCGGATTGTTGTGGCGAGATGCTGCAAAAGCAGCAAACAAAAGTTTGTAGCCGAGCCTAGTAAGGCTCGCCAGGTACGCCATCGCAATTCACACGCGGCGTCACAGATGTGATTTTGTCCAATAGACAACGTTGTCATTTTGGAATATCACGGGACATATCTCACGCATTACAAGCGGTAGCGTGCAGGGAAGCGTTGAGGCACATCCCCACATGGCTGTCGGATTGCGGCTGTGAACTGCCTTGGTAACTCACTCGTATTGATGCAAGTCCATCTGGAGAGAATTCCATGTCAGTTAAACCCCCGTCACCTTTTGTAAAAAAGCCCACCACACGCTTGAGTCTCGCCCTTGGCGCTTTTGGCAGTATTGCTGCGACAGGTCTTTCCATGGCCTTGCTGGCCGCCGTACCCGTGCAGACGCTGCAGGCACAGACTGCAAGCAGTTGTGCGGCGGCCTGGAGCGCGTCGCAGGTCTACACCGGTGGCAACACTGCCAGCGAAAACGGCGTCAACTATCTGGCCAACTGGTGGACGCAGGGTAATGACCCCGCCAGCAACAGCGGCGGAGCCGGCTCCGGTCAGCCGTGGACATCGCAGGGATCCTGCGGTGGTGCAGCGCCGGCACCCGCGCCAGCGCCTGCACCTGCACCTGCACCTGCACCCGCTCCGGCCCCAGCCCCAGCCCCAGCCCCAGCCCCAGCCCCAGCACCCGGCAGCTTGCTGTTCAGTCCCTACAAGGACGTGACCATCAATCTCAACTGGAATACCAACGTCATGCAGACGGCGGTGACCGGCACGGCGATTCCGGTGGTAGGTAGCGGCAGCCTGGTTTCGACCGCCGAGCCCAATCTCGGCGCGATTACCCTGGCGTTTGCATCAGGCGAATGCGGCAGCGAAAACTGGGGCGGCATTCCTGCCGCAAGTTTTGCCAGCGCGAACATCCAGGCGCTGTCCACGGCAGGCGTCAACTACGTGCTTTCCACCGGTGGCCAAGCGGGCACCTTTACCTGTTCCACTCCGGCGGGCATGGCCCAGTTCATCTCGACCTATAACTCTGCGCATCTGGTCGGCGTGGATTTCGATATTGAAGGAGGTCAGACACAGGCGCAGATCAGCAGCCTGGTGACCGAGGTCGCGTATGCGCATACGCTGTATCCGAACCTGCGCTTCTCCTTCACGCTGGCCACATTGGGCGCATCGGATGGCAGCTACGGCGGACTCAATTCACTGGGCGATATGGTGGTCAAGTCGATCAAGAGCGCCAACCTCAGCAATTACACGATCAACCTGATGGTGATGGATTTCGGCGGCGCCAGTGCCGGTGTCTGCGTGGTGTCCAACGGCGCGTGCAACATGGGGCAGTCGGCGATTCAGGCAGCCGAAAATCTGGAGCATACCTACGGCATTCCCGCCAGCCAGATCGAGTTGACGCCAATGGTTGGCATGAACGATGTCTCCAGCGAAGTGTTCTCTCTCACCGATGTCGACACGCTCACCAATTACGCGGTGAGCAATGGCTTGGCAGGCATCCATTTCTGGTCGTTGGATCGCGACACGCCTTGTTCAAGCAATACCGGTTCGGCATCGCCAACGTGCAACTCGGTCAGCGGCAGCACGGCGCTGCAATACACCAACCGTTTCCTGCAGGATCTGGGGCGGTAAGCGGCGTGGTGCGGCGAATCGATCGGTAAGGTTTGGTTTGCCGGAAATAGATGGATTGAAGCACAGGGCCCGATGGTGAGAGATGACAACTCTTGCCATCGGGCTTTTTCATGTAGACGTCTGTACATCCAAAGAAAATCGAACAGATCACATCAAACAAGCCCATCAAGGCATCAGATATATCGTGGTATCGGGCCTACTTGTGGCGTCTGGTCGGGTAGGTCGACCAACGTGTCATCGATAAAGCACCAGCCCCAGCCTTCGGGTGGATCGTAGCCTTCGATGATCGGATGCTTGGTGGCGTGAAAATGTGCGGTGCCGTGGCGTCCCGGTGACTGATCGCAGCAGCCGACGTGACCGCAGGTGCGGCATAGCCGCAGATGGACCCAGTGCGATCCCGACTTGAGGCATTCCTCGCACCCGAGCG
>Ga0302316_10002946_pt1 | contig 11922 bp, 8 predicted proteins | sample III_Palsa_N3_2_FD_200456 | JGI IMG/M metagenome (GOLD analysis project Ga0302316, IMG submission 200456) | Peat permafrost microbial communities from Stordalen Mire near Abisko, Sweden - III_Palsa_N3_2 | ecosystem: Environmental > Terrestrial > Soil > Palsa > Peat permafrost | place: Sweden... | reverse complement strand
TAGCGCTAGGCGTGACCTATACGTACTCGCACACCATCGACAACGCCTCGGGTGTGGGCGGAGCAGTGGGATCGGCGGTGCAGAACCTGTACAACCTGGCTGCGGAAGAGGGCAACTCGAGCTTCGATCAGCGGCAAAACCTGACCGGCAACTGGGTGCTGGAGCTTCCGTTCGGCCCTAACCGCGCCTACTTCAACAAGGGTGGTTTCATGTCGCACGCGCTGGATGGTTTTTCGTTCAGCGGCAACTTTACGTTTGCTACGGGGACGTACTACACGCCGTCGTACTCGGGCGATGAAGAGGAAGCGGCGTCCGGCAACACCTACCAACAGCGTCCAAACCGTGTCTTCACGCAGTCGCTGAAGGGGCCCGGCAAGCTGGCGGAGTTCTTCAACACCGCTGCGTTCGCGCCGCCAGTTGTGAATGGCGTCACGCAGTATGGGACAGCGTCGCCGGGCTCGATCGAAGGGCCGGGGACGGTCTCGACGAGCGCCTCGCTGTCGCGCACGGTGCAGCTTGGCGATACGCGGTCTTTCGAGGCGCGCGTGACCGCCAGCAATGTCTTCAACACCGTGCAGTACAGCGGCATCAGTACCACGGAAAATGCGATCAACTTTGGCCAGGTGACCAGCGCGGCGGCGATGCGCGCCCTGCAAGTGCAGGCGAGATACAGGTTTTAGAAGCAGGAAATAGGAAACAGGAAGTAGGAAGTAGAGGGTGTGATGCAACGGATTTCGGCGGCTTTGATGATCGGTTTGCTGGGCTGGGGAAACCCTATGATGGCGTCTGCCCAAACAGCTGCACCAACAGCAGCGCAGCAGAACTCGGCAACGCCGGCGCCGGCTGTGATCCCGCGCGCGCAAGGGCCCGGAAAAGCGCCGCTGCCCAGCGACCAGAGTACCTTTACGATGACCGTGAATGCGAACATCGTGCTGACCAACGTGGTGGTGCGCGACAAGAAGACCGGGGAGTTGATCACCGGGTTGAAGGCCGGCGATTTTCATATCGTCGAAGACAAGAGGCCGCAGACCATCGCCAGCTTCGACTATCAGAATGTGGATGAGGCCGCGGCGCTGGCGGAAAAGACGACGACCACAGGTAAGGCCTCCATCGCCGACCTGCTCGAGAACAACTTCGCGGCAAGTCCTGCGCAGTTGCGCGACCATCGCCTGATCGTGATCTTCTTCGACCTCAGTTCCATGCAGGATGAGGACATCGACCGCGCCGTCGACGCAGCCGACGACTATGTGAACAAGCAGATGCAGCCGGCGGACCTGGTCGCGCTGGTGAGCATGTCCACGGGCCTGAGCATGGACCAAGACTTCACCTCGAACAAGGATGCGTTGCTGCGTGGGCTGGCAAAATACAACGGCACCGACGAGACCGGCTTTGCCAACGGCGGCACGGGAACAACCGACGGCACCAGCGACGACACAACAGCATTCGCAGCCGACGACACCGAGTACAACAGCCTGAACACCGACCGCGAACTGCTGGCGATCCGCGCAATCTCAAAGGCCCTGGAGCGCGTGGACCAGCGCAAGTCGATGCTGTACTTCTCCGGCGGGCTGACGCGCAACGGCATCGAAAACCAGGCCAGCCTGCGTGCGGCAACCAACGAGGCCGCCAAGGCCAACCTCGCCATCTATAGTGTCGATTCGCGCGGCCTGCAGGCGCTGCCGCCGGTGGGCGATGCCAGCAAGGGCAGCCTGCGCGGCAACTCCGCGTACAGCGGCTCGGCCGTGACGGCGCAGTTCAAGGCGAACTTCGCCTCACAGGAGACGCTTGCCACGCTGAGCTCCGACACCGGCGGCAAGGCGTTCTTCGATTCCAACGACTTTGGCCCGGCGTTCCAGCAGGTGCAGCATGACACCGAGGCGTATTACATCCTCGGCTTCCACTCCACCAACCAGGCGCGCGACGGGGCCTTCCGCCATCTGACCATTACCGTCGACCGCAACGACGCGAAGATTGAGTACCGGCCCGGATACTTCGCTCCGGCCGACTTCCAGCACCAGAAGACCGAAGACCGCGAGCTGGCCCTGACCGAGCAGATGCGCAGCGACTCGCCGGCGACCGATGTTGCGGTCTATCTGCAGGCGCTGTACTTCCGCCAGAACGACAGCCTGTTCTACATCCCGATAAGCCTGATCGTGCCGGGCTCGCAGATTCCGTTCACCAGCAAGAGCAACACCGACAAGGCGAGCATCGACATCCTGGGCAAGGTGAAGAACTCGCAGGGCATCACGGTCGGCAATGTGCGCGACACGGTGAAGCTGGCGCTCGACGCCTCGCAACAAGTCCAGCGCAAGAACATTCAGTACTCCACCGGCTTCTCGCTGGCGCCGGGCAAGTATCACCTGAAGTTCGTGGTGCGCGAGAACCAGAGCGGCAACATGGGCAGCTTCGAGACCGATATCCAGGTGCCCGACCTGAAGAAGGTGCCGCTCAAGCTGAGCTCTGTGGTTCTGGCCAGCCAGCGCACGCCAAATACGGTGAAAGATTCGCCCAATCTGCTGGTGCGCGATGGCCTGGAGTGGGTGCCGAACGTCGCTCACGTCTTTCGCCAGGACCAGCATCTGTATTTTCTCTATGAGGTCTACGACCCCACCAAGCAGAAGGGCGCGGCGGATCCGGCGGTTTCTCCGGGATTGGGACGGCGCGAAGGCGGCCCTGTGCATCTGCTGACCAGCATCGAGTTCCTGAGCGGCGGGACAAAGGTCTTTGAGACGCCGCTGGTGACCGCCGACGCGATCAACGTGCCCGACCGCAATGCCGTAGCGTTTCAGTTCGATGTGCCGCTCTCCCAGTTGAAGACGGGAACGTATACCTGCCAGGTGAACGTGATCGACGACGCGGGCGGGAGCTTCAGCTTTCCGCGCATGGCGTTGAAGGTGACGGCGGCCGCGGTAACAGCGGCTCCGGCGGTAACGGCGGCCCCGGCGGTAACGCCTGGGGCGAGTGCGGCGCCGGCTCCATAAGGATGTCGCTGCGCAAATGACTCTTGACGCCGGCCGCCGGCGGGAGCAATATAAAGTCCTTCCTGGATGGAGGGCTCGTGATGCGGCTACGCGTTGTGTACCTCACTGTTTTAACGATTCTTGCGATGGCGGCTTATCCTGCGGCCCGCCTGTGCGCTGAGACGGAACAGACTCAGCAGATTCAACAAGCTCAGCGAATTCAGCAAATTCAACCGAGCGCCCCGCTGACCTCTCCGGAGGAGCGGGCGGAGTTACACGCCGGTCCGGATTGGCAGCAGATTGCGCCGCATCTCCCGGATCCGGACACCGGCAGCGCAGCAGCGCTTGAGACCGCCGGTGACGTTTTGGCGGCGCGGCGGTTTCCAGAAGACGCGCTGGACTACTACGGGTATGCCATGGCCCGAGGCGGCAATGTGAGCGATCTGCTCAACAAGATGGGCGTGGTGCGGCTGGAGTTGAGGCAGAACGAGCTGGCGCGTGAAATGTTCCAGCGCACCGTCCGGGTACAGAAGAAGGACGCCGCGGCGTGGAACAACCTGGGCGTAACGGAGTTTATTGCGAAGGAGTATGTGAAGGCGATCGACGATTACAAACGGGCGATGCGCCTGGACAGCCGCTCGGCGGTCTATCACTCCAACCTGGGCATGGCGTACTTCGAACTCAAGGACCTGGAGAGCGCACGCGACCAGTTCGCCGCGGCGACCCGGCTCGATCCCGAGATCATGCAGGCCCGCCCGGGCGGAGGGATATCGGCGCATGTGCTCAGCACGCAGAACTACAGCCAGCTATGCTTTGAGATCGCCAAGGTCTATGCGCGGGAACATCGAGCGGCGCCCATGCGGTTGTGGCTGGCCAAGGCGAGTGAGGGCGGCTTCGATGTACGCGGCAATATGCGCAGCGATACCGTGCTTGCGCCTTATCTGAAGGACCCCGAAGTGAAGCTGCTGCTGGCAAACGCTGCCTCGCTGCATACACGAGCGGTCTCGACGACAGTGACGCCAAACCTATAGCGCCGGGCTGCGGAGGCTATTTATACGGGCAGTGGCGGCATTCGGAGTTACAGCAGTAGCCGCGACGCAGATGGTAGGCCGCGGTGAAGACCAGGTAGGGACCTTCCATGTAGAAGTCTTCGGGACGGAGCGGCTCGTTGCTTGCGGCGGCGCGTTCGGTGGAGGCCGGTTGCGGAGCGGCGTGCTCGATCCGATCGGGCTTCTGGGGCTTCTGGATCATGAGAAGAGGCCCGGCGAGACGGTGGGCTCGGCTGGACGCGGAACGATGATGCTGGCACGCAGCATATCCACAACGGAGCGCGTGCGCCTGGCTTTGGCGGGTGCGTCCGCCGCGATGGCCGCCTCGTCTTCGAGCACGGTGCCGTTCACCAATTGAAGCGTGCGTCCGGGGATTGCGGAGACGCGTTCCCCGGGAATGAGGATGCCGGCGAGGTTGAGTGGGTCTGCGGCGGCCACTGTTATCGGCGATTCGCCGGTGCGGGCCGCCGCTTCGCGGCGTGCGGCACGAAGCAGATCGACGGCTTCGGGAAGGGCGAACTGTTCGCCGAAGGCGCCCGAGACAAAGCGGCCTCCACGGACTTCGCCGCGAGCTTCGAGACGGCGCAAGATCGGGAGCAGGTCGCGCCACTTGGGAGCGTTGGACTCGCGTGACAGCAACTCGCGGAAGAGAACGCCGTAGCGGCAGAGCAGGATGCGGGCGTGGGCGTCGAGCGCCGCAGTAGTGGCTTTGGCAGAGGCGATGGCGGCTGCGTTCTTGTCACTGCGATCGAGAAGCGGGTCCTTCCCCTTCGACAAGCTCAGGGTCAGGATGACAATTTCAGAGGAAGGCTCGCAGAGCAGCGGCTGCGCCTCTGCGAATAATGACCAGCGGCCCGCGGTGGTGCGGGCGGCGGCGCGCTTGCGCAGGCTGGTGGCCGAGGTTTGCGCAACGGCGGCCGACTTGCGGCGCGGGTCCATCATGGCGCGGAGCTGATCGAAGCCGTCGGCGGAGGCGAGACCGGCGGTGGCGAGCTCCCACAGCGCGGTCGTGGTCTGGAGCTTGGTAAGGCCGCAGAGCCGTTGCAGGTCGGCGGTGAACGCTGCGCCTCTTTCGGAGAGAAGCTCGCGGAGTTGCTGGGCTTCCGGGCTGAGCGATTGCGCAAGGACCTGCTCGTCGACCTGCTTGCTTTCGAGGGCGTGGTGCAGCCACTCGGCGGACTCGCGCAGGTAGAAGGTGATGGGCGCGGCGGTGGTGGGGATGACGCGGCGCGGCGCGGTAGCATCGGTGGCCGACAGCCACGCGGGATGCGGCGAGATGCGTCCCCAGCCGATGACGCCGGCCAGGCAAAGATTATCCAGCCAGCGCGGATCGTAGTTGGCCACGCGCGCGGGCAGCAGCGTGCGCTCCCACTCGACCGCCGGCGCTTCGAAGCCTTCGAGTTGCTCGATGGCCGCCAGCACGGCTTCTTCGCCGGTTTGCTGCGTGCCCGGTGCGAGGTGGTGCCAGTCAAGCAGCCAGCGCATGAAGACATTCGCCGCGACCGGCTCAACCTGCTTGCGCAGCATGCCGAGGGTGAGGCGATGGATGCGCTGCAGGATGCGGCGCTCGCACCACTCGATCTCATGGGGCGCGTCGTCGGCCGGTTTCGCGCGCTCGAAGACGCCGCGCATCGCGAGGCCCTGCATCTCCATCGCAAGCAGCGACTGGTGCAGCGAGCGTGGGTGCAGATGCGTAATCGCGGCGAGATGTGCTGCCGTCGTGGGGCCGAGGATTTGCAGCCAGCCCTGGGTGAGGGCGATAGTGGCTGCCTCGAGGGAGTTGGTGGTGGCCTCGGACGCTGACAGCTCCTCGAAGGGCCAGAGCAGTTGCGCTTCGGCGAGGCGTTCGGTGGCGATCCACGTTGGCGCGCCGTTGATATCAATGATGCGAGCGCGGCCTTGTGCGGCGAGGCGCTCGAAGAAGAGCGGCCAATGCTGCGTGCTGTGCGGCTTCCCTGCTGCTTCGAGAAATGCAACCGGCAGCGCGACAAGTTGAAGCAGAAGATCGTGAAGTTCGTGCTCATCGCGGATGTCGGGCCAGAGCTGCTGGCGGACCGTATCGATGGCGGCTTGATCGAGGCGGCCAGCGCCGTCGGCGATAGAGTCGGGCAACGCCCGGCGCGTGGAGACGGCGCGGGCGCGGCGCTCTTCGACACCTGCCTCATCGAGAAACGCATAAGGCATGGCGTTGATGAGTTCATGCGCGAACTGCGAAGGCACCGGTGTATCGACAGCGATGCATGTAATCGCGCCGCTGTCGATGCCGCGTAAAATTTCAATCAAGCCATCGAGGTCCATGGCCTCGCCGAGCGTGTCCTTCATCACCTCGCGAACGAGCGGGTGATCGGGTATCTCGATGTCGCCGGTCATCGTCTCGGGACAGGCCGAGGCATGCGGAAAGACGCTGGCGAGCAGGTCGTCGGAGCGCGTGCGCTGTATCTGCGGCGCGATGCGTTTGCCCTTGGACATGCGCAGCAGTTGCAGGCTGCGGCCCGCGGCCCAGCGCCAGCGGTTCTTGAACAGCGGCGACGGAATGCTGGCCTGCTCCAATAGCTCCTTCGCCGTGTGCTCGGTGAGGAAGCGGAAGACATCGGCGAGCGGGAAGCTGTGCTGCTCGGCGAGCGAGATGTTGATGCCATTGTCCGTAGCGGCGGCTTGCAGCTCGAAGTTGAAGCCGCGGCAGAAACGCTTGCGCAGCGCCAGTCCCCAGGCCTTGTTGATGCGGCCGCCGAAGGGCGCGTGCAGGATGAGTTGCTGGCCGCCGCCCTCATCGAAGAAGCGCTCGGCGATGATGGTGGTCTTGGTGGGCACGGCGCCCAGCACCGCGCGGCCTGCAACGATGTAGGCGATGAGCTGTAGCGCGGCGGAGTCGCAGACGAAGCATTCCGTCTTGAGCCACGCGATGGCATCGGCGACTTCGGGTTGCGCAGGATGCACGGCGCTGGGCGTTACGCCGCGGGTGCGTCGATCAATCTCACAACGCAGATCGGTGACGCCGTCGCACAGGACGCCGGTGCGTTGCGGGGCCTCGCCCTCCCAGAAGGGAATGCTTGGCGGCGCGCCGTGCGCATCTTCGACGAGCACTTTGCCCGCGGGGTCGACGCGCTGAATGCGCCAGCTCGTGTTGCCGAGCAACACAACGTCGCCGGGAGATGAATCGACCGCGAAGTGTTCGTCGAGCGTCGCGATCTGTACGTTCTCCGGCTGCAACATCACCGCGAACAAAGACGTATCGGGGATGGCGCCGCCGTTCGAGATCGCGATCATGCGCGCGCCGCGACGGGCGTGCAAATGGCCCTGCACTCTGTCGCGAAGCAGATAGGCGCCGTAGCGCCCGCGCGAGCTTTCGATGCCGTTGTGCAGCAGCGCGAGCAGCTCTTCATAGTGCTCGCGGGTGAGGTTGCGATACGGCCATGCGCGGCGCAGCACCTCGTAGAGTGCAGCCTCGTCCCACGACTCCGCACCGCACATGGCGACGATCTGCTGCATCAGTACATCTACAGGTTGCTCAGGCACCTGTAGCTCATCTAACTCACCGGCGACCATCTTGCGCAGCAACGCGGCTTGCTCCATCAGGTCGTCGCGGGTGGTCGCAAAGAAGCGGCCCTTGGGGATGGCCCCTCGCCAGTGGCCGGCGCGGCCTACGCGCTGCATCGCGACGGCTACGGCACGGGTGGTCGCAATCTGGCAGACGAGGTCTACGGTGCCGATGTCTATGCCGAGTTCCAGCGAAGCTGTGGCGATGAGTATCTTGCACTCGCCGTTCTTCAGGCGTTGCTCGGCGTCCAGACGCATGAGGCGTGACAGCGAACCATGGTGCGCGGCGACGGCGTCTTCGCCGAGACGGTTGCTAAGTTCAAAGCTGATTCTTTCAACCAGCTTGCGGGTGTTGACGAAGACCAGCGTAGAGCGGTGCTGCAGCGCAAGAGCTGCGAGCTTGTCGAAGATCTCCGTCCACATAGCGATGGAGGTGATGCTGCCGAGTTCGGCTGAAGGCACTTCGATAGCAAGGTCAAGCGTTCGGCGCTGGCCGACTTGGACGATCGTTGCGGGTTTACGATCGGGCGCAACGCCTACGAGGAAGTTGGCGATGAGGTCGATGGGATTCTGCGTTGCCGATAAGCCGATGCGCTGCGGTGCCTGGCTCAGGCCGGTGAGGAAGGTACCGGGGCTGAGACGGTTTTCGCCACGGACCAGCGCATCCAGCCGCTCCAGAGACAGCGCAAGATGCGAGCCGCGCTTGTCGTCGGCTATGGCGTGTATCTCGTCGACGATGACCGTATGCACGCGCGTGAGGTTCTGGCGCGGCTTGCCGGCGGTGAGCAGGATGTACAGCGACTCCGGCGTGGTGACCAGGATGTGCGGTGGATGCTTGAGCATCGCCGTGCGGTCCTTCTGCAGCGTGTCGCCGGTGCGCACGCCGGTGCGAATCTCGGGGCAGAGATAGCCACGCTGCATCGCCAGTTGCTGTATCTCCGCAAGCGGGCCGTCGAGGTTCTTCTGCACATCGTTCGACAACGCCTTGAGCGGCGAGATGTAGATGACCTCGGTCTGCTGCGAGAGCCGGCCGGCGATGGCCTTGCGCAGCAGCATGTCGATGCAGACGAGAAACGCCGCAAGCGTTTTGCCGGAGCCGGTGGGCGCGGAGATCAGCGCGGCCTCGCCGCGCAGGATGGCGGGCCAGCCGGAGATCTGCGGCTCGGTGGGGCTGCCGAATTTTGTGAGGAACCACTCCTGCACGACCGGATGCGCCCAGGCGAGAGCCTGCTGTGCGGCGTCCAGCTCGGCGGTTTCGGGTTGTGCCAGCAGCCCGGGCATGGGATATTGTAGCGCGAGGTTTTGTGATTTGTTCGCCTAAGAAGTCGTGCAGCCTGATTGTGCATCCCAAGGACGGCGGTAGCATCGAAGGTGCTGACAAAGGAGAACGACAATGGAGATCAAACGCATCGGCTCAACGCCGTCAGGAGTCGGGCCGGCAGACTGGTTTACCGGCAGTGTTCGCATCGACCCGCTCTTTCAGGCTCCCGATCCAGCGCGCGTGCAGGGCGCAAGTGTGACTTTCAACCCGGGCGCGCGCACGGCGTGGCATACGCATCCGCTGGGGCAGACGCTGATCGTCACCGCCGGCTGCGGTTGGGTGCAGCGCTGGGATGGGCCGGTCGAAGAGATCCATCCCGGCGATGTGGTGTGGTTCGCCCCGGGCGAGAAGCATTGGCACGGAGCGACCGCGACCATCGGGATGACGCACATCGCCGTCCAGGAAAAGCTGGATGGCAAGGTTGTGGAGTGGCTGGAGCACGTGAGCGACGCGCAGTATATGGCTGGCGCGCGCTAGCTACATGTTCCCCTGGCCGATGTCGGCTTTGCGGGCTTCAGGGTTTTCCGGGTCGAGATACTGCTCGATCGTCTGGTCGAGAATGCCACGCGCGTTGAGGATGAAGTCGATCGCATCGCGGCCCGCGCCCTGTCCACCGGGCAGCGGCGTAATGTAATGGGCTGCGGCCTTCACTTGCGCGCGGGCGTTGGCCGTCGCAATCGCAAAGCCCACCTTGCGCATCACCGGGAGATCGATGATGTCGTCGCCGACGTAGGCGAGCTCGTCGAGCGTGCAGCCCTCAGCGGCGATGATCTGCGTGACGGCTTCCATCTTGTGCGCCTGCCCCTGGTACACGTGGTCGATCTTGAGATCGCGCGCACGGATAGCCACAACCTGCGAGTTGCGCTTGGTCACGAAGCCGATCTTCAGCCCGGCGAGCCGCGCGATCGAAATACCCAGGCCATCGTGCGCGGAGAAGCTCTTGACCTCAACTCCAGTGCCGCCGGCGCCGGTCCCCTTCCCGTTCGCGTCGGGGATGATCGTAATGTCGCCGTTGGTCAGAACGCCATCGACATCGAAGAGCAGAACTTTGACGCGGCGGGCACGGTCTTCCGGGGAGAGTGAATCGGGCATGAGAGCGATGATACAGAAACAGGAAGTAGGAAGTAGCGAGTAGGAAGTAGTCCTCCCAGTCTCTGCTATTTCCTACTTCCTAATCCCTATTTCCTGCTCTAGTGGCGCCAGTGTCCTTCAACCCACACATAGCCGCCGCCACGGTGGTCCCAGTGGCCATCTACCCAGTGGGCATGCGGGTAGGGTGCTTCTTCATAACGGCCGGGCACCCAGACATAGCCGTGACCGTCCCACGTGTGGTAACCGGCATGCCACGCCCAGCCGGGATGCTCCGAGGGTGGGGGAGGGATACGTTCCACGGGACGCGGTGGTGGAGGCCCGATGCGGACGACGATTTGCGCTCCGACCGCAAGCGTGGCCGCGAGCATGAGACCGCAAGTTGCGGTCGATACCAGCTTCTTTAGATTCATCATTTGATCGAACTCCTGACGAGGCGATACCTCGTGCATGGTACGGTCAGACGCGAATCTGGAGCGGTGAGTTGCGCGAGAATCAGGATTTTCCAGATACCCGGGCTGTTGCCGGTTGGTAGCTAGGCCAAAGGCTGGTTCTGCCCCTGGGCTGAGCGAATCGACTCCACCAGGCGCGCTGCCACGACGGGAAGGCCGAACAGCGCCGCTGAAACCACGCCCGTCGAGGCCAGATCGTTCCAATAGAACGGAACGGCGGCGGCGTAGCAGGTCATCAGGCCGGCGAAGGTGTGAGGATACATGCCGCCGAAGGCCCAGACCGCGAAGTCGACCCAGATAAAGAAGCCGGTAGCCGAGGCCAGAACGCCGGCAATCACGCGCAGCGGCGTGACCTTGCGCAACAGGCTGCTGCCGATCAAGCAAACGGCGGCGTACCAGACCCAGGTGGCCACGTAGCTGCGCACATGGAACGGCAGGCCGTAAACAACCGTGGTCAGATAGACGTCGGTAAGCGCCATGGCGGCCGCGGCGACGAGCGCTTGCCAACGCGGACGGCGCGACCCGAAGAAGAGCAAACCGGCGCCAACGGCGGTGAAGTTGATACCCACGCCATGCAGCGCGTGCGGCAGAAGGCGGCTCAGCGCGGCGAGGATCAGAACAAGATAGGCAAGCATGGTCGATGGCCTTCGGGTGGAGAGTAGGTGGCTCAGATTCAGCCTGTGTCGATTGTAATCCAGATGACGTTATTGGGTTTGGCAGGGGCGGATATCAGGGGCGTTGCACTCTTCCATCCAGCGCCTGCCAGATCACTTTGTCGTTGGCGTCGAGCTCGACCCTTCCGGTGAGCGGAGTGTGGCCGCTGGGGTGCAGCAGGAGCGTATCGCCCATAAAGCGCGGGTCGGCAAACTCGACCATAGCGCGGGCTGACCCGGCGCCCGGATCGCCTTTGGCTATTGTGTCGATAGTAATAAAAGGCATGGGCGACCAGTCAAGATAGGCGCGGCCCAGCGGACTGGACTCGGCGGCAAGGAGCTGAGGACTTGGGTCCAGCTTAGGCTGAATGGCCTGGCTGGGAACGATGCTGCCCAGCTTCGAGTCGGCCTCCGCGAGCTGGTAGAGCGGACCGAAGTCGGTAACGGTGTACCAGCGGAATGGGCTGAGCGGGTCAGGACTGGCGAGGGCGCGCTGGGCCTGTAGATAGACCGGCGGGGCCTCTGCGGGTGCGGGCGAATCCAGCGCGGGCTGCGCTTCGAGCTTTTCAACCGGGGCGAGATTTTCAACCGGGGGCGGGGCCTCGATACTCTGCGCCATGGCCAGTTGGACAGCACGCTCGTGCTGGGTCTCGCGCAAGCTCCAGAGGGTGACGATGCCGAGCAGGGCCGCAATCGCCCAGCTGCGCGCGGCAAAGGGCTGGCGGCTGGCGCCTACCTCCGAACCCACCAGGCGAAAGATGCCCGGGACCAGCAGCGCGCCCAGCAGCAGTGCGAAGATCAGCGGATCGAAGATGAAGACGATGGAGGCCGCGTACCAGTGGGTGTTGAACGGGAAGAAGG
>Ga0302316_10002943_pt1 | contig 11925 bp, 11 predicted proteins | sample III_Palsa_N3_2_FD_200456 | JGI IMG/M metagenome (GOLD analysis project Ga0302316, IMG submission 200456) | Peat permafrost microbial communities from Stordalen Mire near Abisko, Sweden - III_Palsa_N3_2 | ecosystem: Environmental > Terrestrial > Soil > Palsa > Peat permafrost | place: Sweden... | reverse complement strand
CCAGTGGACTGAATATCTCGAGCGAATGGACGCCGACTACGGCCCTACCGCATATTTATTTCGCTGCTTGCACTGCGATGCTTGGGGTGGCTATTCAGACTGCACCTAAGAAACTGACTTAATTCGCACCCTGAATCGTAACCAACTCTGGCGTCTCTGCCCCGGCATGCCCACCCGGCGAGATCGACCGCGTCTGCGGCGCACGCCAGTGATCGATGTAGCTGATCTGATGCACACAGCTTACCGTGCAATTGGGGGAGCAATCCTTGGCGGTCAGAAACTCCCGCTTCACGTCCGCGGTGGTGTATTCCGCAATCGGCACACCCGGATACCCGCGCTGCTGCGAGCAGTAATGCACCAGCCCGTCTTCGCAGATGTACAGGTACCGCGAACCAGCCCGGCAGCGCCAGTCATTCGGCTTGCCCTGCGCTATCGCTTCCTGAAACTGGTTGAAGCGCGAATAGCTCCGCCGCTCCAGATTCTTCACTTCAAAATAGATCTTCGCTTCTTCCGGCTGCAGCGGCTTCAGCTGTCCGCTGCCATCGTGAATGATCCCGATCGTGTTGCTGAATCCTAACTCAAGGGCGCGCTTTGAAATCACCAGTGCATCGTTGGGATTCTTGATGCCTCCGCCCACCACCGAGTTGATATTCACATGAAACTCGGCGTGTTCAGCCAGCATCTGCAGCTTCTTGTCCAAAACTTTGAGGCTTTTCATCGACACATCGTCGGGCTCGATATTGTCGATCGAGATCTGCATGTGGTCGAGGCCTGCCTTGTTCAGGCGCTCAATTCGCTCCACGTTCAGCAGATAGCCGTTGGTGATCATCCCGGCCATCGCGCCCACTTTGCGCATCCGCCGGATCACGTCGTCCAGCTCAGGATGGGTCAGCGGCTCGCCGCCGGAGATGGTGATGATGCTCGTCCCCAGCCGGCCAAGATGGTCGATGCGCCGCTCCATCTCGTCAATCGGCACCGGCTTCGAAACCTTGTCGTACTCATTGCAATACGCGCAGGACAGGTTGCAGAAGCGCATGGGCACAATCTGCGCCATCACCGGATGCCCGGTTGAAGCCAGCGCCTTGCCCACCAGCGCGAGTTCGCGCACCCTGCGCATCGCAGCCAGCCTGCGCCCACGCGCCGTCATTTTTCGCGAAGTACCCATCTGTACTATTGAACCACATCGCCACCGCAGGCAGCGAACCGTCAAATCCGCTCCGTTCTTGCCCTTGCGCTTGTCTTTCGAGCTGTCATTCTTCCCGAAGCGGGGGATCTGCTTCTGGTAGCGACAACACTCCAAAACGTCAAAGGCGTTCCGAAACCCTCCGGAACGCCTCATTCAACCCGAACTTCCCAGGATCACGCTTAAGACCGGTGCCGCTTCCCATCCACCTGCAGCAGCACCAGCTGCTTGGTCCGGTCGCGAATGATCTCCACCTGCACCGGCCTGCCCTCGCTTGTCCGCAGCAGCCGTTCCCAGTCGCTGGTGGTCACGACCGCCTCACCGCCCACTTCAAGCACCACGTCATGGGCCCGCAATCCGGCCACCTCCGCAGCGCTTTTCCGGGCCACGCTCTTGATCATCACCCCGCCTGTAACCCCCAGAAAATCAGCCATCTGCGCCGTCAACGGCTCAACCATGGCGCCCACATGCAAAGAGCCGCCGGAAAACGGGGAGTGAAAGCCGCCTGTCGAGGGAACATCCGAACCACCCGACCCGCTCGAACCAACGAATGTGTTGCCCGAAGTCTCCGTCATCCCCAGGCCGCCCAGCCGTTCCCGCGCCTCTTCCTGCACCTTACGCCGGTCAGCCAGCTGCACCGTCACAGAATGCTGCGCCCCATCCCGGCTCACCAGCAATTGCAATTTTCGCCCGGGAGGTGTGTCATGCAGAATCTGCTTCACCTGCTCCGCTCCGTCGATCGCCTGCCCGTTCACCTGCAGAATCACGTCATGCAGCTTCAAATCCACCTTGCCGGCCGGCGCATCGTGATCCAGGATCGTGATTTCTGCCCCATGCGTGTCTTTGAGATGCAGCGCCTGCGCGCGATCCTGGTCGATATCGCCTACATCCACCCCCAGAAACCCCTGCGCATGCGAGTGCAGCAACAGAAGCTCCGGTTCATCCAGGATCTGGGTCAACTGCATGGATTGAGCAATCGCGGATGCTGTCGAACCAAGCAAGATCGCGCCGCCAATCAGAATTGCCCCCGTCAGCCCGGCAGACTTCGGCAAGCCTCCCGGAATCTGAATATTAGCTATGGTAAACGGCCTCAAAAAGTACTTCATTTTGCGTATCTCCACGGTTGCCCAGCTATCCTGCGTGGCCATTCCATCCGCATTCTGTCTGACGGTGCGGTAATCGGAATGTGAGTAAAACGACTTGGAAAGAAGTCCCCGAAGTTGAAAACAAAGGAGCTACTGAAGCTCGGAAACGCGACGTAAAACCACCCTGGAAGCGTTCCGGATATGAGGATTTTGATCCGAAAGTGCCACCGTTGACAAGACCTGCCGTACGCTCGTGTCGGCTTCCACCGGCTGCAGCATCGAAATCGCGGCCGAACGGATATGCGCATCCGGATCATTCAGCAGCGTCTCGAGCACCGCGTCCCGCACCTGCATGTCATCGCCAACATACGGCTGCAAGCCTTCCAGTGCCTTCTGCCGCACGGTCGCGCTCCGGTCATAGCGCAACGCCACCATCAGCGCATCGCGTACGCCCGTGTCGTGTACGCCCGCAGCCTCGCAGCCATGTCCAGACTGGCACGCCGCGGCCAGCAGCCCAATCGAGCTGTCCCGCACCTCGGGATTGGCCCCATTCTGCGAAGCCAGCATAAGCAGTTGCCGAATCTGAGGGTTATCCAGTGGGCCTTCCAGCTTCTTCGGCTGCACCTGGTTGTAGCTCACCTGCACCACATTGGAGTTAGGCTGGCGCACGATGCTTGAGATGTTTGCAATGTTGGCAACATCCCCCAGCGTGATCGGACCAGCGGCTGGATCCGCCGCAACCACGGGTGGGGTTTCAGGGCGTCCCGGCCCATTGGAAGCGGCTGCTGCTACATGCCGTGCCGAAAACTCGTATCCGCCCAGGCTGCCCAGGCCGGCTCCGGCCACCAGAAGCAGACAGGCCGCCACTGGAGCGGACTGCAAGCCTGTGGCCGTCCTAGTCATCCAGTCGCCAAGCCGGTCATACCACTGCTTTGGGGGTAAGGCGTCGAGCGACTCTTCAAGCCGGGTCCGGCTTCTCGCCACCAGATTTGCATTGGGTTCGAGCACCGGATTGGCCGCCGACAGGGTCTTCAGCGCCAGCAGCTGTTCCTGCTCTTCACGGCACTCCGAGCAACTGGCCATATGCAGCGAGAGCGCGTGCGCCTGATCATCCGGCAACTCACCGTAGGCTGCCAGCACAACCTTTTCGTGGATTTCTGCACAATTCATTTTGGATACGTCCTGTTCGCCTCAAAAAGTTGTTTCCTTCTCGGCCCCGGTTGCTGTCAATTGGCGCGTTTCGCGCTCTGCAGCAATCTCTAAAGAAGCCATTCGTACTTCAGTCCATCCTGCAATCTACCCCAAAGTCCTGAGCCGCTTAACGAAGCCCCGCCAACTGGCCCCGCAGCTTCTTGGTCGCCCGGAACAACGTGTTCTTGGCGGTTTCTTCCGTGGTGCTCAACATCTCTCCGATGGTTCTCAATCGGAGGCCCTGATAATGCTTCAATTCAAAAACCATCCGCTCGCGCGGTGTCAGCGTTTCCAGAGCCACCTGAATCCGCTCTCCCAGTACCTTCCGGTCCAGTTCTTTTCCGGGGTTCGAGAACGCCCGGTCATCGGAGACCGAAGCCATCAAATCAATCTCGTCGCCGGAGTGATCCACCACCACCGCTGAATCTTCGCGCCGCGTCTTCCTTCGCCGCAGCTGATCCAGGCAGAGATTGGTGACGATCCGGTAAATCCAGGTGTAAAACGAGCATTCGAAGCGGAAGTTGTTCAGATACCGGTAAGCCTTCAAGAAAGCTTCCTGGTAAATATCCTCTGCATCCTGCTCGCTGCCCGTCAGGTGCAAGGCCAGCCGCAAAACCTGATGCTCATACTGCCGGACCAGCGCGTCGAACGCTGCCCGCGACCCAGCCTGCGCGTCGCGAATCAGGTCCATCTCCGTGGCGCGAATCCGCAGCCGCTCTTCGTTGGTCTGCTGAACGTGGCTCTGTCCACGAGCCTGTCCTGCACCCCGTCCTGCGCTTTGCCCGCGTGCCTGCCCGTCGCTCGCTGTACTCGCCATACCTGGCAAGGATTGTACGCCCAAGGCGCGTGGCCATGCTGTTCCCGAGGGACCAGCAAAAGGGACTGCGTCTGTTGCCATACGTCTGTTCTCCAGGAAAAACGAGTGCCAGCAACGGAAAAACTTGTGTCGGATAGACGCGGCGCCGACGCAACGGTGAGCAAATCCGATCAACTCACGTTCATTCACGTCAATTCATAATCAGAGGGTGCTTGCCGGTAAACTGATCCAGATGAACTCCAGCCTTTTCCCCGAACCAGCCGCCCCGTCGACCCCCGCCGCGTCCTCCAACGAAATGCTCATCGCCCACTGCGACGGCGGTTCGCGCGGCAACCCCGGCCCCGCCGGCTACGGCGCCGTCATTGAAGACAAGAACGGCCGCATCCTCGCCCGCCTCAGCGAATACCTCGGCAAGCGCACCAACAACTACGCCGAATACTCTGCGCTTCTCGGCGTGCTCGCGTGGTGCCTGGAACACAAACACCGCTGCATTCGCGTCGTCGCCGACTCCGAGCTGATGGTCAAACAGATGCAGGGCAAGTACAAAGTCAACAGCCCCGACCTGCGCCCGCTGTGGGAAGAAGCCCGCCGCCGTGTCAATCAGCTCGAGCGCTTCGAGATCGCCCATACCCTGCGCGGCGGCAACAAGGAAGCCGATCAGCTCGCCAACGACGCCATGGACCGCGGCATGGGGCGGACCTCGTCCGGCACAGCCGGAACAGTTCCATCCGCGGGCGCCGCAAAATCCGCATCCACACCGGCACCCAATTCGCAAAACCGCGCGGCAGCAGCGCCGGTGCGTCAAGCACCCCGCCAGATCCTCGAAGGCTTCGTGAAAAACGGCGTCGTCCACCTCATCGATGGCGAACTCCCCGACGGCATCTTCGTAAAGATCATCCGCGAATAAAGGCGCATGCCTGCAAAAAAAAAGACCTCCCGGATGGCCAGAGATGCCGTATCCGGGAGGTGCGCCGGTGAAGGTACGTCGAAAAAATGTCTAAAGTGTAAGCAGCCGATCAAAGAACGAGCGGTAACGCTTCAGGGCCTGCCTGAGATCTTCGGTCGAAACCTCCGAACCACTATCCCACTGCTTTTCCAGCTTCTCGCGCTCAGCCGAAAACTGTTCCGCGATGCGCTTGACCACGTTGGCAACCAAGGAATCCGCCTGCTCCACGGCCTGCCGCGGCTCGTCGACAAACGAGGTTTGCACATGGTCCCAACGGCTGCGGAAAGTCTGCAACTCATCCTCTGGGAATAATGGACCTGCCACGTCCAAAATCTTCTCGCTATGGGTTTCTGGTTGATCGCCTGGCTCAATGGTGGAAGCCTGTGAGCTGGCTCCAGAGCGTGCCGGGTAAGCAATATCGCGGGTGGTTAACGTTTCATCGTTAAGAAGCAATTCGTCCATGAGACACTCCTGTATTTTCAGATTTCGATGTTTCAAGCAATTCGTCGAAAAGCGACCGATAGTGAACCAGCGCCTGTCGCAACTCTTCGGTGGTGGCCTGCCCCTTGGCGTGGCGCGCAGATATCAGGCGCGCGGCCCGATAATTCTGCACGACCCTGGGGTAATGGACAGAGATGTCTGCGGAGCGCTGCTCAAAGGTGGCCATTGGATAGCCGCGAGTGGTCATCACGGCAGTGACAAGCCGGTCCGCTTCGTTAACAGCCATCGCAGGATCGTCGACGAATCGCTTCTGCACACTCGCCCATTCCGCGGCGTATCTCTGCCTGTCCTCTCTGGACAGCTCGCTGATCGACAGCTTTTCAACACGCTTCTCTCGATCCGCCAGAACCGCCTCCGCCATTCGCGGATCTCCCTGCTCTTTCAGCAGTTGGTCGTACTCCGGACCGAAGTGATCCTTCAGCCGTTGACTGCGACGCTTACGTTCGATTGAAAACACAAACACCGCAATGACAACGATGACCGCTACAATTGCGATCGCCACAATAGTCTTTGTATCCATTGCTCTGAACCCTCAGTGCAATCGGATGCCCCGGCCTGTCGCGGTGATGCCCCGGCGGAGCCCTATTACCAAAGTGGCCTGAGCTGTTTTGACCAACGGTTCGCGAGCAGACGACCTCCCTGTCAATCGCCAAATGGGTAGCGGCCTGGCAGCGCAGCCAGGACGAAGGGCACCGAATCGGGTACCTGAAGGATTCGTGAAAAACCACATAGCTCGCCTGATCGACCGCGAGCTCCCCGACGGCATCTTCGCGAAAATCATTCGCGAGTAGCGTTGGTCGCCGCTCTAGTTCTCTGCGATCTTCTTGCCCAGATAAGCGCCGTGTCCAAGGCCCATCAGGATCATCAGCGTCTCGCCAATATCCGGGAGGCTCTCCTTGCAGTCCCCCTGCGGCGTGCATACCCCGGGGCTGTGTATGCTCGCAAATACGCCAGACAGGAAGATACCGACCGCAATCAGGGTCCAGAGTATCAACTGGATCTTTCCCAGATCCGGCGAACCCGACGGATCCTTGAATAAACCGCTTTGGTCGATCGGTGCAACTGGCGTGGGAGCAACCGCAACTGGCGTGACGACAACCGGTGGACCGTCAGCCGACTGCGTAACCACCGACGGGCCCGTTGCCACCACCTTGGTCGGCGCTGCAGCGGCGGCTGCAGCGGCGTTGTTGCTTGCGTTCACCGCAATCGCCTTCGCGGAAACACTGGTCACGACGCTGATGCCCATCGCGATCAGCAGATTTCGAGGCAGATCCGGCATCCCCTCCGGATGGCCATGGCTGAACCGGATCTGGTAGATCGCGAGATACGCAAATACCACCGCGCCTGTCCACAAAAGCACCTGAAATTTGCTCGCGCTCGGCTGCCCATCCTCGCCTATGATCAGGTCCCAGGGATGCTGTCGCGTCGAGATAAAAAGAATCAGCCAGAAAGCCCCTAAACCGGCCAGTCCCATTGCATAGGGCATACGTCGCCTCCGCCATGTAAGTGGAAGGAATATAGCATGCGCGTAGAAGCGCGAGAACCCGAAATCAAACTGCTCAAGCCGGCGCAGAACCTAAGCGAGCAACCGCTATCAGCCTCGATTCGGCTCAGAAGCGCAACGACAAACAACTGAGCCCGCCATCCATCTTCTGAAACTCCGACATATCCAGCACGAGCGGGTCATATCCACGCCGCACCAGCTCCTCCACTAGTTTCGGATATCCGGCTGCCACCAGCACCCGGTCATTCACTCGCACGCAATTCGCCGCATAACTCTCCTCCGCGGAAACCCGCAGCAAGTCATACGCAGCAAACTCTGGCCAATCCGCCATCTCCTCCATCACCGTCATCGTCTCCTCGCCGGCAGGTCCCGGCCCGATATAAGAGATCCCGCTCTTCAAATGAAGGATCGACGTCATTACGCGCACATCCACGCACGAAGACGTATACCCCTCTCTGCGCAGATGCTCCGCCAGTTGCCGCGCTCCTTCTTCATTGGTCCGATGCGAAAGCCCAAGAAAGAAGTGCCCGCCGGACCCTGCTTGAGCCTCACAGATATCGCCGCCATCGAGCGTGCCGGGCGCCGCAATCTGCGCCGCCTCCGGATAGAATCCGCGCACCGTCGCAGCGATCGCCGCAACCTCACCCAGCCGGCTCTCCGCACCAGGTCGCGTCAACATAGCACCATGCGGAGTCAGGACCGCCACATCCTCCACAAATGTCGAGTCGGGGTGCGCAAGGTCCGCTTCCAGCCGCGTAAGAATCAGCCCACAGGTCTCCAGCGCAGCGCAGTATGCCTCCCACTGCGCCAGGACCTTCGCATACTCCGGCACACCTAACTCCACCGTCGTCAGCCCATCCGCAAAGTTGCTCCCCGGCATTCGTACAATCGCATTCTTAAACAAAAGTAAGCCCCCTCAAACCATCCGCTTCCGCTTCCACAGGTACACCGGCGCGGCCAATCCCAATAAGACCGCAGCCCGCACTGCGCTCACGGCATCCTGCCGCACATCGACTACCAGAAACGCCAGCGACCCCAACAACACCAGACTTGTCGTTACCGGATACCCCCACGCGCGAAACGGCCTCGGCATTTCCGGCTCACGTATCCGCAGTACAAACAGAGCAACATAGTTCACGCAATACGCCGTAGCCATCAGGATCGCCGCAACCGCAACAATATCGTCGAATCTCCCGCTCAACACAATCAGCGCAGCCATCCCCGCCGTCCCAAGCAGCGCCGTCCGCGGCGTCCCACCCGGGGCGACGCTGGCCGCCCCGGCAAACAACCCATCCCGCCCTACTGCAAACAGGATCCGCGTCGCCCCAAGCAACAGCGCGTTGGTCAAACTCAACAGCGTCAGCATCGACAGCACAGTAACAAAATCCCCGCTCCACACAGGAAACACGACACGCGCCGCATCCGCCGCAGCCAGCTTCGAACTCCCCAACTGCGCAATCGACAGCACATGCAGAAACGCCAGATTCATCAGCAAATACAACCCGATGATCAGCAGCACGCCACCAATCATCGCGCGCGGCAGATTCTTCGCCGCATTTGTATCCTCTTCTGTAAAGTAGATCGCCTCATACCATCCATCGAAGGCCACTACGATCCCCGGCAGCACCAGGATCACCGGCGCCAGAAGGCTCAGCACGCTTGTTCCATGACCGGCGTTTGGGTCAACTGCGACAGGCCGCGACGCCACTCCCGGATGCAGCAGACACGCCACCGCCAGCCCAATAAACACGATCGCCGTCACCGAACTGGTCAGCTTCTGCACCTCGCTGCTCAATCGCAATCCAAACCATTGCACGGCGCAAAACAGCGCAAGCAGTCCCAGCGCGATCCCCGTCTGCAGCACCGTGCCCTGCGCAGTCAGTCCAGGGATCAGAGCGGTCAGATACTCAGCCACGGCGACCACCGCATACGCAATGCTGGCGCAGTTGATCATCCAATCCGCCCAACCCATGCCAAAGCCAACTGCCGGCCCAAAGGCGCGCTTCGAATAAACGTAAAACCCGCCCGCACGCGGCAAGGCCGCTCCCAGTTCTGAAAGCGAGATCGCACCCAGCAGCGAATACACGCCACCCACAATCCACACCGCCAGCACCAGCCGCGCACTTCCCAACCGCCCGGCAATCTCTCCCGGCAGCCGCAGAATTCCCACGCCCACCGTAGCTCCAAAGATGACCGCAATGCCAAAGCCGAGCCCCAGAATGCGCGCAAGATGTCCCTGCGATGCGGTCGTCGTTTGCGACAAGCAAATCTCCTGGCGAATGGATGGAATTGAATCCTGTCCTGCGACTCTAATGCACCACCAGTGGGAAGAGTTAAACAAATTCGAATCAAAGGGAAGATAACCGCGGCGCGCTCAGCTCACGGTTATGTACGTCCGGTACCGCTCCTCATGAATCTCCGTAAACGGCGTCAGCAGCAGCGGCCCTGAAGCAGAAGCCGCCATCCAAACCGACTGCCCCGGCATCGCCTTGGCCGCCAGCAGCTGTTCCCGCGTCACCTTGGGCGCATCGTCGGTCAGCGCGAATAGCACCAGTGGCCCACGCACCAGAGCAACGGTGTCCGGATGCTGCGTGCCAGGCCCATCAATCGCCTCCAGCCGCAGAGGCAGCGGCAACCGCAACTCCACGCGATCGCCATCCTTCCACTTGCGCCGCAGCGAAGCAAAGCCCTTGCTCACAGGGGCATTCACTACCATTCCGTTCACGCGAATCTCCGCCGCCCCGCCATCCGTCGCCGTCCACGCCGGAATGCGCAGCCGCAGCGCAAAGTTCGCCGCCTTCGAGCCCTGCACCACCATCGCAATATTGCCATCGATGGGATAGCCGCCCGACTGCGTCAGCGACATGCGCGCCCCATTCTCCGCCGTCCACTTCAATGTCGACGGCAGATAGAGATTCACATACACCCCATCGCCATCATGGAAGTAACCAAGAATGTGATAGTCGGCCGCCACTTGCGGCAGCGTACCCGCGCAGCAAGGCCACTTGTCGTCGAAGTAGAACTTGGTCGCCGTATTCGAGTAATCCGAGTAATAGAATGCATGCCCGTCCAGCTGCAGCGTCTTCGCGCCCAGCACAGTGTTATACAGCACACGCTCCATGCTATCGCCATACTTGCCGTCGCGGGTAACCCGCAGGAGGTACCGCGTCAGCTTGAAATGCGCATAACTCCCGCAAGGCGTCTCGAAGCTATGCTTCGTGTTCGTGAGGCTCGCATACAACGCCCCGGTGTCCGGTGTCTTGAAGCTCTCATCCGGACCCCACCCGCCCGTCGCATAACTCTGCGTCTCGAGGATCATCTGGTGCGCGTTCGTCGCCGCCCTCAGATGCTTCTCGCTCCCGCCCACCATGTACGCCTGCATCGCCGAGCTCAGCGCATTGCAAAAGCTGTAAGCATGATGATTCGGCAGCACATTCTTGTTCTCCGAGAGTGGATCGAAGTAAGTCTGATCCAGCAGATACTTCGGCGCCATCGTTCGATATCGTTCGCCGGCTCCGCGCTGCGCCGCCAGGTACAAGTTCTCCGGCATCGTGTACGACTCATCCCAGCCATAATCCCCGGTCGTGTTCTGACCCGTAGCCTTGCGCCACGCAATCTGCGGCGCGTCGCGATCCAGCGCCGTCGGCGGCAGATGCGGTTCCGCCGCGTCCGTCGTTCGATTCAAAAGATCGAAGGCATTCGCCACGCCCGCAAACTGGTGCGCATCGATCAAGCCGATCACCATCTTGTCGTAGTTATAAGCAGGAAAGCGAAAGTTGGTATAAAACTTCCCAGAAATCGCGGGCGAATACAAATCCAGAATCTGCCGCAGCTTGGCCTGCGTCATCGGATCGCGATTGACAGCATAGCCTCGAGCCAGCGCTGAAATCCACTGCCCAAAACAATGCCCCGGCGCAAAGCCCTCGCCGCCACTCGGCGTCTTCACCAGCGGAACCTCGTCGTACCATCCCCCGAGCGGACCACCCGGAGCCGGCAACCCAGCCCGAAGCCGCCACGGCCGCAGCAGCGCATCTTCATTCAACCCCAGCAGCACCGCCTGCGTCTCTTCAAACTGCGTCTGCATCCGCCCCGGAGCCAGCTGCACATCCCCGTAGCCAAACTCCTGCAACGGCTTCGCATCTGCAGCTTCGCCAGCGGCGAAGCCGAGCGCCTGCGGCCCCGCTCCCGCCATTGCCGAAGCAACGCCCGCCACCGTCAATCCATCTTTGAGAAAAGTACGACGCAGCATACCAGAGAGTCCCCCGCCGCCATCCTAAGGCCTGGAGGCACTCACAGTCGCTCAAATTATCTGGGTGCCCCAGGTCTAGAACCTGAAACCTGGTGCCATTCGTCCGAGGCACGAACCTGCATCACCCGGCGATTAAGCCAGCGCCGCCTTAACCGCCTCGCTCACCAGCCGCCCCTCAGCTCGCAGCCCATCCGCCGCCAGCTTCGCCTGCACCGCCTTGATCACGGTCCCCATTTCCTTGGGACCGGGCTTCTGCCCCGCTCCTTCCGCGATCTGCGCCACCACCTGCCCCACGATCAGGCTCAGTTCGTCTGTCGTCAGCGCCTTGGGCAAGAACTCCTCGATGATCGCGATCTCGGTCGCTTCCTTCGCCGCCAGCTCCGGCCGTCCACCCTTGGTGAATTGCTCAATCGAATCCCGCCTCTGCTTGATCATCGACGCCAGCACCT
>Ga0302316_10002941_pt1 | contig 11930 bp, 10 predicted proteins | sample III_Palsa_N3_2_FD_200456 | JGI IMG/M metagenome (GOLD analysis project Ga0302316, IMG submission 200456) | Peat permafrost microbial communities from Stordalen Mire near Abisko, Sweden - III_Palsa_N3_2 | ecosystem: Environmental > Terrestrial > Soil > Palsa > Peat permafrost | place: Sweden... | reverse complement strand
ATTGTCAAGGGCAGGGTCTTTTAGCGGGGCGGTTTCAGGCGCGCGGTCAGGCGGTTGGGTGGATCTCCTTTGCGGATTCTGGCGGCCTGGCGGTGCAGGTGGGCGAGTGGGTCGTCGTCGCCGCTCTCGTCGTCACTCTCGGCGGGTTCAGCGAGTTTTTCTTCGAGGATGAGAGCGACGGTTGGTTCGGCGATGGATTGAAGCGACTGAAGGGCGTTGCCCATGGCCGCTGCTGAAGGATAGAAGCCTAGGCGACGTTTGCCGCGGCGCAGGCGTTGTTTGTAGCGGATGCGCTGGTAGAAGAAGGCGATGATTGCGAAGATAAAGAAGGCGAGGTGGGCATAGAGAATGCCCAGGGCGATCGACACGAGACCCTCCGGGAGGCACGGGTTGTGAGTGCAAGCGCAGGCGGCTCTTTCCGGTGTTGCGACGGAAAGGCCGCAAGGATGGGGGCGCTAGGCGTGTGCGATCGGAGGAGGGAGTTGGAAGCGGAAGGGAAGATCGGGTGAGGCGCTGATGACGATCAGGCGCGGCTCGCCGCGACGAACGAGAGAGCGCTGGAAGTTGATGGGACAAAAGAGCAGCAGTGGAGCGAACCAGAGGCCGCCGAAGAGGAGGCTGGGCGATCCGGAGGCGTGAAAAGCCACGGCCAGCAGGAAGAAGCAGGCCAGCAGCAGGAGGATCGAACCGCGAACTCGGCGATCACGCATCACGATGGTTGGAGTATAGCGGGTTTTTGTGGGAGTGGGGTTTGGTGGCGGTGTGGAGGAAGGCAATTCAGGCGTTGCGGCTCGCGCCTTCACTTGGGCCTGCGGCAGCGTGGTGGCGTCTTCGACGCGGGTTTTTTCCTAGGGCCGCGCCCTAGGCTGTGATGTGTCGGGCTTTTGGCCCTTGGGGTTGTGGTGGGTTGGGCGGTAGTGTCATCCGACTAACCAAAATGGGTTGATTTAGGATTTGGAATCGAAGTCAGTGGAAAACAGCGAATCTAATTTGTGTGCCGCGTTACCATGTTCTAGGTGCAGCGTTATGTCGGAATCACTCTTGGACACCAATTCGTATCCAGACATGACCAATAGGGTTTTACGACCCTTAATCACTCGCACTGAAAGAGTCTTAGACTTGTTTGCAGGTTGCGGCGGCCTTGCCCTTGGGTTTGAGGCTGCCGGATTCGATACTTTGGGCTTTGAAGCGAATCCAGATTGTTGTGCGACATATAACGCAAATCTTCACGGGCAATGCATCGAGCAGTTTTTAACTGTAGATACAAAATTCCCTACTGCTGATGTCATTATTGGCGGACCTCCTTGCCAGCCGTTCAGCGTTGGCGGTCATCAACTTGGACTCGAGGATTCGCGAGACGGTTTCCCTGCCTTTATTTCAGCGGTCGAGCAGAATCACCCACGTTTGTGGATGTTTGAGAATGTCAGGGGATTGCTTTACAAAAATCGTTGGTATTTGGACCAAGTCATTCAACGGCTGGAACGACTCGGCTATATCGTCGAAATAAAATTAATGAATGCAGCTCACTATCTCGTTCCGCAGAACCGCGAGCGCATCATTGTTGTTGGCCATAAGGGCGGGTATGAATACCCAAAACGTGAGGCCGAAATCATAACTGTAGGTCAGGCTCTCGGTGGTTATCTGTTTGCCGAACCAATGGAAGGTAAGTATTTGACTGAGAGCATGGATCGTTACGTAGCCAAATACGAGAAGGCTTCTAAATGTATAAATCCACGTGATCTCGATCCAAACAAGCCATCCCGAACTGTAACTTGCAGAAATTTAGGGGGAGCTACTGGTGATATGCAAAGGATCAAGCTTCCAAGTGGACGGCGGCGGAGACTTTCTGTTCGCGAGGGTGCACGACTACAGAGCTTTCCTGATTGGTATGAGTTCGTCGGTGCTGAAGGAAGCCAATTTGATCAGGTTGGTAATGCAGTCGCCCCAATGTTTGCATTAGCGCTGGCAAAGAGCGTTGCAACCTATCTTGACGAAGCACAGATACTGGATACGGATTCAATCAGAAACCACTGGTCGCCAGTACAGAGTTCTTTAGAGTTGGCATAGGAGCTGATCATTGGCACGAAAAAGTAAGCTCGTTAAACTTCTCAATGAAACCCTAGACATCATGTCATCCGTCGGCATCCCGATTGAGGGACTCAGTGGTCGCCGCAAAGAGAAAATGGCAAAGGCCTTTCTGAGCGTTGCTGCCATGAAGCCCGGGATGTCCTGGGCTGAGGCGAGATCAGATCATCGATTGCGAACCAGGGATGTCATTCGGTGGATGAATGAGCATCTTGACGAGAACATATCATCTGGCTCTTATGACGACATTAGACGGAAAGATCTCCTCTTTCCAGTTGAGGCAGGGATTGTTTTGAAGAGCGCGGGTAATGACAGCGCAGCCACAAACGACGGTACTCGCACATATGCAGTAAGCCAGGAAATGGTGGAATTAGTTCACGTTTTTGGAAGTACGAAATGGGACGAAGCACTTACCGATTTCTTAGAGGGTCGGGAGACATTAGCGGATCAACTGAAAAAGGCTCGCGCCCAGATGATGCTGCCCGTCAAGATTGGTGAAAAGCAACTCTATTTTGGACCGGGTCAACACAATCTGCTTCAAAAGGCCATTATCGAAGATTTCCTGCCCCGCTTCGGAAACAACGCTCATGTTTTCTATGTGGGAGATACAGAGGACAAGCTCTTATTCGTGGAAGAAGAGAAGTTGCGCGAACTCGGATTTTTCGAGCTCTCGCACGACAAGTTGCCAGACGTACTTGCGTATTCAAATGAAAAGAACTGGCTATTCTTGATAGAAGCTGTCCATTCGGCAAATCCGATCACCGAAATTCGCAAGAGAACACTTGAGAGGCTTTCCGAAACTTGCACCGCAGGGATTGTGTTTGTCTCAGCGTTCCTTACACGAGCAGCGTTCAGACAATTTGCACCGCAGATTGCATGGGAGACGGAAGTGTGGATCGCCGACGCTCCAGATCATCTCATTCATTTCAATGGTGACAAGTTCCTAGGGCCTCATAGTGTTTTTGCACGATAAGTAACTCGTGCCGTTCATTCAAAACAGCCAATACTACCTTCCGAATCTTTGTCCGCTGCCCATGTTGCTGTATGGGATTGTCGTTCTCGGAGACTTGAACGTCTGCGCATCTCGCCACGGCGAGTTTCGTTCGGGCATGGAGGAAGCAATTCAGGCGTTGCGGCTTGCGCCTTCACTTGGCCCATTCGATTGCGCTCAGGGCAGCGTGGTGGCGTCTTCGACGCGGGTTGTTTCCTAGGGCTTTGACCCAGGCTGTGATGTTGTCGGGCCTTTGGCCCTTGGGGTTTGGGGTGGGTGGGCAGTGGTGTTCCCCACTCATGACGATGAGACCGTCATGAATGGGCCACCCGGGGTGCTGGGGCATCTGCGATGAGACGGTCGTGAGGCCCGGATTTTTGGTGGACTTTAAGCGAGCCAGCCAGTAAGCTAGCCAGCCGGTCAGGTCCAGTTGGGGCCTTCTTCGATGCAGTCGAGGATGATGTCTGAGACCGTGTCGATGGCGCTCCAGTTGAAGTGGTACTTGTTCATGATCTCAGGACTAAGGATGGAGTGCTTGTAGGTGTTGAGAAGAAGGTAGACCTTTCGTTCCTGCTGTCCCTGCACCAGGCACGCGATGTCGAAAAATCGCGGATTGTCCATCTTCCACTGGATGTGTCTCAGATCGGTGGAGAGAGAAATACCGGAGTTGCCGTCGAAGAGTCGATAGTAATGTTTGAAGACGAAGAGTAGTAGGCCGGCATCGCTCACCAGGTAGACCCAGGGATGGATGGGGTGTTTGAGCCGCTGGCCGGCGAGATCGGGCCGGGGCATCGCGTCGGGAAAGGGAAGGTCCTCGTGAGTGGGATATTCCTTCTCGCCCGAGAGGGACTGCGGGGAATGGAGGGCCGCCGCGCCTTCGATTGACTGGGCCAGCATGGTGGCTTCTTCCGAGGTGGGCGCGGGGTTGCTCTGTAGAGAGTCTTCGGTACTGGATGGGTGGTCCCAGTCCGGACCTTCCCTCATGGAGACGAAAATTTCGCCCCGCATGGTGGAAAAGAAGGGAAAGCGGAAGCCGTACTTGACCATGGCCTCTGCCGTGATATGTCTCTTGCACCCGTTTGAGACAAGGAAAAACCCCTGGTGCTCATTCATCAGAATGAAAGCCCCTTCGGAGAGAGGGGCGCCTCGTTGCGTAGATGAGAGATCGCTGACGATGGTGATGCCGTCACTGCGGAGAAACAAGCTCTGCATGGTAGCTGGGCTGGGAATGTGGCGGAGAAGGCCCTCGGAGTCGACGAGATAGATGGCGGGGTCGGAGGCGGTCTTCAGCCTGAGCCCAGCAAGGTCAGGATGTGGAACCGGGCCGATACCGCCGCTCGGTGAGGTGGAGAGGTCTAGCTCTGGCATGGGGGACTCCTTGCGGAGGCTCGCTCCGCATGTTTGTGCTATGGGCCCGGTGTGGGAAGAGTATCAGAGGGGCTCAGAGTTGAGAGGCGGGATTCTGCTGGCGCTACTCGTACTTGAGGGTGGAGACGGGGTCGAGCTTGGCGGCGCGGTTGGCGGGGAGGGTGCCGAAGATGATGCCGACCAGCATGGAGGTGCCGAGGGCGATGAGGGCGCTCCACGGGAGACCCATGGGGATCTTGAAGTCGGTGAAGATGCGGACGCTGAAAGGGATGCCGAGGCCGAGGATGGTGCCGATCAGGCCGCCGCTGAGCGAGAGCAGGACGGCTTCGGTGAGGAACTGCAGTCGGATTTCGCGGCTGGTGGCGCCCATGGCTTTGCGGATGCCGATCTCCTTGATGCGCGACTGTACGTTGGCGATCATGGAGTTCATGATGCCTACACCGGAGACGATGAGGGTGATGGTGGAGGCCAGGAGCAGGACGATGGTGAGCATGTCGGCGATCTTGCGCATGGTGCCGAGGATGTCGGTGAGGGTTTGGGCCTTATAGACGCTGGCGGCGCGGTGGCGGCTGGCGATGATATCGGTGATGCGTTTGGCGCCGGGCTCGACTTCCTGGGAGTTCTCCATGCTGAAGAAGATCTCTTTTAGGTCGTCGGTGCCGGTGAAGTAGCGGGCGACTTCGTAGGGGACGAGCAGGGTGTGCTCGCTGATCTCGGAGTTGCCGTAGGTGTTCATGCTCTCCATGAACACGCCGATGATGGTGAAGGGTATACCCTGTACGGTGATGGTTTTGCCGACGGCGGCCTGGTAGCTGCCGTAGAGTTCGGTGGCCATGGGGCCGACGAGCACGGCGACGTGGGCGTGTGTGCCGGCGTCCTGATCGTCGAAGAAGCGGCCGGCTTTTACCTTGAGGTTGCGGACTTCTTTGTACTGCGGGCTGACGCCGAGGAGCATGGCGTCTTTGGTGATGCCGCTGCCGACGGAGATGCTGGAGTGGAACTCGAGCATGGGAGAGCTGTTGACGATGCCGGGGACCTGATCGTCGACGGCGCGCATGTCTTCGATGGTCATGTCGTCGGGGGCGCTGACGTTGTTTGGCCCCATGACGATGCCGCCGGAGTATTGCATCTCGACTTTGTTGGGGCCGAGGCCGGAGATGGCGTCGATGGCGTACTGCTTACCGGTGAGGCCGACGGTGACGACCAGAACGATGGACGCCGAACCGATGACCATGCCGAGCATGGTGAGCAGGAAGCGGGCCTTGCCGGCGCTGAAGCTATCGTAGGCGAGGCGGAGGGTCTCGCGGAAGGAGACGGTGGAGCGGGCGCTTTGCAGGGTGCGGTCGAAGCTGGAGAGCGCGCGGCTGCGGGCGGATGCGACCTGGGGTGTGGCGGGGACCGGGTTGGTGATGCTTGACGACATAGGTTTCTGGCGCCCACTCCGTTCGCTTCCAGTATCGCAGGATGGCGGGCGTGTGGGTGGGATTGCTTTGTTTGTTGGAAAAGAATCGTGCGTGTAACGAAAGGGTGCATCTTATAGATGCACGAGAGACAAATTTTGGTTCGATTTTCGTGGGGTTGCGTCGTAAACTGGACGCGCCCCATCGATCGGGTTCCCCTTGTGACTGAATACTGAAGCACATGCTACTCCCAGCATGAATAGAGCACATTTATTTCGATTTTCCGTTGACCTGAACCCTGTGCTGCTGGAGCAGTTGGGGACGGTTCAGCGCGCGTGCCTGGTGATCGTAGGATTGGTCTCGGGAGGGACTTTGGCGGCGTGGTTTATCCCTTCGTTGGGGCGAACGCTGCCCGCGAACTGGAACCTGATGACGCCTAATACGGCTCTTGTGGCGCTGGTGAGCGTGCTGAGCCTGCTGCTGTCGCAACCGAAGCGGACGAAGCGCATGGTCCTGATTAGCCGACTGGCCGGCGTCTTTGTCGGCGTTATGGGCGTGGCTGTGTTGGTGGAGTTTGGGTTTCGCGTCTCGCTGGGTGTGGATACCCTGCTTCCGGTGATCTATGGTGCGAGCGCGTTGCCGGGAAGAATGGCGCCGCAGACGGCAACTAGTTTTGTGTTGCTGTCGGTAGTGCTCTTCTTTCTGCGGGAACGGAAGAAAGCTATGTCTGTGTTCGCCGATGTTGTGTTGTGCGGCCTTTGGGCGATGGTGTTGATCGGCGCCTCCGGATATGTGTATGGAGCGATTCGCTTATTTGCGGTATCGCAGCATAGCAGGATGGCTCCTTCGACCCTGGGTTGTTTGATATTGCTGTGTTTTGCGGTCTTCGCGCGGCGAGCGGAGTATGGCCTCTTCAGCATTCTGCTGAGCACCGGGATCGGCGGCAACATTGCCCGGATCGCCTTTCCGGTTGCGTTGGCGCTGCCTTTCACGCTGCAAGCGGCGAGGGTGGAAACCGTGAGACTAGGGCTGCTGGGGCCTGAGTATGCGAACGCCATTGAAACCACGCTGGCTGTGCTGCTGGCGTTCGGGTTGATTCTGATTATGGTGTTGCGGATCAGCAGCCTGGAGCGGAAGATTCGCAATCTTTCGCTTCGCGATGAACTGACTTCACTGTACAACCGGCGGGGGTTCTATCTTCTTGCCGAGCAGGCGCTGCGGCTGGCACAGCGCTCGAAGGCGCCGTTTTCGGTACTTTTTGTCGACCTCGATAATCTGAAACAGATCAACGATACGCAGGGCCATGGGGTGGGGTCGGTGTTTCTTTGCGAGGTGGCGGAGCTGCTGCAGCGGCATGTTCGCAAGTCGGATGTGCTGGGGCGTGTGGGTGGGGACGAATTTGTGGTGGCCGGTCAGTCGAGCGAAGAGTCGATGAAGCATTTGAGACAGCGGTTGGAAGCGGCGGCAGCGGAGTGCAACGCCCAGCCGGGACGAGCTTACCCGTTCAGCTTTAGCGTGGGTCATGTGACCAGTCAACCGGATGAGGCTGAATCGCTACAGGATCTGCTGGACCGGGCGGATCACGCAATGTATATCACCAAGCGGCATAAGAAGGCCCTCAGCGGTTGATGGTTTTTGCCTGTTCTAACAATGAGAACAGATGTACTCATTGTTAGAACGCAACGGGGTGCGATCTGTCGGTCGCGTTGGTGAAAATTACCTAGGTGGTGGAGGGGTCGGCGAGAGCGACATAACGCAGCAGGAGGCAGGTGATGTTGTCGATCCCGCCCTGCTCTTTCGCGGAGTCGATCAAGCGCTGGCAAGAGGCTTCGAGGTCGGTGGGATCGATGAGTGTCACGAAGTCGGGGGAATCGAGGTAGCGAGTTAGGCCGTCGCTGACCAGAAGCACTGTGTCGCCGTCGGTGAGAGTTACGGCGAAGAAGTCGGGGTTCACCTCCTTCGCGGTGCCGATGGCGCGAGTGATGGTGGAGGCGAACCGCTGCAGTCCGGGGGCGTTGCTGTCTTCCGGGCGGATGCTGCCGGTGCGAATGAGCTCGTTGATGTAGGAGTGGTCGTCGGTGACCTGCTGCCAGTTGCCCTGCTGAAGCAGGTAGGCGCGACTATCGCCGACGTTGGCGATGAGCGCGGTGCAGCCTGCGATGGCGGCAGCTACGAGCGTGGTGCCCATGCCGCGATGTTTGGGGCTGCGGCTGGCGCGGTAGACGGCGGCGTTGGAGGCACGGACGGCGATTGCGAGCCTGTCCTGAAAGTCGGCGAGAGAGAAGAGTTTGGAGTGGGCGCGGACGGCGGCGAAGCTTTCGATGAGGGTGCTGCAGGCGAGGCTGCTGGCGATCTCGCCGCCGGCGGCGCCGCCCATGCCGTCGCAGACGACGTAGAGACCATGCGGGGCGTCGATGCCGAAGATGTCCTCGTTGTTGGTGCGAACGCGGCCTATGTCGGTAAGAGCGGCAACATGAATCTGCGAAGGCAAGTCGTGCTCCGTCTGGTTTCTGAAGGGCATGAAGCGGATAAAGCTGAGAGAAGAGCGCGCAAGGAGAGCTCAGGTATCGGCGCCTGTAAGTATGATGCGGATGTCCCTTAGATTATTACCCGAAGGCCCGGTGAGAATCGTATCACCGAGGGAATCGAAGAGTGTTCCGGCGTCGAAGCGGGTGAGGAAGGCTGTTGGGTTGAGGCCTTGTTGGGCGGCGCGGAGCTGGGTGGTCTCGTCGGCGACTGCACCCGCGGCGAGGCTGTTGCCGTCGATTCCGTCAGAGCCGGCGCTGAGGAGGGTTGTGCCGGCGAGGTTGAGGGAGGCGAAGAGAGCGAGTTGCTGATTGCGGCCGCCGATCCCGGTGGTTGCAGGAAGGCGGACGGTGACCTCGCCGCCGGAGAGCAGGCAGGATCTTTTGTATTGACTGCTTCGCTGCGAGGAGCGGTCGAGGAGATAGATGGCAGCTTGTTCGTAGTCCCAGTCGTCGCAGGTGTTGTCTATGGTGACGGTGAAGCCGAGGCGTTCGGCGGATTGCTTTGCGGCTTCGAGCAGGGCGGCGTTGTCGAGCAGGACGACGTGGTTGGCATTGTCGAAGGCGGGGTGGCCGGGCTTGGGGGTCTCTGCAAGAGAGGGTAGAGACGCGGCTGGGAGGTGTTCGCGGATGATGGCGAGGGCTTGCTCTGTGGTGGTGGGGTCGGGGAGCGTGGGGCCTGAGGCTAGCGCGTCGAGAGCGTCGGCGGGGACGTCGGAGACGAAGAGGCTGAGCTTGGTGGCGCTGGGCGCGGCGGTGGCGAGGCGTCCGCCTTTGACTGCGGAGAGGTGCTTGCGGACTGTATTGATCTGGCGGATGGAGGCGCCGGATGCGACGAGCTGGCGGTTGAGGTCGATGAGATTGGCGAGCGTGAGGGTGGGTTCGATGGGGCGCTCGAACATGGCGGAGGCGCCGCCTGAGATTAGGAAGAGGACGAGGGTTTTGTCGGTGGCCGTGCTGAGGAGTTCGAGCGCGGCTGCTGCAGCGGCGATGGAGGCAGCGTTGGGGATTGGGTGGCCGCCTTGGAAGTAGAGGTCGGCTGGGGTGAGGTGTTGCGGCGGAGATGGTGCAGAGATGATGGAGCGGACGGGGAGGTTGGGTGGGATGAGGCGTCGAACCGCGTCGAAGAGGGTCGATCCGGCTTTGCCGATGGAGATGATCTGGATGCTGGTGAAAGATGTCAGGTCGTAGGTCAGGTCTGCGGCTTGGAGGTTACCGTTCTGGACGCTGAGGAGGCGGGTGCAGGCGGCTTCGACGGTGGTCGCAGCCATGGCTTCGGAGAAGATCTGGCGTGCGAGCTGGCGGGAGGATTCCGACATGAGGAGGAGTATTTCATGGCGGCGTCTTTGAAGATTTCTTGGGAAATTATGTTGCTGCGAACACCCCGATCTCCAAGTGCGAGGGATTGGGGGCACCCAGTTTGGTGTAGCCGCAAGTGCGAATGCGGGGATCTCTCCACTTCGCTGCGCTTCGGTCGAGATGACAGTGTTGTTGTGGGTAGATGAAAGAAGCTGGCTTAGTCGCTGTCGCGGCCAGCGAACGTCCATTGGCGGACGGGGCCGACGTCTACGTGGACGAACTGGCTGACGGGGTAGTAGCCGACGCCGCCGTCGTGCAGGCTGAGCGCGACGTCGCGGAGCTTGCTGGTGGCGACGCCGGGAACGCGGATGTCGATGGCCTTGGCCTGCATGTGCTGCGAGTTCTTGGCGACGCCGGTTACTGCCGGAGAGGCCGTCCCGCCGCGGGTGCGGAGGAAGTTGTTGCTCCAGGGAGTGCGGTAGCCGCAGACTACGTCGATGACGCTGCCGTTCTTGCCGAGCTTGGCCATGAGCGAGTGCAGGAGATCGAACTCCTTGGGATCGTAGTGGCTCTGGTCGTTGGTGCGGTGGTCGCGGAGGAAGTGGTTGAGCTTGTCCATCGCGGCGGGGATGTAGGTGTCGCCGACGCGGTAGACGACGTCGAGGCTCTCACCGGTGTGCAGGTGGTACAGCTTGAGCTCATACTTCTGGCCGGTCGGGGCGCTTGCGGCAACGCTGGGGGCAACCGGGGTTTCGCTCCTGCCGCAGTTGGGAAGCAGTAGGCAAACGGCGGAGAGAGCAGCTACAGCGAGGGCGGTGGAAAGACGATTGCGCTTCAGGGACAGGGGCCGAGTTACAGAGGGAAGGCGCAGGATCAAGGGGTGGGTCTCCAGAGGTCGAATTTGACGTGCTGGTGAGGATTGGCGGACAGCAAATGCGGATTGCTAATCGCCATTTGCCTTCCTCTATTGTAACGCTGGAGTGGCACCGAAGTTGTTGGTTGGACTGTAATGGATTTGTCAGAGAAGGTTCCCGTTTGGTGTGTCTATTTGGCGACACGTGCTGCCCGGAATCTGCGAATTTGTTTGCATTTGTCAGGAACTGGCGACGGAAACTCAGCGTAAGCTACTGCTAACGATCCCTTTGGAGAAGATCCCATGTCAACTGCTGCCAATCATCCGCCAATGTTCGCTTCGTCCGGGACACTCACTCATGTGAAGAGCCAGAGTGCTAGTGTGCCGTGGTATCTGTGGGTGGGCGTTCTGTCGGTGAGCTCGGCTACCGTCGGGGGCGTGTGGGACGTCTCGTGGCACCGGTCGATTGGGCGCGACAGCTTCTGGACGCCGGCGCACATGGCGATCTATGCCTGCGGTGTGCTGGCCGGAGTGATCGGGCTGTGGCTAGTGGCGAATGCGACGCTCGGGCGCGATGCGGAGATGCGGGCGAACTCGGTGAGCGTGTTTGGGTTGCGGGCGCCGTTGGGGGTGTTTCTGGCGGGTTGGGGTGGGGTGGCAATGTTGACCTCGGCGCCGTTCGATAACTGGTGGCACAACGCGTATGGGCTGGATGTGAAGATTGTGAGCCCGCCGCATACGCTGCTGATCCTTGGGATTCGCGTGATCGGTATTGGGATACTGTTTTTGATCCTGGCGGCGATGAATCGCGCGGGAGAGGCCGGCGCGGCGAACTACAGGCGGCTGCAGTGGATGTTTCTCTATATCGGCGGATTGATGGTCGGCGGGCAGATGTTCTTTTTGCAGGAGTTTACCGATGATGTCGAGCTGCATAGGGCCGCGGCTTACATCTCTATGGCGATCGGCTTGCCGATATTGATGGCGCTGTTCTGGCAGGCGTCGCGGTTTCGGTGGGCGGCTACGGTGACGGCGTCGGTGTATATGCTGTGCGTTATAGCGGAGATTCTGATCCTGCCGTTGTTTCCGGCGCAGCCGAAGCTGGGGCCGGTGTTTTATCCAGTGACGCACTTTGTTCCGGCGAAGTTTCCGATTTTGATCGTTGTGCCGGCGCTGGCGCTGGACTTCTTCTGGCAGCGGGTGAAGGGATGGAAGCTGTGGCAGATTGCGCTGGTTTCGGGCGTGATCTTTACGGTGGTGCTGGTGGCGGTGGAGTGGCCGTTTGCGAACTTTCTGATGTCTCACGCGAGCCAGAACCGGTTCTTTGGGACGATGTACTTCGACTACAACTCGCGGCCGTTCGGGCATGACCGGCTGCGGATCTTTGATCATCCTCAGTATGGATTGGCGCT
>Ga0302316_10002939_pt1 | contig 11932 bp, 7 predicted proteins | sample III_Palsa_N3_2_FD_200456 | JGI IMG/M metagenome (GOLD analysis project Ga0302316, IMG submission 200456) | Peat permafrost microbial communities from Stordalen Mire near Abisko, Sweden - III_Palsa_N3_2 | ecosystem: Environmental > Terrestrial > Soil > Palsa > Peat permafrost | place: Sweden... | reverse complement strand
GTACCTCGGCCGGGCCCTGACCATCGCCGCTGCCGCCGAGCGCAATCCTCAGAGATCGCAAGCCCTGCGCCGCGAAGCTATGCAGGCGTATGCGGCTGTGGCGCTGCATCCAGGCATTGTGTGGGTTAGTGCCTACACCTATCCTCCAGGCTTCCTGGCCAGCGAGCTGCAATCCTACGTCCACCTGGCCGACCTGGCAGGCGACAGCAGCCCCGACATTCTCGCCGCCCGCACCAGGCTGGCGAGTCTCCGCAGCAAAAAGGCAGAATAGCGCTTTCCCAACGTCTACCCGGGCCCCAGTGATCTCTAACCCAAGGAGGAAAGACATGGCTACTAAGAAACTGGCTGTCAAGAAACCGACCGCAAAGAAATCGGTTATCAAGAAGCTACCTGCACCATGCGACCCAGGCACCACCCCTACTGGAACATCCAAAAAAGTAATACGCGATGTGCTCTATTCATGGCTCTATGTCTCGGTTGGGCAGATCAACAATATCCCCGCTCAGGGCGATCCGGGCACTATCGCAGATGGGTTCATCGCTTGTCTGGTGCAAAACGATCCCAGCGGCGTACCCCGTGTGAACGTCTCCCCTCAACTTCGGAAAGATGTCATCGCCTGGGTTACAGCGATTCAGAAAGATAAGAATTGCTATGGAGTGCTGACCACTTTCATGAATATCTTGAAAGCTTCAGGAGCGATTCAGCATATTCCTCAGCCCTGGACCGGCACACCTGACCATCCGGCGCTGGGCGAACTGGATGCCATTATGACGCAGTTCTAACCTGGTTGTTCGACCGCCAAGGGAGGCAGGAATATGAAAATGACACCGGGATTTGTCGTAATAAGTATCCTTGCCGCTCTTGCGGTTGCAACAACCCTGGAGGTGAAATCGACCTCGCAGCCCACGCCTACCTACCCGGCACCGCCCTGCGATCTGGCTACCGACACCGCGAGCGCATACTGTGAGTTTGAAAAACTGACCAACGCGACGTCGGAGTGGACAGAGCTGCCGCCACAGCCACCAATCGATCCAACCAACACACAAGCTCTGCCTCTCTGGACCCATTGGGTAGACAAATGCGCTCTTGGCCTTACCCCTTGCGTCCAGGCCAGGAAGCCGCAACGGGTGAAAAGAAAGACGTCGGACCTCTTTGCCATGTCCTTTCCAACGCAGATATCGCGGGATGAGATCCTCCACAAACTTAGGATGCAGATCAACAACAAGGAGCCTGCACTGGCGCAGGAGCTTGCCTCCGTTCTCTTCAGCCCTGAGATTGAGAAAGAAGCTGGAGGGCTAAGCAAGGTGAGCGCGCTCGCGGGACAGCTAACAGCTGTAACCGGGGAAAATGGGCCCCAGCGTGAAATATCTACCCAACTGGAGCCGCTTTCGACCGTAACCAAGCTGATATGGGAGGTCGTATCGAACCAGGCCCCGGCTTATGTCTACGATCCGATGAGCAAGCCATCTTCGGATGATTCCCAGCTACCAGACCCAATCATGTGGGCCAGCACGTACCCTATCGCTGAAAAAACGGAGGACAAGCCGTGCCCCGACCAAGATTTTCCTGTGGCCGGTAACTCGACTCCAATCCCGATAAACTGTTTCTTTCACTACTCCGTGTCTCCTGCCGATCCTGAATGGGGCCAGTTGACGGTGGATCTGCAGACGGCAGTCAAAGCCTCTTCCATTACGGCGGATCAAGCTGGCACCAAGGCGTATGTGATCCTCGTCGGCGCCCATGTCATGAGGTTCGACGAGCATCACAAGCTCTGGCAATGGATGACCTTCTACTGGACGCCGCAGGTAGACACAGCTACCCCCTCTAGCTGGAAGAATCCGTGGAAACACTACCGCATGGAGACAACATCCGTCTTGCAGGAGGGGGTAAGCCTGACACGGGAGCCAATCGCCAACCCATATCTTGAAGGGCATAACGACGCCAACGGCATGAGCACGAACTGCGTCAGTTGCCATAGTCTTGCGGCATACAGCACGAAAGGGGGCAAGAGCGGGGAGGCGAAGTCTCTGGTCGACGCAGCCTCATGCGACCCCAGTACCCCTGGCAAAGGGTGTTATCAGGTCACCGAAAACGCCGCAAACCCCGGCTACTACGCCGACGCTGTCCGTACACACTTCCTTTGGAGCATCGCGACCAACCCGTGCCTCCCGCAACAAAATCCACCCACCCCTCAGAGTATCCAGCAGCTATGCCCGGCACCGCAGCAGACACAACAACCACACACGCATCACAGACAAGCCGCAAAGCCGAACTAACCGCGCGCGCATGACGAAAAGATATCCCCCAACGGGGATATCTTTTGCATCTCTGCGACATCCATGTCCCTTTTCCCCGTCCCCTCACGCCTTCCTCGGTAGGAGTCCCCCTACCATGTCCCTAACCCCTCACGTAGTCTCCTCTCTGCTCGACGATCTCTACGACACCGCTCCCACCGCCTGGCCTCGCTTCCTCACCCACCTCGCCGACGCCACCGCCTCCGACCGCATCTTCCTCCTCGTCGAAGACCCCACCACCATCCCACCCTATCTCCCGCCCGCCGACACTCTCGCCGCCATAGAAAACCAGCCCGCCCATCTCCAAACCGTCTTCTGGGACGACACCACCCGCGCCCTCCACTGCGTCGACCCCGGCGCCAACTCCGAGGCCCTCGCCACCGCCTGCGGCCTCGCCCTGCAATCCACCCATGTCCACCCCGATGCCGCCCCGCTCCTGGCCGCGCTCAAGTCCCACCTTCACCGCGTCTCCCGCCGCCATCGTCAAATGCCCTCCCGTCCCGTCGCGCCGCCCACTGTTCTCGGCTGCCTTCCCACGTTATTCGACACCGCGGTCATCGCCCTCGACCAATCCGGCCGTGTCCTCGAAGTCACCGTCGCCGCAACCGATATCCTCCGCAACGGCGGCCTCCAGATCAAGGACGCCACCCTCTCCGCCTGCACTCACTCGGAGGACCTGTCCCTCCGCGACCTCCTCCAATCCATCCCTGCTCCCGGCCCCGGCATCCGCCTCGCCGGTGCGACGCAATTTACCCGCGACCCCCTGCCGCCTCTCCGCACCGTCATCGCCACCCTCCCCGAAACCTCCGCCAGCAAACCTGTCACGCTGGTCTTCCTCTGCGATCCCTCTCGTCGCGCTACGTCCCGCGCCAAACTCCTCCGCGCGTTCTATCGCCTCAGTCCCACCGAGCTCCGCCTGGTGGACGAGCTCATCTGCGGCTGCCGCCTGAAGGACGCCGCCATCGCCCTCCGCCTCACCGAAAACACAGCCCGTTTCCATCTCAAGGAGGTCTTCCGCAAGATGGCGGTCAATACCCAGGTCGATCTCCTCCGCGCCGTCCTCGCAATGCCCGGCATGAGTGACCTCTCCGAAGAAGCTGCCCAGGAAGCCCGCGACGCTCGCTCTGCCCAGCTCTCCGCCGACCCGTCAACTTCCCGCAGTTGCCTCCGCATCGCAAGCCCCATCCTGCGCTCCATCCGCCGCCCCCCGATGCCCAGCATGAAGTCCCCCGGCGAACGAAGGCTGATGCGCGTCCTGGCTTCCCTGTAAGCTTCGAGCGAGCTTATGGATCGAACCGCTTCCGGCGTCTTCGAATTCCATCCGAGGAAGGTGGCGGGCACGTAGACCCCCGCACCACCAGCTCCGGGTCTACCATCATCTGCTTCACTGTGTCGTGATCGACTGGCGCCAGGATCTGCCGCACCAGCGCCTCTGCCGCCAGCATTCCCATCTGGCTTAAGGGTTGGCGCACTGTCGTCATGCCCGGATTCTGGAACGCTGCTGACTGCACGTCATCAAACCCAACCACGCTCACATCCTGCGGCACCCGCAATCCAGCCTCCCGCAATGCTCGGATGGCTCCAATCGCCGAGACGTCGTTGAAACAAAAGAGCGCGGTGAACGGCTCACCGGCAGCCAGCAGCCGCTGTGCTGCAAAGTATCCGGGCTCATGCGTTGGGGCGTCGCCCTCAATCTGCGCTACCAGGTTTGGATTCAACTTCAGCTTCGCCTTCGCCGTCGCATGTCGAATGGCCTGCCACCGTGGGATCGTATCGGAGCTAAAACTTTGGCCTTTCATCACGGCGATGTTCCGGTGTCCTAACCCCACCAGGTGGTCGATGGCCAGCTCTGCTGCGCGACGGTGGTTCAGCACGATATGCGTGATGCCTTCCTGGTCGAGCGGACAGGACACCGCTACCGCAGGAATCTGCGTATGAAGCGGCATCATGGTGTCGATCGCCACAATTCCATCCACGGACCGCTCCGCCAGCATTGTTAGTGCCTGTTCGATCAACTCCGCGCGATGATGATGGCTGATCAAAAAATAAAAATAGCCCGCCTGTAGCAGACCCTGTTCGAGCCCCGAGAGCACGAGCGTCGTATATCCATCGGAGATCTCCGGCACCAGCACGCCTACGGTCATAGATCGTCCATGCCGCAGCGACCGCGCCATCGCATTCGGGCGGTAGTTGAAGTGTTTCGCCGCGGCGAAGATCCGGTCCTGTGTCGCTTTGGGAATAGACTCGGCCGCCGCTGTGCGGTTCAGCACCCGCGAGATCGCCGCCGCCGACAAACCAAGATGCGCGGAAAGCGTTGCGAGCGAAGGGCGTCCGCCATGCCGCAACTTTGCATCTGACTTGCTGGCGGTCTTTGCTGTTGGCCTCACCCAGTGAGTCTTTCACAAACGAACGCTACTTCGGGCTCCGAAAACATATTGTTCAAATGCTTGACATCCGTTAGCCGGACGGAGCATATTTGCGGACGGATCAAACGTTTGCCTAACAGCACTCAAACGTTTGCCTCAGAATAAGAACAGGGCAGCGGGAAGACTCTCGCCGTGCCCAAAAAGAAGTCGTTAATGGAGGAAGTATGTTGAATAAGTCGGATCGCACCCTGGAGAATCAATCCACGAGAAAGGGGTCGGCGCATCGCATCCCTCGGCAAGCGCTGCTGGCGCTTGCAGCCTGCTTGCTCGCTGCTCCGTCCTTCGCGCAGTTTCGCACCTCGGTTCAGGGTACAGTTACCGATCCGCAGGGCGCAGCGGTCCCCAATGCCAAGTTGACCTTGCGGGATAACGCCAATAACAGCACCCAAGTGCGCACCAGCGATGCCGTAGGCATCTTCAACTTCAATGCGTTGCCGGCCGATGCCTTCACCCTCACCGTGGAAAGCCCCGGCTTTCAGAAGCAGGTGATGAGCAACCTGCACTTCATCCCGGAGCAGGCCAACTCCCTGACAGTTCAAATGAATCTCGGCACAGTCGATACCACGGTTACGGTGGACGCATCGACGGAGCCACCTATCGACTCCGAGACCGCCAACATCGGCGGCACGATCACCGCCAACCAGTTCGCGCATATGCCTTCGTTCAATCGCGACCCAACCACCTTGACGCAGCTCACGCCGGGCGTCTTCAGCGATGGGGCCCAGTCTGCGGGCGGGGGCGTTTATACGCCTCCCGGAGTTGGCAGTTCGGCACAGGGTTCCACTGCGGGAGGTTCCGCACCCACGGAGAACGGCCCTCCCGTATTTGCCAATGGCAATCAGATGGAGAATAACAGCATCAATATCGACGGCATCAGTACGTCCAGCGCGGTCTGGGGTGGAAGCACGGTCATCACCCCTGACGTTGATTCCATCGACAACGTTCGCGTCATTGCGAACGGCTATGACGCGGAGTATGGGCGCTATAGCGGTGCGCAGACGATCATCACGTCCAAGGGGGGCACGAGCCGGCTTCATGGCAGCGCGTTTATCGATATTCACCGGCCCGGCTTGAATGCGTTTCAGCATGGCATCTACGCGCCTATAAACGGTACGGCCACGCATCCGCTTCGCGATACATCGCGCTTCAATCAATACGGAGGCAGCCTTGGCGGCCCGATCTGGAAAGACAAATTGTTCGCGTTCTTCGATTTCGAGTCCTCGCCGCAGAGCACCACAACGATCGGCAACGGCTGGTATGAAACCTCGGCCCTCGATGCGCTCGCACCCGCGGGCAGCATCGCTTCAACCTACACCATGTTTCCCGGCGCGGCTGTCGTTCAGCAAGGCATCATCACCAATACCTGCTCTTCGATTGGCTTGGTAGAAGGCACCAACTGCCGAACCGTTGCAGGCCAGGGATTGAACATTGGCTCTCCGCTGACGTCGGCGCTCGGCACGCAGGATCTTACCGCGACCGGAACACCCCAGAATCCCGGCGTAGGCAGCGGCCTCGGGACCGTAGCCGATATAGCGGAATACGTGGTGACCAGCCCGTTCAGTTCTTACTATCACAATTTCAACGGGCGCCTCGATGCGAATGTGAGCAAGAACGATCATCTTGCGTTTGCGATTTACTGGGTGCCTCAAGGCAATACGCAGTACAACGGCGGATCGCGTGCCTACAATCTTTTCCACCATAACCAGATCAACGATGCGTTTTCCGTGATCTGGAACCATACGTTCTCGCCCACGTTTCTTAACGAGGCTCGTGCCAATGCGGCGGGCTGGCGCTGGAACGAAATCGCTGACAATCCGCAGCAGCCGGTCGGCCTTCCTGACGACACCATCGCCCAGATCGGTTCCGTCACTCTGAATCAGTTTGGCTCGTCGCTTGGCAGTGACCTGAATCAGTGGACATACGGGCTGAAGGATGTTGCCACAAAGATTCTTGGCGCTCACACCATCAAGTTCGGCGGAGATCTTACGGCCCTGCATTATTTGAGCGATCCCATTGGCCGTCCAAACTATGGGTTCTACAACATCTGGGACTTCCTCAACGATGCTCCCTATCAGGAAACCGGAAACTTCAACACAACGACCGGCTTCCCCGGTGGTGCGCGCCAGGACTTCCGCGAATATCAGTTCGGCATCTTTCTACAGGATGACTGGAAGGCGCGCCCGAATATCACGCTGCACGCAGGTCTCCGCTACTCCTACTTTGGGCCTCTGTATACAAAGCAGAATAGTCTGAGCGCCATTCGTTTAGGCAGCGGAGCAACGACCTTCACAGGAATGGACGCACGGATCGGCGGCACTCTGTGGACTCCGCAGAAACTTAACTTCGGTCCCCAGGTGGCGTTTGACTGGAGCCCCACGCTCTTCCATGACAAGATGGTAATCCGCGGCGGGTACGGGCTCAGCTTCAACCAGGAAGAGATTGCGATCACAGCCAATGCTTCCGGCAATCCTCCAACGCAGGGCTATTACGATTTTCAGTACAGCAGCCCCAGCAATCCCGGGACAAACGGTGCGGACATCCTATACGCTGCGTCCTCCACTGCGACGTCCCTCAATGGATTTCCTTCTAACCCACACACCATCACCACCTATAACTCCGCCAACCTGCCGACAGCAGGGAACGCCTCTGTCTTCGCCTTTGGTGATGGGCACGGAGGGCTGCCGACGCAGTACCTGGAGCACTACTCCCTGGATGCTAACTACAACTTCAATAACTGGGTAGCAGCCTCTCTCGGCTATCAGGGCAGCGTGGGACGCCACGCCATGGTCCAATACCTGGCCAACGCAACCGCCCTCGCACAGGGCGTGGCGTTGAACCCGCTGGTCACAAACCTCGACTATTACGGCAACGGAGGCAGCACGAGCTATAACTCCATGCTGGCCGATGTGAAGCATCCCTTCAATCACCAGTTCTCGGTTGAGGCGCAGTACGCCTGGGCGCGCAGCATGGACGATGCCTCGCAGCCATACTCGGAAGATCCCTACTATCCCGACAATCCCGTGTACTCGCGTGGTCGTTCAGACTATGACGTGCGTGACTCGTTCAAAGTCTTCGGCCTGTGGCAACCGGTGTTCTTCCATGGTTCGCATGGCTGGATCGAGAAGGTCGCCGGAGACTGGTCCTTGAGCGGAATTTATAACGTGCACAGCGGTTTCGGCTGGACCCCAACCTATGGTGTCGCGCAGTCGCTCTACTGCTCGAATTGCGGCTACTACAACCTGCGTCCCAAATATCTCGGAGGCGGTGGCCACTCTACCAGCAACCATGCTTTCGAGCAGGAGACGAACTTTGTCGACTACAACACTGCTGCTAACCCCACCACTGAAACTACGGCAACAGTCAACGGGTCTGCGGGCACGGTGACCTCCTACTCCAACAAGTACTTCTCCATTCCCAACTATCAGGCCGCGATGACCGGGGCTTTCCCGGCCGTCAACGCTGCATTGCCGCCGCCTCCAGGTGCCGGACGGAACTCGTTCAATGGTCCTGGATACCGGGACGTCGATGCTTCTCTGACCAAGGGATTTGGCTTGCCGAAGACCCGCCTGCTGGGAGATGCCGCCAAGTTTGAAATTCGTGCGGACTTTTTCAACCTCTTCAACAATGTAAATCTCGATCCCTCAAAAATTTCGACGAGCATCACTTCGACGAACTTCGGTCAGAACACGACACCGCTCGGAGCAAGGACCATTGCGCTGCAAGGTCGCTTCTCGTTCTAACACCAGGATTCGAACGTGGATGCATTGCAAGGCCGCGCCCACGTTCGGTCCTCCATCTGTTATCCGGCTACGCACGTCTGGGCTTATAACTTAACGTTAGGGAAGTGATTATGTTTTCTACTCTTCGCTCCGTAGCACTCGCAGTTGCTGCCGTATGCAGCGTCTCGCTAATGCCGGCGCAGCAAACTATCAACCTGCAAATAGATGCCAATGCGCCCACCACGCCTTTCCCGCACTTCTGGGAACAGACCTTCGGCTCCGGTCGCGCCATCCTCTCGCTCCGCGAGAGCTATCGCAACGACCTCCGCACCGTAAAGCAGGCCACGGACTTCAAGTCCATCCGCTTCCACGGCATCTTCCACGACGAAGTCGGCCTGTACGATCCGGGCCGCCAAACCAAGAATCCTGGCCTCGCCGCGCAGGCCGCCAACGACGCCTCGATCTACAACTTCTCCTACGTCGACCAGATCTACGATGGCCTCCTCGCCAATGGCGTTCGCCCCTTCGTCGAGCTCAGCTTCATGCCCAGGAAGATGGCCGCCGATCCTGGCGCGCTCCACGCCTTCTGGTACAAGCCCAACACCTCGCCGCCCTCTGATTACAAGCTCTGGGACGACATGATTCACGCCTTCGCCCAGCACCTCATCGATCGCTACGGCCTCGACGAAGTCGCCACCTGGAAGTTCGAAGTATGGAACGAACCCAACCTCGACTTCTGGACCGGCGCCCCAAAGCAGTCCACCTACTTCGAGCTATACGACCACACAGCCCGCACGCTCAAATCTGTCTCACCGCGTCTACAAGTCGGTGGTCCGGCGACCGCGCAAGCCGCCTGGGTCACACCCTTCCTCGCTCACGTCAAAGCAGAGAGTGTCCCTGTAGACTTCGTCTCTACACACGTCTACGCGAATGACACCGCGGACAATGTTCTGGGCACCAACGAGCAGATCCCACGCGACAAGATGGTGTGGCGCGCCGTGCAAAACGTGCACAACGAGATCCTCGCCTCGCCCTACCCGCACATCCCGCTTATCTTCTCGGAGTACAACGCCAGCTACGCCAACGAACCCAACGTTACGGACTCTCCCTACATCGGCCCTTGGCTCGCCAACAACATTCGCCTCTGCGACGGCCTCACCGAAAGCATGTCCTACTGGGCCTTCTCTGACGTCTTCGAGGAGCAGGGCGTAGTCCGCAGCCCGTTCTACGGCGGCTTTGGTTTGATCGCCGCTGACGGCATTCCGAAGGCGTCGCTCAACGTCTTCACACTCCTTCACAAACTCGGCGACCGCCGCATCGCCGTCGACTCTGAATCCGCGCTCGCCACAACAACTCCCGGCAAGGCTCTCACCATCGCTCTCTGGAACTACGCGCCGCCGACCGGCACGGGCGACAAATACACAATGCCCACTGGCCCCGCCGGACCCGCAAAGACCTTCGACCTCGACCTGAAGAACATCCCCGCGGGAGCTAGCGTCACCCTGTGGCGCGTCGATGACGACCACAGCAACGTCCTCAAGGCCTTCGACGCCATGGGCCGGCCTGCGGGCGATCTCACGCAGGATCAGGTCACCAGGCTGCGCGCGGCCGGCATGATGGCCCCACCGGAGCATCTACGCTTGAATCATGGCAAACTTGAGGTGACTGTTCCGGCCCACGGCCTCGCCGTGCTCACACTCGAAAGGTAAGCCGATGGAACGACGTAAAGTTCTGGAGATGCTCGCGGCAGCCGCTCTTCTGCCGCAGCTCCCAGCCTTCGGCGCGCAGAAGAAGCCTTCGTCGCCCACCTCCACACTAGCCCCTGAAGACGAAGCCTTCCTCGACGACATGCAGCGTCGCGGGTGCCTCTACTTCGCAGAGCAGGTGGGCGCCAAGACCGGCCAGATACTCGACCGTGCAGCCGCGATCAACACGCCACTCTCGCAGCCCGCGAAGCGCGATCCTCGCCCGATGGCCAGCATCGCCGCCACCGGCTTCGGCCTCTCCGCTCTTTGCATCGCCGAGCATCGCGGCTATCAACCGCGCGCACAAGTCATCGCGCAGGTCCGCCGCACGCTGCACTATCACCTGGAGCAGATGCCTCACGAGCATGGCTTCTTCTACCACTTCAACGACGTCGATCTCGGCGCCTCCTACGGCGGCAGCGAAGTCTCCTCCATCGACACCGCGCTGCTCCTCTGTGGCGTCCTCACTGCCCGCGCTCACTTCCACGCCGACGCCGACATCGTAAAGACCGCCACAGCTCTCTATGAGCGCGTCGACTGGCCGTGGATGCTGAACGGAGAACAAACCTTCTCCATGGGCTGGCGTCGGGGCAGCTTCCTCAAGTCGCGTTGGAACCACTACTGCGAGCTCATGATGCTCTATCTGCTCGCCATCGGAAGCCCCACAAATCCCGTCGCCCCAGCCTGCTGGGACGCATGGATACGGCCCAAAATGTCCTACGCCGGCTTCGACTACATCTCCGCCGCCGATCCGCTCTTCGTCCATCAATACAGCCACGCGTGGTTCGACTTCCGTCACAAGCGCGATAAGTACGCCGACTACTTCGCCAACTCCATCCTCGCCACCCGCGCCCACGAAGCCTTCTGCCTCTCACTCGGCAAGCCTTACTCGCAGGACTACTGGGGCATCAGCGCCTCCGACTCCGAGCACGGCTACGTCGCATGGGGAGGTCCCGGCGCTGCCGACGCCACACCAAAGCCCTCCGCTCCCGGCTTCGGTGGCATAGACGGCTCGGTCGTCCCCTACGCCACCGCCGGCTCGCTTCCGTTCCTTCCCGTTGACTGCCTTCGCGTCCAGCACTCGCTCAAAGAAAAGTATGGCCAGAAGGCATGGGGCCGCTACGGCTTCTGCGACGTCTTCCATCCCGACGCCAACTGGTACGACAAAGACGTCCTCGGTATTGACCTCGGCATATCTGTCCTCATGGCTGAAAACCTTCGCACCGGCTTCGTCTGGGAAACATTCGCGCGCAACCCCGAAGTAGCCACAGCGTTCCAACGGTGCGGCTTTACCAGCTATTAAAACGCAGACAAAAACTAGGGTAAGACATTACTCGAAGCCATCACCTTCTTCCCGGAGTGCCGTGATTCTTCTCCTACGGCCATTTCACGGGACGCTTGAAATCGCTATGTGCTACTAGCTCCGGAGTGGGCTTGCAATTCGGAACTTCTATGAGAACAGTCTGCAAACCCGCCTTGCGTGCGAATTTCATAGCTGGGACACAGTCAGTATCGTTTGTTATTAGGATTATGCGATCGGCCAAGTGCTCAGAGGAATAAGCGGCTATATCAAGGCCAATCCGCATATCTACACCCTTCTGTTCGAATCTAGGTTCAAAGTCCGAATCAGTCGGAGCTGTTGCCATTCGTGTAGTCGATCCGAACTGTTTCTTTCGTACAAACCCTCGAAACTTTAGAACTCCGCGACGGACGGCGAATAAGTCCAAAGCCGCAAGATCATGTAGCCA
>Ga0302316_10002937_pt1 | contig 11936 bp, 10 predicted proteins | sample III_Palsa_N3_2_FD_200456 | JGI IMG/M metagenome (GOLD analysis project Ga0302316, IMG submission 200456) | Peat permafrost microbial communities from Stordalen Mire near Abisko, Sweden - III_Palsa_N3_2 | ecosystem: Environmental > Terrestrial > Soil > Palsa > Peat permafrost | place: Sweden... | reverse complement strand
TGTTGAGGTGCGAGACCTCAATGACGGTGCGGCCGGATGCGGGTGGCTGTGGGAACTTGAAGTGGATGGTGGCTTCTTCTTCGGGGACTTCGATCCGCTCGATCTTTTCCAGTTCCTTGACGCGCGACTGGACTTGTTTGGCCTTGGTGGCCTGCGCGCGGAAGCGGTTGATGAAGGCTTCCAGGGCTTCGATGCGGTCGCGCTGGTTCTTGTAGGCGGACATGATCTGGGTGCGGCGCTCGTCTTTTAGGACGAGATATTTTTCGTAGTTGCCGTGGTAGACCTGCATGCGCTTGTTCCAGACTTCGACGATCTTGTTGACGGTGACGTCGAGGAAGTAGCGATCGTGCGAGATGAGGATGAAGGCGTTCTCGTAGTTGTGGAGATAGTCTTCGAGCCAGTTGCGGGATTCGAGATCGAGATGGTTGGTGGGCTCGTCTAAAAGCAAAAGGCTTGGCTTCTGAAGCAGCAATTTGGCGAGCGAGATGCGCATCTGCCAGCCGCCGGAGAACTCTTCGGTGCGGCGTTCCCAGTCTTCGCGTGTGAAGCCGAGGCCGCCGAGGACGGCGCCTACCTGGGCGTCGAGGGTGTAGATGTCGTGGACGTGGAGGTGGTCGGCGATCTCGGAGTAGCGGTCGGCGGCGGCGGCGTATTCCCTCGATTTGGGGTCGGCGTCGGAGAGGACGTGGGTCAACTGCTCGGCTTCGATTTCCATGTTGCGGAGCTCGTCGAAGACGGAGAGACATTCTTCGAAGACGGTGCGGCCGGAGAGCGCAAGGCCGTCCTGCGGCAGGTAGCCGATGGTCATGCCCTTGATGTTGGTGCGCTGGCCGTAGTCGAGGGTGTCCATGCCGGCGAGGATCTTGAGCAGGGTGGACTTGCCTGTGCCGTTGCCGCCGACGAGGCCGGTGCGTTCGTTGGGCGTGATGAGCCAGTTGACTTCGTCGAAGAGGAGTTTTGGGCCGAATCGCTTGCCGGCAGAGGAGAGTTGAAGCATTACTCCCATTTTCTCATTGCATGGGGCCAATGAGGAGTCGCGAGGCTGGTTGGGCGCATCGAAAGGGAAGTTGGAGCATGAAATTGGACGATAAACGACAGATTTCCTGGTGGCGCAGACGGTGGTTGAAGGTGGTGGTCGCCTGCGTTGTGGTTGCGGTGGCTGGTTTGGGCGTGGCGGCGGAGTATGTGCTGCACCATGCGGGGCCGATTGTGCGCAAGCGCGTGGTGGAGACGCTCTCCGCGCGGTTCAAGGCGCCTGTAGAGTTGGATACTTTGGACATCTCGCTGTTTCGGGGGATTGAGGTTGAGGGCGGCGGGCTGCGGATTCCGTATGGCGGCTCGGATGGGCAGATGAAGCCGATGATTAGCGTGGCCCACTTTTCGTTTCGTACGACGGTGAAGGGGCTGCTGCATCAACCGACGCATATTGGGCTGATCCATGTGGATGGCGTGGAGGTGCATCTGCCGCCGGGGCAGGGACGCATGGAGGCTCTGGCCGGCGGTAGGGGCAAGCTGAATCCGAAGCCGAAGATTGCGTTTACGGCGGGTGAGATCTTATGCACGCATGTGAAGCTGGTGATCGAGACGGACAAGCCGGGCAAGGAGCCGCTGGAGTTCGACATCAAGCAGGTGAAGCTGGATGATATCGGGCCCGACCGGCCGATGCTTTATGACGCGGAGCTGATTAATCCGAAGCCGGTGGGGGCTATCCATGCTCATGGGCACTTTGGGCGGTGGAATGCGGATGATCCGCGAGCGACGCCGCTGGATGGCGATTACAGCTTCGATCATGCGGACCTGAATACGATCAAGGGGCTGGGTGGAATGCTGTCGTCTACGGGGCACTTTGAGGGTGTGCTGGACCACATTACGATTGATGGGACTACCGATACGCCGGACTTTTCGCTGGATGTGAGCAATCATCCGGTGGAGCTGCGGACGGTGTTTCATGCGTATGTGGATGGGACGGACGGCGATACGACGCTCGATCCGGTGCAGGCGCATCTGCTGCACTCGGACTTTACGTGCCGGGGCAAGGTGGTGCTGATTCGCGGCGAAGGGCATGATATTTCGCTTGATGTGAACATGAATCACGCGCGGATGGAGGACATGCTGCAGCTCGGTGTGAAGACTGAGCCTCCGCTGATGCGTGGTGCGCTGGCGATGAAGGCGAAGCTGCATATTCCGCCAGGGAAGGCGCGGGTGGCGCAGAAGATCGAACTGGCTGGGACGTTTTCGATCCAAGGGGTGGACTTCAACAATGCGAAGTGGCAGGACAAGATCGACTCGCTGAGCATGAGGGCGCAGGGCAAGCCGGAGGATGCGAAGGAGGCGGGCAGCGACCGCAAGGCCGAGGTGCAGTCGACGATGTCGGCGAAGTTCAATCTGAATCATGGGACGATTTTTGTGGATGACTTGAAGTACCAGATTCCGGGTGCGGCGGTGTTGATGAATGGTGTGTATTCGACTGATGGCAGGGTCTTCGATTTCAGGGGTCATGTGCGGACGGATGCGCAGGCTTCGCAGATGGTGACAGGATGGAAGTCGATCCTGCTGATGCCGGTGGACAAGTATTTGAAGAAGAATGGAGCCGGGATGGAGTTGCCGATCTCGGTTAGCGGGACGGGTGGGGATGTGAAGTTCGGACTGGCGATGCATGGGGCGGATGAGAGCTCTGCGCAGATAGCGGCGGAGATGAGTGCGACGAAAGGAAAGCGGGCGAGTCCAAAGTGAGAGCAAGACAGGGGACGAACGTCCTGCTACCGTGGAAGAGACGATGCCAGCGCAAGATGAGATGTTTCAAGAGACACCGCGAGTTGAACCGATGCAGCCCCGCGAGCTTCCAGTAGGAGGCCCGGCGCCGGCCCCGGTGTGGCTGCAGCGGGTGAGCCTGGTGGTGCTGGTGATCTTCTGCTTCTATGTGGGCGGGCTGCTGATGCTGCTGCCGTGGTGGCCGCGGTACTGGGAGCAGAATGGGTGGTTGATGTCGCACCCGGCGATGGATGCGGTGCTACAGCGCGGGTGGGTGCGCGGGGTGATTAGCGGGATCGGGATGCTGGATATGTGGATCGGCGTGAGCGAGGTGGTTCACTATCGGGACTATCGGGCTTAGCTGCTGGACTTCGACGCTGAACTAACACCTTCTACTAAGAGAGGAACAGGAGGATCTTCTTGTCTGATTGGTTCTCGCATCAAATAGATTCGCCTTATTATTTCCTAATATTCGGGCTGATCTTTTTCTGCTTGGGTGTGGTCTGGACGTTCATGGGAAGGGCCTGGGGACGCTATAGTTGGGCCTACCGTTCACGGGATCCAATTGATTTTTGGTTGTTAGTCGGAGTGTATTACATCGCCGGCATCATTTTTCTAGGAGCCGTTTTCTTCTAAATGGCAGATGCTATAGCCCGTCTGTTGATCCTCATATTAGTAAAAATGCTGGCATAAGTAGCAGTTGTAACGTCTTGATTTGCAAGGCACTCTCGATACAGTTCCAAGCCGTACGGCTTGGAACCATCGAGGGTAGGCCGTCATGACGAAACTAAGGCAACTGCTGCTTCTTGTCGCAGGATGCTTCTGCTGTTCTGCTTTGCTCTTTGCGCAGGAAGCGGCAGCGCCAGTTGCAACTGAAGCTAACCTGGCTAAAGCTGCACAGAATCCCGTTGCCAGCATGATCAGCGTTCCGCTTCAAAACAACTCGAACTTTAATATCGGGCCTTACAACCGGACGCAGGATATCTTCAACATTCAGCCTGTTATTCCTAAGCGAATTAGTGATGGCGTGATGCTTATTACGCGCATCGTTCAGCCCATTGTGTGGCAGCCTTATACGACCCAGGATACTGGTGGTGAAGTCGGCTTTGGGGACATGAATCCGACGTTCTTTTTCTCGCCGGCGAAGCCTGGAAAGCTGATCTGGGGCCTGGGTCCGGCGTTCGTTCTTCCGACAGCGACCAGCTCCCTTCTTGGTCAGGGCAAGTTCAGTCTCGGGCCCGGGGTGGTTGCGTTGATGCAGCCGGGGCATTGGACGTTTGGGGTGCTGGCGAACAATGTTGTCTCTGTTGTGGGCTCGTCGCACCGGCCGGCGGTTAACCAACTGACGCTGCAATACTTCATTACCTACAACCTGAAGAAAGGTTGGAACATCAACAGTGGACCGATCATCGCGGCGAACTGGCATAACCGGGCAAGTGGCGATGCAGCCGATGGAGATGATACGACTTCGGGGGGCAGGTGGACGGTGCCCTATGGCGGCGGTGTGGGCAGGCTTATGCGGCTGGGTTTCCAGCCGGTCAATCTATCGGCAAATTTCTATGGCAACGCGATCCATCCGCCGGGGTCGTCGCCTTGGGGCATGCGGCTGCAGATTGCGCTGCTGTTTCCGCAGAAACCCAAATAGATTTCCGCGTCGATATATCGTGGCGCCTAGGCATTTTCATCTGGGCGCGAGACAATAGCTGTCTTATGTCGAACGCTATGGACGCTGAAACGAACGAAGACCCGAAGCCGCTTGAATCTGCCCAGTTGGCTTATGAGAACAAGGAATTTCTCGACTCGCCCGATGGGCGGATGCTGCGCATTATGGCCGAATACTACGAGCCGCAGGCGCGGTTTCGGCGGGAGCGCATTCAGGACACCGTGGTGTTCTTTGGCTCGGCACGATTTCATGCGCTCGATGAGGCGCATGAGGAGTTGGAGCTGCTGGATAATACCGGCTCGACGAAGCCCGCGCCGCCGGAAGAGCAGCCGGCGCGGGACGGCGATGAGACTGAGACGAGTGAGCTGAAGCGCATGCGCGCTGTGGCCGCTGTCGAGATGGCACACTACTATGAGGCTGCGCGGGAGTTGGCCCGGATGATGACCGAGTGGAGCTCGAAGCTGCCCGGGCGCAGGCACCGCTTTGTGATTACCTCCGGCGGTGGGCCGGGCATTATGGAAGCCGCGAATCGCGGCGCATGGGAGGCCGGCGGCAAGACCATCGGGTTGAACATCAAGCTGCCGTTTGAGCAGATGCCGAACCCCTACATCACGCCGGCGCTGAACCTGAACTTCCACTACTTCTTTATGCGTAAGTACTGGTTTGCGTACCTAGCGAAGGCGCTGGTGGTCTTTCCTGGCGGCTTTGGGACGCTGGATGAGATGTTCGAGCTGCTGACGCTGGCGCAGACGCAGAAGCTGGCGAAGAAGATCACGGTGGTCGTGTATGGCTCGAAGTACTGGAAGAGCGTGATCGACTTCAAGATGTTCGCGGACAAGGGCGCGATCTCGCCGAAGGACCTTGACCTGTTTCAGTTTGCGGATACGCCGGAGGAGGCGTTCCAGATATTGAAGGACGGGCTGACGGCGAACCATCTCGATGGTGAGTTTGGGACGCGGAGCGAGGCGCCGATTCCCGATACTCCTGCTCCAAGCGCGCAGGAAGAGCTTGGGCCGGATATCGCGAAGACACAGTCATAGAGTCCGCGATACCCGGGCGCTCTAACGATAGGTGTAGGCGCGCGCTAGTTCTCCTATGTACACGCCATGGGGCGGAACGGCGATGCGGTCGATGTCGACCACGCCGGAGGCAGCAGCGGTGTGCAGCAGGGTTTGAACGTTGGTTTGCATACTGCCTATCTTGTGCAGGCCGGCCGTTAGGTCAAGCTTTATGGGAGAGTCTGTTGGGTTGCATACGACTACCAGCGGCGTAGCGCCAGCGTGCATAGCGGCCCAGGCGAGCGCCGGTTGCGATCCGGTATCGAGTGTGTGCAGCGTGCTGTCGCGTAGCGTGGCGTTTGCGCGGTGAAACTGGATAAGCCGATGATAAAAACCGATTAGGGCCGCCGGAGTAGCGGCAATGGGTTGATACATGGGCTGCACCGGGAAGATATCGGCTGCGATGTCAGCAGCTTCTTTCTGGGCTTGTTCGGCAGCCGCTTTTCGTTTGCGCTCGGCGGCTACTTCGGCGTCCTTGTTCACGTAAGGGGTGAAGCTGCCGTAAACGTTCTCGGGTGGCGGCGGTGGAGGCGGTGGCGCGGGTGTGGCTGGCGCGTCCGGGGCAGTGGCTTTGGGCTGGGGAGCGAAGACGTGAGCCAACTGATCAGCGGGGAGTGCGGAGCTATCGAGAATTGCAGGCTGGTTGGTGGCTAGCAGCAGCGTTGCATCCACCGGCGTGAGCTCAGTTGGTTGGCCGGAGAGAGATAGCAGAGGGTGCGGCGAGGTCTGCGCGGAGAGATCGGCCAGGTGTCCAATATCGGCAGTGGGCCCGGGTGCAATGGTGGCGATCTGGAGTTGGAGGGAGGGTATCAGTGGAGCGTTGGTTGCTCCGATGAGGATTCGCTCGCCGGGGAACTGGGTTAGGAGCTTGCGGAGGTCGGCGAGGATCTGCGGCTCGGGAACCGATGGCGTGAGATGAATTGAGGCGGCGTGGTGATGAAGCTGGATTGGGGTTGGCGTTGTAGGGGCTGAGGGTGGGGTGAGCGTGTCGATGCCTGAGACGACGAAGCCGGCGGCACCGCGGTAGAGCCAGGAACGGGCGAGCGCCAGGGTGTTGGCGGGAGTAGTGTTTGGGGCTGCGAGGTCTAGTGGGACGAGGATGCGGATGTGCAGGCGGCTGCACTCGAAGAGGAGATCATCGAGGGTGAGTGGAGGTTCGGGAGTTGGTGTGGCGTCCGGTGGTGGCTCGGTTGAAGGCGCGGCTGGGGTCGCAGATTGGGGCTGCATGGCCTCGGGAGTGAGGATGATGGCGTCGATGCCGAAGGCCTGCAGGCTGGGAAGTTGTACGAGCGTTGGAAGCGGGGCGCTGTTGAGGCGGTAGAAGACGGCGTGACGCCACCAGGTCTCTGGAACGAGGCCGGAGCCAGCCCAGCCGGGGCGGGCGAGCGTCTGCGCGGAGGCGGCCGCGAGAAAGAGCAGGAGCGTGACGGCGAAGCTAAGGAGTCGGGTCCGGAAGGAGATCTGCATAGATGAAGCCATCACGGTCGACGGTTTCGCCGACGGTGAGTTTGATGCTACCCGAGGAGTGGCTTCCGCGAAACATGGGTCCGGCGCTGACGAAGGTGTGGAACTCGCCGCGCTCGCCGCAGGGGTCGACCGCGGAGGGGAGGTCGGTGAGGAGTTCGGTGGTGAATTCGCGGCCGGCGAAGCTGCGGTCGAGATGCCGGGGATCGACGCAGGTGAGGTGCGCGCGGAGGCCGCTGGCGATCATCTGGCGGGCGAGTTGATCGGTGGGGATCTGCCAGCAGGGGAAGATGGGTTCGAGGCCGGTGGGGGCAAGTTTGGCGACGCGGTAGGCGCGGATGTCTTCGAGGAAGAGGTCGCCAAACGCTATGCCATGTAGATTTTCCGCGACGGCTCGGGAGCAGGCTTCGGACATTGCTGCCTCGTAGACCTCGTTGGAGCAGGGCCAGGGGAGGGGCACTTTCCAGAGCGGGAGGCCGGTGGCTTTGCCTTGCAGGTCGAGCAGAGACTCGCGGAAGCCGTGCATGGCGACGCGGCCAAAGTGTTGATTAATCGTGGTGAGGAGGCCGACGACCTCGTAGCTGGGGTCCTGCTGGAGCAGGTGAAGGGCCCAGGCGCTGTCTTTGCCGCCGGACCAGCTCAGGAGGATGCGTTTGGGGGCCATGGAGATGAGGATCGTTTCCTTGCTGGAATCTTGTGGAGCTTACAGAAGTAGCCGATTGACCACGGCCTGTAGCGGGGCAACTTTGCTCACGATAATCGACCACACTTCGTTGTTGTCGATGTTCCAGTAATGGTGGACGAGGAGATTGCGAAAGCCGATCACTTTTGCGTCGTCTTCAATCTGCTGGCTCATCTCTGGATAGTGGCGACGTATCAGAACCATCGCTTCGCCGATCAGGATGAAGTTGCGCTCTACGGCAAAGCGAAGGTCTTCGTCGGAGAGATAGTCCTGCAAGATTTTACCCTCTGCGCGGCGGAGGATGTAGGTGGTCGCCCGTTGAATTTCCAAGAGGTAAAGCTGCGGGCTAATCTCCATAGATCGTCCGGCAGGAACGCTGGATAACATTCAAGAAATATGGATTCTGGATGCTGTTCCATGTGAGAAGGTCTATTTTGTGGTTGAACCGGGTAGCAAGTTCGCCCGCAAGGGCCCATTTGTTATCTGCATACAGCTCTATGGGCATGTCATCGAATTCGACGATGACATCGACATCGCTATGGAGAGGGTCGAAGTCGTCGCGAGTCACGGAACCGAAGACAGCAAGGCTGCGGACATGGTGCTTACGGCAGAGCGTTGCAATCTCGTCGCGCTTGACGGTGATGAACTCCTGCATCGTACCCTCCCTGCATAGCCAGTTTAGCGCAGCCGTCGGGTTCGATTGGGACGATCTACTTGCCGAGGTAGGCGCGGTAGCGGGTCTCTACAACGCCGGTGTTGCGGGCAAGGTAGAGCTTTGCGACGTTGTACTGGTAGAGCGCCTGGACTAACTGGGCGTCTGCGCCGGTGACCGAGGCCTGGGCGTCGAGGACGGGGAGGTTCGTGTCGACTCCGGCGGTGAAGCGGTCGCGCTCGTCGGAGAGCTCCTGCTTTGCAAGTTCAACATTCGATTGGGCGACTTTGACGAGCTGCGAGGCGGCGTCGACGTCCAGCATGCTGGAGCGGATCTGCGCGTCGATGGCGACGCGGTCATCCGCAAGGCGCTGCTGGAGCGCCATGATCTGGGAGTCGACCTGGTCCTGCTGGCCGCGCTGCTGGGCTTCGTTGAAGATGGGGAATTTTACGCTGCCGGTGGCTGCAAACACTCCGTGATAGAGGCCTTCGGTCTCGCCGAGGACACCGTAGAAACCGTTGAAGGCGACCGTTGGAAGGCGTTGATATTTGACGGCGCGAAGTTCACGACGGGCTACGTCGAGCTGGGCGATGAGGCTGAGGTAGTCCTTGCGATGGGCGTAAGCGGTTGTCTTTGCAGCCTCTAATGGCATGCCAGCTAGTTGCGTAAAGGGTGCAGTATCAGTGAGTTCCAGTTGCTGGCCGGCCGGAAGGCCCATGATGCGATCGAGCTGAATGGTGTCCTTGGCAAGCTGATTGATGGCCGAGATGGTGGTCTGCTCGTCCTGCTGGTACTGCACCTGGGCGCGGAGGTTGTCGAGGCTGGTGCCTACGCCAGCATTCAGGCGGTCGCTGGCCTGATTGAAGGAGAGTTTTGAGGAGGCTTCTTCGGCCTGGGCGTTGGTGATGGTGGTTTGGTCGGCTAAGACCTTTAGATAGGCCGTTCCGACGGCCAGAACGAGGTCGCCGCGTCCGTTGAGGGCGTTTAGGTCGACTACTGCTTCTTCGCGTTTGGCGCCTTTGTAGAGCTCGTAGGCGGAGGCGTTGAAGAGCTGTTGGTTGGCGGAGATCTGGGCCTGGGTGGTGTTGACTTTGACGATTTCCTGGAAGACGTAGCCGGGGGGGAGGAGATTGCTGCCAGCGAGGAGCGAGGGTTTGAAGCCAAGTGCTGCTAAATCAAGCTCTTGCGCCTGGGTGTTGGCCTTGATGGTGAGGGAGGGCAGCAGGGCGTTGATTACGCCTAGCTCTTCGCCTTTGACTTCGCGCTGGGTGGCGCGGTCGTAAACCACACGCAGATTGCGGTTCAGGCCGAGGGCGATGGCGTCGTCCAGCGAGAGCTGGAGGGGGCCGGACTGGGGGAGCTCGATGGTGATGCCGGCGGGGCCTTTGGTGGTGGCAGCGGCCTTGAAGACCATGCTGGAACCTGCTGATTTTGAAAGGCTTTCAGCCTCCTGAGCAAGGACGGAGCTGGGCGCTGTGGGCAGGTTGGCGGCAGGGACTTCCTGGGCGCGAAGATGCGGTGCGGCGAGGGCCAGAGTGGCCAGAGGGATCAGTTTTCGGAGCAGAGTCACAGTTATTAGAGTGCCACGGCGCGGCGCGGGATGCGAATTGTGACGGTGAAATTCTTTGGCGGTGCGGTGCGGTTTTCGGTTAGGGAGAAATCGCCAGTAAAGACGGGGGCTTTGACGGTGAGGGGGACGGTTCGCGCGGTGCGGTTTTACGGTGCTGCGGACGTGTTTTACGGTGGGTTTTCACCGTGACGGTGAAGCGGAGGGGCCAGGGCTCAGGGCTCAGCAGGAACAAAAGCGGGAAGGAGGTTCCCTTGGGAATGGAAGAAAGAAAAGCAAGTGCAACAGCAACAGCAACAGCGAAATACAGTGGTCCTTCGCTCCGCTCTAGGATGACGAGATTTTTGGTGGTGCTGGCGAAGAGCAATGCAACAGCAGATTCCCTTCGGGAATGGAAAACTAGAAAAGCAAGTGCAACTACAGCAGCAGATTCCTTCGCTGCGCTGCGGAATGACAAAAATAGGGGCTGCGGAATGACAAATAGGGGCTGCGGAATGACAAAAGGCTACTTTGCGTCGTGGAGTTGTTCTTCGGCTTCGCGGAGGTCTTTGGCGGTGGAGGGTTTCCAGTCGGTCTTGGATTCGTCTTCCTGCTGGCCGATGGTTTTGAAGATGAGGGCGTGGCCGCCGATGTGGACGTTGCTTTCGGTGATCTGCCAGTGGCCGGGGGAGACTTCGCGGCGTTCGATGTCGAATGTTCCGCCGGCGTAGAGGCGGCCGAAGATGCCCCAGCCGAATTTGACGTCCTGGGTGAGGGCGCCTTTTAGGGTGCGGATGCGGTTGCCGTTGCGAGCGATGATCATCTCGCCGCCCATGATGCTCATGACGCGGGCTTCCATGTCGGGCGGGTCGAATTTGGGGTTGGGGCGGTAGCTGAGGGTGATGAACTCGGGGGTTTCGCTGGCGATGGTCCAGATGAAGGCTTCGGGAAGCATCTTGGTCATCTCGGTGGCCTGGGCGTCGTCGTGGGCGCTGGCTTTGTGGGCCTTGGCTTGTTCGGAGGGGTCGTTGACGTATTGGGCGATGCGGTCGGTTTCGGCCTTGCGGGCGGCGTCATCGAGGGGATGGCCGTTGAGTTCGATGAGACGGCGGAGTTCGCCGTGGGGAGTTTCAATGGCCTGGTAGAGGGCATTGTGGCCGGCGGTGACGTCGTGGTCGTGGTATTGCCAGTTGGTTTTGTCGGATTTGGCGGCGGCTAGTTCGGATTGGACGGCGGTTTGGAGGGCCTGGAGGGCTTTGGGTTGGGATTCCTGGGCGTGGAGGTTTGGGGTGAGGAGGAGGGCTGCGGCTGTGAGGATAAGAGCGCAGGCTTTATTGAGGAGAGCGGTCGAGCTTTGCTCGATACCCCACCCTTTCCCAAAAGCCGGAAAGGGTAGGGCACCCAGAGTTGTGCAACAACGAAGGAGAGCCAATACGGGGGTTTCTCCACTGCGCTGCGCTCCGGTCGAAATGACAGAGTTTTTGCTGGGGCTAAGGGCTGGCATCGACTGAGTTGGATGCGGGATGGAGGGTAGCGGGTTTTGGGGGGGAGTTTTGCCGTGCGACAGGGTCATTCGGGGATCACCTTGACGAAGATGCCGTCGGGGAGGGTGGTGCTGCCGAGGAGGTGGACTACGCCGTCGCGGGTGAAGCCGCGGAGCATGGTAGGTGCGGCGGGCTTTGGAGAGGTTTGAGGGCTGGAGGTTTGGGGAGTGAGGGTGGGTTTGGGGGTGCGGTTGGTGCCGCGGTCCATGGCTTCGTTGGCAAGGCGGTCGGCGTCTTTGTTTTTGTGGCGGAGGGCGTGGGTGATCTCGAAGCGGTCTAGCTGGGCGATGCGGTTGCGGGCTTCCTGCCAGAGGGGGCGGAGGTCGGGGGAGTTTACCTTGTATTTGCCCTGGATCTGCTTGACCATGAGCTCGGAGTCGGAGACGACGCGGAGGGCTTTGTGGCCGTTGTCGAGGGTCCACTGGAGGCAGCCGAGGAGGCCGGAGTATTCGGCGAAGTTGTTGGTGCGGTTGCCGAGGAACTCGGAGAGCTCGGCGAGGATGTGGCCGGAGGCGTCGGTGAGGACGGCTCCGTAGCCGGCGGGGCCGGGGTTGCCGCGGGCTCCGCCGTCGCAGT
>Ga0302316_10002933_pt1 | contig 11944 bp, 12 predicted proteins | sample III_Palsa_N3_2_FD_200456 | JGI IMG/M metagenome (GOLD analysis project Ga0302316, IMG submission 200456) | Peat permafrost microbial communities from Stordalen Mire near Abisko, Sweden - III_Palsa_N3_2 | ecosystem: Environmental > Terrestrial > Soil > Palsa > Peat permafrost | place: Sweden... | reverse complement strand
GGAAGTTGATCGGCTGATAGCTCATTCGGCGACACCTTCGAAGAGGTCGGTGGATTGGTGAGCGGGTTGCGGGACGATGTCGGCCGCCAAGGTGTAGTGTTCGTACTGGCCGTGCTCGCGGAAGACGGGTTCGGTCTGGATCATGAGCGGGGCCTGCGTCGTGTGGGCGGCGAAGGCTCGCTGCTTGCGCTCGAAGACGGAGCGAACGTCGAGTGTGACGGTCCACGGTGCGGAGGCGGGGATGTGACGCTCGGGGAGGAAGAAGTCGGTGGTGACGTAGTAGAGGCGTTGCGGAGCGAAGAGGGGGCCGAGATCGAGATAGCGTTTGGGGTGGCTGGCCCAGTGGAAGGCGGCGGTGGTGAGCGCGGAGACCAGGGTGTGGTCGGGGTGGGTGTTGAGCGCGCCTTCGCCGCCGAAGGTGAGGACGACGTGGGGTTTGAAGGCGCGGATGCGCTGGACTAACTCTCCGGCTACCTTTGAAAAGCTCGCGAACTCCAGCTTGCCGTCTTCGTAGCCGAGGACCTCGTGGTGCTGGATGCCGAGGATGTCGCAGGAGGCGGCGAACTCTGCTCGGCGGATCTCGCCGAGCTCGGCGTCGGACTTTGCGTTGCCGCGATAGCTGCCGGCGGTGCCGGAGGTGAGGCAGATGGCGGAGATCTCAACGCCGCGCTCGGCGGCGAGAGCGATGGCGCCGCCGAAGGCGAAGCACTCGTCGTCGGGATGGGCGAAGATGCAGAGGAGGCGAAGGCTCATGCGGCGGCGTCCTCGGAGGGTTGTGGCGGCATAACTGCAGATTCCTCCGCTGCGCTGCGGAATGACAAATCAAGAAGGACATCGTCGAAGAGGTCGCCGGATTCAATTCGGGCTTCTAATGCAGCATCGGGGTCGCAGGCGGCTACGGGGGCGAATGTTTTGCGGTGCAGCGCGCACGGGCCGTGCTCGGCTAAGGCTTTGCGGTGCTCGGGAGTGCCGTAGCCCTTGTGCGAGGCGAGGCCGTACTGCGGATATTGCAGATCGAACTCACGGCAGAGGCGATCGCGATGCACCTTGGCGACGACAGACGCTGCGGCGATAGAAAGGCAAAGCGCGTCGCCGTAGTACAGCTTGGTCTGCGCGCAGGGGTAGTCGATGACCATGGCGTCGATGATGAGGTGGTCGGGCGTGATGCCGAGCTGCTGCACGGCGAGCAGCATGGCCATGCGGGAGGCCTGGTAGATGTTGACGCGGTCGATGGTCTCGGCGTCGACTTCGGCGATGGCGCAGGCGAGCGCCATGGAGCGGATCTTGCGGTCGAGTTTTTCGCGCTGCTCGCGGGTGAGCTGTTTGGAGTCCGTAAGGCCCATGCGCGAGAGGATGCCGGTTTTTTCCGGAAGGATGACGGCGGCGGCGACGACGGGGCCGAAGAGCGCGCCGCGGCCGACTTCGTCGACGCCGGCGATCTGGCGGTAGCCGTGGTAGCGGAGGGCCTGCTCGGGGGCGTTGGTGCAGACGAGCTGCTTGAGCATCTGCTGCTTGGCGGTGGCCTTGGTGACGCCGGCCGGGTTCGGGATGCGGAAGAGAGACGCCATGCCTAGCGTTGAGTTTAGCGGATTCGGCACGGTGGAGAATGGGGCTGCGCGTGGGGACGAAGGTTGCTTGGATTTATTGGATGGGTCCCTGGCACTTTTGTGTCACGGAATTGATGACGAATGCACCGCTGCTTGACGTATGCTTTGCGCATACCGTTTCAGAATCTGAATCAATTTTTCAGGGAGTTGGTCCCATGCAAGTCCGCAGGACTGTGTTGATTTTGCCTTTGTTTGCGATTGCGCTGACGCAGATTGCTGCCGGCCAGCAGCCTACCGAAACTGCGCCCGCCGCCACGACACAAACGCCAGCCGCTACTCCAGCCGCGGCTCCCGTGTGGCAGAGCACGACTGTTCCCGCGGGTGGTGGAAAGCCGCAGGACGCTACGAAGCCGGCTCCCCCCGCAAAGCCGGAAAAGCCCGCGAAGCCGGAGAAAGCGGCCAAGCCAAAGAAGGCGGAGTATACCGGGCCGACCGAGGTTGTTGTGCTGCCGCCCAGCCCGATGCTGGATGAGAACGGCAGCCAGCGGCTCGATCCAGATGGGAAGCCAATGTTCAATCCGCCGCTGAAGCAGCAGCGGGATAAGAAGGGGCATCCGCTCTTCGACGATAAGGGCAAGCCGGTGTATCAGACGGCCAAGGACCCGGGCTATGACGAGCACGGCAAGAAGATCCACACGGCGAAGGAAAAGGCGCCGAAGCTGGTGCCGGTCCACATCGCTCGCGGGACCTTTTCGGTAGATGGCGTGGTGGGCAAGGCGGCGCTGAACTACGACATCTCCGACTTGAAGTACCTCTATATGTATGTGCCGGGGATGGGCGTGGTGGTGGTATCGAATGTGACCTTCCCGGGCGCGAAGGAGCAGAAGAACGCCTTCAACGGCAATACGCTGACGGTGACGGTGATGGAGCACAAGCTGGAACTGGCGTCCGATAACGGGTTTCTTGGCAAGAAACCGGAGTCGGCGTTTGTGCGGATCGATCGAGAGTCTACGCTGCCCTCGAAGTTTCCGGTGGTGGGCTATGGAACGCTGCGTGTCGCGCCGTATGCGTGGCCGGGCGCGAAGCCGAATGCGGTGCTGGCGGGGACGCTTCCACCTCCACCGCTGCCGAAGAATCTACAGCCGACACTGTTGGTGCAGCCATGCCCGAAGGGCCAGACGCGCGCTGCTGCCGCTGTGAAGGCGCAGCCGGGGGCGACGGCTCTGCCTGGACCCTGCATGGTGGCTGGCGCCAAGGGAGCGACGGGAAGTACGGGCGCGCAGGCGGCACCGGTTCCGCAGCAAAACCTGGGGCGGTAAGGGAGATAGAACAAAGAGCGGCGACCCCTGAGGGTCGCCGCTTTTTGTTGCTGAAATGGGTAGAAGGTTACGCGGTGCGCGCGACTTCCTTGAGACGGGCCGCCTTGCCGCGGAGGCCGCGGAGGTAGAAGAGCTTGGAGCGGCGAACCTGGTAAGAGCGGAGCTTCTCAACCTTGTCCACAACCTTGGAGTTGTAGGGGAAGATGCGCTCGACGCCCTGGCCGAAGCTCATTTTGCGGACGGTGAAGGAGCCCTGGGGACCCTTCTTGACGGCGATGACCATGCCCTCAAAGGCCTGGAGACGCTCTTTCTCGCCTTCCTTGATCTTGACCTGGACGCGGATAAGGTCTCCGGGGCCGAAGTCGGGGAGGTCGGTGCGCTGGAGCTTGTCGGCCAGCTTCTGCATGATGGGGTGGATTGACATGATCGATTCCTTACGTAAAGTCGCAGGATTCAGTTTACATGAAAACGGGCGATTTTGCAGCAGAGAATCCATAGATTTGCGGGGAATTGGCGATGCTGCGACGAGGTTATTGAAGGAGGTCGTGGAGACGCTGTGCGAGGCTTGCGGCGAGATCGGATGGTTTGGCCCTTTCGTCGACGGGAATGGGCTTGCCGATGCGAATTTCGAGGTGGTTGGGGCGCAGGCGTCGAGCGGCGCGCATCTCGTGGAGGCCGAGCAGAGCGATGGGCAGGATGGGGACTTCCGACTCCTGCGCGAGAAGCCCGATGCCGGAGCGAAAGGGATGCAGGAGGCCGTCGCGGCTGCGGGTGCCTTCGGGGAAGATGAGGATGGAGTAGCCGCGATCCATGGCTTCGCCGGCGTGGTCGAAGCTGGCGCGGAAGCCGCGTGCGCGGGGTAGCGGGAAGACGTTGAAGAGAGCCGTAATGAGCCGGTAGCCTGCCGGTGCGAGTAGGTTGAGCAGCACGTTGCCCTGGTTCCGGCCGTGGCGGAGGTCGAAGAGCATCTCGCCCGACATGGCGACGGCTACGCGGCGGCGGAGTTTGCCGGGGAGCGCGTAGAGGATGAGAGCGCCGTCGTAGGCGGTGACGTGGTTGGCGATGAGGAGAAGTGGGGAGTCCGGCAGCGGCGATTGCGGGCCAGTGACGCGCGGTGCGGCGAGGAGCCAGACCAGCGGGCGCAGGAGGAGTTCGAGGAAAAGGATGCGGGCCACGCGGATAGGCCAGAGCCAGGGCCAGTGGGCATAGTGATGGATTGGGGCTTCGTGGCTTGGTTCAAACGAAGGTGGAGTGGGGGTTTCGGCGGCGGCCGCGGTCGGAAGGGTTTCGGGCTGGATGAGAGCGCGGAGGTCGCCGAGGGTTTGGATGGTGGCGAGCTGGTCGTCGTCGAGAACGAGCCCGAGAGATTGCTCGAGCTCGGATTGGAGTTGGACGCGGCCGAGGCTGTCCAGGTGCAGGTCTTCGGAGAGGCGCAGGCGGTCGTCGACGCTGGGGGCGGATCTGCCGGTGATAGCCGTGATGAGGTGCAGGAGTGAGTCCTGCGTGGGAGCAGAATGCTGTTGCGAGTTGAGGTTTTGGCATGCCCAATCGGCCAGGACGCGGCGCAGGAGCTTGCCGGTGGAGGTGTAGGGGAAGCTGAGATCGGGCCACTTCAGGACGTGGCGGATCTGTTGATAGGCCGCGAGGTTCTGGTTGGCGGCATAAGTCGCAGCTTGAAGTTCTTCGCCGGAGCCGGAGAAGAGGACTACGGCTACAGGCTCGGTGCCGCTGGGGGTTTGGCAGGGGACTACGGCGCAGGCGCGGACGCCGGGTTGTTGCGAGAGCGCGGCTTCCAGGTCGGCGGGGTGGATATTCATGCCGGCGGCGGTGACGATGACGTCACCCTTGCGGCCGAGGAAGCGCAGCTCGCCGGAGGGATCGATGGCGGCGAGGTCGCCGGTGGAGAGCCAGTCGGTTTCGCGCGGACGCATCTCCCCGGCCTGCCAGGTGGAGGATGCAAGCATGTCGCCGCGAACCTGCATCTCGCCTTCGGGAGTGAGGCGAACCTCGCGCCCGGGGAGCGCTTTGCCGATGCTTCCCTTGCCGATCTTGAAGGGGTGGTTGAGAGTGACGAGCGCGGTGGTTTCGGTCATGCCGTAGCCCTGGATGAGGGCGAGTCCGAGGCGGTTGTAGAAGGCTTCGAGGTCGGCAGGCAGCGTAGCTCCGCCGGATATGACAGCCCAGAACTTCCAGCCGAGGGCGCTATGGACTTTGCGGAGACGCCACCAGCGCTTCAAGACTGGCAGGCCGCTGGCTTGGTCGAGTTGCCGCGCGAGTGAGGGAAACCGGGTGAGCAGGTGAGTCTGCAGCAGCTCCAGGATGCGAGGAACGGCGACGAGGACGGAGATGCGTTCGCGGGGCAGGATAGCGGCGATGCGGCGAGGCTCGGGCTGATCGAGGAAGTGGATCTCGGCCGCAAGCAGGGGCGGCAGCCAGAGGCCCATGAACTGGCCAAATACGTGGCTGAGGGGCAGTGTATGCAGAAAACGGAGCGGGTGCACCAGCCTCTCGTAGCGTCGGTATTTGGCGATCTCGTCTTCAATGGGCTGGACGCTGGCGAGGACGTTGCGGTGGGTATGGACGATGCCTTTGGGTTCGGAGGTGGTGCCGGAGGTGAAGATGATCTGGAAGGGAGTGTCGAGAGTGACGGCGTCGCTGACGGCGAAGTTCGGAGTTGCGGGGAGGTGGTCAGCGAGATGGGTTAGGGAGAGTTGCGGGATAGCGGTTGTCAGAGTGCTGAGGAGATTAGGGTTGGCGACTATGAGGTTCGGTGAGACGTCGGCGAGAACGCGTTGAGCGAAGGCCGGGTTGCCGGCGGCGTCGAGTGGGACGGCGATGACGCCGCGCAGCAGGCAGCCGAAGAAGGCTGCGATCCATTTGGCGCCCCAGAGGAGGACGCGATCGCCGGGGACGAGTTCCCGCCGGTCGAGTTCGGCGGCGAAGCGGCCTGCGAGCTGGGCTAGCTCGCCATAGGTGGTGGGGTAGCGGCGGGTGCCGCGGTGGACCACGATGGCCGTCTCAGTGGAGTGGCGAAGCAGGTCGTCGACGAGGCTGGCCAGATGGGGGCGCACGGAATCATAGTAGCTCGGGCGGTGTAGACCAGCTAAGAACTTGCGGTCGCCGTCGGACAGGTCCGCGTTGATGCAAAATGTGCGATACAAGAAAGAATGCGGCTGAGATTGGATTGTCGACGCTTGTTGTGCGCGCTGGTCGTTGCCGGCGTATCTGCTGCGGGCTCGGAGGCTCAGGTCTTGCGGTCTCCATGGGATGCGGCAGCCGTGACAGCGACGGATGTGGCATACACGTGTCCGGCGGCTCCCATGTTTGCAAAGACGCTGGAGGTTGGATCGTATTACACGGACGCGCACATGTCGGTGATCGACCCGGCGAAGCAGGCTGCGTTTCAGGCGGCGTCCGATGCGCCGACGAAGCTGGCGCAAGCCGTGAGTAAGGCCGCAGATACGTATCGGGTGCAGGGTAGCCGAGCGGCCGCGGCATGTGTCTACTCGCTGCTGGCGGCCGCGGCAAAGGCGGGTGCGTGGTCTGGAAGGATGCCGACGTTCCAGGGGACCTATGTGCAGAACTGGACGTTGAGCGGTGTCGCGATGGCGTATCTGAAGGTGAGGCAGAGTGGGGTTGGAACGCGGGAGCAGGATGCGGCAATCCAGAGATGGTTCAGCGTGATGGCGACGCAGGTGCGCGCGTATTTTGACGCCGGGGCGCCGAATCCAGGAAGCGATGCGTGGAACAACCACATCTACTGGGCCGGGTTGGCGGTCGCGGCGGAAGGCATTGCGGACGACGATGCAAAGGCGTTTCGGTGGGGGATGGATATGTACAAGCGCGGGGTGGATTCTATCCAGCCGGATGGCTCGCTGGTAGCGGAGATGTATCGCGCGCAGATGGCGCTGCACTATCACCTGTATGCGTTGGGACCGCTGATCCTGCTGGCTGAACTAGGCGAGGCAAATGGGCTGGACGTGTATGCCGAGGATAAAGGCGCGATCCATCGGCTGGTGAAGTTTTGTGTTGCCGGTCTTGACGATCCCTCGTTGCTGGAGAAGAGAACGGGAGTGAAGCAGGTGGTCACGCTGCCGTATGGGGGTTCGGATATTGGTTGGGCGGTTCCTTATGTGCGCCGTTTTCCTGACCCGCATCTCTCTTCTTTAATCGCCAAAGCGACGTCGGTGAGGTACACGAGTTGGGGAGGCGCGCCACCGGAGTAGCAGCTGTCTATCAACTGTTGGCGTGGAATCCTAAGTCCGCGAGGAACTCGCGATCATCGTCGGTGAGATCCGCATTGACGAGTAGATCGGGACGGTTGGCAAAGGTCTTCGCCAACTGGGCCTGACGACGCCACTTGCGGATTTTGAGGTGGTCGCCTTCGGCGAGGACCTCGGGGATGGGGACGCCGCGGAACTCGGCGGGGCGAGTGTAGTGGGGGTAGTCGAGCAGGCCGCCGGAGGCGTTAGTGCTGCGGGGAACGCCGTCGCCGGTGAGCGGATCGGCGGGTTCGTCGCCTTCGCCGAAGCTCTCGTAGCGGCTGGAGTCGGCGTGACCGAGCACACCGGGGAGCAGGCGGACGGTGGCGTCGAGGATGATGGCCGCGGCCAACTCGCCGCCTGAGAGAACGTAGTCGCCGATGGAGAGCTCATCGTCGCAGAGAAGTTGCGAGACGCGCTCGTCGACACCCTCATAGCGGCCGCAGATCAGCACAACGCGGTCCAGCGTGGCAAGGCGGCGGGCGGTGGATTGGGTGAAGCGCTTGCCCTGGGCAGAGAGCAGGATGACGGACTCTTTGGTGGTGTCGCGGGTGGTTTTTGGGGTAATTTCTAGGGATTCGAGGCAGTCGAAGATAGGTTGCGGTTTCAGGACCATGCCTTCGCCGCCGCCGAAGGGACGGTCGTCGACGGTGCGATGACGGTCGTGGGTGAAGGCGCGAAGGTCGTGCGTATGGACCGTGCTGATGCCCGAGCGCAGGGCTCGCGCGACGACGCCGTGGTCGAAAGGGCCGCTGAAGAACTCGGGGAAGATGGTGAGGATGTCGAAGCGCATAGGGGCAGGGAACAGGGATTAGGGAATAGGGATTAGGGATTAGGAACGGTGGTGATCTCTTCGGCTTCCAGGAGGCCTTCGGGGAGGTTCATGTGGATGCGTTTGGCGGGTAGGTCGACGGAGACCAGATGCGCCAGCACGAAGGGGATCAGGATGGGGTCGGCGTCTTCGGGTGCGCCGGTTGGGTGCAGGCCGAGCAGTGGGGCGGCGTCGGGCAGGCGCGTCTTGCCGTCGGGGGACATCGCAAACTGGACGTCCACGATCTCGCCGATGCGCGTTGGCCCGTTGAAGAGGGTGCAGCCAATAAGGTCGCTGACGTAGAAGGTGTCGGGGTCGAGCGTGGGGAGCTCTTCGGCGGGGACCATGAGTTGGCGGCCGGCCAGCAGCTCGGCCTGCGAGATGCTGTCGCACCCGGAGAACTTCAGCACGATGCGGCCGGCGTTCTTGCCTGTTGGCAGGAAGAAGCCTTCGATGGTAACGGGAGCGGCGCCGGGGGCCGGCTCGGACGCCTTGGGCGGAGCCAGCATGACGCTGCGGCCGGTGTGGAACTGGGTGGCGGGGTCAAGATCGGTGAGAAGATCGCAAAGCAGCTCCCCCTTGCGTCCCTGGGGACGCAAGAGGTGAGCCAGAGTTGCCCAACGCTTGGGGTTGGTGGGGGTGGTTGTGTCGCTCATCGTTCGGTAGCCGCCTGACAGTCTGAGCGTAAATCAGACCGGAGGATTGGGCTAATCCGAGTCCGAGTGGGAGGTGCGAACTCCTTCGGCCTCGACGATGTCGAGAGCGAAGCGATGGCGGAACTTCATGCTGGCGGCGCCAAGGATGGTTCGCAAAGAGCGCGCCGTGCGTCCCTGCTTGCCGATCACCTTGCCGATATCGCTGGAAGCGACACGAAGCCTCAATACGGTCACGTCGTTGTCGGGGATGGCCTCTACCTGTACGGCAGTGGGTTCATCGACCAGGGCACGGACGATCTCCGTCATCAAAAGTTGCATTCCTGGGATAGCGTCTTGTCCTACGCCAGTTTCCAGAATCTCTGTCATTCATTCACCTCGGGAGAAATGGCCTGCAAATAATGTTCGGCTTTGTCCTCTCCCTTAGTGTGATGCGGGAGATTTGGGGAATAGCTCCGAACGCCGTTAACGCAATGCTATTTAGAGGGCAGGAATAAAGGCTCTCGCCTAAAGGGACCCGACCCACAAGCCTCCTGTTTTTGGAAGCTCATGGGCGAGTCTACGTGAGAGTTTTGTGAGTTTGCACAATCTTTGGGCACGAGGTATCGCCCGAAAGTTTACCCCGAAGTAACGAGGGGCAGCTTAGGCAGCCGGGGCGGCTTCTGGCTCCGCGACGGGCGCGGGGGTGTACTTGGAGAGCAGGATGCCGACGCGGTCAGAGAGCTGCGCGCCTTTCCCGGTCCAGTAGGAGATGCGGTCGGTCTTGAGATCGACGCTGGCGGGGTTGGTGCGGGGGTTGTAGGTGCCCACAACTTCGATGGAGCGGCCATTGCGGGCGCGGTCCTTTTCGATAACAACGACGCGGTAATGGGGCTGCTTGCGGGCGCCGACGCGCGCCAAACGGATCATCAACACAGGGGTAAATCCTCTCAGGAAACTTGATTGTTCAGGGTTTGCCGGCGGCCATGGAGTGGTATCGACACGGCAGGCGGACTTTGTGAGTCCGAACAACTAAGTATGGCTGATTTACGGCAAAATCGCAAGGTTGCGGCGGTGCTTTTTTACGGTGACCCCGGCGCGGATTACGGATTGCGACGGATGATTTAGGGATCGCGGCAGCCTGACGTTGGGTCTTGGGTGTAGCGTGGTTGTGTCTGAAGGCGAAAAAGCTGGCGATCGTGATGCAGAGCCCCGGAGGTGAGGGATGAGGCGGGAATATCACAAGTGGTGGTCGGACGAGCTGGGCCGGGAGATGGAGATGCTCGTCTTCGGGCATGACGGGCTGCCGGCCGTGGTCTTTCCCAGCTCCCAGGGACAGTTTTTTGAGTTTGAGGACCGCGGCATGGTGGACGCCGTGAGGGAGAAGATCGAGGGCGGGCGGCTGCAGCTGTTCTGCGTCGATTCGGTGGCGGCGGAGAGCTGGTACAACTTCGATCTGCCTCTGGGGCAAAGGGTTTCGCGGCATGTGTCGTATGAGAACTACATTCTGCGGGAGGTGCTGCCGCTGGTGCGGCGGTGCAATCCGCGTCCGAAGCTGGCCTCCATCGGTTGCGGCTTTGGGGGCTACCTTGCGATGAATATCGCCCTGAAGCACCCTCATCTATTCAGCGGGTGCCTTTCGATGAGCGGGGTCTTCGATCTGAGTGCGCGGGGCCTTCTCGACGGAGACTATGACGAAGCGTGCTACTTCAACCTGCCGCTGGACTACCTGCCGAATCTGACAGAGCACGGAATCCTGGACCGTATGAAGCACAACAACTATGTGCTGGCGACCGGCGTCCACGACCCATGCTGGAACGACAATGAGCGACTGGCCGCGATTCTGCGAGCCAAACATATTCCCGTGCGGCTGGATGTCTGGGGAGACAATGCAGGGCATGACTGGTCGTGGTGGCAGAGGATGGCGCAGGCTTACTTGTAGCAGGAAGTAGGAAATAAAAAGTAGGGAAAGCAAAGATAAAGAGGGTGAGCCAATGGGTGATAGAAGAACGGTGGTACTTGCTTCGGGATTTCTAGGGTTGGCGATGGGTGTATTTGCGCAGGGAAATGAGCTAATTATTGGGCCAGCGGCGAAAGCTGGCACCTTGGCAGGGACGGTTCGCGACTTTAATGGAGACGGAATTGCCGGTGTCTCTGTGATTCGGTTCGACTGTGGAAGCGGTGCGTTTAGTGGGTTACTGAGTCCCCAGGCGCTGGAAAGTACGCACTCCGATGCTTCCGGACGGTTCCAACTAAGTTGGCCGAAGCAGGGTAGGACTTGCCTGGAGTTCCGATCGTTGGGATTTGATTTGCTTGAGTTTGAAGTCAAGCGTTCGCATGGCGCTGGGGAACTGCATCCGCAGTTGACAGTAGGTACTTAGGTGGCAGGTTGCGAGGACTTTCTCGAAAAGTCGATTATTTTGGCCTTCTCCCCCATATTTTTCCGTTATCCCCCAATTTAGCCATATCGTCGGAGGGGCCGTCCGGTAAAATTGTAGGACGATCCAGCCAGCTTAAATACTTGAGCGGTTGGTGAAGGAGTAATTTGCCCGAGACCCCGAAAGAACCTGCAACGGACCCTATGCGTGCTTCGGTACGCTTTCCCCTGCACCTGGAGATTGTTTTAACCACAGGGGAACGAGAATATAAGGCCGTGACTGAAGATGTTTCGGCGAACGGGATTTGCTTTACCGCGGAAGAGCTGCCTCCTTTGGACAGCGCGGTGGAGTTTCGGATGACGATGCCGGCGGCGATTATGGGCGGCAATGAAGATGTGACGTTGCACTGCATTGGGCGCATCGTTCGCCACTCACGGACTGCTGAAAAGATAACGGCAGCCGCAGTGATCGACGACTACTCACTTAAAGGTTGAGCAAAGTATGAGTGCTGAAATTTTAAACATGGGCTTTGATACGGAGCCGAGCGAAGTCCATACCGGGGCTGAAGAGGCCACGGGTATTCGAATCATCCTCGCCGATTCCCAGGCGATCTACCGCGTCGGCATGCGCAAGGTGTTTGCGCTGGAAGACGACATTCGCGTCGTCGCGCAGGCCGAGACGCTGGACAATCTCTTTGCCGCGTTGCAGCGGTTCCCAACCGACGTCGTCGTGCTCGAAGGCCGGTTAATCGCCGGCACCATCGATGCGATTCCGCAGTTTATGCGCCGTGCGCCGAACGCGAAGCTGATCGTGCAGGTCTCCGAGAGCGACGAGAACAACACCGTCGAGCTGTACCGCCGCGGCGTTCGTGGCGTGGTGCCGCGTTCGATCTCGCCGGACCTGCTGATCAAGTGCGTGCGCAAGATCGCCGCAGGCGAGACCTGGATCGACAACCAATCCGTGAGCTGGGTGATTGACGCGTACCGGGCGCAGGC
>Ga0302316_10002922_pt1 | contig 11978 bp, 12 predicted proteins | sample III_Palsa_N3_2_FD_200456 | JGI IMG/M metagenome (GOLD analysis project Ga0302316, IMG submission 200456) | Peat permafrost microbial communities from Stordalen Mire near Abisko, Sweden - III_Palsa_N3_2 | ecosystem: Environmental > Terrestrial > Soil > Palsa > Peat permafrost | place: Sweden... | reverse complement strand
CCGGCGGACAGGTGGAGTTTGCCAAGCGGGTGGGCGAGCTGCCTTCGGCGGAGAAGCTATCGATCTCGAAACTTGTGAAGGCGGTTGCTCCGGCTCAGGAGGATAATCGCGTTCCGCATGGAAGCCGGCAGTACTTTGCCGTGTTTACGCTCGGCGGGACGGAGGGTAGTGCGGCCGACGCCAAGCCGGGTAGCTTTGCTGCTCCGATCGGGTATGCAGAGGGAGACAACGAGACACTGTTCTGCGATCAACTCTTTTACTACGACGATCCCAAGACGATTTTCGATCACTGGCCGAAGCCTGTGTGGGATGCGGTTGCGGCGCATACTCCCACGCTTGGAATGACGGAGAACCAGGCGCGCATGGCTGCGGGGATTCTGATTGAAAGCGATTCTACGACGCAGGGGGACCGGACGGTGACGTACCACGAAGGCAAGAAGCTTTGGACGGTGACCTTTGCGCATGGCGTGGCTACGCAGGTGAAGGCGGGGTAGGTTGCGGCATTGAATCGTTCCGCGCGGGCTTGCAATCTAACTTTGTAGAAAGACTGCGTTGCAGCTCCTGAAGGGTACGCAAAAAGAATGGCTTCTTCCGTTGTCGGCACTCCTGAAGATTCTCAAAAAGGTATACGTTTCTCTGGCCATCGCTTGCCATCGTCCACACATGTAGGACGGGTAAGGCTTGCCGTGTCGAATCTGTCGCGTTCCATCGCTTTCTATCGCGATGTGATCGGACTTGACGTGTTGAAGCAGGCGGATCCGTTTGCCCAATTGGGAGCGCATGGCAGCGATCAGGTTCTGCTGGAGCTGCGAGAGATGCCGGGCGTGAAACCGATTGCGGAGAGATCGCGATTGGGCCTTTACCACACGGCGTTTCTGCTGCCTAGCCGCGAAGATCTCAGCCGGTTTGTGCGCCATCTCAGGAGGCTGGGAGTCGGGTTCGGCGCCGGCGATCACGCTGTCAGCGAGGCGCTGTATCTGGTCGATCCGGATGGGCTAGAAGTTGAGGTATACGCGGACCGTCCTCGCGCGCAGTGGCCGTATGCCGGCGGCAAGCTGCGCATGGGGACGCAGGCAGTGCGGTTCGAGACACTTCCGGCGGTTGAAGAGGGTAGTTGGAAGGGTGCGCCACTCGGAACGACCGTTGGGCATGTGCATTTGTATGTCGGCGACCTCGAGGCGGCAGCGCAGTTTTATTGCGCGGGCCTGGGTCTCGATATCACTGTGCAGATTCCGTCGGCCCTGTTTACTTCGGCGGGTGGGTATCACCATCATGTTGGATTGAATGTGTGGGCGGCTGGTTCGCCATTGGCTTCCGATCAAGATGCCCGGCTGCTGTTTTGGGAGCTGGTGTTGCCGGATGCAAGTCAGGCCGACCAGGTCGCGGGCCGACTGCTTCAGGCTGGGTATGCAGAGAAGAAGGGTGTCGGCGGTGCGCGGGCATTTACCGATGCTTCGGGGATTACCGTGGAGCTTGTTGCCGAGTCACAAGGGTTCTTGTGATCTGCAAATTACTTCGTAGAGAGCCACCAGCCGCCGGCTGAAAACCAGCAACTGCGATCTGTCTCTTTGTTGCGATAGAGAGACCTCACCTTGGTCCAATTACGATTCTGGAAGGCTTTGGTGAGTTTCTTCGCGGTTGCATCGTCTCTTGCGCCAATACAGGGAACAAACGATACCTGCATGAGGAAGCGGGCGGTGTAGGCATCCTCCTGTTGCCGGGTAATGAGCAGCATTGCGCCTGCTCCTGACGAGGCTGTCAGTGGAAACAGCAGACGGCCTTGAGGCTTCAGCGCGGCGAGCCACACTGCCAAGGGTTCCGTGGCTCCAGCATTGACATATATCGCGTCGCAAGCCGGCAGCGGCGCGATCGTGCCTGATCGCGAATGCACCTTTGCCTGCGGCAATGGAATAAGATTTGCGGCTGCGCGCTGAGCGAGTTCCGGCTCGATTTCATAGGCTTCCACGATGCCGGTTTCACCCACCAACCTGGCGAGGATGGTGGTGTAATAGCCGCTGCCTGCGCCGATGTGCAGCACGTGTTCGCCTTTCTTGAGGCCGAGCGCGTTGATGCAGTAGGCGTGGAGGGTGGGCTGGCCGTTGTTGAGCGGGGCGGGTGTGCCGAGCGAGACTACAACATCCTGATAGAGAACGGAAGGATCGTCCGACGCGGTTTCGATGTAGCCCCTGGGGGTGAAGACCCGCCACGGCGGCGGCCCAACGAACTGCTCGCGCGGCGTGGAGGCGAAGGCTGCTTCGAGCTCGCTTCCCGCCGGGACGCCTGCGTTGGCCGTTACCAGGTGGGCGAAGAATTGGCGGATTTGGTGGGTGCGGTCCATGTTCACTCAAGAATCAGGAATGGATCAAGAATGGATCAAGAATGAGATCAATGAAGGATCAAGGAAGGATCAGGCAAGGCCCAATCAAGATTCGATCACGCAGCCGTGCTGCTGGCGCGGATTTCGAGTACGGTACCTTCGGCCTTTTGGAGATAGGCGACCATCTCGAACAGGTTTCTTGCTTGAGGGTTGCCTGCTGGGCTGAGCATGCGCATGAGACTTTTTGGGGAACGTCCCAAAGCGGCCCCGAGCTTGGGAAATCCCACGGTCCCGTTTACGTATTCGCGGAGGACAATTTTCCCTGTCTCGACGTCTCCGGCGACCATACATGCTACGGCTTCCGAAAGGAGAGCACGGCGAAACTCGCGATCTGTTTCGAGATCTGCTTTGAGCGTCTCGCTAAGGCTTCGTGTCTTGGTCATTGTTGGTCCGCCTGTGTTTCGTTCGTTTGTACTCCTGCCAGAGCGCCTGTGCTGCTTCGATATCAGCCTGCTGCTTTCCCTTGGAGCCACCGCCGAGCAGGATCACGAGTTTCTCGCCATCTTTACCGAAGTACACGCGGTAGCCGGGGCCGAAGTCCATTCGTAGCTCGAAGATTCCGCGGCCTGCGCCCTTGGCCGCCGAGAAATTGCCGGCCTCAAGCCGCAGAACTGCGACCGTGACCCTCGCTCTTGTAACGGCATCGAGCTTTTCGCGCCATCTAGCAAACGGAGATACGCCCGCCGAGTTGATGTATTCGCGAAGTTCGATCACGTGTGATGGTAACACAAATGTTACCCGCTTGCGGAGTCTTCTCCAGGCAGAGGGCTCTCGAGCGGAGGTGAGGAAAGGAGGTCGAAGAGGCCTGCCTCATCGATGACTGATACGCCCAACTCCTGGGCCTTTGCGAGTTTGCTCCCCGCTTCTTCGCCCGCTACGACGTAGTTGGTCTTCTTGCTTACCGAGCCTGAGACTTTGCCGCCTGCGCTCTCGATCTTCTCTTTGGCTTCTTCGCGGCTCAAGGTCGGGAAGGTGCCGGTGAGGACGAAGGTCAGGCCTTCGAGTTGGGCCGTGCGCTGTTTCTTCTCGGCGGTCATCTTCAGGCCGAGTTCGGTTAACCGCTGAATGAGTGCGCGGTTTCTTTCGTTATGGAAGAAGTCATGCACCGAGGCGGCTACTTTGGGGCCAACTTCCTGCACGCGTTCGAGCTCGTCCTGGGTCGCGTTTTCGAGGGCTTCCATGGAGCCGAATTCGCCGGCCAGCAGCTCGGCTGTGCGTTCGCCTACGAACGAGATGCCCAGGCCCATGAGCACACGGGCCAGGCCCGCCTGCCGGGATTTTTCGATCTGAGCCAGGAGGCTTTGGGCGGATTTCCTGCCCATGCGATCCAAAGTCAGGAGCTGTTCTTCGGTCAGGGTGTAGAGGTCGGAGAGGCTTTTTACTAATCCCGAATCGAGGAGTTGCAGGGCGAGGGATTCGCCGAGGCCCTCGATGTTCATGACGCCGCGATGGGCGAAATACACCAGCGAGCCCCAGAGGCGCGCAGGGCAGTCGATGTTGATGCAATAGGTGTCGACTTCGCCTTCGACGTGCTCGACGGGCGTGTGGCAGACCGGGCACTCGGTGGGCATCTTGAAGACGCCTGTGCCTTCGGGATGTTCGGCGTCCACGACGACTTCGGCGATGTTGGGAATGACGTCGCCGGCGCGCTGCACTTTGACCCAGCTGCCGGAGCGAATATCGAGACGCGCGACCTCATCTTCATTGAAGAGGCCGACATTGGTGATGGTGGTGCCGCCGACGATCACCGGAATGAGCACGGCAAGCGGCGTGAGCTTGCCGGTGCGGCCGACGGTGACCTGGATTTCGCGGACCTGGGTAATGCCTGTGCGCGCGGTGAATTTGTAGGCGATGGCCCAGCGCGGATGGCGGCCGGTGTAGCCGAGACGCATCTGCGTCTGCTGCGCATCGACTTTGATGACTACTCCATCGATCTCATAGCCGAGCGTGTCGCGCGTTTCTTCGACCTTGGCGAGAAAGGCGAGAATTTGATCAACGGTCTTGAAGGTGTCGCGATGCGGGTTGACCCGGAAGCCGAGCTTGGTGAGTGTTTCGAGTGTGGCCTGCTGGCCGGCAGGGTTGTATTCGCCGTTGAGGAGAAGGAAATAGCCATAGAAATCGAGGCGGCGCTGGGCAACGACTTTGGTGTCCAGGGTACGCAGAGTGCCGGCGGCGTAGTTGCGCGGATTGGCCGCGGGCGGCAGGCCTTCGCGCTCGCGTTCTTCGTTCGCTTTGTGGAAGGAAGCCAGTGGCATCACCACCTCTCCCCTCACCTCAAATTCTCGGATGGACTGGCCGTCCTGGCGGGAGCCTTCGGCGGAGTCAATCCCGGACTCGTGTAGTTTTGTGTGGGAGACGCTGAGAGGCACGCTACGAATGGTGCGGACATTGGTCGTGACGTCTTCGCCGATCTGGCCATCGCCGCGCGTGAGGCCGCGCAGCAGGCGCGCGTTGCCTTTCGCATCCGTTTCGTAATGGAGAGCGAGTGAGAGGCCGTCCAGCTTCAATTCGGCGACGTAGAGGACCGGCAGCGTCCCGGCCAACTCATGCACGCGGCGGTCCCAGTCGCGCAGCTCTTCTTCGTTGTAGGCATTGTCGAGCGAGAGCATGGGGCGCGAGTGCGGGACTTTTTGAAAGCCTTCGGCAGGACGGCCACCTACGCGCTGCGTGGGCGAATCGGGCGTGAGGAGTTCTGGATGGGCCGCTTCCAGAGCCTTCAGCTCGTTCATCAGCGTGTCGTACTCCTGATCCGAGATGGAGGGGTTATCGAGTACGTAGTACTGGTATTCGTGATGTCGGAGAAGGTCGTGGAGTTGGCCGACTCGTTTTGCCGGATCGTCATCCTGGGGGCTGGTGGTGTTGGGCGCACTGCTCATGGGCAGGATTATATCGAGCGGCAGGCAGGCTAAGGGTTGCACCTCAGCTTCAGTTAAGTGAGATGGATATCGATTTGCGGGTGCGCCTGAGAGCGGCCGGAGACGATCGGGATTGGACCGGGATTCGATCGGGGTTGGTCTATGATCTTGCTATGCCGAAGACTCACATCAGGCTCGGCACGCTGCCGGATCTTGATGAACTTTTGCGCTTGCGTCCGCTGCTGTGGCCGGAGACGACGGCTGCGGAAAACAGAGAAGAACTTTCCGCAGTCCTGTCTGGCGCGCCGAGCGGGAATTTGCCGTCGGCGATCGTTGTGGCTGAGGACTCTGAGGGCAGCCTGGCGGGGTTTCTCGAGGCCGGTCTACGATCGCACGCGGATGGCTGCGATACGAGAGTCCCGGTTGGGTATGTGGAGGGATGGTTTGTAGTCGAGAGCCATCGCCGGACGGGGATTGGTGCGCAACTTCTCAGGTTTGCGGAGCAGTGGGCGCGAGGTCATGGGTGCGTGGAGATGGCCTCGGATGCCTTGATTGACAACCAGATTTCGCAGCAGGCACATGAGGCGCTCGGGTTTGAAGTGGTCGATCGTTGCGTGCACTACCGGAAGGCACTTTCCTGAGTTTCAAGCGGAGTCATCGATTCTGCGGTTTGCGCGCGATTGAACTCCGGAAAGTTTCCAAACGTATATAGAAATGGAAGGTTTCAGGAGCGATTGCCATGAGCACGATGCCGTACCCCACTCCGCAACAGGTTTTTCACATGCAGTATGAATCGGTGCGCCGCGATGAGGTGGTGGGCGTGCTGCTGGCGTTCTTTCTTGGCTGCTTTGGCATCCATCACTTTTATCTGGGCCGGGTGGGGCTGGGGATCTTGTATTGCTGCTTCTGCTGGACGGGCATTCCGGCGATTCTTGGAGTGATCGAGTGCTTCTTTATGCCGGGCCGGGTGCGCGCATATAACGCGATTCAGGCTGCGGGCCTGGCGGCTGCGCTGGGCATCGCGATTCCCCCGTACATGGGCTATCCAGGCTGGGTGGCGCCGGGCTACGCTTATGCGCAGCCGATTCATGTTTCCGTCCAGACAGGGACGGCTCCGGAGACCGGCCTGGCAGAGACGACGCTCTTAGCCTGCAGGAATTGTGGACGGACGAACTCGGCGGGGGCGCGCTTCTGTTCCTCATGCGGTGCGCGACTGGCCTAGGGTTTGGTTCGGAAACACCACTCCCCTCGCAGAGAGTTTTGGCCTGGGAAGGCATTCGGCTCCTAGTATGGGAGCCATGGTTGCGAATGGCTGCGAGGGAAGTCGCGAAATAATTCGGGGATTTTCGCCAAAGAACCATTGCGATGGAGTCACGCGCCGGAGATAATCCGTGCAACTACGTGTCCCTCGGAGCGCCCTTGCACGAACGTACGCCCAACGGTGCTTCTTCCACAATGCCGCTTCGCCCCGCAAACTGGCTTCTGGCGCTGTTTTCCGCGGCGGCAGTGGCCGGCTTTGTGCTGGTCCACCAAAGAGCCTTGCATGACTGGCAAATCGACCTGCATTTGTATGCCTACGCCCTGGATGTCTGGCGGGCTGGGCTTGATCCTTACCGGGCTGAATTCCTGGCGATGTACTATCTCTACCCTCCGGTTTTTCTATATTTGGAGGGCTTTTTAGCGCATCTGCTGCCAGGGCCCTGGGGTCGAATCTCATTTACCGCGCTGCATCTGAGTGCGACCTGTGCACTCCCGCTCGTCCTGGCTCATTTCTACTTTCGTAAACCGTGGCTTACCCCCTGGTTTGCGCTGCTGCTGTTCTTCGCGTCTCCGCGATTTACAGGCATGCTGGTGTTATGCGAGATGAATATTGCCACAATCCTTTATTTTCTGGGGTTTGTGGCGGCGGCGCCTGGGATTCGCCGCAATCGTTGGGAATGGTTTTACGTTGCGGTTTTTCTGGCTGCCATGGTCAAGTTCACTTTTCTGGCGATGCTGCTGTTGCCGTTACTGGCGGGCAGGCGGCAGTGGATCCAGAGCGTGATATGCGGCGCTGCCGTCGCCGCAGCGAATCTGGGGCAGATGGTGCTGTGGCCTCAGCTGTACCAGGAGTACCGGTGGGCAATGACGCGGGGAATTCTGGATCAGCAGGCCTTTGGGTTCGGAGTTTTTGGAGTGATGGCAAGCTACAACTCGAAGCATAGCGGTGGAGTTGGCAGGGCTCCTTTTGTGATCTCCGGGATTCTAGCGGTGTTGCTCGCGGTGTCGATGTTTGTGTTGTGGCGAAAGCTGAGGAGCGCATACGGGTCCGCCATCGACCTGGCCGGCGACGGCAACTGGCTGGCGCTGGTGGTGATTACCATCATTCTGGTCAATCCGCGGCTCATGCAGTATGACGTAGATATCGCGCTGCTCGCGGCTTATGTGCTGCTGGTCTATGGGCTGCGCGCCAAGCGCCTGCTGTTGCTCTATATCCTGCTTTTCTTGCCGTCGCTCCTGGTGCCGCTGGTGATTCTCAATCCCCATCTGCATGGGGTATACGAAAGCCTGATTGCCTTTGTGGCCTTTGGGATCGGCTATTGGCGGCTTTGGCGCGAGGCGGATGGAGAGAATCCAGAGTTGCTGCACCGAGCGGCGACAACGGCCTGACTGGATATTTCAACCAGAAAAATCCAGTCAGGTCTTTGTTGGATCGGGTGTCACTCTCTGCATGGCCGGCCTTACATGTTGGCGTGGCCGGCGCGCATCTCTTCGTTGAAGGCAGGCTTGGTGATCGCCAGCGCCTTTTCGAGCCGGTCGCGGAACTGATCGGCGCGAGCGAGCAGCAGAGGTGTGGGCGCGGCGTATTCGCCGTTGAGGGCAAGCAGGCCTTGACCCGCTTCATCGGCAGCCATGCGCAGCAGATCGGCTTCGGTGGTGTTGAGGTACTGGGCGTCGCGTGGGTCGGCGATCCAGACAGGCTGGTTAGCGCCGAGAACTCCCGAGAGCCAGTAGGTTTTCAGGAGCAGGTATTCCAGGCGTGCGGCGTCGTCTGTCTCGGTGAAGATGAACTTCTTTTGCCAGCGGCTGTAGTAGCGCGTGGTGACCGGGACGGGCTGGCGGTTGCCGCTTTTGACCAGCTCGAGCTGGCCCTGGTCGAGCGTCTTACGGACGGCGTTGTAGAGGAATGTTTCCGCGTAGGGCTGTTCCGGCGCGGGAACGATCTCGGCGAAGGTGACGGTCATGGCGGCGGAGATTTTCGCATGAAGAGGCGAATTGGAGCCGTCTTCGAGGTGAATCTCGCCGTGGACAATGTAGGTGTCCGCGCCCGAGGTCGAGCGGTGGAAGGGCCACTGAAAGTTCTTGAGCGAGACGGGCAACCCCTCGAGCGTGACATACGCGTCGGGGTGGGGATTGCGCAGCCGCCTGGCTTCTTCCGCGAGGTGCGCGGTCATGGCCGGGAGCAGGTCGGGCTTATTGAAGTCGAAGTGCTCGCTGAGCTCCAGCTTGAGGGTGCGGCCGGCTTCATTGGCGATGGGCGCCAGTTCAAAGATGGCTGTCGGGTGGCCGTGGAAGTCTTTGCCTTCCGTGGTGGAAACAAGCTTGAGGCCGGCCTGGGTAGCGGCGATGTCGATGGAGCCGGTAAGTGCTGTCTTGAGGGCGGTCATTTGGATCCTGTCGGGACGGGGAGTCCGGGTGAGTCTACAGAATGATTTTAATTGGCTGGCGCTGCCTTTGCGCCGGATAGCCACTCTGTTTCGATCGCTATTTCTTCGATTCGCTCCGCATTCCAACTTACCCGGTAGACCTTGGCGGACGCTCGCGAGCTTACGGCTTTCCAGGGCTGGTTGCCGACAAAATGCAGCGCGGCACCATCATCTGCTGCGTATCCCGCCTTCAGGCTTCCATTTTGTATGAAGCGATGGTAGGCGGGGCGGCGGCCGGGTTCGCCGTCGTAATGAGGGCAGTGACTGCCTTTGAGAAAGCCAAGACAGGAGATGGGCAGGAGTTCCTGCGGCTTCACGGAATCGCTCACACCCTCTTCGAACCAACAGAGAGATCCGGCGCTCAGGCCAGCCATCACTACTCCCGACTGCCAGGCTTCGCGCAGGATTTCATCCAGCCCCCATTCGCGCCACAGGACGAGGAGGGCGCGGGTATTGCCGCCGCCCACGTAAATTGCATCCTGTTCCAGGACGAAGGAGCGAAGATCGGTGGTTGGGGGCTTGAAGAGCGAGAGATGCGCAGGGATGCATGGCAATGTGTTGAAGCAGCCATAGAAACGGTCGAGGAAAGTTTGAGCGTCTCCGCTGGCGGTGGGGACGAAGCAGATCTTTGGTCTTGCCGCGCCGGTAGCGGAGAGGATGTACTGATCGAGGCTGAGGTTGTCGGGCTCCATCAGGAAGCCGCCTCCACCCATGGCAATGATTTGGGGCTTTGTGCTCATTGTCTCTTCACGTTAGCACCTGGCCGGTTCTAATTCGCTGAAGGCATCTCGGCGTGATCGACGACGAGAACCTTCACTGGGCCTTTCGAAGGCTCCAGCTTGAGGCCCAGTTGTTCCTGGATCGCAGTGAAGATGGATGGGGCCGTGTCCTTCGCGTTCTCGTCCGGCGCGGTGGAAGGTGCGCCGGTGTCGCGTGTCCAGTTGAGCGCGAAATCGTACTTGCCCACAATGCCGGTTTTGTCGATCACTTCGCGGCCCAGTTCCTGAGTCGCGGATGAGGTCAGAGATTGGGCTAGTTGCTCGAGGGTCTGACCGGTGGCCTTGAACTGCACCGCTGAGTCGTGGCTGCTCACCGATGTACCGGAGTTGCCGCTGGCGTCTTTCGCCGGCTGCAGCCTGGCGCCACTTTTGACGACGACCAGAGCATACACTGGCAGCTCTCGTGTTTCCCAATGGACAACCAGCTTGAATCGATCCGCCAGCAGCCGTTGAAAGATGGCCTGCGACTGAACCTGGCTTTGCTGGCGGTCGAGCGCCTTGAGTTGGGCGGCAGTTGCTTCATCCATCTTGGCTTCGATGTCGAAGCGGGTTGAATCGAGCCACCTGGGACCACCCAGGATGCGCGATGCGGGGATGTCGTAGGCCTCCCACTGCATGAGATTTTTGAGGGATAGGTTGGTCGCCGTGAAGCGCCCGTTTTCGGTGTCTGAGTTCGAGTTTCCGCTGCCCGACTGGTTGAGCTTGATGGCGGCTACCTCGAACGTCAACGGTGGCGTATCGACAGCGTGCGCGCCGGCCTGAGCGTCTGCGTGCGAAGCACCGGACGACGGGTTCCGGGCACCAGACGAAGCGGCAAGGGACGCAGCCAGCAGCGTCGGGAGTGCCAGGAGAAATGAGAGTCTTCGACAAGAGCGAGGGCGCATCGAAACCATGGTATAGCCAGGACGCACGATTGTCCCTGGCGCTCGCAGAAACGCCGAGGCCGAAGCCCCGGCGTTCCGAGTTGAGGCGCACTGGATTGTTTCAGTGGGTGAATTCTACGGAGACAGCAGTGCGGGCTGGTTCGGGACGGGCGCCGGTTTCGTCGATGCGCCCGAAGATCATTTTGCCGCTCGCGGTCTGCAGGACTGAGGTCACGGTGATCTCTACTGAGCGCCCAATGACGCGACGTGCGTGATCGACGACGACCATGGTGCCGTCGTCCAAATAGCCGACGCCCTGGTTGTATTCCTTACCCTCTTTGAGGATGAGGATATTCATCTTTTCGCCGGGCAGGACTACGGGTTTGAGTGCGTTGGCGAGGTCATTCACGTTGAGGACCTCGACGCGGTGCAGCTGGGCGACCTTGTTGAGATTGAAGTCGTTGGTGACGACTTTCGCGTCCCATTTCTTGGCCAGTTCGAGCAGCTTGAGGTCGACTTCCTTGATAGAGGGGAAGTCGTCCGGGACGATTTGAATCTGCAGATTGCAGTTGGACTGCATGCGCTGCAGCATGTCGAGGCCGCGGCGGCCGCGCTGGCGTTTGGAGCTGTCGGTGGAATCGGCGACTACCTGCAGCTCGCGCAGGACGAACTCGGGGATGACGAAGATGCCGTCCATGAAGCCGGTGTCTGCGACGTCGGCGATACGGCCGTCGATGATGACCGAGGTGTCCAGGACTTTGAAGCTCTTCTTGGAGATCTTCTCGCCGGTGAAGACGGTGCCGAGAGCCGCAGGATTCAGCAGATCGCCCTTGCTGGTGCCGACAAGCAGGCCAACGTAGGTCATCAGCAGCAGGACGAAGACCTGGATTGCAGCGGAGGTCGGTCCGGCGGGCAGGGCGGAACGGAGGACGACGCAAAAGAGGGAGGCTCCAAAGATGCCGAGCACTGAGCCAGTCACTGCGCCGATGAGGCGGCGGAGATTGAGGGCTCGGACGCGCAGCTCGAAAACGATGACGGCTCCGGAGGCGATTGCGCCGCATCCGGCTGCAATGGGGCTGGAGGCTCCGAAGGGTTGAAGAAAATAGCAGATAACGGTAACAAGGCCAACGAAGAGAAGACGCAACAAGATTAAATCCATGGCTTACAGCTCCTGCCAGGTGACGGGATCGATCCCCGGCAATTACAAAGTGGGAGTATGCATATCGCTATATGCGGTCGTCAAGCACGGAAGTTGTAGATTGGTAAGAATAAAAGTGTTAGTGAACCAAAACAGCCGAAATCTGTTCTGAATTGATCCATTTCTGAACCGTGGCCGACAGAATAATTTGCTCGCTTCAATTACTCATTTGATTCAGCAGCATGCGGAGGCAACGCTCTTCTTGCCGCCGCCGCAGAAC
>Ga0302316_10002913_pt1 | contig 12015 bp, 9 predicted proteins | sample III_Palsa_N3_2_FD_200456 | JGI IMG/M metagenome (GOLD analysis project Ga0302316, IMG submission 200456) | Peat permafrost microbial communities from Stordalen Mire near Abisko, Sweden - III_Palsa_N3_2 | ecosystem: Environmental > Terrestrial > Soil > Palsa > Peat permafrost | place: Sweden... | reverse complement strand
CTTCGCTGCAACCCAGATCAAGACCAAAGCCACCGGCAACACCGCCCCCAAGCTCGCCCGCGAAGACCTCACCCACGCCGACCCCACCCGTTTCGACCTCTCCTTCAGCGGCATCAAGACCGCCGTCCGCCGCTACGTCGAGCTGCATGGCATGAAACCGGGCATTGAAGCCCGCGCCACCGCTCTGAGCGAATCCGGCCTCGCCAAAGGCAAGCCAAGCAACCCCGAAACGGTGAAAGCGGCCCTCGCCTTCTTCGACGCCGAAACCCTCAACCTCATCGCCAGCTTCCAGGCCTCGGTCACCGGCTATCTCACCCGCACCACGCTCGCAGCAGCCGAGTATTATGGTGCCGAAGGCCTGCTCATCTCCGGAGGCGTCGCCGCCAACAGCGAACTCCGCCGCCGCCTCTCGGCCGAAGCCGCCCATCACGGCCTGCCTATCGCCTTCCCCACCATCGCGCTCTCCACCGACAACGCCGCCATGATCGCCGCCGCCGCCTTCCCCAAGCTCCTCGCCCGGCAATTCGCCGACGCCACCCTCGAACCCACCCCGCAGCTAAGGCTGGGTTGAGGTAGCCTGAGGTAGGCTAGGAGCAACTCATACCGCTTCGCAAGGAAAACAATCCCATGCTCGACGTGCACCCTCCCCATGAGTCCACACATACCTGGAAAGACTTCTGGATCCACCTCGGGACCATCGCGGCTGGTCTGCTGCTCGCCATTGGGCTGGAGCAGAGTGTAGAGGCGCTGCACCACCTGCATCAGCACCACCAGTTGGAGCGGGACCTGCATAGCGAAGCTGTTCGTAATAACAAGATTATTCGTGATGACAACCAGGTCCTGCAGTCCGAGCGTGCTTACGCGCTCGGCATACGCGCCAATGTGGAGGCGCTTCAGCACGGGGCATCGCCCGGTTCCCTGCACCCCGCGGTGCGGCAGTATTTAGGCGATCTCTTCCTGACCAGTGCCGGCGCATGGTCATCGGCCCGCGACAGCTCACAACTTGCCTTATTGTCGCGCGAACAGACATCGGTGTATGAGGAAGTCTATGCAGAGCGCGATTTCGTGCGTGAGTCGATGCTGGATTGGTTTAAAGCGGAAGACGACCTCGCTGTCTTCGCGAGGCACGCTCAGGATCTCCCAACCCCGCCTGGGGGGGATGCCGTGAAGCTCGCGGCTGAGGTGGATGCTGTGAAGCTAACCCCTGCCCAGCGTGACGAATTTTCGACCCTGCTGACGCGGCTGGTCGTCGCAATCGACAGAACAGCAGGCGACCTGCACTTCTATCAGATGGAGAATAATGCGGTGATCGAGGGCGTGGAGAGTCCAGACGAGCTTCACCGGGATCTCGTCATCGAGGACTGCGAGGAAAGCACTGCTCCATCTACTAGAATGGAGTGCGAACCATCTTCTGGAAAGAAACCGTAGCCTTGTCCCTCGAACTCTTCAACACCCTCACCGGAAAGATCGAACCTCTCTACGCCTCCGACGGCGTTGCCCTGCGCTTCTACTGTTGCGGGCCGACGGTCTACGACTTCGGCCACATCGGCAACTTCCGCACGTTTCTCCACGTTGACGTCCTCCGCAGAGTCATCAGGCTCCACGGCATCGGCGTGCACCACGTCATGAACGTCACCGACGTCGACGACAAGATCATCCGCAATGCCGCGCTCGCGCAAAAATCCATCGGCGACTTCAGCCGCAAGTTCGAGCAGGCCTTCTTCGAAGACATGGCCGCCCTCAACGTCGAGTACCCCGAGCAGGTCGCCCGCGCCACCGAAAACATCCCCGACATGGTTTCGCTCATCCAGCGCCTCGCCGCCGAAGACATTGCCTACCAGACCGAAGACGGCAGCTGGTACTTCCGCATCGCGCGCTTCCCCGAGTACGGCAAGCTCTCCAAAAAAGACCTCGACGGCATCGAAGACGGCGCCCGCATCGACTCCGACGAGTACGACAAGGACTCCGCCCGCGACTTCGCCCTGTGGAAGGCCACCAAACCCGGCGAAACCTCGTGGGACACGCCCATCGGCGAAGGCCGTCCCGGCTGGCACATCGAGTGCTCCGCCATGGCCATGAAGTATCTCGGCGACAGCTTCGACCTCCACGCGGGCGGCGAAGACCTGATGTTCCCGCACCACGAAAACGAGATCGCCCAATCCGAAGCTTGTACCCACAAACCGTTCGCGCGCCACTGGTTTCACGTCCGCTTCCTGCTCGTCGAAGGCAAGAAGATGTCCAAGTCTCTCGGCAACTTCTACACCCTCCGCGACCTCCTGCTGCAAGGCCACCGCGCCTCAGCCATCCGCTTCCTGCTGCTCAGCGTGCCCTACCGCCACCAGCTCAACTTCACCTTCGACGGTCTCACCGAATCCACCAACGCCGTCGACCGCCTGCGCACCTTCCACCAGCGCATCCTCACCGGCAACTGGCCCGAGACCCTCATCCCCACCTTGTCATCTCGACCGGAGGCGGAGCGGAGCGCAGACGCAGTGGAGAGATCTGCTTCTTTGGAGCCCACAACACTCTCCGCCGCCATCGCCCGTGGCGACGCCCTCTTCACCGCCGCGCTCGCCAACGACCTCAACACCGCAGAAGCCCGCGCCGCCATCTTCGACGTCCTGCGCGCCGTCAACGCCGCCGCCGATCAATCCCGCCTCACCCGCGCCGACGCCGACGCCACCCTCGCGCTGCTCGCCAAATTCGACACCATCTTCGCGGTACTCGAAGACCGCGACGCCGAGCTCACCCGCACCGCTCTCGCCTGGGCCGAAGCCGAAGGCCGCATGGCCGACGTCTCGCCCGAAGTCCTCGAAAAGTTCGGCACCAATGCGCTCTCCGACGCCGACATCGACGCCCTCGTCGCCGAGCGCACCAAGGCCAAGCAGCAGCGCAACTTCGCCCGCGCCGATGCCATCCGCAACGAGCTCGTAGAGAAGGGCATCCTCCTCGAAGACTCCAAAGAAGGCGTCCGCTGGAAGCGGAAATAAGACCGCTTGATACGTAAATAATCTCAGCTCCACAACCCGCCCGGTTGCTCATTGCATTGAGAGTTGCTACGCTCGTGACATTCGATTCCTTCAATACCCTGGGGCCTCACATGTCTCTGCGCATAGCTGTATGCATAGGTGCTTTGTCTGTTCTTTCCTTCGTCACTCTTCTCGCAGGATGCGGCAGCGCGCCATCAGCAGGAAGCACCACCTCTTCCGGACCCATTCAGCTGGTCTCCGGTGGCGCTTCGAATACCTACGCCATCCAGGTGACGTATACAGGGAACTCTAACTCTGGGTATACGGCGGTCAGCACCATGCTTGGCTTCAGCTTGTCAGCCGACGGGGTGACAACTCCAATCTCGACCCTGACGCTACCCACAGACTTCGACGCGACCTCGATCGCGGTGGACCCTAACTCCGGCACCATCTATGTCGGAGGACAGACATATTCGGGGGCTGAGGAGGGCACATATCTGATCTACGCCTACGCTGCCGGTGCCTCCGGCAATGCGACTCCGCTGCGTATGATTACCACCTCGATCCTTCAAGTGATGGGCATCTGGACGTACATGACCGTCGATCAAGCCGGACAGCTCTATCTTTTGACAGGCATCGATCTCACTCCGTTAGTGACGGTCTACTCTCCCACAGCCTCCGGCTCGGCAACGCCCGTCCGCCAATTCAGCGCCGGCGTCTATGCACCCTGGGCCATCGCCATCGATAACTCCCAGAATGTCTATGTCCTCTCGCAGGATGCGAATACGCCCGTAAACGGGACAAACATCAGAACTGGAATCATCAATGAGTATCCTTCCACCGGCAGCGGGACGCTCGCGCCCCTCCGCACCATCACCGATGGAGCGAACTACTTCCTGGGTATCACCGTTGACGCAAACGACAACCTCTACCTGACTAGAATGACAACCAACTCCGCCAATCCTGGCGCTGGCGACATTAATCCGACGGTTGTGGAGTACGCTGCGGGCGCAACCGCTGCCGCTACACCAACCAAGACCATCTCCGGATCGCTCACCGGCTTTTACTCCCTAGGAGCCATCAAGGTCGATAGCAAGGGCAACCTGTATGTCGGAAATGCAAACGGATCGACAGCTGGAACCTATTACCTCCTGGGGTTCGCGCCGACCGCCACCGGGAACGCAGCGCCGGTATTGAGCTTAAGTTCGAGCACGTGGGGTGGTTCGGGTTCGGGTTTGCAATTCGATATCAAGTAACCCGACCGGCGTCCGTTCAAGACAGAGGGCCCTATTCCACCGCCTCGCCTGCCGTCCCCACAATCTCTCTCTTCGTCCGGTCCACGCGGCTATAGATCACCATCGCCACCGCGCACACGATCACGGCCATCCCCACCAGCTCCGCCGCCACCAGCCGCTCATGCAGCAGCATCACGCCCAGCAGCACGGCGATCACGGGATTCACAAACGTATACGTCGCCACCTTCGTCACGGGAACATTCTGTAGCAGATACGTCAGCGCCACCAATCCAAACAGCGATCCAAAGACCGACAGATACACGATCGCGCTAAAGCCCTGCCACGTCCACACCGCGCGATGAAAACTACCGCTCACCCCAGCAACCGACAGATTGAAGATCCCCGCCGCGCCGATCTGCCATCCCGTCGCCACAAACGTGTCGGCCTCAAAATGAAACCGCCGCGACAACACCGTGCCCACCCCAAACGACAGTGCCGCCCCCAGAAGCACAATCGTCCCCAGCAGCGGCCGCGAATATTCCGCTCCACCCACACCATGCACAGCCGGCCACACCAGCACCACGATCCCCGCAAAGCCCAGCAGCGTACCCGCCCACCCGCGCTTATTCAACGGCTCACCACCCGGCAGAAACATCTCCATCAGCGCAATCATGATGGCCATCGTCGACACCACCAGCGACGCAAACCCGCTCGGCACCATCTTCTCGCCCCACGTCAGCAGCATGTTGTTGGCGCTCATAAACAGCAACCCCACCAGCACCAGCTTCCACCACTCGCCCTGCGGCACGCGTAGACTCTTGCCTCGCGCAACACAGATCAGCACAATCAGCGTCGCCGAGATCAGCGACCGCATCCCCGACACCACCGGCACCGGCAGATGCTCCCCTGCCACGCGGATCGCCATATACGTCGATCCCCAGAACAGATACACACTCGCAAACGCAAGCAACACCAACGTAGATTTTGGCAGCCGTGAGAACATCTCTCTTCCATGCTACGGCAGACTTCGCCCCCAAACAGCAACACCCGCCCCAACCGGGACGGGCGTTCCGTCTTCTCTATCCTCTACACTCTATCCTCTACACTCTGCTCTCAAAAATGCAGCGACAATTCCCCCGTCACCGTCCTCGGACTCACATAGTGCGTTCCTGAGAACGTCGACAGGAAGTTATACAGCGCATACTTGTTCGTCACATTGATCGCCGTCAACCGCGCGCCGATCTTATAGTGATCGTGGAAGTGCGCCACGGCATCGTCGCCCACGGTCATATCGAACAGGTTGCGCGGGTCGATACGCTGCGGGTTGCGGTCGTCGTCCTCCGCGCCCGGTGCGGGAATCTTCACCAGGCTCGACGTAAGGGCCGTCGCGGCGCAAGTAGTAAAGCCCGAGGTATGCGTCGCCTTCACGCCGTTGCAGATCAACCCGGCCTGGAACTCTTCATCCGGCGTCAGGCTGGTCAAGCTGATCGTCTGCACGCCGCCGACGGTCGTCGAGTACTGCCCGCAGGTGCTGTTCGGATCGGTCGTCCCATAGCACGGCACCGCGCCCGCCACCTGCCCGCTGTCGTACCTCCAGTTGAAGGAGTAGAACAGCGATTTGCGGAACGGCAGCGCATACTCCACATGCGTCGTCTGGTTGAACTTCTCATCGTGGTCGATGCGGAAGGGATAGCCCGTCGGGCTGCCGATCGTCGCGCCCACCCCGCCGATCTGCGGGTTGAAGAACCTCGCCGCCACCGACGACAGGTTCACATGCGCGCTCAGCCCCTTGATCGACGTCATCGTTCCGCTCAGCGCATACCCCGGAATCTTTGAGTTGTGCCACTCGATCGGGAAGGTGATCGGCGTCGCGCCCAGCACGCTGAAGTCGTAGCCGTTGTGCGTGTACTTCCAGATGTACTCGCCGCCTACGCTGAAGTGTCTGCCGATGCCCTGTTGCAACCCCGCGTGGAACTCATTGCGAAAGCCCGGATTGAACGGCGCAGGATTGCATGGCCCAATCGTGCTGAAGATCGCATTCAGCACGCGGTCCAGGCAGCCTTCGCTCGAGAGCACAAGGTTTTCGTTGAACGGTGTCTCCTGGGTCCGCGCATAACTCGCGCGCAACACGGTCGCTGTCTTCTTCACGTTGTACGAGAGCCCTACCCGCGGCTCCGCCTGCCGCTGAATGCTGAGCCCGTTATAAAAATCGCCGCGTATGCCCACATTGAACAGCCAGTTCCCCGCCGTGATCTGGTCCTGCCCATACAGCCCCAGCTGCTTCACGTCGGTCTGCCCGTGATACCCATACAGCGCGCCGCCGCGCGTCAGGTCGTACGGCCGCAACACCGGGTTATACGTGGGAGTGGACGGCACATTCAGGTTCGGATCGACGATCCCGATCTGAAAGTTCTCGCGCAGGAACGTCTGCTGATACACGCCGCCCAGCTTGATGTTGTTGACGCCCTTCACATACGAAATATCCGAATGCGCGCCCACATTGGTCAGCGAACGCTGCTGCGCCACGCTCTCCTGCTGGATCGGCCCAAAGTCCGCCAGCGCCCCGCCCGTCAGAGGATTGCTGCTCGGATAGTAGTTGAACGTGTCGCGCCTCAGGTAAGGCCCGAAGTTGAACACCATCGTATCGCTCAGCGTTTGCGTATAGGTCGGCGCAACATCAATGGTCTCGATCTTCGACCGCTGGTCGGTAAGCCCCGGGCTGCCGATCGCCGCGAAGCCATACTCCGTGTCATAGCTGTTCGGCGTCTGGAACCACGAGCGCGTGTATTGCAGGTTGGTGTGCAGCGAACTCGCGGCATTCATCTGATAGTCGACGCGGTCGAAGAAGTTCTCCTCGTTGCCCTTGTCGTGATACACCGCGAACTCGGGCGCATCCAGAAACCGCCCCGACTGCAAGCCGTTGGCCGCAATAAAATTGCCCCAGTTCTTGCCGCCGTAGGCCACATTGAACTCCAGGTTGCTCGATCCAAAGCTGCCATACGAAAGTGCCACGCTCCCGGTCGGCTTGGTCACGCCCTGCCCCGAGCGGGTCGTCGCCTTCACCACCAGGCTGGTCTTGTCGCCATACTCCGCCGGCGGCGCACCGTCGATCACCTCCAGCGACTGGATCGCGTCCGAAGGCACCTGGTTCGAAAATGCCTTGCTCTGCTGGTTCGTCTCCGGTTGCCCATCGATGCTGAACGAGTTCTCCGCGTGGTCGCCCAACCCATGCATCTGTCCGTCCGAGTCCGCCGAAATCCCCGGCGACGACTGCGTAATGATCGAGCTCAGCCCCGACGACGCGCTCTCCACCGGCAGCCGGTCGATCGTCTCCCGCTCAATGTCCGTATGGAACGCCGAGTCCGTCTCCACCAGGTCCATCGGCGCGTCCACCTCAACGCTCTGCGTAGAAGTCGCCACAGCCAGCGCAACCGGCAGCGTCACCGGCACAACCGAGCTCACCGGGACCGTCTTGGTCACCGTCTGAAATCCCGAGTAGGTCACCGTCAGGCGATACGGGTTGAACGGCACGTTATAGAAATGAAACTGCCCGGTCGCGTCGGTGATTGCCGTCCGCGTATACCCGCTCACGGCGTTCGACAGCACGACGCTGGCCCCTGGGATCGCCGCGCCGGTGCTGTCGGCGACATTGCCGCCGACGCTGCCCGAGGAGCCCTGGCCGAACGCGGCACCCGCCGCAAACGCCAGCCCGAGCGTGATCGCCAGCGTCACCAGCCGAAAATTCAAAAATCGTTGCATGGTACAAACTCCTGTCTGGTTCTGATGCACAGACTCCGAACGCCGCGTGATGGCCATCCGTGGCCCAAACCGATGCGGCATGTGCCGCGCAATCGTTGGGCTCTCTCAAGAATCTGAAGATCGGCGCCGGATGAGAACATCCGTCAACTCCGCTCGAAAAAGAGCAGGCGATCTTCAAACTCAAAACATTGCGTAGGAGTTAGCTGAGAACAGGCGGGGGCCTGCTGAACATCGCAAAGTGCCACTGACTGCTCGGCAACCGGTCGGCCACCGTAGCCACCTTGCACGCCACCAGCTCCAGCGTAGTCGCAACCGTCTTCGCCGTAACCGGCAGCGCCGAGTGCATTGCCACGCACAGCGGGCAACGCTCTTCACCGCCCGGCAGTTGCGATCCATCCGCGACCGAACCCACCTGCGCCGCGTGGTGCGGCAGCCAGTCGCCGTGGAGATGCACCGCCTGCGCCGAACTCGCAAAACCCACAAGCAGCAGGCACGCGCTCGCCAGCACCCGCAACCATAAAGGATGCGCGTAGGCAGCAGCTCCGCGTTGGAGTCGTTTCGACAAGAGGTTCAGTTCAGGACAGCAGCCCGATTAAAACGGACTGCTCTTAGTATGACGCAAAAATCCCGCCAATAGACGCACCCGCACTTTCTACTCTCTACCGCCTGCTTTCAAAGCCTTCGTCAGCGCCGGCACAATCTCAAACAAGTCCCCCACCACCCCCACAACGGCGATCTCGAAGATCGGTGCCGCCTCATCCTTGTTGATCGCGATCACCGTCTTCGCACCCTTCATCCCCACCAGATGCTGGATCGCCCCCGAGATCCCCACCGCCAGGTAGACCTTCGGCGCCACCGTCTGCCCCGAGCTGCCCACCTGCCGCTCCATCGGCAACCACCCCGCATCGCAGATCGGCCGCGAAGCCGCCAGCTCCGCTCCCAGCGCCTCCGCCAACTCCTCCACGATCGCCAGATTCTCCTGCTCGCCAATCCCTCGCCCCACACTCACAATCACCTGCGCCGCACTCAGATCGACCGTCTGCGCCGCCTCCCGAAACGCTTCCCCCGGCTTCGTCCGAATCGCCGCTGCCTCAATCACCGGCACAAACTCCTTTACCTCAGCCGCTCCCGCACTCTGGACGCTGGGCCCTGAACCCTGAACCCTCTCCTTAAAACTCCCAGCCTGCACCGACACCAAACAAACACCCTCGCCCCGATGCGCGTACTCCGCATTCAGCTTCCCCTGCATCCACTGCCGCACAAAAGTCGGTCCCGCGCCGATCGCCGTCACATCCCCGATCAACACCTCTCCCAGCCGAGTCGCCAGCGCCGGCGCATAGTCCCGCACCTGGTACGTATGCGGAAACACCACATACCCCGGCTTCACCTCGGCGACCAGCTGTTGCAACGCCGCAACCCAGCCATCCGCCGTGTACTGCGCCAGCAGCGGATGCCCCACAGCCCACACGGCCTCCAGCTTCTTCCCCGCCAACTCCGCAACCAGCGGCGCTATCGCCGACGCTTCCCCAACCACCGCCGCCGAGCACGCCACACCCAGCTCGCCCGCAAGCTGGCAGCCCGCAGCCAGGGCCTCCAGGCTGATGCGATGCCACCCCGCACCCTTCTGCTCCATCACCACCAAAACACCACTGCTACTCATGTCGAACCTCTATTTAGAAATTGTCATCCTGAGCGCAGCGAAGGACCTGCTTCTCGCTTTTTCTAATCCCTAATCCCTATTCCCTAATCCCTATTCCCTAATCCCTGCTGTTGAAGCTTCTCGACAATCTTCGCGGCAATCACCTCCGCCGTCCCCGTCAGCATCTCCGTCTTCTTCTCCCGCACCGGCGCTGACACCCTCAACACCTCATCCACCCGCGCACCCACAGCCGAAGCCTCTACCTCGCGCGTCTCCTTGGACCTCGCTCGCTTGATCCCCATCAGCGTCGCATAACGCAGCTTGTTGCCCCCCGACTGCACCGTCAGCAACGCCGGCAACGCCATCTCGACATGCTGAAACCACCCGTCTTCAAGCTCGCGTTTTACCTTAATCGCACCATCGGCAAGCTCCACCGCCAGCACCAGCGTCGCATGGGGAACCCCCAGCAACTCCGCCATCGCCACCCCCGTCTGCCCCGCGCCCAGATCATCCGACTGCAACCCCGTCAGCACCAGCTCCGGCGACTCCGTCTTGACTGCCTCCGCCAGCAGCCGCGCCACCCCCAGCGTGTCCCGTGCAGCCAGCGAGTCTCCGCCCGTCTCCGGCGTCAGAATATGAATCGCCCGATCCGCCCCCTTGGCCAACGCCTCCCGTAGCGTACTCCCCACGCGCTCCGGCCCGGCACACAGCACGATCACCTCACCCGTCCCTGCGCGCTCCTTCAACTGCAACGCCTCTTCCAGCGCATACGCATCCGGCTCATTCATCGTCCAAGCCACATCGCTCTCGTCGACGCTCCGGCCATCGGAACCTACCCGCACCGCAGCATCCCGCTCCGGCACCTGCTTCACCGCCACCACAATCTTCATCCGCAACCCTCACCCGCCGTTAGACGCAACAACGCAGCCTACCGCAAGAAACACTCGACTGTCTTGTAGTTCAATCGAACAAATCCGCATGGCTCCCCATGCGCTCAAACCGCACCACATCCCCGCTAACGATATAGATCAGCAACCAGTCCGGCTCGATATGCGCATCCCGATACCCGGCCCAGTTGTTGCGTAGTGGATGATCTTTGTATCTCGCCGGGAGCGGCTCGGCGGCAATCAGCAGCCCCAGCAACTCCTTCAACTTGGCCATGTTCTTGCCGCGCTTCTGCGCGCGTTTCACATCGCGGCGGAACTGCGTCGAGTACTCCGGAATCCGCATCAAGCTCTGCGCTCAGATACCCAGCTTCTCAAACAAATCGTCCGCATCCTTGGCGCGGTGTACCTCTTCGCCCCGCGCACTCTTGCGCAACGTCTCGCGCGTCAGCTTGTTCGGATTAAGATCGAACGGCAGCGCCTCATCCTGCGCAATCCTGGTCAGCAGAATACGCATCACATCGGACACGCTCAAACCCATCCGCTCCAGCACGGCCGCTGCCTGCTCTTTCACCATCGGATTGATCCGCGAACGAACAACCGCATTCTCAGCCACATGACAGATTGTAGCCCAAATGGGCCCGGCAAACATCCAGCCTCATCCCTCCAGCAGATCCAGAGAACACTTCTTCTCCTCCGGCAAACCTCCACCCTCCAACCGTCCGCAACCGATTGAATTGGGCTCCCCCTACCCATAAGCACCCAAATCTTGCTATCGTTATCCTGTCCGGCAACCCCTCATGAAAACACCTATCCTCCTCCTCGCCCTCGCACTCCCGGCCTTCGCGCAAGATGCAACGCCCGCGCCCGTCACCACCACCCTCACCGCCCTGCGCGCCAACAACACCGCCGCCGCCGACAACTTCCCCGGCTCCTACACCGGCATCGCCAAATCCGGCAGCCTCAGCCCGCTGCCGCTCTCCACGCTCATGCCGCCCGGCAGCAAGACCCGCTTCATCGCCCACATGGTCGCCCCTTTCCAGATGACCTGCCACGCTAAGGACTCCACCTGCAAAAACCCCATCGACCTCGGCTATGACCAGGACACCGACGCCCAGATCGCCCGCCAGGTCGCCGACTTCCAGCGCCGCGGCATCACCGTCGTCATCATCGACTGGTTCGGCCCCCACGACGATCGCCACAACTCCGTCGCCCACCGTCTCATGAAGGAAGTCGAGCGCGTCCACGCCACCGGCGTCGACCTCGAATTCGGCCTGCAACCCGACCACGGCATCGAGCGCGACTGCGCCAAATCCGAGTGCAACACCAAGCTCATCGAAGCCCTCAACTACGCCTATAACAACTTCGAAAAATCGCCTGCCTACTTCCGCTGGCACGACCGCCCCGTCCTTCCCTTCTTCTGGAACGACCGCCTCCAGCCCGTCGATTGGGCGCGCGTCGAAAAGGCTGTACCCGGCCACCCCGTCTTCATCTTCCGCGACGCCAAGGGCTTCGACGAGGTCGGCAGC
>Ga0302316_10002906_pt1 | contig 12025 bp, 10 predicted proteins | sample III_Palsa_N3_2_FD_200456 | JGI IMG/M metagenome (GOLD analysis project Ga0302316, IMG submission 200456) | Peat permafrost microbial communities from Stordalen Mire near Abisko, Sweden - III_Palsa_N3_2 | ecosystem: Environmental > Terrestrial > Soil > Palsa > Peat permafrost | place: Sweden... | reverse complement strand
CTGGCGAGGATCGAAAGCAATGGACTGTATCCCTTTGGGATGACGTATCCGGATCAATGGAACTTCAGTCCGGATGAAGTGCTGCTGCCTACGCAGGCCACGCTGGGAACGAACGTGCTGCAAAATCGCGGGATCGGATGGCGCAATGTTCAGATTGTGCAATCCGGGGTGTTCGACCCGAACAGAGAAATAAAGATCAATGTGCTGGGCGCTAATTATGGAGCTATCGAGAAGCTGGTTGGATTCCAGCTGCAGACGTTGGGCCGAGATGGAAAGCCGCAAACCATTTCAGGTAGAACGACGGTTGTGGCTCGCGGAAGTGCGCTGGAACGTCTTCTTGAGTTCGAACGCGAGTTGATAGAGCGGAAAGAGTTCGAGCACCTGGGCGAGGGCCGGTTCAAGCTGAGCAATCTCGAACGAGGCATGAAGCAGATCCGCTTGAGGCCCGGCGAGACGCTGCCCTTCACGGTGGAGTTCGCGCCGGAAGAGCGGGTTGAGAACTTTGCGCTGAGGGTGATTCAGGTTGGAGAGACCGATGGCAGAGCGGAGATCGTCGGTGGCCAGACGTTTGTGGTTGGAGAGGTTGAGGGATTTTCGGGGAGGAGGCGGTAGGTTTTGTTGAGGCTGAACCGGGGGCGGGAAAAGTCCCCGGTCATTTCTTCTTTGCTGCGCGTTGAGCGAGTGTTGCGGAGTTGGCTGCTACGGCGGCGCGGATGAGTTGTTTGAAGGCCGCTGCGTTGATCTTCTCGCCTTCGTGAATGTCGATCGCGCGGCGGACGTTTCCTTCAAGGCTGGAGTTGAAGAGCTTCTTCGGGTCTTCGAGGGAGGCTCCGCGAGCGAAGGTGAGCTTGACGACCTGCTTGTAGGATTCGCCGGTGCAGACGATGCCGTCGTGCGAAAAAACGGGAACTCCTCGCCACTTCCACTCCTCTTGAATGTGGGGGTCGGCGTCGTGGATGAGTTGGCGGATCGCTGCGAGTGTTTCGCCGCGCCAATCGCCAAGGTCTTCAATACGTTTGGTGATGTTTGCGGAAGCAGTGTCGGCGTTCGGAGTGGTTGTCGGCTTCATGGTCTCGATTCGTTTGTACGCCAGCTTTGGGCATTGTGCATCGGTGGTTGGCTACAGCGTCTTGTCAGGCCGCTCTTTTCGAAATGAGTCTCGAAAGGATGTGGCCTTTCCACATCAATAATCCTGTAAGGACCATGAGAGGAAAGAAGACAAACCGGGTAGGACGGGCATACTGTGGCAGCTTTTCAAACGGACTGTAGATATAGCCGTATATCGGGATCGCGACGATGATGTGGACCCAGCGAAGGATTAAACGCATGGTGGTTGCTTTCATAGTCTCTCCGATCGTTTGTTACGCCAGCCTGGGCATTGTGCACCCGACTTTCGATGCTGGTGTTATTCGAGCCCGGCTATGACTTGTTCCAGGTTGCCGATGAACTTCTGCCAGCCGTAGGTTGCGCCCTTGTAGGCTTGCTCCTGATCGTCACGGAAGCCGGTCTGCTCCATGCGGATGTGGGTACCGGCATCGGTCGGTGTCAGCGTGAATGTGACGACGCTTTCAAGCCCTAACGAGCCCCAGCTGTAGGAGAGCTTCTTGTTGGGGTCGACGACGAGGACCTCGCTATCGATGATGCCGTTCCAATTGGGCATGGGTGTGGAACGGAACTGAAATTTATGGCCGACGGCAGGCTGGAAGTCGTTGTCCATCAACCACTCCTTAATCAGCGAGGTTTGCGTGAGGGCGCGCCAAACTTTTTCCGGCGGGTGGGGCAGTTCTTTTTCAATCACAACGCTGCGTGTAGCCGTCATTTGTCCATCCTGTTGAGTACGTCTTCGAGGCGGTCGAAGCTGGCCTTCCAGAACGTGGTGTAGTGAGACATCCAGTTGAAGAGTGGCGAAAGTGCTTGCGGTTGGGCGCTGTAGTGCGTCTCACGCCCTCGCCGGTGATCGCGGACCAGCTTGGCTCGCTTGAGAGCGGCCAGATGCTTGGAGACCATGGGCTGCGACACACTGCCCGCTTGAGTCAGAGCATGAACGGTCTGCTCTCCGTCGCGGGTTAGTCTTTCGAAGATCCCGCGGCGGGTGGGATCGGCGAGAGCTTTGAAGACGGTTTCCACGGAGCTTCGCATAACGAAACCATAACCGTATGGTTATGGTTTGTCAAGATTTTTTTATGAGGTTGCAGCAACCGAAGACAGTTATGAGTCGGGCCTTCAGCCCTCTTCTTCCTGGGGTCGCGTACGAGGGGCTTTGCCCCTCGCTGGTATGGGGCGCGCCGTTGGCGCTGTTGCGTTGGTGGTGTTCTGTCGTGCCGTTGGTGTTGTTGCGTTGGTGGCGTTCTGTCGTGCCGTTGGGTGTTGTTGCGTTGGTGGTGTTCTGTGGGGACATCTACATCACCGGAGAAACGCTCGGACTCCCGGTGCTTATGACCGAGGCCATTTTCTTTTTGAGGATTGGAGTCCAGACGGCCTGGGCTGTCGGCTCCATGTCGGCGATGCGGAGGTTGGCTGTTTCGTAGGCTGCCTGCGCTGTGGGACGGTCGCCGGCAGCGACGGCAGCATCGCCTAAGGCGAGATTTGCGCGGAAGTCTTTAGGCGCAATTGCTACTGCTTGCCGAGCGGCGGTTAGTGCGGCTTGTGGGTCCTTCTTCTCCAAGAAGAGGCTGGACTGTTGTTCGTATTTAATCGCCGATGCCTCCGGAAATGCGAAGTCGCCGTAGAAGACGGCTATGCCGTTTGCAATGGCGTCGTCGGGGGTGCGGTCGAGGAGGCTTTGGTAGGGATTCTCGACCTTTGTTCCCAGCTCGTATCCGTTCAGGTCTCCGTAACTGATCAAGACCGGGCCGTGAACGATGGGAGGTACGTCGATGATTTCTCCCAGGTACTTCGTGTCCGGCGTCGGCAGAGACTTGCAGGGGATGCCGTAGTCGCTGGGAAGCAGATAGGGCTCCACGAAGTAGGCGAAGTAGCACTGCTTCACGTTGTGCGCGTCGAGCCATTGCTTCGTCTCTTTCAACTGCTGGCCCCAGTCGGTTACGGAGTCTGTGAAGTAGAGGTGGGTCTTCGTTGGGCCTCCCCAGAAGGCGTTGGCGTAGGGCATGTAGTTCGGGAAGACTCGCACGGAATCAACGACGTGCCAGAGCAGCAGCGCCATGACGGGGTAGATCCAGAAACGGCGTTGCTGTACGAGCCACGCTGCACCTCCGGCAGCCAGCACGAAGACGAATGGAAATACCGGCAAGACGTGGCGGACACCTATGTTCAGAGGGCCTGCCATCGCCATGACGAGATAGAACAACGCAGGCAAGGTCAGATAGAAGACCTCACGGGGACGATGCACTTTTCCTGTGGCGAAGGCGTAGATTGCCAGTGCCAGAAGGCCGAGCGTGCCGATGCTCCACTTGAGCGAGAGCAGCACCGGGAAGTAGTACCAGAGGCCGTGCTCATAGACTTTACCGAAGATGTATGTAGGTGTTGCGATGCCTACCTGCAGCACGTCCGCAAGGCCATAGAGATAGCTTTCCGGCAGCAGATGGAATTTTACGCAGAGAGTGATTGCGGCTCTTATGAGTGGCGAGAGGGTTGCCATCTTGTCCGACAAGGGCGGCATGCGAACGCCCATGGGATGCATGGCGTAGCGGAAGCTGTAAACGCCCCAGAGGACAAACAGAGCGACGGCGGTAATGCCTGCCATGCCGGCGATCATGCGTGTTGCATCGCGGGCGGGCCAGGTTTTCTGCGTCTTCCATCTGGCGGCGAGTTCTCCGGCGGCGAGCAGCAACAGGATGGGAAGAAGCAGGACCGTCGAGTGCTTTGCCGTGAGAGCCAGGCCGACCGCAAGACCGCAGAGAACCGTTCGACGCCAGTTCGTGACCTTCATGAAGCGGTAGAACGTGTAGACGGCGGCGAAGAAGCCGCAGGCTGCGCCTGAGTCCGTTGCCACGAAGGGAGCGTTGGTAAGAACCGTCGGATCGAAGACGAAGAGCGTCAATGCGATGAGGCCCGCGCCGGTTCCGAACATCTCCTGGCCTGCGAAAAAGAGAAGAATGGCAAGGATAAAGGCGAAGACGAACGCTGCCATGTGGACGCGGAAGAGCAGCGTATCCGCGGTGTAATGGCCGCCGTATTTCGGGTCATTGCGGAATATCAACTCGCGACCGCCATAGTAGGCTTCGTCCTTGAAGAACCTGCCTTGACGGGGAGCGGTCTTCAAGTCGAGCGGCAAAAGCGGGAGCGTGGCGATGAACTTGACCAGCGGCGGATGCTCGGGGTTCAGGCTGTACTCGCGGTGCTTCCAGTTCATGTAGCCGGAGTAGATGTGATCGCCTTCGTCCCAGCTAGGAGACTGCTGGCGGGTCGAGAAGCCGACTTCCGCGACCATGATCAACAACAGGAGACATACCGTTACACCAACCCACCGCTTTTGCATGCGTTTCCCTCGCGGCACCATGCTACTAGTTACTCTTCGAACGACAAAGCTCCCTCTTGTCTTGACGCCTGTGCACGGAGCCATTATTTTTCTGTCATCGGACGTAGCAGAGCAACCTCACGTTCCAACGAGACTATTCGGTTCGCATCAAAATTTTCCAGACGCTGTGGTTCCTGTCGGGCTCATACCTTAACTGAGTAAAGCCGCTACGGAGAACTGGAGCATAGATGCCAACCACCATTGTCATTGGGATGGGAATATCCGCAGTTGCGTACCTGCGATCGATCGACCGCCCTCTCGGCAGAACCTACGCTATGGGTGGACCTGACTTGTGGAACCGGCTAGATCGTCACCATGCGATGGGTCAACCACGCCAGCTGCTCACGGGAAATCTCCTGGGGAATCGACCGACAGATCGTAATTTTTCGAGAAGCCCGACTCCGGGCACTTTTCTGAGTGCTGGAATATTCGCCGATGCCATGGTGAGCCATCTGGCAGAAACCGGCACACTCACCATGCCCGGAACACTGGTGACGAGCATTACGAAGCCGGGCGGAATGTACACAGTAGGATTTCGTAGCGACGGACGTGACCATGAAATCCAATGCGACAACGTCATCATTGCGACCGGCCCAGGGGAGGAACGGCCGTTGACGTCAGCCGACAACCGAGAGCTCGAGATCAATGTTTCCCGATCTGGCGGACGCATCGTCCACGGGAACGACTTCATGTCTCCGACATGGTCTATGCCAGGTGGCCGTTCGAGGGAGGGCGCTACAGTTATCGTCTATGGTGGCTCTGCGACGGCAGCCTGGGTGGTTGAGTTAGCAGAAATGCGCCGCATGAACGTAGTCCTGTGGTTCACTCGGGTTGGTAACGGCGGAGACGCCTGGAATCCCACTGTCCGCTTCGAACAGGCCTTCCCAGCGGGTGGAAGAAACACCGAGGTGCAGAGGGATTTCGAGGATCGCCGCAAGGTGCTGAAGCTGATGAATGTGCAAAATTCCGGCTCGACCAATGCCCTTCTGCTCACCTTCGAGAACCAACAGGGCGCAGAAGAGACATTGCCGGCGGATTTGCTGGTCTATGCCCTGGGAGCCGAACATACGGTAACTGCAGGTGTTGGCCGAATGTTGAAGTCTCCCCTGCGAGATGCAATGGTTCCGTTCTATGACCGCAATTATGCGTTGAGCGGGACGCCTTCGATTCTTGCAGTGGGAACGCCAGATGGGAGCCTGATGATCGTAGGGTCCGCGATGAACAGTGTAGCCGGATTCGGCAGGCAAGCCGGGATGATGCAATATCGAGATCCCCAGAGGGCACTCAGAGATCTCCAACCATACTCCAGGATTGCGGACTCTCTTCCTTCAGCCGCGCGGCCTGCGGAAGGAATCGCCATGGTGATGGCGGGAGTAGAGGCGCTGAATAGTTATATGCCGGTGACGCCGGGAAGGAGGCGTGTCACGTATACGACACCCAGGGGGCGCAATCGTGTGCGCATCGTAGAGTTCGAGTGGGACATCAACTTCAACACGAGTAATCGAACCCAGCTCGCGGCTTACATCGCGCAGACAACGGATCTGAGCCCTCTGGCAGCTAATATCGCCGTTTCCCTGCTGGTTCGTCTCCGGACAATGAGGGTCAATGCTTTGGGGCTGGGTGTGGACCAGGTAAACACGATAGTGCAGTCAGCGGAACGTTACGCGGCTGAAATCGTGCGGCTCAATCCCGATCTGGAGGTAAAGCGCCGGTATTGGGAAGGAGTGCTCGGGATCGACGGACATTTAGATGTAATGGTCAAACACTTCATTGAGAATGCGGGCTGGAGAGAGTACTGGCGAGTCCATGGGATCAACTGCGACGTTCCAGTCGGATAGCGAGTGCGCTTTTTACGGCTTTTCTTCCGCGGCCAGATAGGCGCGTGAATCGAAGAGATTGCGGTCCATGGAGCGCACCCATTCGGTGGTTTCTTCAGCTCCCCTGCCTGCGGACTTCGCAGCGGCGAACTCGTTGCGGAGGGTTTGGAACTTGGCTTCGAGGTCGTCGAGGGCACTGAGGAGCATGGCTTCGGGAGTCATCGGGAGTTTGGGGCTGCCGAATTCCAGCTTGCCGTGGTGGGCGAGGATCATGTGCTCGACGAGAAGACGGAGGCGATCGGGGAAGGCCGGCGCTGGCGGCGAGAGTTTGGCTGCGGCGGCGTTCAGTTCGGCAATCTTTTCGTGGAGCATGCCCTGCGCGATGGAGATGTGGCCGATCAACTGGCCTTCGAGGGTGTAGTTGAAACTCGATTTCCAGCTGAGCTCGCGGATCTTGCCGACGTCGTGGAGGATGGCACCGGTGACGAGGAGATCGGGGTCGACTTCAGGGTAGAACGGGGCGGTTGCAAGGCAAACGCGGACGAGGGTGAGGACGTGCTCGAGGAGACCGCCGATCCAGGCATGATGGAGCCGTTTGGCTGCGGGCGCTACGACAAAGGCGGGGCCGATGGCGGGGTCGTCGAGGAAGGCGAGGACGAGCGCGCGGAGGTGTGGGCTGGTGAAGGCGGCAACGTAGCTGCGCAGCTCGGCGTTCATTTCGGCGATGTCGAACTGGGTGGTGGGGATGAAGTCGGCTGTGTCGATTTCGCTGTCGGCGGCGGGCCGCATCTTGGTAAGCGTGATCTGGAACTTGCCCTGGTACTTCGAAACCTGTCCCTGGACCTTGACGTAGCAGCCTTCGGCGCAGTGTTGCAGGGCGTCGGCGAAGTCTTCCCACATGCGGGCTTCAAACTGGCCGGTTTTGTCGGCGAGAGTGAGGGCGAGATACTGGCCGCCGGTTCCTTTGCGTTCGCGGGCGGCTATTGAGGCGAGACAGAAGTAGCTGGTGATGCTCTGGTTTTCAAAACGTGCCGCGTCAGCGATGAAGAAATCTTTCATAAATGTGGAACAAGGATACGCTGAGGAGCAGTGAACAGAAAAACAGCCAACAGCGAACAGCAAAAGAGTGGGAGCTGTTCCCTGTTGGCTGTTTCTCTGTTGGCTGCTTTAGTGCGGTGCCGGCGTTGTGACCGGTGCGTTGGGTTCGGTTGAAGTGGTTGCAGGGAGCGGCTGACCTTGCGGCGGTGCGCCTGGAGCAGGAGTATCCGCTGGGGGCAACGTCGTTTGATCCGCGCTAGGGGCAGGTTTTGCGGGCGGATTGTTTTGCTCCAGGCCTGCCGGCGTCTTTACCAAGGAAGAGTTCGCAGTGGGGGCGATGGCGGGAGCTGTATCGACCGGTTTAGACGGTTGCTCCTGCATGCGCTCCTTGGGCTGGCCCTTTTCGCGCTTGACCTTCTTTTTCTTGGCTGTGTCGCCGTTCAGACCAAGTGGGGCGGCCTGAACTTTTTCCGCAGCAGTTGCCTGAGCGTCCGCCTGCACTGGCCGAGCCGAAGCCTTAACCTCAGCTTTCGTGAGTTTGGCTTCCAGATGCTGCTGATTCTGCTCAGGCGCCCGCTGAGCTAGTCGCGTCTTGTGCTGTGGCGCCGCCGGTTTCACGGAAAGCGGATCTGTGTCGACATCGGCGCCTGTGCCGGTTGAGATGGTGGTGGTGGAATCGGTCATCGTCGCCATCGCCACACCGGGCGCCTGGCCTGCCAACGCACCGTTGTTTACCGTCGAGGTCTCGGTGGGAGCGTTCGGCAGCGAATTGCGAGGAGACTGGCCGTAGCGAATCTTCTCGCGATGAATCTTCACAGGCTTCGTCGGCTTCGAGACGTTCTTTGCGCCGGGATTCTTCGCGGAAGCAGCCTCAGTGGCTGCGGCTTTTTGCGCGTTCTTCTGCGCGACCTTGGCCCGGGCAGCCGCAAGCTCAGCCTGCACCGCTTCAGCCTTTTGCTGTTCGGCCTTTTCGTGCCTGATGACTTTCTTCTTAGGAGCAGGGGCCGTGTATGCCGTGAAGATGTCGCTTTTCGCCTTGTGTGGCGCGCCGCTGTCGACGAACCCGGGCGTGACATCGTAATACATGTCGGTTCTTGCCTTGGTCAGGTAGTCGCGCAGTGCGGGCTGCAGGGCGTCCATGTAGACACCTTCCTGCACCTGTGGCTCGACGGTGTCGAGCGGCGGAACTCCAGCTGCCTGGTGGCTATCGACGCGCAAAATGACGAATCCCTGACGGGTGCGGATGGGTGCGGTGAATCCACCGGCAGCCAGCGGGAACGTTGCGTTCTCGAGCACGTCGCCCAGCGTTCCGCGCTTGAAATCGCCGAGGTCGCCACCAGCTGCAGCCGTTGGGCCGCCTGAGGAACTCTTGGCCAGGTCTGCGAAATTGCCGCCGGCTTTTAGCTTGGCTTCCACTCCGTCAGCCTTAGTCTGGGCTTCCTGAATCTGTGCGGCGGTCGGGCTGTCGGGCGTCGGGATCAGGATTTCGCTGAGATGTATTTGCTCGGGGACTTCAAACTCTTTGCTGTGGGTGTTGTAGTAGGCCAACTCCTGCGCCTGCGAGATATTGATGCGGCGACCGACTTCGTCGCGCACGACCTGCTGGGTGATGGCGTTGTTCTTGATGCCCTGCTTGAAATCCTCGAAGGAAACGCCCTGGGTTGCGGCGGCTTTTTCAAGCGCTTCCATTGAATCCAGGTGGTTCTGTTTGCGGATTTCGTCGAGGCGGCGCATGGTCTCCGCATCGCCCGTAATGCTGAGTTCCTTGCCCTTGGCGAGCAGAATCTGCTGGTCGATCATGTCGCGCAACATGTTCTGCTGCGCAGCCTGGAACTCGGCCTGTGACATATTGTTTCGCCGCGCTTCGTCCAGCAATGACTGCTCAGCCTGCTGGTACTCACTGCGCGTGATGATCTGATCGTTGACGCGAGCGACTACGTTTTCAACGACCTCGCCGTTCGGCGTGATCGGCGTAGTCGGCGGCATCGGTGGAAGCTGCAACTGCGTGGATCCGCCGAACTGGTAATTCGGCCGAGGCGCCTGGGTTTGAGCCACAGCGAACGTAGTTGCGACAAATGCGACGGGTAGCAAAGCGCCTGCAAACAGACGGCCCGTGGTGGTATTGCGATTCTGCTTCTCGATCATCCGTTCCTTTACAGTCCTTGCCCCTGTAGTTATGCCCTGCCGCGATCAGGCTGTTTCTTGAACCACCCGGATCAGAACCAGTCATAATCGGAGGCGAGTTTTCTTTGTTTGACCGCGCGGCGAAACAGAGGTCATCTGGCCTTCCTATTCTAAACGGGAAATGGCCTCGCCGGTTTGGCGGGTTTTCCGGTCTGAATCGCCGGGTACGGGCTGGGAATGGCTAACCCGGCAGTGCTATACTCCGTCCAACTTACACGGATGGAACGTGGTGCAGGTTTTGTGCGCCTTTTCCGTATCGAGGTATCTCCAATTCCTATGGTCAACCGCACCCGTCGCGCACTTTTTTCGGCAACAATTTTCCTCGCAGTCTGCGGCGTCGCAGGGTCGGTTTTTGGCGGCGTTTCGGCGCAAACGGCCTCGGACGAGTCGAATCTTCGCGACTCGATGAAGTCCTTTACCAATGTTTATGCGCTGGTTGAGCAGAATTACGCCGACAAGCTGGACAGCGATAAGGCCGACAAAGCCATTTACGACGGGGCGATCCCGGGCATGCTGCATGTGCTCGATCCGCACTCGAACTTCTACGATCCAAAGGCTTTCGCCCAGATGCGCGAAGACCAGCACGGCAAGTATTACGGCGTGGGCATGCAGATTCAGCCGCAAGGCGACAAGATTGTGGTGCTGGCGCCGTTTGAAGGGACTCCGTCGTATAAGGCGGGGATTCGGCCGGGTGACGTGATTCTGGCCGTCGACGGGAAGACGACCGAGCACATGGATTCGGCTGCGGTGGCTTCCATGCTCAAGGGACCGCGCGGGACGAATGTTTCAGTGACGATGGGACGTGAGGGTTCGCCGAAGCCGCTGGTGTTCAACCTTGTTCGCGATGAGATTCCACGGTACTCGGTGGACATTGCTTTTGAGATCAAGCCAGGCATTGGCTATATCCACGTCACCAATTTTATGGAGACGACCTCGCACGAGGTGCAGGAGGCTCTGGACAAATTTGGGCCGAACCTGCAAGGGTTGCTGATCGATCTGCGCGGAAACCCGGGCGGGTTGCTGAATGAAGCAGTTAATATGTCCGACAAATTCCTGCAAAAGGGCGAGATTGTGGTTTCACAGCGGGGACGGGCGTTTCCGGACCAGGTGTATCGCGCGCCGAAAGGTTCGGATGGCAAGTATCCGATTGTGGTACTCGTGAACCGCAACACGGCTTCGGCTGCGGAGATTGTTTCCGGCGCGTTGCAGGATCATGATCGCGCGTTGATCGTCGGAGAGACGACGTTTGGTAAGGGGCTGGTGCAGACGGTGATTCCGCTGTCGGAAAATACCGGCCTTGCGTTGACGACGTTCCATTACTACACGCCTTCCGGGCGGCTGATTCAGCGCAATTATGAAGGGGTTTCGCTCTACGACTATTACTACGGCCGCGAGGGCGCACTGCCGGCTGACAACTCCAACAAAGAGGTTAAGCTGACCGACTCCGGCCGCACGGTTTATGGCGGAGGCGGCATTACGCCGGATGAGAAGATTGCGGAACTGAAGTCGAACCACTTTGAGGATTCGCTGCTTCAGCACTACGCCTTCTTCAACTTCTCGAAGCACTATCTGGCGGACCACACTGTTGCCAAGGACTTCATGGTGGACGATGCTGTGATGCGGCAGTTCGAGGACTTCCTGAAGTCGGAAAAGGTCGATTACACCGACAAGGACATTGCCGATAACGCAGACTGGATCAAGTCCAGCATCAAGGCCGAGCTGTTTACCTCGCAGTTTGGGCAGGCACTGGGCATGCAGGTTCGTGCGTTGTGGGATCCGCAGATCGCCAAGGCATTAACATTTATGCCTGAGGCTTTGGCACTGGAGAATCACGCGCTGCCTTCACAACAGAAGACCCAGACAGCAAGCCGATAACTTTATACACAACACCACAAAGGCCGCGCATCCGTGCGCGGCCTTTGTGATTTCTGCTTGCCTAAGATTTGGAGCGGGAGACCGGGATCGAACCGGCGACATTCAGCTTGGGAAGCTGACGTTCTGCCACTGAACTACTCCCGCAACGACTCGATTATATACTTCGCCGTGCCTCTGCAATTGACTGCCGAGTGTGAGCCGTTTACTTCGCTGGCATCAGTCGAAAGACGCGGGAAGCATGAGAATCGAGCTTCATGTCAATCCCATCCGGTGACGCGGGCAGACTGGTGTTGGTGATCAGGTCCGTCATTTTTGGAGGGTGTTGGGCGAAGTGGGTATTATGCAGTGCGTCGACTTCGCGGTTCACGGTGATCCAGGCCTGTCGTGTGCGGTTGCGGAGGCTTTGGATATCAAGCGGAGTGGCAGGAATGCCGGCCTGGTCGATGGCGATGAGATCGTGGTTGGAGATAAGAGCAAGATCGGCGGGATCCATGTGGGTTAGGTCGCTGCCGAGATAAAGAGGTGCGCAGGATATAGCCCAGAAGATGAACGTTGATTGCCGCTCGGCAGGTGTGATGCCGTCCTTGTCACCATTGCCTAGATCGAGCGAGTCGAGGTCGTTCCAGCCGCCGGG
>Ga0302316_10002897_pt1 | contig 12073 bp, 6 predicted proteins | sample III_Palsa_N3_2_FD_200456 | JGI IMG/M metagenome (GOLD analysis project Ga0302316, IMG submission 200456) | Peat permafrost microbial communities from Stordalen Mire near Abisko, Sweden - III_Palsa_N3_2 | ecosystem: Environmental > Terrestrial > Soil > Palsa > Peat permafrost | place: Sweden... | reverse complement strand
ATTTTGAGGGGAATGGGATCGATCGGGTGATGCGACACGAGCGGTGCAGCGACGATGAATCAGACTCATATCCGCGGATTGGTTACCAGCACTTCATCGATTCGTCGCGAGCCTGCCTCGCTCTAGATGTCGGGGATCTGCCTTGCGGCGCCCTTGTAGTGTGACCGAGGGTTGCCCTATCGGGGCCCGTGTCGCATCACCGGATCGATCCCTGCAGAGGCTTCTCGTTCACGTCTTTTGAGCCTTCTCCTGTTGGGCTTGCAGTCCGATCGCCCAGATGAAGCCGGCAAGTTCTCGAGCAACCGCCACGCACGCCTTGTTGATCTGCACGCCGCGCTCTCTCAGTGCCGCAAATCGCTGCGTCAGCCTCAGCTGGGCCTTCCACGCCGTCGTTCGGATCGGCTCTGACAGCGCCTCCTGGCGGGCCAGCGCGTCGCGGCCGATTCGAGCCTTGAAGCGATAGTTCCACGCCGCTTCGGTCAACAGCCGGCGCGCGTGTGCGTTGCCGGTCTTGGTAATGCTACCGCGGCTCGTGCGCTCGCCGCTCGAGTGCTCCGAAGGCACCAAGCCGAGATAGCCCATGAGCTTGCGCGGATGCGAGAAGCGCGCGAGATCGCCGATCTCGGCGACCAGGCCAATCGCCGTGATCGCGGCGACACCGCGAAGTGCCTGCAGCGCGTCCACCACCGGCTCGAAGCGCCAGCCCGTGATCGAAGCCACCAGTGCCTTGGTCAGGCGTTCGACACGGTCGTCGGCGGCTTTCACGGCAAGCGAATACTCGGTGAATGCGGTCTGAGCCGCACCGGCGCCAAAGTTCAGCGTCGTCAGCCAACGGTAGTACGCCAAGCTCCAAGATGTCTTGCCGGTGTAGCGAACGTCGTGGCGCAGCAGGAAGCCTTTAAGTTGGTGGCGAGCCTGGACACGACTGTTGACGGCATCTTCGCGCGCACGCGACAGATCGCGGATCGCCTCATCTTCAGGGTCGGGGATCCATACAGCGCTCAGCTGACCGGCACGGGAAGATTCGGCCAATTGAATGCTGTCGCGTCCGTCGGTTTTGACCCGCTCGCCCGGGCGACGCGGAATCTGCGACGGCGCGATGATCTCGCAAAAGTAGCCCTTGGCCGCTAAAGCACGCTGCAACCCGAAGCCTGTCGGGCCAGCCTCGTAGACGATGTGCAATTGCTCGGCGGTGCCGATCTTGGCCAGCATCTTCAAGAGCTTGCTAACGTGGTGCGCCACCTTGCCGACGAGTCGTCCCGGCGCCCGCCCGGGCTCGGCCACCGCCACGCTGATGCTGTCCTTGTGGACGTCCAGGCCCACATGAAATTTGATACGCTCTTCCATGGTCGGTCTCCTTGTTGCTGACGACGCGAGTCACAGCATGTAGCGCTACATGCCTCGGCATGCAATCTACGATGTTGGAGACCGGCCGCCTACTTAGCGGCGACCATGATGTCTAGGGTTGCGTCACCTTGACATAGTCGATCTGCAAGGTCGTGGGCAGATTGGCGTTGTTGGGAAGTCCTGCCACGCCACCGGCGGTCGTGGTTTGCGTCTGGATGATCAGGAACATTGGCCCGTTGAGGCCCGAATTGGCGAAGCTGCATCCGGTGGGGGTGCCATCGACGGCCATGGATATCGCCGCCGCATTCCAAGTGAGCTGGAAGACGTGCCAGTTCGCATCGACGGGGAACGAACACAAGCTCGACCAGCCCGCGGTGCCCTGCGCGACGACAACGTGGCACCAGCTGCGTCCGTCGCATTCGACCGCGTCGATCTCCCGGTAGCCGGTGCTGCCCTGGGCGGGGCACCCGTCGAAGGGCGCAGCTTCGGACCCATTGGTCAGGTTGGCGACCTGGCAGTTTGAGCCCAGGAGCCAGATCGCAGGCCATGTCCCTGAGTTCTGGGGCGGGAACTTCGCGCGCACCTCCACCGTGCCATAGGTGAAGTTCAGGCTCGTCCACTGGATATCGCCGGAGGTGTACGGCAACAGGGTGGGCGCCGAGACTGCATCCCCGCACGTCGCCGGCGTGGCGGAGGTCGTGATGGTCAAGATGCTGCCGGAAACCCCCACGGCACCGGCTGTGTTGCATTCGTTCTCGCTTTGTCCAACGGGCCCGCGGCGCTGGACAGCCGTCCACGCGGATCCAAGGGACGTTCCGACGAAATCGTCGAAGAACAGTGTGGTCGCGTTGCTGGCGGCCGTGAAGTTCACGCCGCTGACATCGGCGCCGTTGACCACCACGCCCTGCGCGGCCGGGCTGAAGGCGATCGCCGCGTTGCTTGGCGCAACCGAGTAGCTTCCGTCGGGCACGCTGGTGAAGAGGTAGTTGCCCGATCCGTCGGTGGTAGTGGTGCGGGCGCCCGCGCCACTCAAGCTGACGAGCGCCCCCGCACCAAGCGAAGCCGGGGACACCGTACCGGAGATCGCGTACCCCGCTGGCACGGAGGAACTGACCGTGAACGTCACGGGGACGGGTACCGCGGCCGCAGAGCCGAGCCCGCCGGGGGTGATCATGAGTTGGCCGATATACGTGCCCGCCGCCAGGCCAGCCGCCGAAACCCTGATCCGCTCGCTGGCAGGTGTCGTCCCGCTGGAAGGAAAAACCGTCAGCCAGGATTGATTGCTTGTCACCGTGAACGGCTGCGTCCCTGCGCTGGCGCTCGAAATGGCGAGACGGTTCGATGCGGGATTGGCCGCGCCTGCCGTCGTGCTGAACGACAACTGGGCGGGCGTGACGGAAAGTGCCGCGCCCGGGGAAGTCAGCGTGAGGGAAACCGGAACGGTACTGATCGACGACTGCGCGCCGCCTGTGGAGAGGGTGATCTGGCTGGCGTAGGTGCCGGCGGCCAAGCCGGCGATCGATACGGTCACCTGCGCCGTCGCCGGTGCTGTGCCGCTGGCAGGCGAAATTGCGAGCCACGGCGCGCTTGTGGCAGACGTAAATGACAGCGTACCGGTCCCGCCGTTCGCGACGCTCAACGCCGCCGGGCTCGGATTCGTTCCGCCGACGACAGCGGAAAACGAGAGGGTCGATGGCGTGGTCACCAGGATGGGGCCCGAGCTGCCGCTCGCGGACAAGTACATCGACAACGCCCCGTCAGCATAAGTCGTCCCGGCGCTCCAGACGGCGGGGAGTCCCGAAAGCGTGTCCGTCGAACTGGTTTGAGAGCCCCCGCCGCCGGCTGCGTCTCGAAACATGACGGTGCCCGCTCCCGCAGGCGCCAGGATGGCAAGCCAATAGGGCCGACCCGACGTGAGCGCAACGGGTGCAATGGCAAGCGTGTTCCACGCGCCCGCAACAGGGGCACCGATCACAGCTTGCGTCACCAGGGTCCCGGGGTGCCCGTTCGTGTCCGTGAACAACCCAAGCACGACTCTTGTGGCGGTGCTGCTCGCGTCCAGGTACACGGCCATCTGGGTGGCCGTCCCGCCGGCACTGGCAGTCGCCTGGAAGGCTTCGGCCATCCCGGGGGGATTGCTGTCCAGCGTGGCTGCGATCGTGGCATTGCCGACAAGTGGCGCCGCGTCCGCCGGCGAGCTGACCAGCAAGGCCGGCAATCCGATGATGAGCGCGCCAACCGACAGGAGCCTGCCGATCCGGCAGGACAGGGCCCGAGTGAATGAATCCGTCCAATGGCGCGAACGGATTTGGCAAGGCGTGTCGACGTTCATACTATTGCCCTGTTCAACGGTGGAATCCGCATGCAGGTCTTCGGGCAGCCGAGTGTTCCGAAGCTCGGTGGCTCCAGCTTTCGCGCCGATCGGCGCAACGCCAGTTCGCCACGCACCCAACGTTCGCGGCCACGCTTCACGCCATGCCGGCTACGCAAACCACGCTCGGGCTGCGCAACTCAGGCGATCCGATTTCGCCAGCAAACAGCGAGCCTGCAGCATTTACCAGGCTCGACGAAATTGGGGGAGCACGCCAAGGCGAATGTGAAATTCCATGACAAGGCGGCCCGGCCCTTGGTGCGGCCTGCATAGTCGCTCCCGCCCAAGTGTCGACGTTCGCGAGTGACAGGTTTCCCGCCGCATGCCGAGCCGGCAGCGGCTCGGATAGGCTGTCAACGCCGCCGCAGCTGAGCAGCCGCGGGCGTCGTTCGACCACGAAGGCATCATTTCCAATGCAGCGCGTCTCTTCTCAGCCAGCTTCAAGCTGCGGACGATCGCCTTCACGGCCCCACCCGCTGGAGCGGGGGCGCTCCGCGCTGTAGCGGCGCGACTCGACCGGGGGGACACTCGAGCGCCGCTGCCGCGGGACGTCGCCCGGTTGAAACGCCGCCAAGGCCTCCTTCCTTGCGCCCTTTTTCCCGGGCACCCCCATCGAGTTTGCTCAGTACTTGATGAGACGCGTCATGACCGGCACGCCCAGGCCCGTCACGTCGTTGTACCCCGGCGGCGTGGTCGTGCCGCTGGCCCAGTCAGCCGCGTTCGAGGTGTAGTTGAAAACCTCGTTGATCCCCTCGCAGATCGTATAGCCGCAGGCGATGATCGCGTACGGCGCCGTGTCGACGAGGAACGGCACGGAGTTGAGCGTGACCACGCGCACCTCGGTCAGGTTGCTGGCATAGCCGCGCAACACGGACACCGGCGACGTCGGTGCCGAGACCGGCTTGAATCCCGTGAGGTCGGACGCGGACGGCGTGCCATGGCTGTAGAACAGCGGGTTGGCGAACCCGACGAGCGGCTTGCCGGACTGCAGGCGCTTCTGATTCAGGATCGCGACGACCCCGGCCATCAGCGGGGAAGACAGGCTCGTGCCGCCGATGGAGTCCTCGCAATATTCCTGTGTCGCGGAGATCGGCGTGCACCCGCTGTCGGAGATGGGATCGCCGGCGATCGTGAAGGTCTCGCCGTAGAGGTAGCCGGTATAGGGGTCACCGACCATTGCCACGTCGGGACTGACACGCTGCGCCGTCGGTTCCGGAATGGCTTGGCCGCTCGCCAGGTTGAGCGTCGTTGCCAGCGCGTTCGGGACGACCGGGGCCTGCCAGCTCGGCTGCGCCTCGAGCAGGCTGATGCCGCCGCCGGAGCCGGCATAGAAGGCGAATGCGTCGAAGGTGTAGCCCAATGCGCTGGTGGTGACCAGGCCCGAGGTCGTCACCGATTTGGCGCTGTTGACCTGGGCGCCCGCCAGGAAGTCGCGATAGGTGCCCCAGCCGTATTCGGACTTGGCGCCGTTGGAATGGGTCAGCGCGAGCGATGTGCCGCCGACGCCCGTCGCGTAGTTGCTCGTGGCCGGCCACGACCCGGTCGCCGCGCCGTTGAGCGCGGAGAGGTCGCCGTCGTCGCCGGAGCTGAACAGCACCGAGATGCCTTGGGCCGCCCCCGCCATCAACGCCTGGTCGTAGCTGGCAGCGTAGCCCGCAGGCACGCCTTCGCCATTGAAGCCGTAGCTGTTGGTGACGATGTCGGCCTGGCGGTTGTAGAGCGCGTTGAACAGCGCGATGTCCAGCGACGTGCCGTCGTCGGTCGAGCCGATATAGACGATGTCGGCGCCTGGCGCCGATCCGTGGACGGCGGCGACATCGAGAGACTGTTCGCCCCACCATCCGTAGGCATCGGCGACCTGGTCTGCGGGAACGTTGTAGGCGTTCGTCGGAATGATCTGCTTGAAATTCGCGTTGGTGAGCTTCGGCAATCCGTGGTTGGCGGCATAGCGGTTGGCATCGGCCTTCAACGTGGGCGACGCGAAGGCATCGACGATGGCGATCGTGATGCCCTTCCCGTCGGGCTTGACCTGGTCGAGTCCGTACGCGGCCTGGACCTGCTGCGGCGTGTAGCCGCAGACCAGCCAGGGAATGTCCTTGCCATAGAGGCCGGCTGCGGTGCTGAGAACGGCGCTCTTCTGGCCGAAATAGGTATTGCAATAGGGCGAAGGAAGGCCTGCGGCCACCGGTGGCGGGGTGACGGCGGGCATCGAGGCCAGTCCGGATGTCGAGGCGGGTGCGACGGGCTCACCTCGCGTCGCCAAGTGATGGTAGGTCGTGCGCAGCGAGGTGGTGTCGTCCAGCCCCTCGACGTAGAGGATCTTGCCGGCCAGCGCGGCGGGCAGCGCGGGCTCGCCATCGTTCGCGCGCAAGGTCTTGCCCTTGTAGAGGTAAAGGCTCTGGCCGACGTTGAACGTCTGGCGCAACTGGCGCACCGTGGCCGTCGCGGACACGAACATGCCCTGTGCTCCGACCTCGACATCCGTCATGCCGGCCGAGGCGAGCAGTTTTTGCACGGCGGCGATGTCGGCCGGGTCTGGCGCGTAGCGGTTCGCGAACTGGAGCGGGGTCAGGTATTGGCCGTAGGTCTTGCTGTTCGGGTCCGAGACTTGCGCCACGAGCCGCTGCAAGGAGGCCGGATCCTTCACCGCGAGGTGGACCGCGATCTGCACCGTCAGATCGTCGGACGGCGCTCCGACGAGCGTCGCGCTCGCCTGCCATGGGGCCACGTGGCCCCGGCCTGCGATCGTTGCAGCCGCGCTCCCCGCGGGGCTCAGGCCACCGATCACGGCCGCGAACACGGCGGTATACATCAATCGGGTCTTTGCTTTTTCTTTCATGAGAAATCTCCGCTTTGACTTGTTTGGCAACGCTGCCTGAATCTCGATCGCTGCAAGCGATCGAGGAAGAGCACCCGACTTCACGTCCGGTGCGTTCATGGGTGTCGAAGGGCGCGCGGACAGTCCGTGCGCCAGGGCCGTGACGGCCGCGGCGACATCGTGCGGTGTCGGGGCCTGCCTGGAGAGAGCCGGCAAGCGCTGCAATCAAAGCCATTCTGTCGACCATCCAGTCGTTCTTCATGACTCCCACGTTGTCGCGAGCAATGCCGGTTCGCACTTGCAATTGACGCGAGTCCGCGCAGTCGAGTTGGCTGGCGGCAGTCGCACTTGTCACGCGGTACTTCGGATGAGAGGTGCAACCCGAGTGGCCGGAGGTTACGACTCGATCTGGGCGACTGCAACTCGTCAACGCTCGTCATGGGGGGTGCGAACTAGGGGTCCTGCAGGCTTGCGCGAGGGCAGCTCGATTCGTCGCGCCGGACGGGGTGGCCCTTGCCGCCCGACGCGCGCTGGTGAAAGGGAAGTCGCTGGACGACTTCAAGGTCCGATACCGGCTTTCGGCGCTCGCTGCCGAGTTCCTTGCCAGTGCGCGCACTGCTGGCACACTGAGCCCGGCTCGTAGCGCCCTGCGTCCAGTCCTGCCGACCTCTCCCCTGCCCATGCCGAAGCCCACGCCACCCGCACCCGAAGAAGACGACGGCCCCACCGCAGCCGAGGCCGCTTCGCACGCGCGCGCACTGCGCGGTGCAGCGAAGCTGGCCATCGAGGCCACCACCGGGCTCACCGACCTGGTGGAAGCCGTGCACGCCCGCATCGCCAGCGTGCCGGGCCTGCCCGGACCGGCCGACGGCCGCACGCGCGGCATCACGGGGCTCGTCTACAAGACCATCCGCGGCGTCACGCGCGCGGTGGGCGGCAGCGTTGACACGTTGCTGGCCGTGCTCGCACCGGCGCTTGCGCCGCGCCCCGGCGCGGAGCCGGGCGGGCTGCCGTCGCCCGAGCGCGAAGCGATCCTCGCCGCGCTCAATGGCGTGCTCGGCGACCATCTGGCGAAGACGGCCAATCCGCTGGCGATCCGCATGGCCATTCGCCACGGCGGCCGCGCGCTGGCGTTGCAGCGCGAAGCATTGACGGCGGCCCTGCCCGCGGCCGGCGAGAAGCTGCTGGTGCTGATCCACGGCCTGTGCATGAACGACCTGCAATGGCACCGCTCGAACGGCCACGATCACGGCCAGGCGCTGGCCGAAGCCCTCGGTTTCACGCCGGTCTACCTGCACTACGACAGCGGCCTGCACGTGTCGACCAACGGCCGCGCGCTGGCCAACCAGCTGGAACAGTTGCTGGAGCAATGGCCGCGACCCATCGCTCGCTTCGCGATCGTGGCCCACAGCATGGGCGGCCTGCTCGCACGTAGCGCGCTGCATTACGGCCGCGCCGCCGATCACCATTGGCCGCATCGACTCGACGACCTCGCGTGCCTGGGCACGCCGCACCATGGCGCGCCACTGGAGCGCGCGGGCCAGGGTGTCGACCTGCTGCTCAGCGCCACGCCCTACGCCGGCCCGTTCGGCCGCCTGGCCAAGCTGCGCAGCGCGGGCATCACCGACCTGCGCCACGGCAACCTGATCGACGAGGATTGGGTGGGTGGCGATCGCTTCGAAGGTGCCACCGACCGTCGCAAGGCGATGCCGTTGCCGGCCGGTCCGCGCTGCTACGCGATCGCAGGCACCGTCGGTGCGGAGGGCGACCTGAAGGACAAGCTGCTGGGCGACGGCCTGGTTCCGGTGGCGAGTGCGCTCGGCAAGCACCGGCTCGCCAGGCGCACGCTCAAGTTCCTGCCCGAACACCAGCGCGTGTTCGAGCAGACGAACCACATGCAGCTGTTGTCGAGTGCGGATGTCTTCGAACAGCTACGCGACTGGCTGAAACACTAGACATCATGGTCGCCACCGAGTAGGCGGCCGGTCTCCAACATCGTAGATTGCATGCCGAGGCATGTAGAGCTACATGCTGTGACTTGCGTCGTCAGCAACAAGGAGACCGACCATGGAAGAGCGTATCAAATTTCATGTGGGCCTGGACGTCCACAAGGACAGCATCAGCGTGGCGGTGGCCGAGCCCGGCCGGGCGCCGGGACGACTCGTGGGCAAGGCGGCGCACGACGTCAGCAAGCTCTTGAAGATGCTGGCCAAGATCGGCACGGTAGAGCAACTGCACATCGTCTTCGAGGCGGGCCCGACGGGCTTCGGGCTGCAGCGCGCCTTGACGGCCAAGGGCTACGTTTGCGAGATCATCGCGCCCTCACAGATTCCGCGACGGCCAGGCGACCGGGTCAAGACCGATGGACGCGACAGCGTGCAATTGGCGGAGTGCTCACGCGCCGGGCAACTGCGCGCCGTGTGGATCCCCGATCCCGAAGACGAGGCCATCCGCGATCTGTCACGGGCGCGCGAAGACGCGGTCAACAGCCGCGTCCAGGCGCGCCACCAGCTGAAGGGCTTCTTGCTTCGCCATGACATCCGCTACACCGGCAAGACTTCGTGGAGTCTGGCGTACTACCACTGGCTGACGACGCTGAACTTTGGCGCCGGTGCGGCTCAGACGGCATTCACCGAGTACACGCTTGCCGTGAAGTCCGCCGACGACCGTGTCGAGCGCCTGACCAAGGCACTGGTGGCTTCGATCGCGGGCTGGCGCTTCGAGCCGGTGGTCGGTGCGCTGCAGGCACTTCGCGGCGTCGCCGCGATCACGGCCATTGGCCTGGTGGCCGAGATCGGTGACCTCTCGCGCTTCTCGCATCCGCGCAAGCTCATGGGCTATCTCGGCCTGGTGCCTTCGGAGCACTCGAGCGGCGATCGAACGAGCCGCGGCAGTATCACCAAGACGGGAAACGCGCACGCACGCCGGCTGTTGACCGAAGCGGCCTGGAACTATCGCTTCAAGGCTCGAATCGGCCGAGAGGCGCTGAGCCGCCAGGAAGCGTTGTCGGAGTCGATCCGAACCACAGCATGGAAGGCCCAGTTGAGGCTGACGCAACGGTTTGCCGCGTTGCGAGATCGTGGTGTGCAGGTCAACAAGGCGTGCGTGGCTGTCGCACGCGAGTTGGCCGGCTTCATCTGGGCAATCGGCCTGCAGGCCCAACGCGAGAAGGAGCAAGCCGCCTGAATGTGAGGGGAACAGGGATCGCTCTGGTGATGCGACGCGGGTCCCGATAGGGCAACCCTCGGCCACCCTACAAGGGCGCCGCAAGGCAGATCCCCGACGCTAGAGCGAGGCAGGCCCGCGACGGATCGATGAAGTGCTGGTTACCAATCCGCGGATATGAGTCTGATTCATCGTCGCTGCACCGCTCGTGTCGCATCACCCGATCGATCCCATTCCCCTCAAAATCCTCTCACACCATCACCTATGCGCTAACGCGATTGACTGCGGCGACCATATGAGTGTCGTGAGTTGGAAATTCGTTGAATAGGTCCGGAGCGAAGAAGTCGCAGTGCCGAATCCCGTTCAAAACAGTCGCAGACTAGGCGCGCCCGCGACACGCGGCTGGATGCCTCGCGAGCGGGCGCAACGACGGATGCGGCTGTTTTGAACGGGATTCTTCAACGAATTTCCAACTCACGACACTGGGTCGTCGCGGCGCGCTGCAGCGCCTCGCGCGTGCCCTCGTCGGCCGGATAGAAGCATTCGAGCGCGAGCTCGGACAAGGTCACGTCCACCGGCGTGCCGAAGACCGTCGTCGTGCTGATCAACGACAGCGGCGCGGCGCGGCCATCCACGCGCAGGCGCAGCGGCACCGCGATGCCGCCGAAGTCGTGCGCCCGCACGTCCTCCGTGCGCGCGGGATACGCGGCAAGTTCGGCGTGCAGCGCGACCAGTTGGGCGTCCCCCGAGCGCTCGATCTGCTGCTGCAGGCGCGCGAGCAGGTGGGCGCGCCACTCGGCCAGGTTCTCGATGCGCGGGGCGAGGCCGTCCGGATGCAGGCTCAGGCGCAGCACATTGACGGGCCCTTGCAGCAGCGCGGCGGACACGCCCGCCAGCAAGGGCGCGACCGCTGCGTTGCTGGCCAGGAGCGTCCAGTGGCGGTCGACCGCCAACGCGGGAAACGGTGCATGCGCATTCAGCACCGCATCGACCGCGCGGCGTGCCACCGTCATCTCCGGCGCGTCGAGGGGGCGCTCGGAATACAGCGCCGCGAAGCCCGCGGCATGCAGCATCTCGTTGCGTGCCCGCAGCGGCATGTCGAGACGCTCCGCCAGGCGCAGCAGCATGCCGCGGCTGGGCACGGAGCGGCCGTTCTCGACGAAGCTCAGGTGGCGCGTCGAGATCTCGGCCTCGCCGGCGAGCTCCAGTTGGCTGAGCCGTCGCCGCTGGCGCCATTCGCGCAACAGGTCGCCGACGCCGGCTTGCGAGGAAAAGGCAATGGAAGTCATGGCGAAACCATAGCACCGGCCCGGCATGCGTCCATGACCTCCGAGGTAATGGACTGGCCTCGCGCCGTTCGCGAACATGCCTCCCATCGCAGCTTCGCGATGCCAACCAGGAGACCGCCATGACCACCCCTTCGTCCATCGCCGACCGCTACCTCGCAACCTGGAACGAGCCCGATGCCCCGCGGCGCCAGGCGCTGATCGCCGCGCTGTGGAGCCCGCAGGGCCGCTATGCCGACCCCATGATGTCCGGCCAGGGCCACGACGGCATCGCCCGCATGATCGAAGCGGCTCGCGCGCAGTTCCCCGGGCTGCGGTTCGCCCCGCGCGGCGAGCCCGACGGCCACGGCCCGTTCGCGCGCTTCTCGTGGACGCTCGGGCCGGCCGGCGGCGCGCCCGTGGCAGGCGGCACCGATGTCGCTCGTCTGGACGACGACGGCCGCGTCGTCGAGGTGATCGGCTTCCTCGACGGGAGCGCCAGCCATGCGTGAACACGACTTCATCCACACGCGCTCGGGCGCCCGTCTCTTCGTGCGCGACTGGGGCACCGGTGCGCCGGTGCTGCTGTTGCCTGGCTGGGCCATGCCCTCCGATCTGTGGGCGACGGTGATGCTGCGCCTGAACGAGGCCGGCCTGCGCGCGATCTCGTACGACCGCCGCGGCCACGGCCGCTCCAGCGACCCGGGGCCCATGGACTACGACGCGCTGGCCGACGATCTCGCCGACGTCATGGAGGCGCTCGATCTGCGTGCGTGCACGGTGGTGGCGCACTCCGGCGCCGGCGGCGAGGTGGTGCGCGCGATCACGCGGCATGGCGCGTCGCGCATCGGGCGCATCGTGCTCGTCGGCGCGACGCTGCCGGCCCTCATGCACTCCGACATCAACCCGGAGGGCGGGCCGCCCGAGGCGTTCGCCGCCGTCGAGCGCCAGCTGCGCGACGACCTCGATGGCTGGATGGACGAGAACACGCAGCCCTTCGCGCCCGGCGCGTCGCAGCGCACGATCGCCTGGCTCGCGGCGATGGCGCTGGGCTGCTCGCGGCGTGCGATCGTCGACTTCCAGCGCGCCGTCGTCCGCGCGGATTTC
>Ga0302316_10002890_pt1 | contig 12094 bp, 14 predicted proteins | sample III_Palsa_N3_2_FD_200456 | JGI IMG/M metagenome (GOLD analysis project Ga0302316, IMG submission 200456) | Peat permafrost microbial communities from Stordalen Mire near Abisko, Sweden - III_Palsa_N3_2 | ecosystem: Environmental > Terrestrial > Soil > Palsa > Peat permafrost | place: Sweden... | reverse complement strand
TCCGGCGGTGATGCCTCCTATACAGGCGGCTCGAAACTGCACACGCGTATTGGGGATGAAGGCATACATGAACGTAAACACGATCGCGACAATGACGTAGGGCACCCCGTGGCCCAACTCCGTTATGGCCCATGCCAGCGGCGGCACCGCGTTGAGCCATTGCGCGAAGGGGCTGCGCTCGGCGGAGCTCAACAGCCCGATGGCGACCGCCAGCAAAATCGGCCCCACGATCATGACCGACAGATATTCGGTGAAGCGGCGCGCGAAGCTGCGAGGGCGCTGAACCCGCCACACGAAATTGAAGCTGGCCTCGACTTTTTGAATGGTGGTGACGACGGTGTAGACGAGAAAGCCTAAGCCGATGGAGCCGAGCACGTCACCCCGCATGTTGGTGACGAATTGCATCACGGTCTCGGTCAATTCGTTGGCCGCTTGGCCAAGCGGCCGAAAAAACTGATGCAAGAAATAGCGCAAATTGCCGGGGGCACCGAGCCCTTTTAGGATGGAAAAGCTGAATACCATCAGGGGTACGAGCGACAACAGCGTGGTATAGGCGAGGCTCATGGCGCGGACGCTGATTTCACCGCCGAGCCAGTCGCGTCCCACGGCCACGGGATATCGCAGAAACCGCAGCACGGGTCCCCAAGGCGGCGCCATGTCGCGCGACTTCTGGAATAAACCCTCTTCTAGGCCGGCCAACCACTTGAGCATGCGCGAGCCTTACACGATGCCCCCTGTATGGCAAGATCGCGGCCATGAGGAGATCGAGTTCATGATGGGTGCGGCCTCGTCCTTTCCGGAGCGCATCGTGTGTCTCACCGAGGAAACCACCGAGACAATGTACCTGCTGGGCGAAGAGCGGCGCATCGTCGGGATATCTGGATTTACCGTGCGGCCCGCTCGGGCGCGCAAGGAAAAGCCCAGGGTGTCGGCCTTCACCAGCGCCAATTTCGAGAAGATCGTGGCGCTACGGCCGGATTTGGTCCTGGGCTTTTCGGATCTTCAGGCGGATATCGCGGCGGAATTGATCCGGCGCGGAATAGCGGTGCACATTTTCAACCAGCGCAGCATCGCGGGTATTTTCAGCATGATTCGAGTGCTGGGTGGACTGGTGGGCTGCGAGGCGAAGGCCGCGTCCTTGGTGTCCGATATTCAGAGCCAACTCGAGCAGGTCGCCGCCGGTGCGCGCGCGCTGCCGTGCAAGCCTCGCGTGTATTTCGAAGAATGGAACGAGCCCTTGATATCGGGCATTCAGTGGGTGTCGGAGCTGATCGAATTGGCGGGCGGCGTGGATTGCTTCGCTGAACTCGGGCGCGAACCGCTCGCGAAGAATCGCATCATCGCGGATTCGCTCGACGTGGCGCGGCGGGCGCCGGATATTATTTTCGGATCCTGGTGCGGCAAGCGGTTCCGGCCAGACTCTGTGGCGCGTCGGCCGGGGTGGGGGGATATACCCGCGGTGCGCGACGCAGAGCTGCATGAGATCAAGTCGTCGATGATTCTGCAGCCGGGGCCCGCGGCACTGGGCGACGGCGTGCGTCGCATGCACGGGCTGATTCGGGACTGGGCGCGGCGGAGCCCGTCGGCAGGAGGCTGAGGTGGTCCGTGCCGCAGACATGCCGTGCGCTGCTGAGGTGCCGTGCGCCGCCGGGATGCGACTCTTTTAGGCGGTTAGTAGCCGCAGCGCTTCGCGATAGTTATCGCTGGTGCGCTTGAGTATGTCGGCCGGCAAATGCGGCGCGGGAGGCTTCTTGTTCCAGTGAAGGGATTCCAAGTAATCGCGCACGAATTGCTTGTCGAAGCTCGGCGGGCTGATGCCGACTTTGTACGAGGCCATCGGCCAGAAGCGCGACGAGTCGGGCGTCAGCGCTTCGTCGATGAGCAGTAGATTCCCCGCCTTATCGATGCCGAACTCGAACTTCGTATCCGCGATGATGATGTTGCGCGCGCGCGCGTGTTCGGAGGCGAAGGCATAAATTTGCAGCGCGATGCGGCGGATGCTCGCGGCATGGTCGGCGCCCACCAATTTTACGATGGCGTCGAAATCGATATTTTCGTCGTGCTGGCCGGCCGGCGCTTTGGATGCCGGAGTGAACAGGGGCTCCGGCAGGCGCTCTGCCATTTGTAGGCCCGGAGGCAATGCGATGCCGCAGACGGAGCCGCGGGCCATGTAGTCCTTGTAACCGGAGCCGATCAGATAGCCTCGCACCACGGCCTCGATGGGCAATGCGGTCAGTTTCTTGACCACCATGCTGCGCCCAGCGAGCTGCGCGCGCTCTTCGGGATCCGTAATCACATCCTCTATTTTCAAGCTCGACAGGTGATTGGGTACCATGTGGCTCGTTTTGGAGAACCAGAACAGGGAGATTTGCGTCAGGACCTGTCCCTTGAAGGGAATGGGATCCGGCAACACGACATCGAAGGCCGATAGGCGGTCCGTCGTGACGATGAGCAGGTGCTCAGCATCCACGTCGTAAATATCGCGCACCTTTCCTTGATGGATTTTCTTGAGGCTCCGCAGGCGAGTCTCGAACAAGGGTGCCGATTGCGAAAACTGTTCCATGTGTGGGCGCGCTTCCGACTGATACCATTATGGCCGAAGGTCGGCGATTGTGGCGGCCCGGACGGGATAGGTCAACGCGAATGGCTTGGAAAGGTAAATTTTTCGGTGCATTGGTAGGTTTTCTGATTACCCGCAATATCTGGGGGGCGGTCATGGGGGCCATCGTTGGGCATATGTTCGACGAAAATGCCGGCTTCCGGTATGCCAATAGCCCGTATGCGACCGCCGCTCGGGCAGCTGCGGGCGGTCCGTCGCAGGCGTCGATTTCGGAGGTGTTTTTTCGCACCACCTTCGAATTCATGGGACATGTCGCAAAATCCGACGGGCATGTGTCGGAAGCGGAAATCGATGCGGCCCGCGGACTCATGCAAGAGCTGCGACTGGGCGCCAACGAAATCAACGCCGCGATTGCATACTTCAGGTTCGGCAAGTCGCCAGCCTACGATGCGGCCGGCGGCATCGAGGTGCTGCGCAGCGTGTGCGCCTTTCGGCATGACTTATTGCGTGCCTTCATGGAGTTGCAATTGCGGGCGGCCATTGCCGGCAACGGCATGCCGTTTTCCGCGCGAAGCATTCTGACCCGAGCCGCCGAGCACTTGGGGATGTCGGGGTTGGAGTTTGCCTACATGGAGGCCGCGCTGCGCGGACGTCAGTATTCACGCAGCAGCGGATCGAGCGGGGGGGGATCCTATAGCGGTGGATCGAGCAGCCGCTCAGCGGAAAAGACCATGGCGCAGTGTTATGCGGAACTCGAGGTGGAAGCCACTGCCACCGACCAGGAAGTCAAGAAGGCGTATCGCCGGCAGATGAGCCGTCACCACCCTGATAAACTGGTGGCCAACGGATTGCCGGAGTCCATGGCGCAGGTGGCGAAAGAGAAGACCCAGCGCATACAGGAGGCTTATGAGGTGATTCGTGCCACGCGCGGTATGAAGTAGCGCGGCGCTGTAGTCTTAAGCCTAGCGAACAGATACTAAGCGAACTAACGGGGTACACCATGGCGATCATAATTGCTCCTTCCATTCTTTCCGCCGACTTTGCGCGCCTGGGTGAAGAGGTCAACGCGGTACTCGCGGCCGGCGCCGATTGGATCCATTTCGACGTCATGGATAATCACTACGTGCCGAATCTCACCATCGGTCCGATGGTATGCGAGGCGCTGCGCAAGGCCGGCGTGAAGGCGACCATCGATGTGCATCTCATGGTCACGCCGGTGGATGCCATCGCAGCGGATTTCGCCAAGGCAGGCGCGACGAATATCAGTTTCCATCCCGAAGCCACGCAGCATGTCGATCGCACCATTCAGCATATTCGCGATTCGGGCTGTAAGCCGGGTCTCGTATTCAATCCGGCGACGTCGTTGAATTGGCTGGACTATGTGATCGATAAGATCGACACCGTGCTGCTCATGTCGGTGAATCCGGGATTCGGCGGACAGAAATTCATTCCGGAGGTCATGGGCAAGCTGGCCGAGGCGCGGGCACGCATCGATGCCAGCGGTCGCGATATCAAGCTGGAAATCGATGGCGGGGTGAAAGTGGACAATATTGCAGCCATCGCCAAGGCGGGCGCGGACACCTTCGTCGCGGGCTCGGCTATTTTCGGAAGCCCCGACTATGCGAAGACCATTCGCGATATGCGCGCGCAAATCGACGGGGTCGCCTAGACGGGGTCGCCTAGACGGGGTCTGCGAGACGGGGTCGCCTAGACGCCGGCCGACAAGGCGCGGGGCGGCAATCCGGCACCCGTTAGGGCGCTGGAGCGGCGCCCTGGCGCGGCTCCGCTGAACGCACCACCGGCAGGAACCGGCTGTTGCGCAGCAGGCCGGCCGACACCAGGGATACCAGGACGCCGATCGGAAAGATTTCAATAAACGTCATGGGCAAGCGATAGAGCGGATTCGCGTATTGGACCTTGAACGCCTCCATTTCGGCGCGGAGTTTGTCCAAGTCCTCACCGCTGAGACCTTTGGCTTGCTGATGTTCGATGACGCTCTTGGCATAGGTACCCGCAAAGTCCATATGGGTCACCGCTAGGGCGGCTTCCCACGCTGCCACGTACAAGACACCGGCGATGAAGCTGATGGCGAGCCCCATGGCAAAGGCCGGCCAAAATTTGATGACTCCACCCAAGTCCGCATCACGATGACGTTTGACGGCGACGAACACGGCGCTGAGTGCGATCAACATAATGAGATAGCCGACCACCATCCCGTAGGGGGCGTCATGCTTCGCGACGGTGGTGGCGAACATGGGCACGCCAACACACAGGCCGGCGATCACCCCATAGGAAAGTATTTTCTGAAACATACGGACACCTCTTGGGTTATGGAGAGGTCATGAGAGCCGCTTAGGGGGTGGTCATGCCATCACCCAAAGTAATGATTTGCGTGAAATCGTCCGAAATTCGACCGTCTCAGGCCACGATGCCGAGCTGCCGCGCCTTGTTGATGGCGACGGTGCGCCGCTTGGCTTCCAATTTGTCGAAGAGCCGCGCCACATGCGTCTTGACCGTATTGGGCGACACATCCAGCGCCTGCGCAATCTCCTTGTAGGAGTGACCGGCGGCCATGTGTTGCAGCACTTCCATTTCGCGCGGGCTGATGCCGAGCGCGGCCTGGGCCTTGGGGTTGCCATCGAACGCCGCGGCTTTGGGTGCCCGCGTCAGCCGTGTGCCGACAAATACTCCCAAGGCGAGAAAGGCTGTTGCTATCAGAACCGCGTAGATATCGCCCGTATGGGCGCGCGCCATGCGCTGGTAATCCATCCATTGCAGCGCCAGCGTGCCCGCCGCCAGAAGGAACCCGTACCACACGGCTTGTTTCCACATTCTCCCGGATCCATGGCCGTCATAAGAAAAGCCCCGTGACTCGTTGAGCAACGGGGCTTTCGGATCGCAGCGCCGTAAGGACACGAACCGGTTATTCGAGGTCCTCATCATCCTCGTCATCGTCGTCATCATCATCGTCCATGGATTCGATGCGTGCGGTCTTGCTGGTGGCGACGTTGCTGGCCGTTCCACCTTTCACCGGAACGATCAGGGGGCGCGTTTTCACCTTCGGACGGGCGTTGAACACGACAATGGTCTTACCGGTGGCGCGCAGGAGACCTTGTTCCTCGAGTACCTTCAGAACGCGGCCGGCCATTTCACGCGAGCAGCCGACCAGTCGGGAGAGTTCCTGACGGCTGACTTTGATCTGCATGCCTTCGGGATGCGTCATGGCGTCCGGTTCACCGCACAGATCCATGATGGCGTGTGCGACGCGCCCGGTGACGTCGACAAAGGCCAGGTCGCCGAGTTTGCGATTGGTGCGATCGAGTCTGGTGGCCAGCTGGGTCGCCAATTCGAAAATCAGGCCGGGGCTCTCCGCGGCAATCTGCCGAAAGCGGGGATAGGTCATTTCGGCGAGTTCGGATTGCTGCCGGGTGCGAACCCAGGCGCTGCGTGTGGGTTGTTCATAGAACAGCCCCATTTCGCCGAAAAACTGTCCTTTATTGAGGTAGGCGAGGACCATCTCGTTGCCGTCCTCATCCTCGATCATGACTTCGACGGAGCCGCTGATGATGTAATAAAGAATGTCGGGCAGGTCGCCTGCGTGAATGATCACGGTCTTTGAAGGGACTGTCCGAATACGGCAGTAGCTCAAGAAACGATTGATCGCTGGGATATCGCTTAAGGCTTTTGCCCCTTCTTCCATGGTCACTCCCTAGTCTTTAAAAATCGCGATTAACGCGTGTGCTGGCGCACGTTTTATTACATAAGTACTGGAATCGCAAGCAGTATCAAGGCGCTGCGTCTGTAAAGTCACAGCCAATACGAACTCCGGGTCATGATCCGGGCGGTCCAGCGCATCCCTAAACGCAGCGGCAGGGGCAGTTCATCGGCACCTAAAGCGGTTGCTTTAGCCCCGTGTTGAACCTCGTCATGAGTCATTTGTTCGAGGATGGCGCGGCTGCGGCCGTCGGCGGCGGGAAGAAGCTCGCGGTGGTCACGCAAATGGGCTTCCACCTGTTTTTCGGTCTCCGCAATAAACCCTAGGCTGGTGCGATCGCCAAAAGCGCCGGCCAGGGCGCCGATGGCGAAGGATCCGGCATACCACAGGGGATTAAATAGACTGGTGGTGCCCTGCAGTTCGGTAATTCTTTGTTCACACCAGGCGAGATGGTCCATTTCTTCGTCGGCGGCATGGCGCATGGCGGTGGCGACGGTGGGATCCCGGGCCGTGAGAGCCTGGCCCTGATACAAGGCTTGGGCTGCGATTTCTCCCGAATGATTGACCCTCATGAGTCGGGCCGACTCCTGGCGATCCCTGGTTTCCATGACCAATTCGCCGCCCGTGGCGCGGGGTGCAGGCCTGGAAGCGCGAGCGGGCGCAGATAACACCTTGATTGCTATATCAATTTCGCCAAGAAGGCGATCCAAGATACTAAAGGTGCGCTCCGCCATACTTACGCTCTATTGTACATGTGACAGACGGCTACATCGGGACTGGTAACGCGGCTCGCGGTTCTGTACACTTTCGCGCCTTTCGCCAAGTCCCGAACCATCTGAGTATTTCCATGTACACCGTATTTACCAAGCCTGACGAAGCTCGAATCGACTGGTATGTAGTTGACGCCGCAGGCAAAACCCTGGGTCGCCTGGCCTCCCAGATCGCCCATCGCCTGAAGGGCAAGCACAAGCCGGATTACGCGCCGCACCAGGATTTGGGCGACCATATCGTCGTCATCAATGCCGCGACCATCCGCGTTACGGGCGCCAAGCTCACCGATAAGTTCTACCACCAGCACACCGGCTACGTGGGTAACTTAAAGAGCATCGCGCTGGGCAAGTTGCTCCAGGAACATCCCGAGCGTGCCATGGAGTTCGCCATCAAGGGAATGCTGCCCAAGGGCCCCCTGGGCCGTCGTATGTATAAGAAATTGCACGTATTTGGCGGCGCCGAGCACCCCCATCAAGCACAGCAGCCCAAGGCGCTGGAACTCACTTAAGATCTCTAGGACACAACGCTAATGGCAAACACCGCCAGCAATTCTTTCTATGGCACGGGACGCCGCAAAACGTCCAGTGCACGAGTCTATTTAAAGCAAGGTACGGGTAAAGTGGTCATCAATGGCCGCACCTTGGACGAGTTTTTCGGTCGCGAAACCGGCCGTATGATCGTGCAGCAGCCCTTCGGCGCTGTGCAGTTGGACGGCAAGTTCGACGTCGATGCGCACGTCGAAGGCGGCGGGATCACCGGCCAGGCCGGTGCCATTCGCCATGGCATCACCCGGGCTTTGATGGCCTATGACGAGACCCTGCGTTCGCCGCTGCGTAAGGCGGGTTTCGTGACCCGCGACGCTCGCGAAGTCGAGCGTAAGAAGGTCGGTCGTCGCAAGGCTCGCCGCGGAACCCAGTTCTCGAAGCGCTAATCCTTGGGGAAAAAGCCGCTTCGACCCTCCGGGTAACACTGGCATCGACGCATTTGGGGGATCGTCTAGCGGTAGGACAACGGTCTCTGACACCGTTTACCTAGGTTCGAATCCTAGTCCCCCAGCCAAACAGGGCCCACACCAGTGGGCCCTTCTCTTAAGTAGCGGCGGATAAGAAATGTCGGGCGAACACAATTCGAGTGGACGGGTGGCGCCAATGGCGCTTGCCGCGCTCGGCGTAGTCTTCGGCGACATCGGCACGAGTCCCCTGTACGCCGTCTCATCCTGCTTCACCGGTCCCAACATCGCGGTCACGCCAGACCATATTTTCGGACTGCTATCTCTTATCTTCTGGTCCCTGGTACTGGTCATCCTGGTCAAGTACGTCACCGTGGTCTTGAACGCGGACAACAAAGGTGAGGGCGGCGTCCTGGCGCTGACCGCGCTGGTCATCAACACGGACCGTGCGAGTCCTCGTCGCCGGATCTACGGCCTGCTGGGGATATTGGGCGCCTCCCTGTTTTTTGCTGACGGCGCCATCACGCCCGCCGTTACCGTATTGGGTGCCGTCGAAGGATTGCAGGTGGCAGCACCCACCGCTCAGATTCCCGTTTTGCCCATCGGCATTGCCATTTTGTTTTTTCTGTTCTTCATTCAGAAGCACGGCACCGCATCGGTGGCCAAGGTGTTCGGCCCCGTGATGTTGTTCTGGTTCCTGGTGCTCGCGGTGATGGGCGTCTCTTGGATCGTGCGCGAGCCGCAGGTGCTCAAGGCACTGAATCCTTGGTATGGACTGCATCTCTTCACTGAGCACAAGGTTGGTGCTCTTGCGGTGCTGGCCGGAGTTTTTTTGACGGTGACCGGCGGTGAAGCGCTCTACGCCGACATGGGTCACTTCGGCAAGGCGCCCATTCGTGCGGCATGGATCGTCGTGGTCATGCCGGCCTTGGTGCTCAATTATTTCGGAGAGGGTGCGCTGCTCATCGAGAATCCCGCCGCCATCGCCAATCCCTTTTATTTGATGGCACCGTCGTGGTCTCTGTGGCCGCTCATCATCCTCGCGACCGTGGCCTCGCTGATCGGTTCGCAGGCCGTGATCTCCGGCGTCTTTTCGGTGACGACGCAGGCGGTGAGTCTCGGGTTGCTGCCGCGGGTGCGCGTCGAGCATTCCTCGGCGGAACATGCCGGTCAGATTTACGTGCCCACCATGAATTGGCTGCTCATGACCGCGTCGCTGGCGCTGGTCATTGGCTTCGGCACGTCGGCGGCGCTCGCCGGCGCCTATGGTCTCGCGGTGTCGGGAGCGATGACCATCGTGACGCCGCTCACGTTGAGCCTCATCAAATCGCGGACCGGCCGAGACAGCCGGGCGCTGCGCGCCGGTCTGTCCCTGTTGTTCATTATCGATATCGCCTTCCTGCTCGCCAATCTCACCAAGCTGTCGGACGGCGGCTGGCTGCCCTTGGTCTCGGGTCTCACCATATATTGGTTGATGCAGACTTGGCAGGCGGGAAGGGCGTCGGTCATGGCGAGGCTCCTACGGGAGCAGAAGCCGGTGCGCGACTTCCTCGATGATCTGAAGCGCGATCCCCCGGTACGAGTTCCGGGTACCGCGATTTTCCTCGACGCCAAGGCGTCGGGTATACCGCGGGCCTTACTCAGCAACATCAAGTTCAACCGAGTCATTCACGAGCGGGTGGTGCTGCTGACGGTGGTGACGCGCGAACAGCCGCGTATTGCGGAGACGAAGCGCCTGTCGATGACCCCGGTGTGCGAGGGCATCATGCGCGTCGTGGCGCAGTTCGGGTTCATGGAAAAGCCCAACATTCTCGAGATTCTGCGGGACGCCGAGGCGTATGGCGTGCCCTACGAGCCGGAGAAAACCACGTTCTTCCTGAGCAGGGAGGAGCTGCTGCCGGGTCAGCGCTCCGATCTCCCGCCATTGCGCCGCAAGGCATTCATGATGATGGCGCGCAGCGCGCAGGTCATCGCGGATTACTACGGATTGCCGCCTAGTCGTGTCGTAGAGATCGGCACGCGTCTGGAAATCTGAAAGTCCCTACGACCTAAGCCCGAGGGTTCAGGGTTCGGACTGCGCTATCGCCCGCCACCAGAATCACATCGGCTCGCCGATGTGCGAATAGGCCCACCGTCACCACGCCGGCGATCTGATTGACCAGAGTTTCGAACGCCACCGGGTCGGTCAGGGTCAACCCATGCACGTCGAGAATCGGATTTCCGTTGTCGGTGACCACTCCCTCGCGCCATACGGGCTGCCCGCCGAGGGCAACGAGACGGCGCGCGACGTAGGAGCGCGCCATGGGTATCACCTCCACCGGGAGGGGGAACTTGCCGAGGACGCCGACCAGTTTGCTGTCGTCGACGATGCAGACGAACTTGGCGGAGGCGGCGGCAACCACCTTCTCGCGGGTGAGGGCGGCCCCGCCACCCTTGATGAGCATGCCATCGGCGGTGGCCTCATCGGCCCCGTCGATATAGAGAGCGAGGTCGCCCGCGGTGTTCAGATCCAGCTCGGGAATGCCTGCCGATGCCAAGAGGGCCGCGGTTTGCCGCGAACTCGAGACGGCGCCTTGAAGCTGGATTTTACGATCTTTCAGCACTTCGATGAGCTGATTCACCGTCGAGCCGGTGCCGATGCCAAGCACCATGCCTTCTTCGATGAAGGGGATCGCGGCTTCAGCCGCGCGGCGCTTTTTATCTGTGGATGAGGAAATTTTCCGACCCTCTAAAACAACTGTGCCCGCTTACGCGGGCACAGTTGATTACTTTCGAAGGCTTACTTTTTCTTAGCGGCCTTTTTCTTTGCTACCTTCTTCTTCGCCTTCTTTGCTTTCGCTGCCATGATAGAAACTCCGTAGTCGGGTTAGTCCGGGGACCGAGTATATACACGAATAATTAATTTACAAGCAATACGTCGCATCGACCCCATGCATGTGGTAGCGATGTGAACCGCTTCACTCAAGTTCGAGAATGAAATCCCACTCTTTCTTCGATACGGGTATCACTGAAAGACGATTGCCCCGGCGCAGCAAGATCATGTCCGCGAGCGCTTTGCCCGCATGCTTTTTCAAAGTATCGAGAGTGATGACGTTCGCGAATTTACGCGTCAGCTTCACGTCGATGACGTACCAACGCGGATCCGTCGCACGGCTATCGGCATCATAGTGATGATGCTTGGGGTCGAGGGCGGTCTCATCAGGGTATCCCTCCTTCACCACCGTCACGATGCCGGCGATACCCGGCACATCGCAGCTCGAATGATAAAAAAACGCGGAATCGCCTTTTTTTATGGAGTCTCGAAGCATGTTGCGTGCCTGATAGTTGCGCACGCCATCCCATGCGGTCGTGCACTTCGGCTTGGCGGCGAGATCGTCGATGCTGAAGGTGGAGGGTTCGGACTTGAGCAGCCAGTAATTCATGGATTCACCCTTGTTGCATGCGCGGGAAAGTGTTCGAGGCCCGATTCGGTCGCCAGCGCATCCAGTCGCACGTCCCAGGGATCGGCAAACACGCTGTCGGTCTTCTGACAATCGAAGGCGAAGCCTATCAAGCGTGGTCCCCTCCAATCGCGTCGCACGCGACGGAAGGCGAGTGCTCTGTCGTAAAACCCGCCGCCCATCCCTAATCTTCGCCCTGTACCGTCGACACCCACCAGGGGTACCACGATCAGGTTCAACCAGCGAGGAGCAACGGGTACGGTGTGTTCATGGGGGACGAAAATGCCGAATGCCCCCCGACGCATCCTGCCGGTGAGGGGGTAGAAGCGCAGTCGACGATGGCGCAGGTCGATGACGACGGGGACGTAAAGGCGCACTCCACGCCGCCATGCCGCGCGAAGGAGCGCGGCAGTATTGGCTTCACGATCGAACGGGAGGTAGACGGCGATGCGGGCGCCGAATTTGAATGCCGGCAAGCGGGCAATGGCGGCGGCGGCGAGGTCGGAGCGCAGATGATGTTCTGCGGGGGGCAGTGCGCGCCGTTTGGCCCGCAGATCTTTGCGTAGTGTTGATTTCATCGAAGGGAGATGGCGCTACCCGCAATGCCGTTTTAGACCGATGCTCCCGACCTGAGCATCAGGTGGGGCTAACTGCGGCAC
>Ga0302316_10002886_pt1 | contig 12100 bp, 11 predicted proteins | sample III_Palsa_N3_2_FD_200456 | JGI IMG/M metagenome (GOLD analysis project Ga0302316, IMG submission 200456) | Peat permafrost microbial communities from Stordalen Mire near Abisko, Sweden - III_Palsa_N3_2 | ecosystem: Environmental > Terrestrial > Soil > Palsa > Peat permafrost | place: Sweden... | reverse complement strand
TAGCGACGTCGGCAACTACCCCATCGGTGTGGATGGCCGGGCGAATCCAGAGTTTGAATGGCTGCGTCACTTCGAAGTTCACCTGCCATTCACAGCCACGCTCACCATTCACTTTCATGACAACGCCCGGTTGGTGATCATGAACGCGGCTTCTCCCGTGTCGGCTCGCAAAACCCGGCTATTCGCCCCCATCGCGCGCAACTTCGACAAGAATCTCCCCGTGGAGGACGTGCACGCGTTCAATCTCCGCGTGTTTGAGGAGGATCGCCTCATGGTCGAGTCTCAACGGCCGGAGCGTCTCCCCCTCGACTTCGGAACCGAGGCGCACATTCCCGCTGACCGCAGCTCCATGGCGTACCGCCGCGGGCTCAAGCGCATGGAATTTGGTCAGTTTTTCCTGGTCTAGAAACTGCCGCCGGGGGCTACAATAGTGACTCAAGGGCCAGGTCATCATTGGGAAGCTCATTATCGTGCAGTGCTCAAACCCCGCGCCTTCTCGTTCTTCTTCGCGAACCATTTTTCGCAAAATTGCCCTAGCGTCAGCACTCAGCTTGGCAAGTGCGGCGTCCTGGTGCGCTCCTGACTCGGTTTCCTTGCCCGGGGACCGCGCCTTCCCGGAAAGCGTCACCTCAACTCGCGACGGCACTCTATTTGCCGGCAGCCTAGCCACAGGCGGCATCGTCCGCGTCCGTCGGGGCGCGGCGCCTGAAGTTTGGATCAAGCCGGGCGCGTTCGGCACCGCCTCCATATTTGGCGTGTTGGCCGACGAGCATTCAAACACGCTATGGGCCTGCTCCGGAGAGGGTAAGGTCAGCGTGGCGTTCGCAGGCGACAAGAACCTGTGCAATGACATCGCGATCGGCGCCGACGGTTCGGCCTACGTCACCAACACCGCGTCCCCGCAGATCCTCAAGCTCGCCCCGGGAAGCAACAAAATGGAGATCTGGTTCGCCGATCCCTCCCTGCAACCGGCAACGGGGGCCGGCCTCGACGGACTCGCCTTTGGCAACGATGGGAACCTATACGTCGATCGCTACACCCCCGCCGACTTGTATCGGATCGAGGTCAAAAACGGCAAAGCGGGAGCTCTCACCCCCATACATCCTTCTCGCGCACTCGTATTGACCGGTGCGAAACGCCCGTTCGGCGGCAACTCGTTCCTGATTATCGAGGGCGGTGGCCGCCTCGACGTCATGAAAATCACGAACGATTCCGCGAGCTTCGAGACCTTGAAGGATGGCTTGGCGGTCCCGACGGGCGTCACGCGAGTGGGTAGCACGGCGTGGGTGAGCGAAGGTCAGCTAAACCTGTTTTTCGATCCGGCCAACAAAGACAAAAACCTTCGCTTCCCTTCCACTTGTTTGCGGCCCCCATTCCTCGGTAAAACGACTTCAGAGGACTTCACGTGACATACCTCATCGCAGCGCTCCAACCCGCCGACAAAGCGCACTGGCTGAAGCTCTGGGGCGCATACCAGGAATTTTATCGCACCGAGTTGCCGCCCGAGGCGACCGAAGCCACGTGGACTCGCATGCATGACGGGCGCATCGGAGGCCTCGGTGCGCGCGACGACGCCGGCAAATTGGTCGGGATGGTGCATTTTCTGTTCCACGAAGACACCTGGTCGCCCCAATCCGCCTGCTACCTACAGGATTTGTTTGTCGAGCCGGAGGCTCGAGGTCACGGATGCGCGCGTCAGCTCATCGAGGCCGTTGCTGCAGCCGCGAAGTCAGCAGGAGCCAATCCCCCTTATTGGTTGACCCATGAGACCAATGCCACAGCCAGAAAGCTTTACGACCGCCTTGCAAGCAACTTGGGATTCATTCAATACGTGTTTCAGGGGAATTGACGAATGGCAGTTTCAACAGACCTCCCGATCAGGGCCGGTGCGCTGAACGCGCGTGGGATTAGGCGATGCGTGGGTAAGGATGATCCGATCATTGTCGAAGTCGGAGCCAACTGCGGACAAACCACGCTTGAAATGTTGGAGGCAATGCCGCGTGCGACGATTTACGCCTTCGAGCCCGACCCTCGGGCCATAGCCAAATTTCGCAGCGTGATTAAGCATCCGAACGTGCATCTGTACGAATGTGCCATCGGAGCAGAAAACGGGACCATCAGCTTCAATCAAAGTTCAGGCGCCGAAGACCAACCTGGCTATAGCGGAGGTTGGGACCAGTCCGGATCGATTCGCCGCCCCAAAGGCCATCTTACCCAGTATCCTTGGGTCAAATTTGAGGAGCAAATCACCGTTCCTATCATGACCCTTGATACCTGGAGCGAACAGCACAACGTCGCCAAGGCTGACTTTGTTTGGGCCGACGTGCAGGGGGCCGAGAGCGATCTTGTCCAGGGTGGGGCGCGACTCCTGAACGCATCGCGATACTTTTACACCGAATACAGCAACGACGAATGCTACGAAGGTCAAATCTCTTTATCCGGCATCCTTGAAATGCTGCCGAATTTCGAACTTGTTTCGCGCTTTGAGATGGACGTGCTTTTGCGCAATAAGCGCGAGCGGCACGAATCGCTTGGAAGGATCACCTACCCGCAAATTCAGTTATAAGTAATGGCGCCAGAGCGCATTAGCGTATGCTGGTTGCCCAATTCTCGGTGTAGCACGCTATGGAAGATAAACAAGTTAGAGAAGTATTCGACACGGGCCTGAGTAAGATCCGACAGGAAATAAAGAGCCGTCTGGTTCCACATGGCCTATACGGTAGTGTCATTCAGGTCGATATCGAGTCCGCGGACCGCAGCCCAACCGGCTCCACCATCGAGCTGATCGTCAAAGATCGGCACGCGCACAGATCCTTCGATCGGGAGCAAATCGAGGATTGTTACCTAAGAGTGCGTGGCGAGGTGCTGCTGGGCATCATCTCCATGATTGAGGAAGTGTCGGCCTAAAAACTCGTCGCACGCACTTTGCGAAGCGCCTCACCCCCACCAATTTGGGCTTCGAACGCTCTACCAATCCGCGGGCGGATGACTATCGCCAAATTGATGCCAGCGACTGGCGATTCCGATGTCGAAGCCCGACACGAGCGTTACCGATATCGCATTGGCGCTTTTGGACTCAGGATATTTGTCGACAACGATCATGACCGCGGAACGCGCCAATGGCGGCATCGGAGGGGCATTGAAATGGCTTACCCAGAGCCTAATGTACACAACATGCCGCTTATTGCCGTTGAATGTTTCCCATCCGTCCGTCAAGCCGCTTTGAGTGACGCCCGGCAATCGCTCGAGCGCCGTCTGAGCATCGCGCAGGTCCGCTAGCTGCCCGTCCTTGATCGGAAAGTCGATGCTCAGCCAGTAGGCCCCGCCTATGATCGCAACGAATATCAGGGCGATGGCGATTCTGTGACCCAACGCCAGACGTCGGTCAGATAGCGGAACCGCAACCCTATCCGCAGCCGTTCGGACAACGACGGTGCCCGCGATGAAATCATGCAATAGCCGTCGCGCGGGACGATTGAGCAGCAGAAGATAGATGTCACCAAAAATCCCAACGAACAGCACCGACGCTAAGATCACGCCGAGAACGATCAATACTCCCCGCGGCATGCCGTCACCCGAAAAGTAAAGGCCATTGGCAAACCAAGGCACAGCGAAAGCACAATAGCGAATCACCGAATTCGCCGCAGTCAGCGGCGCCCCGTCGAGTCGTTGGACCCGAATTCCGAGCAACCATTTGCCCAAGGTTTGGCCAGAGAGCAGGTGACAAGGAATGTAATAAGCGCCGGCGATGACAACCCCGATCCATCGTCCCGACTGGCCCATCGGTATAAATTTTTCGGCGAAAAAGAGCCCTAAAACCTCTCCGACCACACCTAGCAGAGTGGTATCGATAACAACCGCGAAAATACGTCGCCAGAATCCTGGATATTGCGGTAACAACGGCTGGGCGGGGATTACGCTCTCGACGGGCGCCGGATCAGGTGCCGACCTTGGCTCGATTTCCATGACCATTCCTCCGTGGCTGATGACACGAACGTATCATGCGGCTGTGGCTCCCGTGCGGGCAGATGCGGCATTCGAGTACCAGTCCACATAGTCGAGATGCTTACCTAGACTTGTTTGACCAGCAGAAAGCCGATGCTCTGTAGCGCGCGCGCAAAGGTCAGCAACCGCTCGATATCGACACCAGCGGCGAGTTCCGCTATGCGAAATGTCGCGCGAGCGCACATGGCATCGAGAATTCCGGCCATTGCACCTGAAAAGACAATTTTCCTTCCGTCAAAATCCAGTACCAGGCGGTCATTGCCCTGAGCGACGTGATATCGCTGTTTGCTCGGCGTCTGCAACAGAGAGCCTGCGGTGATGACGCTCACGTCGGCGCGAAATCGGGCCGGGAGACGGCGGCGCCCCGCTTGCACCAAGGAAATGGCTCTATCGAGGAGCACATCGTAATCCACGGAAACGCTCGGAAGCATTTTCGCCAGATGCTGCTTCAATGCGGGCCGCAGTTCGGCTCGGCTCGCGAATCCAGGGGGCAATCCCCTGCGGTATTCCTCAATTGAAAGGCAGGATGGAACAAATTCGCGTGCAATGTCGGCCCAAGTAAGCACATTGATCCCAATGGTCACGTGCGCCGAGTGAGACTCGGATGTGGTCGTGGAGTGCACATAGCCCCGCGGCAGGTACAGGGCATCACCCGCCGCCAGTTCAGTTTCCAGTACCCTGTATCCTGGAGCGTAGCTTGCGGATTGGAAGGACTGGCTGGTATGAGGCAACTTCAACGGCGGCTCGTCTATCATCCACCGTTTCTTACCTGCGATCTGCAGCACAAGCACCTCATGAGTATCGTAATGCGGGGGAAATCCCGCGGTCGCCCCCGGCGTGATGTACGCGTTGGCATGCACCGCGTAATCGATCTCCTCTTCCAACCGGAGGCACAGCGAGCCCAAAGGTCCCCAGGTTCGATGCAATGACGGTAGCGAGACCGTCGCGCCTTTCCCATACTCCAAGGCAATCTTGTTGACGTCGGGCACGCCGTTGAACGTCAGTCGACCCAGAGTGACATCCGTCGTGTAGGCATGAGGCGGGTAGTAAACACCGTCCTTGGCAAGCCTGATCGCCGGATACCTGACGTCCGAGCTAGAGATGATCTCCTCGAGATCGCTATTGGTGAGTAGTCCCTCGTAGAACCTCGTGTTCCCGCGACGAATCACGAGCGGCTTGCATTCCCAATAACCGCCGAAAAAATCCGCGGGGGAAATTGGACCCAGTAAGGAGGCAAGATCATGGTGATTGCGGTGCATGAGCCTATGTCGCCGCCAGGAACTTCCGTTCACGCATCCATTTCGTCACGGCCCATTTTTCACCTTGGATCACCGGCTCGCCGGCATGCAGGGATGCTGCATCGACCTGACCTCGGCCATTGCAGTATTCGAAATACACGGCGTTGCCCCGCTGCGGACAAACCGACAACCCAGCATGGGGAAAAGACGTTTCGCCGCCGCTTGGCACATCGTTCAGGTAGGCGACGAGGCTGCTGATTCGCTGTCCGCTGCGGCGGAGCGACTGTTCATTCGCCGCATTGCGGGGCACAAGGAAATCGAAGTGGGGGGTGCTGTGTGAACCGGGCCCGTAGCGGAGGACCTGCAGACCCTCGCCGTGTTCGATTGGAGAATTCATGATTTGCGAGAACCGAGCATCCAAAACCGCGATCAACGGAGTCTCGCGCAGTGCAAAGAACATTCCTTCGCTGTTTCGATGTTCCGCTACTCGGTTTTCACCAGTAAGCGGATCGACCACTGTCGAAGGCGTCAAGCGCGGGCGTGCCAGCGCAATTAGCTGCGCGCATTCCTCGGCACTCAGCACATTGGCCAGCACCGCAATAAATGGCCGCGACGAGCGCGCAACCACGGAAACGACTCGGTCCGCCGTCGTGATCGAGCTGCCTGCCGGCAGCCGCGGCGGATCATACATATAAGCCGTCGGCACTTCGATTGTGATCGTTTCAGCGGTCAGCGGCACACCGCTGATGCGCGCATCGACGAACGCGCGCACCACGCCCTGCGCGATCGGCAGATCGAAACGCTGCGCAACCATGCCTTCTATCAGCTGCTCGGGCGGGCAGCCGCGATCCAAATTGTGTTCGACCCAATGGCGTAAGCGTTGATCGATTTTAACGTGTGCTGTCATGCGGGCGGACATGTTCGCACTCTTGTTTGACGCTTTTGTGTTGGTAACGCAAATGAGTGCGATCTGAAATCGCGGCGCGCGACAAGCGACAATCGTAAGAAGTGTCGCTGTTACTCAAGAAGTGTTCGTGTTACCCAATGTTCACCTACGTGTAATCAAAACCGGTCCCGACTCCAACATATTGCCGTCGGACAAGTAGCATGGCTCGCGAAATTGCGGAGGGACCCGACTTGCGTGGCTGTGCGCGCTAGGTTCGAAGGCCCCACACAATTTACGCGTTGAGGATTCCATGATTAAGAAATTATTGACTGCTGCGGCGATATGCGCTGCTCTTTCCGGCGGTGCCGCGCATGCGTCCACCTTCGATTTCACCTACGACTTCACCGATGGCCAAGCGATTACCGGCTCTTTCACCGGCACCAGCGCCGACGGCGGCCAATCGGCCACCAACATCAGCAATCTGCAGGTAACCTTCGAGGGTGCTGCCTTCACCGGCGGCGTCAGTCCGACGCTGATTCTGAACAGCTGGAACACCGGCAGCGCGACATTCAACAGCCCCAGCGCGTCGACCACTATCTATGCCAACGGCTCGCTCAACAACTTCGTGATCTCCGATGTCGATGCCTCGGTGAACACCTCGCCCGACTACGAATTCGCCTACATTAACGATGCGACCAACAGCATTTACCAGGCTGTCGGTGCCAATTTCACGCTGGGGACGGTGGACGTAGACACGCCCGCCAACGCCGCCGGCTGGACATTGACCGAAGTCGCACCGGTTCCGCTGCCCGCGGCACTGCCGTTGCTTTTCTCGAGCCTGGGTGGCGTGGGCTTCTTCGGCTTCCGCCGTCGCCGCACCGCTCGTTAATCGAACTCAACTGAAGAGACCTCATTACATGCAATCCGATATCAAGATGCCGCGTCCCACACTGCTCGCGGCCGCGATCGCCAGTACGCTGGCACTATGCTCCACGTCTGCCTTCGCCTCTGTATCCATCGTCAGGGGCGTGGTCGGCGGTGCTCTTTTCACCCCGCCAGTCTTCGCCGACACCGCCGCGGCCTCCTCGCCCGCCAGCACCGCGGCTTCGACATACGCCGGCGCCACGGTCTGCTTCGATCTGAACGGCAACGGCGTTTGCGACGCCGGTGAGCCGGCCACGACCACCAGCGCAACCGGCAGCTTCTCGCTGATCAGCACAACCCTCGCGCCACTGGTCGCCCAGATCAGCACCAGCGCCACGAACAACGGCAGCGCCATCGCGAGCCGCAGCGTGTTCCGCGCCAATGTGGCCCAGATTCAGGCCGCGACCGTCAATCCGCTGCTGGCCGCGTCGGTGAACCTCACCCCGCTGTCCACGGAAGTGGCGCTGGCCATCGAAAACAAGGGCCAGACCTACGCGCAAGCCGTCGCCAACCTGGCCCAGCGCATCGGCGTGTCCACCAGCGACGTGCTGCTGCCGCCGACCCAGGTGACGAACGCCACGGATCTGCCGGCCATCCTCAAGGAATCGGTGATTGCACAGAACCGCCTGACATTAGCCGCCAAGTTCGTCGACCGCGGCGATACCGTCGGTGAGTTGCGCGGCAACTTCGATTGCCCGAATCCCACCGCGGCCGCCCTCATCGCCTCGGCGACGGCCAACACTTCCGATGGCTGCGCGACCGGCGACACCGCCACTGTGGGCACCTTGGCGGCCCAGAACTGGGCTTTCAACCTGGAAGGCATGCCTCAATACGACTACGTCTTCGTCATCATCGAAGAGAACGAGTCGCAGAGCAGCGTTCAGGGTAGCGCTGTCGCTCCGTTCATCAATAGCTTGCTGAGCAGCGGCGGCACGTACTACAACTACTTCGCCACAGGTAATCCCAGCGAACCCAACTACCTGGCACTGGGTGGTGGAGATGACTGGGGCCAGACCACCGATGAAGGCCTGCCATATCCCGCCGTCACCGGCGTGCGCGGTAACCTATGGAATTCCCTCGACGCCGCCGGCCTGAGCTGGCACGTGTACGAAGGCTCGCTGTACCCCTCTCCGGCAGGCACGACGGCGAACACGGGTGCCGCCGCCTGGAACACTGCCACGGGCGGGCTCTGGTTCGACAATCCTGCCAACAGCAAAATCTTAGGGTCAGCGGACAGTGCCGCCTACGGCTCGGGCCTCCGTGCGATGAAGCACAACCCGGCCGTCTGGTACGCGGACGCGGCGGCGCAGCCCGACTTCGCGACCAACTCGCGCAGTATTTCCGGCACCGGCACCGATGTGAACGGCAATGCCATTACCTATAGCTATCCGAGCAATACGTCGACGACCGCTGCCTACAACTGGACGGCCGCGGGCGACTGGGATGCCCCACTTCAGGCTTATGCGACGGCGAACGGAATCACGTCATGGTGGACCGGCAACACCCAGCCCTGGACCCAGGATCAGTTCCTGGCGGACCTGACGGCCGGTACCGTGGCCAACTACAATTTCATCGTCCCAGACCAGGACGATGACATGCACAACGCGGCCAAGGTCATCCCGCGCGCCGATGCGTGGGCCGAAAACGTCGTCAAGAAGATCGAGTCCTCGTCGATTTGGAATGACCCCACCAAACGCGTGGCCATCGTCATCACCTTCGACGAAGGCGAATCGGTTTCCACGTCCTGCTGTGGCTGGAACCCCGAACGGAGCGGCGATGGGAAGGCCCAGCTGGTGTCGTTCTCCGCCAATGGTACAGAGACAGGCTCTACCGCCAACCTCCCGGCGTTCGCTGAAGCGTGGAAACCCACGACGACCTTCACTTCCGGCACGAGCACCACGTCAAGCGTGTACAGCACCGGCAACCATGGTCACGGCGTGACGCTGTTCGGCGTGTACACCAACCAGCAGGCGCTTGGGCTTGTGCCCGGCGGCAACTACGACACGGACTACTACAGTCACTTCTCGTTCGTGCGTACGGTGCAGGACATGTTCGGTCTGGCCGATCCTGGCCAGCCGGGAACTTACGTGAACCGCACCAAGTTCACGGAAGCCTTCATCGAGCAGAACGCGTCCGTGTTGCCGGAATTCGCCGGCAGCGCCAATCCGCACTTCGATGCGGTACGCGCGATGAACCACGTCTACCAGTTCCCGGCCGGCGTGACCCGCGTCAGCAATCTGCCTGCCAGCACCAGTGGCGGCGTGGCGCTGCCCGTGTCGACCGGCCCGGATGCGACCCAGGTCAACCTCTGGGCGACGCAGTAAACGGCTTTACGTCGGCCGGCGCGGCGCAAGCTCCGCCGGCTGGACGTAACCGGTCACTCCACCGTAAGGGCCGGCCATTTGGCCAGCCCGCGTTTCGTTGAATAGAACGGGTTTCTTAAGCATTCGGGAGAACAGCGTGTTCAAGTACACCGGCAAGCCCCGCGGCATGGGTCTCGTGCTCGCCGTAGTCGCCTGCGCTCTGGTCTGCACTACAACTTTGGCCCCTGCACAGACCACTACCACCCTCAGCGTGCAAGCGCAGGTGGGACAGCAACTGTTCTTCGATACCAACTTGTCGAGCTCCAAGAAGCTGTCCTGCGCTTCTTGCCACGACCCGAACAATCACTACGCACAGTCCAACACCCTGCCCGTGCAGCTGGGTGGAGCTTCTCTCGCCACGCCGGGGCTCCGGGCCGTGCCCACCCTGACGTACAAGCAGTACACCCCTCCCTATGACGACAACGCAGCGAACCCCGACGGTGTCAGCACTAACGCGCCGGGCGGTGGGTTCACCTGGGACGGGCGGGCCGACACGCTGGCTCAACAGGTTTCCGTCCCGTTGCTGGCGTCCTTTGAAATGGCCAACTCCAGCCAAGCCGCGGTGGTGGCGGTGGTGCAGAACGCCGGCTATGCCGCACTGTTTCAACAAGCGTATGGGGCCAATGTGTTCAGTAACGCGCAGACCGCGTTCACCGACATCGGACTTGCCTTGCAGCAATACCAGCTCGAGGACCCGAGTTTCCACCCCTACACCAGCAAGTACGACTACGTCGCCGTGCTGCAACTCAGCAACGGGCAACCCGTGACGTTCACGGCCGCCGAAATCAGGGGCTTCGCCGTTTTCTTCAATCCGGGCACGCCGCAACAGCCCGGCGGTAACTGTTTCGCCTGCCACTACAATGGGCCGATGACCGGCGGTGGTGGAGCCGAGTTCTCCGATTTCACCTACCAGGCCTTGGGTGTGCCGCGCAATCCCAACATTCCGGCCAATGCCACTCGCATTCTTCTGCCGTCGTACTATGACCTCGGACTGTGCACGGCCGTGAATCCCAATCCGATCGACGCTTACCTGACACCGCATGTGCTGCCGGGCAGCGGGCCGATGTGCGGCATGTTCAAGGTGCCGACACTGCGCAATACCGCAGCGCGTAAGGTGTTTTTCCACAACGGTGTGTTCACCTCCCTGGCTCAGGTCATCGACTTCTACAACACGCGCGACACCAATCCGTCGGCTTGGTATCCCACCGTCAACGGCGTGGTACAGAACTTCAACGACCTACCGTCCCTCTACAAGGCGAACGTCGATGTGACGGACGTGCCCTTCGACCTAACGCCGGGCGCGACCCCGCACATGACGGCTCAAAATATCGCGGACCTGCAGTGCTTCCTGGAAACGTTGACCGACGGTTACGTCCAAGGGGTGACGCCGCAGGATCCGAATTGCATCAATTGAACCAATGAGGAACGAGATGAAAAAGACCCTACTGATGCTCACCGTGGCCAGCCTAGCGTGCAGCACGGCGCAGGCCGCCAGTGTCGAACCCAGCAAGTCCGCGGTGACCCGGGCGGTACACCAATACCTCGGCGAACACGGTGACCTGTGCGTGGGCAAGTACCAGTGGCCTAGGGTCGTGACCCCGGAGGATCAGGAGCGCGGCAGCAACGACGCGGTTCAACTCCCGGTGCTCGAGCGCCTGGGACTGGTGCGGTCGGAGGACATCCCGGCATCCCTCGCGGCAGCAACCGAAGCCACGGATTCTCGGCCTCAAGCCGCCCCCGCCGAGTCCATCCGTAGTTATTCCCTGACCGCCAAGGGTCGCCAGTATTTCGTGGAAAAGAAGCACTCCACTTTGGGCGTGCACGGTCAGGAGGTGGATCACGCCGCTGATTTCTGTGTGGCGCACCTGACTCTGGACAAGATCGTCAAATGGACTCCCCCCGACGAGGTTCACGGTCACACCCAGACGCTCGTTAAGTACACGTACAAGATCAAGCCGGCGGAATGGATGGCCGATCCCGAGGCACGCAAAGTCTTCCCGATGGTGGACAGGATCATTCGCGGCGCGGGAGTGCTGGAGATGAATGCGACCCTGGAGCGGCAAGATGGAAGGTGGGTGCCGGTGCTGCCGGGGTAGTCGCGCCAGACGTTCGGCATGCCACAGCCGAACGTCAATAAAACGTTAAAACCCGCGAGCATCTGGCGCCAAAGGCATTATTTTTTCCAATATCCAAGGAAGTACTGCCACCGGAAGAGAACGACACAGCCCAGGCATAATGCTGGGGAGAGCCGGATAGCTCGGTAGACGTCCAGTAATAGCCCCCGACACAGTTCGTGCCGTAGACACAGTTGGTACTCGAATCACCCACCAGTGAGGGCAGGTCATTCACGACGCTTTGCGTTCCCGTACAGCTACCGCTGGTGGAGTTCATTTCGCAAATTGCCGGCAGGTACCAATCCGAATAGCCGTCTATCACCTGTTCGCATAAGGCCGCGGCGTAATAAGAAAGAGTGGTTGGCACGGCGGAGGCGGCATACGGTGGGGATCCCGCACCATAGTTCGTCATGAATTCATTATAGAACGTCAATATATTGGCCGTGTTGCACTGGCCGTCGGAACCTCCACTACACGCGCTAAATGCACTGCTGGTGAACGGGTTGGCATTGACGTAGGTAGACGAAAAAAACGAGGCGAAGCTCGAGTAAGTTGGGGAGCCGCTCGTGG
>Ga0302316_10002884_pt1 | contig 12104 bp, 14 predicted proteins | sample III_Palsa_N3_2_FD_200456 | JGI IMG/M metagenome (GOLD analysis project Ga0302316, IMG submission 200456) | Peat permafrost microbial communities from Stordalen Mire near Abisko, Sweden - III_Palsa_N3_2 | ecosystem: Environmental > Terrestrial > Soil > Palsa > Peat permafrost | place: Sweden... | reverse complement strand
TAGAGGCGTGCGTTCTGGATAGCCTGGCCGATGCGCGAGGCGATCATGGTGAGCAGGTGCAGGTGTTCGGGACGGAAATAGTTAACTTCTTCGCTTTCAAGATCCAGGACGCCGATGACTCGATTCTTGTTGATGAGAGGGACGGCGAGCTCCGAGCGCACGGCTTCGTTGGCGGTGATGTAGTTTTCTGCCTTGGTGACGTCGTTGATGAGGAGGGCGTTGCGAGTCTGGGCGACCTGGCCGACGACGCCTTCGCCGAGGGGAAATCTCATGCGCTCCACCTCGGGAGTGTGGCCGATCTGGAAGCGCATGCGGAGTTCTTTGCCGGCTTCGTCGAGGAGGAGAACGGCGAAGATGCGGTATTGGATTACGGTGCGAATGAGTTCCGCGGTGCGCTTGAGCAGGGTGCGCAGGTCGAGCGTGGTGTTGATCGCTTCCGTGAGGCGGAGAAGAAAGCTGTAGTCGCCGGGATCGATTCGGGCGTTAATGGGGTCGAGATAGCTGCCTGCCGCAGGACGGTAGTCTCCCTCCAGCTCCGGTGCGCGGCGGTTGATGGTAGCGTCAGCGCTTTCGGGGACTTGGGGAGCCGTTTGTGGCGCATGCGGGGGAAGAGTCGCATCTTCAGGCATGAGGTTGATTGTAGCGGAATGCGGAATGCCGGCGAATGGTTGGAGCGAGGGTTCTGGAGCGTTTCAAGTGGGTGAAATTCGAAAACGGTGTTGTGGAAAAAGCTGCACAAATAGCCGAAATCGGCCTAGAATGGCGAGCCATGATGAAGAACCGTTCCGTGCCGACCGATACAGTTCTGCCGCATGTGATGTATGCGTGCATTCCCGATGCGCTGAGTTGGCTGGAGAGGGTATTCGGGTTCGTGGAGCACTACCGGTATGGCGAGCCTCGCGGTCCGATCAGCGGCGCACAGGTTTACGCGGGGAAGGCGTGTATTCAGCTTTCACGCGCGCGGGGATTCAAGATTCCAGCGCAACTAGGACACGGTACGCAGTACCTGACTGTCTTTGTGGACGACGTCGATGCGCACTACGAGCACACCCGGGAGGAGGGGGCGCGGATTGTCGAGGCGTTGAACGAGACGGTCTATGGAGAGCGGCAGTATGCGGTTGAAGATCTGGAGGGGCATCGCTGGTTGTTTTCACAGCATGCGCGGGATCTTTCGCCGGAGGATTGGGGCGCTGCTTTAGCCGCGAAAGCCAAGCGGTAGGGTGCGAGCGATCCAGTTCGTTCGCGACCGGTCTTCAGTTCGTGGCTTTTTCGAAGAACCCGCTCTTGAGCAGGAAGGTTACATCGCGGGGGTCGATGTCTGGGGTGTAGTTGCTTTCGTGAAATTGATAGGGCCTTCCGGTGATTGGGCCTCTGACAACAATCGATCTGCGCTGTACGAATCTGAGGCTGGTTTCTGCGCCGGATTGAAGGTTGAAGGGAGCTTGTGAGCTCTCATTTTTTGCGAATTCGCGATTTTGTCCGCAGCATCCCATGGCTTTTCCCCTTGATTTCTTAGTTCAACGTTTCTGTTCGGCGAACGGATTGAATTCCTCTACGTGATTTGCGATTCGATACAAGAGCGATGCTCCGCCGGAGAGCGCCAGCCAAACGACGATTCGATCCAGTGTCCCCTGGGCGGCGTAGAAGCAAAATGGAATGCTGATCCAAATGCTTAGACAGTAAAAGCAGTCCATAAGGTTGCCCATGATCGATGAGCCGGCTTTTCGGCGGATCCGGGCGATGATGTTCCAGGGACCGTCTTCGGCCGCCAGGAGGTGGGTTATCCTCCAGACGGCCAAAAGAGCGACGGTAAAGCGGAACCACTGGTTGGCGTCTCGCATGTTTGGATTCCGGTTTCCTTTGTCGCATCCGGAGCAGTTGCCTGCCACAGATTCGGACCTTATGCGTCTCTCCTTCGGAAACGTCCCTGCGCGATTGCGGGAGTGGGGGCGTGCAAAGGAGTAGTGGTGCCGGAGGGGGGATCGTTTCAGGGAACTGTTGAATTGTGCTGGGTGAGGAAGGCAAAGGAAGATGGTTCAGAGCGCGGCTCAAATGCCAACCGCCTGACGCGCGGTTGGCACGTCAGGCGGATGGTTGAAGGAATCTGGCTGGATCCAGAGAGTTATTCCGCGCCGAGTTCGCGGACCATGGCTACGGAGGCTGAGGCGCCGATGCGGTTGGCTCCGGCTTCGAGCATGGCCTTTGCGTCGGCGAGGGTGCGGATACCGCCTGAGGCTTTGACACCGCAGCGGGCTCCGGCTACTCCGCGCAGGAGTGCCACATCGACGGCGGTTGCGCCAGAGGTCGAGAAGCCGGTGGAGGTTTTGAGGAAGTCGGTGCCGGCCTGGATGGCGATCTCTGAGGCGCGAAGTTTTTCCTCGACGGAGAGCAGGCAGGTTTCGAGAATGACTTTGAGCAGCGCGCCGTGGTTGTGCGCAACTTCGGCGACGCCGCGGATGGTTCGCTCGATGTGGGCATGTTCGCCGCTCTTGAGCTGGCCGATGGAGATGACCATGTCCAGCTCACGCGCTCCGAGGCGAATCAGCGCGCCCGCTTCCTGGCGGAGGGTTGAGGCGAGTGAGGCGCCCAGGGGGAAGCCGATGACTACGCCGACGGGAACTCCGGTGCCGGCGAGCAGGCCGGCGGCGGTTGACACCCAGACAGGGTTGACCATGGCGCAGGCGAAGCGATAGCGGATGGCTTCGTCGCAGAGATTTTCAACTTGCGTGCGCGTCGCTTCCGGCTTGAGCAATGTGTGGTCGATGACGGCGGCGAGACGATGCCAGTCGGAAAGCGTCTCTGCCGCGAAGCCAGCGGCGTCAAAGTTGCCGTTGTCTACATCCAGGTCGGCGTCGATGTCTGTATCCAGATCGATGCCGGGGAGGGGTGAGACAGGTAGTGTGGCGTCAGGGAATTGCATTCGATTTGGCATTCTCCTGGGTACTCCTTTAAGGAAGCTCTGGTTGCTCCGGTTGCTTGGGTGGGAATTGGGGGATTGTACCCGCGCCGGAACAGGAGTATACCGCTGTTTTTGGGCGCAGGCTACTGCCCATCGGCAGGCATGAGGCAAATATCGGGCAAATTCCTGTAGCGTTCGGAGAAGTCCATTCCGTAACCGATGACAAAGAGGTTGGGGATGGAGAATCCGACGTAATCGGCCTCAATCTGTTCGATGCGCCGGGAGGGCTTGTCGAGCAGTGCGGCGATGCGCAGACTCTTGGGGTGGTGCTGGAGGAAGATCTTGCGCAGGTAGGTGAGGGTGAGTCCGGTATCGAGAATGTCCTCCACGACGAGCACGTTCTTGCCTTCAATGGGCTCGTCCAGGTCCTTAATCAACTTGACGGCTCCGGAAGAGGTCTGGCTGCCTTTGGCGTAGCTCTTGACCGCGACGAAATCGAAGGTTGCATCGACGGAGACGCAACGGGCGAGATCGGCGAGAAAGGGAGCTGCTCCTTTGAGGACGCCGATCATGACCAGCTTTTCTCCGGCCAGATCGCGAGTGATCTGCTCACCCATCTGACGCACGCGCTCCGCGATCTGCTCGCGGGTGAATAGGACTTCAAGGCCCTGAAAGGTAGTTGTCGCCATGTTGTTTAGTATCACCTGCTGGGGGGCTTGAGGCCAACCGCTTCGGACTGTGGAATACAGGGCACTTCGGGAAGCTCTCGGCGGTTCGTTTTCTCTCAGATGCGGGACCCGGCACCTTTGATTCCCTGCAGCATCTGCATCGCTGCAGTGTGTGTGAACTCCAGGGTTGCCGGCGGGTCGAGAGGCAGGTTGCCGCTGATGGCCAGCTTGGCTATGCCATGCACGAGTGACCAGGCTGTGAGTGCGTGGGGCATTGGGTCACCTGCCGGTAAATTTCCGGAGTCCTGCGCACCGACGATGCAGTCGAACAGGACGCGAAAGGCGTTTTCGCCGAGCTCGCTCTTCTTGCATTCTTCGCGGAGACCGGCAGGAAGATCGAACATGACGAGGAAGTGGTTGGGCCAGCGCAGCGCGAAATCCACATAGCCGCAGCCTGCCAATGCCAGGCGTTCCGCTGCGGATTGGCTGGCGGCCAGATGCTCTTCCATGGTTCGGGTTAGGCGGTCGAAGCCTTCGGCGGCCACGGCGACGAGGAGTTCGTCCTTGCTGGGGAAGTGGCGGTAGGGTGCATTGTGGGAGACGCCGGCGCGCCGGGCGACTTCACGGAGGGTGAAGGCGCGCGGGCCGACTTCGCCGATGAGGGCGACGGCCGCATCGAGGAGAGTCTGACGAAGATTGCCATGATGGTAGGGCTGCGTTTCGGCCATGTCTTTTTTTAGCAGAGAATGTTGACACTGGCAACATCTCAGGTTACTCTGATGTTGCCGCTGTCAACATGCTCCTGTTGAGCCGGCGGTGGAGGGTCAAGGCGATGGCCACTGGAACTGGATACCGGCAGGCAAAACTCGCGGACGACTGGGATGCTATTGTGATCGGCTCCGGCATCGGCGGGCTGACGGCGGCCGTGCTGCTGGCGGTGCATGGGGGCAAGCGGGTGCTGGTGTTGGAGCGGCACTACGAGGCCGGCGGCTTTACGCACACGTTTCATCGCGCCGGGTACGAGTGGGATGTGGGGCTGCACTACGTCGGCCAGATGGATGCGGGTTCGGCGGTGCGGCGGACTTTCGACCATGTTACGGCTGGTCAGGTTCAGTGGCAGCCGATGCCGGAGGTTTACGACCGGGTGATTGTCGGCGAAAGGCGCTTTGACTTTGCGTCGGGCGAAGAGCGGTTTCGCGATGGATTGAAGCGGGATTTTCCGGGTGAGGCAAGGGCGATCGATGGCTACGTCGCTGCGGTGAAGGCCTGCAATCGATTCAACGGCTTGTATTACGCGGAGAAGGCAATTCCTGCCGCGGCTGCTCGAATTGCTGGCGGGCTGATGCGGGCCCCGTATCTTCGCTGGACCAGGCGGACGACTGCCGAGGTGTTGGGAGGTCTGACTTCCAATCGTGAGCTGATGGGGGTGCTGGCGGGGCAGTGGGGAGATTATGGGCTGCCGCCGGGGCAGAGCAGCTTTGCGGTTCACGCCACGATTGCGGAGCACTATTTTGGCGGAGGTCATTATCCGGTTGGTGGGGCCGGGACGATTGCGCGGCCGATGATCCCGCAGTTGGAACGGCGTGGTGGGGCGGTGGTGACCGGGGCAGAGGTTGCGGCCATTCTGCTGGACGGCGCGAAGGCTGCGGGAGTGCGGATGGCGGATGGACGCGAGTTTCGCGCGCCCATGGTGCTTAGCGATGCGGGGGCGAGCAACACCTTTGAGCGGCTGTTACCGCCGGAGATGCCTGAATTAAACCTGCTGCGGGGCGGGTTGCGGAGGCTTGCGCCTTCGTCGGCGCATATGAGCCTTTACATTGGCCTGTCCAAGACGGATGCGGAACTGGGTCTCGCGGGAACGAATCTTTGGGTGTATCCAACGCTGGATCATGATAGGAACGTGCAGCGGTTTGCCCGGGACCTGGAAGCGCCGTTTCCTTGCGTGTATTTGTCGTTTCCGTCGGCCAAGGACCCTTCGTTTCAGCAGAGATACCCGGGCAAGAGCACGGTGGAGGCGATCACGATGGCTCCGTATGAGGCGTTTGCGGCCTGGGCCGATGGTCGCTGGAAGCGGCGCGGGGAGGATTACGACGCTCTGAAGCAGAGGCTGGCTGGCCGTTTGCTTGCCGAATTGGAGCGGCAGGTGCCTGCGGTGAAGGGAAACGTGGCCCATATGGAGCTTTCTACGCCGGTGACGACGCGTCACTTCATGAACTACAGCCGCGGTGAGATCTATGGGATTACATCTACGCCGGAGCGCTTTGCTTTTCGGGAGCTTGGCGCGAGGACGCCGATTCCGGGGCTGTATCTGACCGGGCAGGATGTGGCGAGTCTGGGAGTGGTTGGAGCGCTTTTTGGCGGGGTGATCAGCGCTTCGGCGGCGTTGGGGCGAAACCTGTTTTCGGTGGTGAAGAGGCCGCGCGTCGAGGCAGGGGACTGATTCGGGGGGTGTGCGGGGCAAGCAGAGGCCGCCGTCCGACTATACTCGGAAAGGTATGTTGCCTTACATCCATATTGGAATTCATTTTGTAATGCACCTTGGCAGCCGGCTGGTTCCGGTTGGGCCGTGGGATATTCCTACCTTTGGGCTGATGCTTTGGGTTGCGACGGTCTGCGGCGCGATTGTGTTGCATTTGAGCTTTCGCAGAGATCACATCCATGATTCTGAAGGACAGCCGGCGGACGCGCTGGGCATTGTGGCGCTGACGGTCGTGGCCGGGATTATTGGCGCGAAGCTTTGGCATGTGGTGGATTCGCCGCAGGAGTTTCACGCGGACGGATGGTCGGTGCTCTGGTCGACGGGGGGCTTCGCCTGGTTTGGCGGGTTGATCGCCGGGATTATCGCGCTTATCGTTCAGGGCAGGATGGTTGGGCTTAGCGCTCTTCGGATGCTGGATCTGGCTTCGCCGGCTGCGGCGGTCGGGTATGCCGTGGGGCGTATCGGCTGCCTGACTTCGGGAGATGGCGATTACGGCATCCCAAGCAATCTGCCCTGGGCGATGGGTTTTCCGAACGGGATTGACCCTACGCCGCCGGGGGTGCGGGTGCATCCTACGCCGATTTACGAGTTCCTTGCCGGGATCGTGATTGCCTGGTGGTTGTGGCGCCGGGGTGGGAAGAAGCTGGCGGTGGGAGAGGTAGTCGGCGAGTACTTGTTACTTACCGGGGTAGCTCGCTTTCTGGTTGAATTTATCCGGCGCAACCCCAAGATTTGGCTTGGCTTGTCGAATGCGCAGCTGGCGAGCGCCGGGTCGCTGCTTGCGGGGCTCATCCTGATTTGGATTGCGGCGAAGCACGGCAAGCCAGCTCCCGAGGATCCCGCGGAATTGGCCAAAGCTGCCTAGCTGGTCTGACCGGTCCCAGGCTCCTGGGTCCAGTCGCAGGTTACGGCTGAGCGCGATGCAGAGCTTTCGACGGCTAATTCCAGAACCCGGGCTGTGCGCCATGCGTCGACGGCCAAGACTGGCGGCGGGGCTTTGCCGAGAATAGCGTCCCGCACTCCAGCGTACAAAAGACGGTAGTCGCCAGGGATGGGTTTGAGCGGATAGGTGACCATGTTGCCGCCTAGATCCTTTGAGCCTGTAGTTTCGCCCTCCGGCTCGACGACTACTGTTCCCCAGACTGAGGTGGGCTCCATCCCCCAGCCTGGCTCGATGACCTTTGGCGTTTCGCGCAGACGGGCTTCCTGGGGGTCGAGTCCCCACTTCACGAAGTTGCCTTTTGTGCCTCGAACCCGGTAGCGGGGCCGCGGCTGGGCGGCGAGACAGTTGGCGCTGAGGGTGATGACCTGGTCAGGGTAGTAAAGACGCACGGTGAAAGAATCGACAGTTACCGAGCCTTCGCGCTCTGTAGCTACCTCGGCGCCGACGGCTTCGGGCAGGGCGAAGAGGACGAGAGCCTGATCGACGAGATGAGTTCCCAGATCGAGGAGAATGCCGCCGGTCGTGCTGCCGTCCTCGCGCCATGCGGCCAGCTTTGGGTGCGGGCGCCAACGGTCAAAGGTGGACTCAAGAGAGACAACATTGCCGAGTTTTTGCTCAAGCAATAGTTTCTGAAGTGTCCGGAAGTCGCTGTCCCAGCGACGGTTATGAAATGGAATTAGGAATCGATTGGAGACGGTAGCTTGAGCGATGAGATCCGCAATCTCGCCGGAAGTGGCGGCTACTGGCTTGTCGACTACGACGTGCCGGCCGGCCTTCAGGGCCTGCTCCGCCTGAACTGCGTGCCAGTTGTCGGGGGTAGCCATGACGATCAGCTCGAGAGTTTTGTCGCCGAGCATGGCATCGAGGGAGGGGTAAGTGGTAATGCCGGGGTAGGCTGCCTCGGCGTTGCGGGCGCTTCGCTCGACGACTGCTGCTAACTCGAGACCCTCCACGGCGGTAATCATGGGCGCGTGAAAGACTTTGCCCGCCAGTCCAAAACCTACCAACCCAACGCGAATCATGGACACCCCTCCGGTTGGTCCTGAATTCTAGCAGTTGGAGGGCAAGGCTATTTTGCCAGAAGCATCAACTGGCCGAGATGGTAGGAGGTATGGTTGGTCCGGCTGAGCAGAATGGCGAGGCGGTTGCGATGCGGCTCCTTGGCGAAGTCCTCTTCGGAGACGGTGGCATGGCGTTCGAGCCATTGGGCTGGAGTGAGTTCTTCAAAGAGGCTGTTGAGCCGGGCGTTGAGGTCAGACCAGTTCTTGCGCAGCTCTGAAACTGGCGGCAGGTCGGCGACGGCGCGGTCGGGAGATTCGAGGAATGCTGTGCGGAGGTGACTGTAATCGGCCTCGCCGAGGCGCAGCTGGGGAATCATGGAGTCGTTGACCGCGATGAGGTGCCCGAGGAGATAGATGGGGCGGTTCTTGGTGGGCGCGATCTCTTTGAGCATCTCTTCGTCGGAGAGCGATCCGAAGAGCTTATCCGCCCTGGTGATCCAGACCTCCCACGACTTGAGAGCTACGGTAAGGAACGATTCTTCGATGCTGTGCGAAACCGTCATGGTGGGAATCCTCTCAGAAAGCGCTTGCGTCGCGATGTCCTGAATCGATCAGGATTTCGATTCTGTGTGAATCAATGTCCGGCAGGCGCTTTGCCGCCGACCTTGAAACTGCGGATGAAGAAGACTACGGGAACCATGGCGAGGGTGAGCAGGCCAAGGGCGCGGAAGCAGTCCATGAATCCTAGCAGACGCGTTTGTTGGTCCAGGAGATTGTAGTAGTGCAAGGTGGCTGCGCGCACGGAGTCGGCCTGCGCATAGCCGTGCTGGGTGAGGTACGCCGCGGTTGCCCGGATCGATTGCTGGAGTGTCCCGGATGAGGCTGCCAGGGTGTCGCCGGTGCGGGACTGATGCAGATCCTGACGGCGCTCACTGACCGCGGTCACGAAGGCAATGCCGAAGCTGCCGCCCCAGTTGCGGGCGAGATTGGTGAGGCTGGAGGCACGGTTGTTCTGGTCTGGCCGAAGCTGCGAGTAGGCGATGACGGAAATGGGCACGAAGAAGAAGGCGTAGCCGAGTCCCTGCAAGGCACGGGCCAGGGCGTAATGGTTGTAATCGGTCTGCAGGGTGAAGCTCGAGTAGGTCATCATGGAGCCGGCTACGACGCAGAGGCTGAAAAGCAGCAGCGCCTTGGGATGGACGATGCCGCGCTGGATCAGTTGCGCGCCAACCGGTGCTAGCAGGGTGATTACGAATGCTCCAGGGCCGAGGACCAGGCCGGCATCGATGGCGCGGTAGCCATAGAGCGATTGCAGGATCTGCGGGATCATGGTGGTGGTTGCGAAAAGGCCTACGCCGAAGACGAAGTAGAAGGCGGAAGCGATGGCGAAGTTGCGATTGGCCAGCAGGCGCAGATCGATGATGGGGTCGGACTGATTCAGCTCCCAGTAGATCGCGCCGGCCCAGGCGGCGATTGCGATCACGAACATCCACAGGATGATGGGACTACCGAACCAGTCGTCGATCTGGCCACGGTCGAGAACCAGCTCAAGTGTGGCCGAGCCGATGCCGACGAGCAGGATTCCGATGTGGTCGATGCGGAGTTTGCCGGCTGCCCTGGCTGCTTTGCGTTCGGCGACGAAGGCCGGCGGGTCCTGGACGAAGCGGCTGGTGAGCCAGAGGGAGAGCGCGCCGATGGGGATGTTGATGAGGAAGACCCAGCGCCAGTTGAAGTTGTCGGTGATCCAGCCGCCGAGGACCGGGCCGATGGCCGGCGCGGTGACGATGGCGACGGTGTAGAGCGCGAAGGCCGAAGCACGCTTGGCCGGCGGGAAGGTGTCGACCAGGATGGCCTGCTCCACGGGCGCGAGGCCGCCTCCGCCGATGCCCTGGAGGACGCGGGCGATCAGGAGGATGTTGAGGCTGGGAGCGATTCCGCAGCAGAAGGAAGTGATGGTGAAGAGGGCAACGCAGGCCATGTAATAGTTTTTGCGGCCAAAGACGCGGCTGAAGAAGGCGCTCATGGGCAGGATGACTGCGTTAGCGACGAGATAGGTGGTAAGGATCCAGGTGACTTCGTCGAAGCTGCGGCCGAGACCGCCGGCGATGTAGGGGAGCGAGACGTTGGCGATGGAGGTGTCGAGCAACTCCATGAATGTCGCCAGGGTAACTGTGAGTGCGATGACCCAAGGATTGATTTGAGGCTTGACGACTGTGCCAGCAAGGGGTGAGGCATCCGCAGGCTTGGGCGCTGATTCTGCCTGGGGTTCGGGTTCGGCTAGCTGGACCGGCTCTTCAGGGGCGTCAAGGACGCTTGATTCTGCCACGGGATCTTTCCTTTCGCACGGCAAAGGGCGTTTTGAGAAAGGTGAAGTGCGGCATGAAGCCGCCATAATTGCGAACAGCTTTAAATGAGACCAATCGGTCTCATAACAAGATGCGTCCGGCGCGCGATCCGATTCGAGATTTCAGGATTTTGAGGAGATTTTCAGGCTCTGGATGGGGGAGTCGAGCTCACTTCACCGGGCAGGCTGGCGCAGATCTGAGTCGACGTAGGTGTCGAGGTGATTGAGGCTCTGGCGCAGGGCGGAGTCGTTGCGCTCGATGCGGCTGATGAGCATGGCGCCCTCGAGGCCGCCGATGATGTGATTGGCTGCGGCGTGGGGATCGATGTTGGCGCGGATGGTGCCGGCTTTGACGCCGTCTTCGAGAATGGTGCGCAGCATGGCCTGCCAGTTGCGCAGCGCCTTGCGGACGCGGTCGCGCAAAACCGGGTTGCCGTTGTCTGAATCGACTGCGGTGTTGAGCAGTGGGCAGCCGCCGGGAAGGCCGGTGCGGGTTACGAAGTTGGCGATGTGTTGCTTGAGTCGGTCGGCGTGGTTGGGGATGGCATCCAGATTCTGACGTCGTTTGGAGGAGGCGAAGTTCCAGGCGTAGTCGAAAGCTTCGGCTGCCAGTTCTTCTTTGCTCTCGAAGTGGCGATAGATTCCGCCTTTTTCGAGGCCGGTGGCTTCCATGATGGCCTGGATCGAACAGCCTTCGTAACCGCGCTGGTTGAAGATGGCTGCCGCTTCGGCGATGATGCGCTGGCGGGTCTCCTGGCCTTTGGACAATGCTTCCGACATGGGTGCTTCCTGCCTGGCGGATAAAAGAAACCATCCGGTCTCTTTAGTGTAGCACCGGGTGCGATCTGGGCTTGGCGCTACCGGCGGGGTCGAAGCAAAGCTCTTGGCGTGGTGAGTTGCCAGGCCTGGCGGATGAGGTCGGCGAGAATCTCGTCGCTTACCTTGGGCAGTTCGACGCCGACCCAGCCTTTGACGCCTACGTAGGGCGGCTTGAAGTAGGTTTCGGGGGCGTCGGCGATCATGGCGGCTTGTGCGCCTGGTGGAGCGGGGATCCAGATGGCGGTGTGGCCGTCGCTGTGGTGGTTGTTGGCGACCATGACGAAGACGCGCTTGGCTACGAAGAAGGTGGGTTCGCCGTGGGAGAGTTTTTCCGAGACGCCGGGCAGGGCGAGGGCGAGCCGGCGGACTCGAGCTATGTGGGTTTCGGGCAGGGTTTCGGGCGGGGTTTCGGGGGTAATGGTCATCTTGTTTTCTCTGCAGACGGCTGGCTGCCATTGTTGCAGATCGGGCGGGTCAGATTGAGTTCTGGGGCCAAAAGGAGCTGCAAAAAGGGAGGGTGGCCTGTTTACGCGAAGTATTGGCTATAAGTGATTGATGGGGAGTGGGTTGCAGGCGCGAATGATGCCGTGTTCGGGGTGGTTATGATGCGTTTGGTGCGCCGTTTTTTGCCTCCGGGCGGGGCGGAGTGGGCTACCTGGGCGCGGGATTTATGCCGGATTCCTCGGTGAGCCGCGCGAGGAACAGGCCGGCGGGCTCGGGTTTGGGAGCGCCCAGGCTTCTTCGTTTTTCGATCTCGGCGTTGGCTTGTTGGATTTGTCCGAACAGTTTGTTGTCCATGGGGATTGTTCTCCGGGAGCGGCGGGTGGGCCGCTCTCTTCGATTCTGCGCTTTGGGAGGGTAATTGCATGCAGCGGCAGTGCGAGTGTTAATGCAGATTCTTCGCTGCGCTCAGAATGACAAACGTGATTCGGGAAAATAATGGGTGCGCGG
>Ga0302316_10002882_pt1 | contig 12106 bp, 9 predicted proteins | sample III_Palsa_N3_2_FD_200456 | JGI IMG/M metagenome (GOLD analysis project Ga0302316, IMG submission 200456) | Peat permafrost microbial communities from Stordalen Mire near Abisko, Sweden - III_Palsa_N3_2 | ecosystem: Environmental > Terrestrial > Soil > Palsa > Peat permafrost | place: Sweden... | reverse complement strand
GGCGTTGCTGATTGCGCTGGGAGCGGGGTTATTGCTGGGGGCGGCGTTTCTGGATTTATTGCCGGAGGCGATTTCGCTGGGGGGTGGTGCGGGGCTGACGCCGGCGAATGCGTTGGCGATTACGCTGGTGGCCTTTCTGGTGTTTCTGGCGTTGGGGAATGGGTTGGATGAGCTGGCGGTGCGGTGGGAGTCGAGTGTGTCGGCGCGGAAGACGGTGGGGCGGATTGGCGGGGGGATGCTGATCTTCCATAGCCTGCGGGACGGGATGGCGATTGGGCTGGCGTATGCGGCGTCGCACCCGGCGGGGTATGCGGTGGCGGTGGGGATCGCGGCGCATGACCTGGGGGATGGGATGAATACTGTGCTGCTGACGACTGGGGGCGAGCGGGCGGGTAAGGCGGACTATGGGTTTCTGGCGGCGGATGCACTGGCGCCGCTGGTGGGTGGGTTGATGACGGTTTGGTGGACGTTCTCGGCGAGAAGCTCGGTGGTGTTGCTGGCGGTGGCGGCGGGGTTCTTTATTGAGCTGGCGACGAGCGACTTTTTGCCGGAGGCAAGACGGAGGGAGAATCCGCGGATGAAGATGCTGGTGGCGGTGTTTCTGGGGGCGGCGGGGATTTGGGCTGCGAATGCGTTGATTGGGGTTTAGCGGCGAGCACCCTCTAGTTCGGTGGCGAAGGCGTCTAGGCTGACATTGCGCAGGAGGTTGCGGCGCATGCCGGACTGGACGGCGTCGAGGCCGCGGACGGCGGATTCCAGCCATGCGAAGTCGAAGGTGTCGGCGAAGCCGGTGAGTTCGGGGCGGATGTCCACATTGCGGATGCGGTCGGGCGCGCCGCCCTGAAGGAGCAGGATGTCTTCGAGGATGCTGGCGAGGGCGCGCAGTAGAGCAGTGGTCTTGACCTGTCCGTCGGCGCCGGCGCGGTAGGTTTCTGTCATCTTGAAAAGGGCTGTGTGGTCGCTGGTTTGGGAGTTGCGGAGGATGGTGAGGGCGTCGAGGCGGGCGGCGGTGTATTCGGGGAGGTTGAAGCCGTAGGCGCGGCCAACGGCGCCTTCGGATAGGCGAGCCAAGAGGGCGCGTTCTTTGGGGCTGGTTTCAGGCCGATGTTTGGCCAGGAGGGATTCGATCTCTTCCGCGGGGAGCGCTCCGAGGCGGACTATGGCGCAGCGGGAGCGGATGGTGGGGAGAAGCTCGCCGAGGTTTTCGGCCAGGATGAGGATGTGGGCGTAGTCGGGTGGTTCTTCGAGGACTTTGAGGAGCGAGTTGGCGGCCTCCTTCATGAAGGCAGCGGTGGTGATGAGAAAGACCTTGGCTGGGGCCTCGGCGGGGCGGCGCTGGGAGCGGTTGATGAGGGTGCGGACCTGTCCGAGCTTGATGAGGAGCTGCGGTGGATCGGGCGGCAAGATGAGAACGTCGGGGTGGGTCTGGATGAGGACGCGGGTCTCTTTTTTGTCGACTTCGCGCATGTCTTCGCGGGCGGCTACGGCTTCTTCGACGCGGGCTTCGAGCTCGGCGGACTCAGCTATGCGGGTGCAGTTGTGGCAGATGCCGCAGAAGGCGGCCAGTTCCCTGCCGTCGGCGCCGGTTTCGCGGGGTTGGCGTTCGCACTCGAGGGCGAGGGTAAGCATGAGGGCGAGGGTGTATTTGCCGGAGCCGCGGGGGCCGGCGACGATCATGGAGTGTGGAAGGCGGCCGACGGCGATGGCGGCGCGGAGGCTGTCGATGGTGGCGGTGTTACCAATGAAGTCAGCGAAGGTTGCGGGAAGCGGCATCGATTCCAGCGTATCGCAAAGAGATTGTGAATGTGTGTGCCGGAGGGTTCTGGATGGTTTATGCTGGAAGTAATTTCGCCTTTGCAGACTGTTTTCCTAAGCAAAAAGACCTGTTGGTGCGGCTCTGCGACCTTCGCTGAAGGGCAAGACGCGGCTGGAACGGAGAACATCCTGGCTACTGAAACAGAGATCGAGCGGACGACCGAACAAAACGCGTTCAATGGAACGCGCAAGCTGGTGCGTCCGCACCTACCGGTGGGAGAGCGGCGGCGGGATTTACTGCAGAGCGAGAGTCCGCTGAGCCGTGCGACGCTTGCTGAGCCACGCGGTGTACATGAGAGCTCGCACGCTGAGGCTTTTTACTTCCAGAAGCAGGTGCAGCAGCATACGGAGATGACCGTGGTGCTGGAAGATGGCGAGGAGCTGCACGGTGTCATCGAGTGGTACGACAAGTGCGTGGTGAAGCTACGGTCAGGGCGGCGACGGGTGATGATCTACAAGGCGGGAATCAAGTATATGTACAAGAGCAGCGAGGAGCTGGCTGGGCATACGACGATGAAGTAAGGGCTCGCTTGCTTTTGTGCTGCCGCGGTAGAAATGCAGATTCCTGCAGAATGACAACCCAAAAAGGCTGAATCAGATGGGGCGGGCGGCTTTTTGGAGTCGGTCGCGTAGGGCGTCGCCGAGGCCGCCGGGGGGTGGGAGTGGGCAGAGGATGACGTCTACGCCACGATCGTCCAAGGTGCGGAGCCCGGCGAAGAGGGTGCGCGCTAGTTCGTTTTTGTCTTCCCACGGGCCCCAGGGGTAGGTGGCCCTGGCCGGGATTGTGACCCAGCCGGTGGGGAGCATGACGCCGATGTTGGCGTCATTTTCTATTTCACTCTGAGAGAGCAGGGTGTGAGTGGGGTCGCCGGTTTTGGGGATTTCTATGAGGATGAGGCGCGCGCGAGGGGCGTAGTGGCGGATGCCTACGCCGGGGGATGGGAGGGATTCTGGGGTTGCTGTGGTGAGTAGGGGGGTGTGGACGTGGACGGGGATTCCGGTGGCTGCGGTTAGCTGCTCGGGAGAGATGGCTCCGGGGCGATAGAGGACCATGGGAGTCTGGGTGGGATCGAGGACTGTGGATTCGAGGCCTACGGTGGTGGGGCCGGCATCGAGGACGGCGTCGATGCGGCCGTTGAGGTCGTCGAGGACGTGCTGGGCGGTGGTGGGGCTGGTGTGGCCGAAGGTATTGGCGCTGGGAGCGGCTATCGGGATCCCAGCGGCCTGCAAAAGGGCCTGAGCGGCAGGGTGGGACGGGATGCGGACGCCGACGAGGGGGCGGCCGGCCGTTACGGCGCCGGGAATGCGGTTGTTGCGGGGGAGCAGGAGAGTTAGAGGGCCGGGCCAGAAGGCGGTGGCGAGGTTCGAGATGCGAGATTCGAGTTCGGCGGGGATGTTGGTGATGGTGGGGAGATCGGCGGCGGAGGCCAGGTGGACGATGAGGGGATCCCATGAGGGACGCTGCTTGGCGGCGAAGATTTTGGCTATGGCTTCGGGCGAGAGGGCGTTCGCGCCGAGGCCGTAGACGGTTTCGGTGGCGAAGGCTACTGTGCCGCCTTCGCGGAGGATGCCGGCAGCCTGCGGGATGCCGGTGGCGGCGTCGAGATGGAGGGTGGCGGGCACTTTGGTTATGGTAGCGGGTTTGGCGGTGCGAAGATTCCAATATCATGTTGTGACAGCTGCACAGGTTTTGCGCATTGTGGAGACGTATACTGGGGCGCATGCAGGCTGCCGAGATCGAACTGAAGTTTCCGGTCGACGATGTGGTGGCTCTCCGGTCGAGGGCAAGCGAGTTGGGGTTGTGGCTTGAGACCGAGAGAACCTTTGAGAGCAATACGCTCTATGACACTCCAGAGCGCAGCCTGAGGGCGCAGAAGCAGATTCTGCGGATTCGATGGTATGGGCAGCAGTGCACCCTGACACATAAACGGAAGTCGCAGGCGAGCGATGCGGAGTCGCGTTATAAGACGCGGATTGAGACCGAGAGCGTGGTGGAAGATGGCGACGCGCTGGCGGCGATCTTCGAGCAGTTGGGGTACTTCCCTGCTTTCCGGTATGAGAAGTTCAGGACTGTGTGGGGTGCGGAGGGGGGTGGGCACCTGGTGCTGGATGAGACTCCGATTGGGGTTTGGGCAGAGCTGGAAGGGACTACGGAGTGGATCGATGCGACGCTGGCGCGGCTTGGGGTGGATGTGAACCGGTGCCTGACGGACAGCTACGGGACGCTATTTTTGAAGTGGAAGACGGAGAGCGGGAGCTCGGCGGAGAATATGAGCTTTGTGGAAATTGAGGCGGCGGTGGCGGTTTAGCTGCTTCCCTGTCTGTGGCTCATGCGATGGGATGAGTTGCCGATGAAGGTTGCATGAGAACCAGCAACCTTATCCCGTTTCCTTTACAGCCGTGCGAACGGCTGAGGCCTTCTGTTGCCAGCGTGTATGCGAGACCCTTTCTGGTGGTGAGGCCAGTGGGGACTTCCCAGCAAGAGCCGGAGCGTGTGCGGTTCGATGAGTTTGCGGTGTGGGCGAACCGCTTTGGGCGCAGAGTTGCGGCGCTGGCTCCGTGGAGACAGACCACCGGGTTGCGGGGTGCGCGATGAGGCTGGAGACAAAGCTGGGGTGGAACTTTTTTATTGTGCTCACAGGGATTGTCGTGGGTGCGGGTGTGGTGTCTCCGGCGTTGGAACACGTCAGGGATATTGAGAAGCTGATGTGGGGGCTGGCGATCCTTGTTGCGCTGGCGGGGGCGGTGCTGTCGCTGGTGCTGGGGAGGCGGGTGGCGAGGGACCTGGAAGCCATTGCAGAGCGGGCGAATGCGATTGCGGCCGGCGACCTTTCAGGGACGTTGCTGGTGGTGGATAGGACGATTGAGGTGGTGGACCTGGCGCGGGCCGTGAACTGCATGCAGGATCGCTTGCGGGAGATGATTGGGGCGTTTGCGACTACGTCGAGCACGCTGGCGACCAGTGCGAGCTCGATGCGGGCGTCGAGCGAAGGCGTGCACCGGCGGATGGATCAGCAGAGCCAGCAGACGCAGCAGGCGGCAACAGCGATGACGGAGATGTCGTCGTCGATTGCGGAGGTGAGCCGGCATACGCAGGATGCGGCACAATCGGCGCGGGATGCAGCGGCGACGGCGCGGGAAGGCGGCGCGATTATGAGCCGGATGCTGGAATCCATTGAGGAGATGAGCGTGGATGTGAGTAAGAGTTCGGCGGCGATCGGGCTGCTGGGGGAGGATTCGAAGAGAATTTCGCAGATTGTGAATGTGATCGACGACATTGCGAAGAAGACGAACCTGCTGGCACTGAACGCGGCGATTGAGGCGGCGAGGGCCGGCGAACAGGGGCGCGGGTTCGCTGTTGTAGCCGGTGAGGTGAGGCGACTGGCGGAGAGTACGGCGAAGGCCACGGGAGAGATTGCCGGTATGATCCTTGGAATTCAGCAACGGACGAGCACGGCAACCGCAGAGATGGAGCATGGGACGAAGATTGTGGCTGAAGGAGCGGCGACGACCAAGCAGGCAGGGGTCGCGCTGGAGAAGATTATCGGGATGGCGGAGAGGGTGGACCGGATGATTGCTCAGATTGCGATTGCGACGGCGCAGCAGGCGGCGGCCGCGGACCAATCGAGCGCCAGTTTGGACGCTATCCATGCGCTGAGCGGGGAGAACTTGAGAGAGATGGCAACGACGGCCCAAGGGATAGAGGCGCTGAGATCGGCGGCGCTGGCGATGGAGCGGCAGGTGGAACGGACGCTGGGGAAGCGTCGGAAGCCGGTGGTGGCGGCGGTGGAGATGGGGTATGAGGGTGTGGCTTGGGATGCGGCTTGATTCTGGAGAGGTCGCTTGCGATACCCCACCCTTTGCGAGAGCGCAAAGGATAGGGTACCCGGGGTGGTGAGTGGTTAGAAGATTTGGAAGTTTACGTCGATGTAGACTTCGACTTTGACGGGTTTGCCGTCCTTCATCGCGGGCTTGAATTTGTATTGACGGACAGCGTCGACGGCTTTTTCACCGAGGCCCATGCCGACGTCGCGAACTACGCTGACGTGGGTTGGGGTGCCGTTTTCGTCGACGATCAAGCGGACTTCGACGTTGCCAGAGAACTTGGCCTTGCGGGCTTCTTCGGAGAACTCGGGGTCGACCTGGACGATAAGTTTGGGTGCGCTGACTCCGCCGCCGACGTGGTAGACGCCGCCACCGATGTTTCCACCGGAGCCGGGACCGATTCCGTTGCCGTTGCCGGAGCCGAGGCCTCCACCGCTGCCATTGCCCATAGAGAAGCCCTTGAGGTTGGAGGTGGGGTTGCCCATGTTCGGCATCGTGTTATCAGCCATTTTGAGGTCTGGCTGGACGACGACCGAGGGTGCTACGGCCAGCTTGGGAGGAATGGTTGGCGGGGCCTTGGGAGGGACGATCTGCTGCTGGACGAGCTTGGGCAGATGCCCCTGGGTTACGGGGGCGTTGTCATGCGAGCCGCCGCCGCCTCCGATTGCTTCTTTTTTGGGTGCAATCTTGGGTGGAGGGACGACGTCAGTGAGAACCATGACGTGTTTGGCCGGCGCGGTCAGCTGGACGTGCTCGTGGATGAGGAATGCGATGAAGAGGATGAGCAGGGTGTAGAAGGCAACCGACATGGCGACCGACTTCTTGGTCATCTTGGTCGCCATCAGGTCGGGGACGGCGATTGGCTTGGATTCCAGGACCAGCGGCGGGAGCTTTTCGGGGAAAAACACGTCGCGGAAGCTGGCGATCATGGAGGAGAAGACGCCTTCCTCCTTGATTTCGCCACTGAGGTGCAGGGCCTCATCTGCGGATTGCAGGGCTGGGGCGGGACGTTTCTGGTCAGGCGGGAGAGTATTGATATCGGCCATAAGACAAACGAGGAGCGCTTTCAGGACTGCAAGGAAGACCGTGGGATGTTGGCGGACAATCGAAACCGGAAAAGCGCGCCGGGATACATTCTACAAACTTTCACCGTTCCGCCACTTCTTTAGACGCAGGTAATGGGAAATCGGTCTCGCCTGCGGTACCGCTCCGTTGACTTTACAATAGAGGTTTGGGCGCAGGGGCCGAACAGGCCGCCACGGGTGAGCGCGCAATATGGAGCGTTGGATGCCGGAAGTACCTGAAGCGAAGACTTTGAAGAGTACCTTGAACCTGCCGAAGACCGAGTTTGCCATGAAGGCAAACCTCCCCCAGAATGAGCCGCTGCGGCTGGCTGGCTGGGAAAGTGCTGATTTATATGGGAAGATTCGCGCGGCGAGGGCGGGCGCGCCAAAGTACATCCTGCATGATGGGCCTCCGTATGCTAATGGGGCGATCCATCTGGGGCATGCCCTGAATAAGTGCATCAAGGACTTTGTGGTGAAGACCAAGACCATGGCCGGGTTCGACGCACCCTACGTGCCGGGTTGGGACTGCCACGGGCTGCCGATTGAGATCAAAGTGGATGAGCAGCTCGGCGGCAAAAAGCTGACGATGGATCCGGTGGAAGTTCGGAAGGCCTGCCGGGAGTATGCGGCGAAGTTTATCGACCTACAGCGGAGCCAGTTCAAGCGGCTGGGAGTATTTGGGCGGTGGGACAAGCCCTATGCCACGATGGATTTTCCATATGAGGCGAGCATTCTTGAGACGTTTTATGGGTTCTATGAGAAGGGCTATGTCTACAAAGGACTGAAGCCGGTCTATTGGTGCTCGCATGACCATACGGCGCTGGCGGAGGCCGAGGTGGAGTATGAGATGCATACTTCGCCGAGTGTTTATGTGCGGTATCGGCTAACGTCTGCGCCGGAGCACATTGATACGAGATTGCGAGGCAAGAAGGTCTGGACGATCATCTGGACGACTACGCCGTGGACGCTACCGGCGTCGCTGGCTGTGGCTTTCAATCCTGAGGTTGAGTATGTGGCGCTGGAGAGCGGCGAGGATGTTTACATCGTCGCAAGAGAGCTGGCGGCGGCAACGGCGGAGGCCTGCACGCTCGCGGGGGATTTGAAGAATGCTGTTGAGATCGCGAGCTTTCCAGGCGCGAAGATGAATCGCGTTACGTTTGCGCATCCGTTCCTGGATCGCGAGATTCTCGGTGTCAACGCGGACTATGTGACGACCGAACAAGGCACCGGTGCGGTGCATACGGCACCGGCGCATGGGCCGGATGATTTTGCGACTGGACAGCGGTATGGATTGCCTTTGACCTGCAACGTCGATGCACAGGGCAAGCTGCGGAACTACGATGGGCTACCCTTCGATGGGCTGTTTATACAGAAGGCTAATCCGGTGATCAAGGAGTTGGTGCGCGAGAAGGGTGCGCTGATGGGCGAGAGCGATCTTTTGCACAGCTATCCGCATTGCTGGCGCTGCCATAAGCCGCTGATCTTTCGGGCGACCGAGCAGTGGTTTATCGGGATGGAGACGCCGGTGCTTTCGCCAAAGGGTGAAGGTTCGACGTTCCGGCAAAGAGCGCTCGATGAGATCGAGCGCGTGACGTGGGACCCGGCCTGGGGTGAGGAGCGGATCAGCAACATGATCGCGACGCGACCGGACTGGTGCATCTCGCGGCAACGCATCTGGGGGGTGCCGATTGCGGTCTTCCTGTGCGAGAGATGCCATGAGCCGCTGAATGACGAGGCGATCAACAAGAGTATTGTGAAGCTGTTTGCGAGCGATGGCGCTGATGCGTGGTACTCGCGGAGTGTCGATTCCCTGCTGCCTGCGGGGACGGCTTGTAAGAACTGCGGGACAGTTATGGACTTTCGCAAGGAGATGGACATTCTCGATGTGTGGTTTGAGAGTGGCGCGAGCTGGCATGCGGTGCTGGATGTTGAGCCGGAACTGCACTGGCCTGCAGATCTTTATACCGAGGGCGGGGATCAGCATCGCGGGTGGTTTCACTCTTCCCTGTTGAGTTCGGTGGGGATTCGCGATGCTGCGCCTTACCGGATGGTGGCGACTAGCGGATGGACACTGGACGAGCAGGGGCGGGCGTTTTCGAAGTCACTGGGCAATGGGGTCGATCCTGTAGATGTGGCGAACAGGCTTGGCGGAGAGATCATTCGGCTATGGGTGGCATCAGTTGATTTCCGCGAGGATGTTGCAGCTAGTGAAGGCTTGATGCAGCGAGTTAGTGATAACTATCGCAAACTGCGGAATACGCTGAGGTTTTTGCTGTCGAATCTGTCGGACTTCGATCCTGTAGTCGATGAGGTTGCGTGGGCGGAGATGTTACCGCTTGACCAGTACATCCTGGCGCGGACTGCAGAGCTGGATGCGAAGGTGCGCGAGGCCTATGACGGCTTTGAGTTTCATCGGGCCTATCAGGCTTTGAATGAGTTTACGAATACGGACTTGAGTGCGCTGTATGCGGATGTGGTGAAGGACCGGCTATATACCTTGGCTCCGAAGAGCCTGGGACGCAGAAGCGCGCAGACTGCGATGTGGCGGATCTGCGAGGCGATGACGCGGTTGATTGCGCCGATTCTCTCGTTTACCGCAGATGAGGTCTGGCAGTTTCTGCCGAAGGTGGAAGCGCGTCCAGAGAGTGTGCATCTGGCGCTGTTTCCGGCTGTGGCGGAGATTGTGCCGGGAGCGATTGCTGGGCTTGAGGCAGATTGGGAGACGATGCTGGCGATTCGCGCAACTGTGATGGTTGAGCTTGAAGCGATGCGCGCGGCGAAGACGATTGGGAAGTCGCTGGAGGCCAGTGTGCAGGTGATTGCGGCGGAGGGCTCGCGCGAGGCTGAGGTGCTGGTGAAGTATGAGACGGCGCTGGCGGAGTTCTTTAATGTATCGCAGGCGACGGTGCAGGTTGTCGGTGCGACGAAGGATACGGCGGCGATGCTGGTGAGGACTTCCGTGGCAGATGGCGCGAAGTGCGGCCGGTGCTGGCGGGTGGTGCCGGATGTAGGCGCGGATGCGAGATGGCCAGTGGTTTGTGCGCGGTGTGCGGAGGCGTTGGACGCGATCGGGTTTGCGCCGATGCAGGGAGAGGTGGCGTAGTGCGCGACAAGCGTTGGTTGATGATGTTGATTGCGATATTGGTGATTGTGCTGGATCGCGTGACGAAGCTTTGGATTGTGGCGAATATTCTGCCAGGTCATGCAATTGTGGTGATCCCGAAGGTGTTTCGGTTGACGCATGTGCTTAATACTGGCGCCGCTTTCAGTATGTTTGAAGGCGCGCAGCATCCGGAGATGGTGCGCAATGTTCTGATTGCCTTTTCGATCGCCGCGGTGATTGTAGTGATTGGTGTGCTTTGGAAGATGGGCCGGACGGTGTCGGTGATGTCGGTAGCACTGGCGCTGATTCTCGGCGGTGCTATTGGGAATCTTTATGACCGGGTGCATCTGTCATACGTGGTGGACTTTTTAGAGGTGCATATCGTGCACTATCACTGGCCGGATTTCAATGTAGCGGATTCAGCGATTGTGGTCGGAGCTTGTTTGTTATTGCTGGAGATGTTGCGTCCGCAGAGGGCTGAATAAGGAATGGCAACAATACAGGCCAACAACCAGATAACGATTCGCGGGGCGCGAACGCACAACCTCAAGGGGATCGACGTCGATATTCCGCATAACGCGCTAACGGTTGTGAGCGGCGTTTCGGGGTCAGGGAAATCTTCGCTCGCGTTCGATACGGTATATGCCGAAGGACAGCGGCGGTATGTGGAGTCGTTGTCGGCTTATGCGCGGCAGTTTCTTGAACGGATCGAAAAGCCTGATGTCGATTTCATGGATGGACTGGCGCCGGCGATTGCGATTAAGCAGAAGAACCAGACACGGAATCCACGATCGACTGTGGCTACGGCTACAGAGATCTATGACTATCTGCGATTGCTGTATGCGCGTTGTGGGACGGTGACTTGCCTGCACTGCGGCGGTGTGGTGCGGCACGACACTGTGGATGAGATTGTGGGACGGGTGTTAGAACAGCCGGAAGGGACGCGGGTTTATGCGCTGTTCCCTGTCGTTCGGCGTGAGGTAAAGCTGGAGGCTTTGGTAGGACCTTCGACGGAAGTGGAAGCTGTGGTGCCTGCGCCGAAGAAGACAGCCAAGACGAAGAAGGCTGCGGCACCGATTGCTGTGAATGTGACGGATGCTATCAAGGATCGTCTGGGTGAGCTGAGACGGCGAGGGTATGGGCGGCTCTGGCAGGCTTCGATTGATGGAGCTGGCGCAGGGAAGGTTGTGGAGTTTTCTACGCCGGAGTCGTTGCTGGAGTTAGACTTTGGTGCCGTGGAGACGCGGCCGATTTATGTGCTCGCGGACCGGTTGGCGTTGTCGAGCGAGATTCGGTCGCGGTTAGTGGATGCGATAGAGACGGGCTATCGCGAGGCTGGAGAGATTGTGTTTCGGAGCGTGCCGCGTGAGGACGACGAGGCTGCTGTATCGATGCGGTTTTCGGCAGCGTTCGAGTGCTCGACGTGCCATCGCGCGTATCGCGAACCGGAGCCGAGGTTGTTCAGCTTCAACAATCCGTTTGGGGCTTGTCCGCGGTGCCAGGGGTTTGGGAACACAATTGATTTCGATCCGGGGCTGATTATTCCGGATAAGTCGAAGACTCTGGAAGAGGGCGCGATTGATCCGTGGACGAAGCCGAAGTATCGGACACATCATGGGGAGATGCTGCGGGCGGCGAAGGGTGCAGGTGTGCCGACGAAGGTGCCGTGGTTCGATCTGACGGAGGCGCAGCAGCGGTTTATCGAAGATGGTGGCAGTGGGTGGGGTGGAATTCGCGGGTTCTTTGCGGAGCTCGAGCGGAAGAAGTACAAGCTGCATGTTCGGGTGTTTCTGTCGAAGTACCGCGGATATGCGACGTGCCCAGATTGCCGTGGGCAGAGGCTACGGGCTGAGGCTCGCGCGGTGTTGCTTGAGGGCAAGAACATCTGTGAAGTGAGCGCACTGACAATTACGGCGGCTGAAGAGTTCTTTGATGAGCTCAAGCTGACGCCCGCACAGATGGAGATTGCGGGCAAGATTCTGGAAGAGGTGCGGCAGCGGGTGCACTTTCTGGAGCAGGTGGGGTTGGAGTATCTGACGCTCGACCGGTTGAGCTCGACGCTGAGTGGTGGCGAGTCACAGAGGATTCAGCTGGCGACTTCGCTCGGGTCAAGGTTGGTTGGAGCGCTGTATGTGCTCGATGAGCCTTCGATTGGATTGCATACGCGCGATACGGCGAAGCTGATTACGATTATGGAAGAGCTGCGGGATTTGGGGAATACGATTCTGGTCGTGGAGCATGATCCCGACGTGATTCGAGCTGCGGATTATCTGTTGGATCTTGGGCCGGGTGCTGG
>Ga0302316_10002879_pt1 | contig 12111 bp, 7 predicted proteins | sample III_Palsa_N3_2_FD_200456 | JGI IMG/M metagenome (GOLD analysis project Ga0302316, IMG submission 200456) | Peat permafrost microbial communities from Stordalen Mire near Abisko, Sweden - III_Palsa_N3_2 | ecosystem: Environmental > Terrestrial > Soil > Palsa > Peat permafrost | place: Sweden... | reverse complement strand
AAGCACATCTGGATCTACTGCTCGATCATCAATCACGGGGTCTGGAGCGATCGCTGGACACCACAGGTTGCGTTTTAGCCGGGCTGACAGGCCAAGTGCGCTCATCGATATCGGGCCGCGATTGCCGGGCCTCGCCTGGCGCTTGTCGCCGCTGCTCTCTGGTTCTGCGGACGCGCCCGGCGCACGCGACCTGCCGGAAGCGCCGAATGAACCCGCCGACAGAGGGCACCAGACGCCGTCCGTGCCACGCCGCCCCTTGCCTCTGATGCCAGGGCACACCGGCGCCCCTCGTGAACGCCACATCTGCGAAACGGAGCCCCAGAATGACTAGCCCACAGGAGCGTCGGCAAGCAGCGCTGGACTATCACGAGTTCCCGACGCCGGGGAAGATCGCGATCCAGTCGACCAAGCCGCTCTTGAACCAGCACGATCTCGCTCTGGCCTACACCCCCGGCGTTGCCGCCGCATGCGATGCCATCGTCGCCGACCCTCTCAGCGCCGCGCGATTCACCTCCAGAGCCAACCTGGTGGGCGTCATCACGAACGGCACAGCCGTACTGGGACTGGGAGCGATCGGCGCGCTCGCCGCCAAACCCGTCATGGAAGGCAAGGCGGTCCTCTTCAAGAAGTTCGCGGGGATCGACGTCTTCGATATCGAGATCGCGGAAACCGACCCGCGCAAGCTCATCGAGATCATCGCGGCACTCGAGCCGACGTTCGGTGGCATCAACCTCGAAGACATCCGCGCGCCCGACTGCTTCATCGTGGAACGCACGCTGCGCGAACGGATGAAGATTCCTGTCTTCCACGATGACCAGCACGGGACGGCCATCGTGGTGGCCGCAGCCATCCTCAACGGTCTCCAGGTGGTCGGCAAGGACCTCAAGAAAGTTCATCTCGTCGCCTCCGGCGCCGGCGCAGCCGCGCTCGCTTGCCTGAACCTTCTGGTGACGCTGGGCATGCCCCGGCGCAACATCTGGGTGACCGATCTGGCTGGCGTGGTTTACGAAGGCCGAACGGAACTGATGGACCCGGAAAAGGCGCCGTTCGCGCAACGCACTTCGGCGCGGACGTTAGCGGAGGCCATCGACGGCGCCGACATATTCCTGGGCCTCTCCGCCGGCGGCGTCCTCCGACCCACCATGGTCGCCTCGATGGCCCGCGATCCCCTGATCTTTGCCCTGGCCAACCCGACGCCGGAAATCATGCCCGAGGAGATTCAGGCCGTGCGCAAGGATGCCGTCATTGCGACAGGGCGCAGCGACTATCCCAACCAGGTCAACAACGTCCTCGTCTTCCCGTACATTTTTCGGGGTGCTCTCGACTGCGGCGCGACGACGATCACTCCAACCATGGAGGTCGCCGCCGTCCAGGCGCTGCGCGACCTCGCGATGCAGCCGCCGACCGAGTCCATGGGGTCTGCGTACGGCGCGGCCCCGATCTTTGGCCGAGACTATCTGATCCCGTACCCGTTCGACCAGCGGCTCATGCTTCGGATCGCCACCGCGGTCGCCAAAGCCGCCGAGGAGTCGGGAGTGGCAACCCGGCCGATCATCGACTACGACGCCTACCGCGAGCGCTTGCAGGCATTGATCTTCGCCTCCGGCACCACCATGAGGCCGATATTTGCTGCTGCCCGCAAGGCGACTCGCAAGCGCATCGCCTACGCCGAAGGTGAAGAGGAACGGGTCCTTCGCGCTGCTCAGATCGCCGTTGACGAAGGCCTGGCGCGCCCGACCCTGATCGGGCGACCCAGCGTGATTGCCGAGCGTCTCGAGCGTTTCGGGCTGGGCCTGAAGGCGGGGCGCGACTATGACGTCGTCAACACGGAACTCGATCACCGCTACCGCGACTACTGGCAGCTGTATTGGCGCCTGATGGAACGCAAGGGCGTCACCGCCCAGACGGCAAAGATCGAGATGCGCCGCCGACTGACACTCATCGGCTCCATGCTGTTGCGCAGCGGCGAGGTGGACGGGCTGCTGTGCGGCACGTGGGGAACGACCGCGCTGCATCTCGGCTACATCGACCAGGTCATCGGCCACCGCCTGGACGCGACAACCTACGCCTGCATGAACGGGCTGATGTTGCCTGGGCGCCAGATCTACCTCGTCGACACGCATGTCAACGCTGACCCGAGCGCCGAACAGCTGGCGGAGATCACGGTTCTCGCGGCCGAGGAAATGATCCGCCTGGGACTGACGCCGAAGGCGGCACTCCTGTCGCATTCGAACTTCGGAACCAGCAATCTGCCCTCGCCTTGCAAGATGCGCGATGCCCTCGAGCTGATCCACGCAAGCGCACCATGGCTCGAAGTCGATGGCGAGATGCAGGGCGATCTCGCTCTGGATGGGGCGGCGCGCTTGCTGGCGATGCCGGACACCTCCTTTACCGGACAGGCGAACCTTCTCGTGTTCCCGAACCTGGACGCCGCCAACATTGCCTACAACCTGCTCAAGACAGTCGCAGGAGGCGGCATCGCCATCGGCCCGATCTTGTTGGGCGCGGCGCGGCCCGTGCATATCCTCACCCCGTCGAGCACCGTTCGCCGGATTCTCAACATGACCGCGCTGACTGTGGCTGAGTGCAACGTGGCCGCTTCGAACGGCACCCGATGAGTTTCGATACCGAACAGATTCACGTCAAACCCTTCGTGCACGAGACGAAGAAGACGAAGTCGCTTCATTTCTCCATCGCCGAGGTTCAAAGCTGCATGGACCTGGCACAGCCCGACTCGTTGGACCTCTCCTATACGCGCACGATGATGGGTTTCCTGCTCTTCCATCCGATGCCGCTTCGTATCGGAATGGTGGGCCTGGGTGGGGGGTCGCTGGCCAAGTTTTGCTACCGCCACCTGCCGCGGGCTGTCATCACCGTGCTCGAGATCAACCCGCATGTCATCGAACTGCGAGATTCGTTCTCGGTACCGAAGGACGACGACCGCTTCAGGGTGCTCCGCGCCGACGGGGCGCGCTACGTACGAGCGCACGAAAATGCGTTTGATGTCTTGCTGGTGGACGGCTACGACTACGATGGTCTGCCTGGAGAACTCAGCTCGAGACAGTTCTACGACGACGTCTTCGACTGCCTGAGGCCGTCGGGCGTGATGGCCGCGAACATCCATATGGGAAATGCAGAATTTCCGTTGTTCGTGACACGGATCGGCCGCAGCTTCAACGGGACGGCCTTGGCGGTCAAGGAGCCGGACAGAGGCAACGCGATCGTGTTTGCACGCAAGGACTGCGTGCTGACTTCGTGCGAGCTCGAAGAAGTCGTTCGCCCCGGATCGCTTGAAATCGGACAGTGGAAGTTGCTGCAGGCTGCGTTCAGCCGAATCCGCGCCGCCCTCAGGGATCAGACATCGTGATCGCCCTGCTGGAAGCGCGCAGAGCCGGCCTGTTCGCTCGCCATTCGTGGCTGGGCAACATCGTGGCGGGTGGGATCGTTGGCGTCGTCGCGCTTCCGCTGGCGATGGCGTTCGCCGTTGCATCCGGGGCACGACCCGAGCAAGGGCTCTATACCGCGATCGTCAGCGGGATCGCGGTGACGCTTTTTGGCGGCACACGCGTCCAGATCGCCGGCCCCACGGGGGCCTTCATCGCCATCCTGGCAGGCGTCACGGCCAGATACGGCATCGCTGGCATGCAGATCGCGACGTTCATGGCCGGCGCGATCCTGGTCGTGATGGGGCTGGCACGCCTGGGGGCGGTCATCAAGTTCATCCCCGCACCGGTCATCGTCGGCTTCACGGCAGGCATCGGTGTCATCATTTTCGTTGGCCAGTGGCGCGACTTCCTCGGCTTGCCCAAGACGGGCGGCGAGCATTTCCACAACCAGTTGTGGAACCAGATGGAGGTGATGCCGCAAATGAACCTGGCCACTGTCGCGCTTGCGGTGTCGAGCCTGCTGCTGGTTCTGTACACGCCGCGCATCAAGGGGCTCAAACGCATTCCTGGCCCGTTGACGGCGATGGTGGTGGCCACCGTGCTGCAATCGGTCTTCCACTTCAGGGGTGTCGCAACGCTCGGCAGTGCGTTCGGGGGAATCCCGTTCGGTCTCCCGCGCTTCGCTCTGCCAGATGCGTCCCTCGCCGAGGTGATCACGCTGATTGGCCCAGCTCTGACCATCGCCATGCTCGGCGCCATCCAGTCTCTCCTGTCAGCCGTGGTCGCCGACGGCATGACGGGATACAAGCACAACTCCAATCAAGAGCTGGTCGGGCAAGGTGTCGCCAACCTGCTGGCCCCGCTGTTTGGCGGATTCGCGTCCACAGGCGCCACGGCCCGGACTGCCACGAGCATTCGCAACGGCGGCACGAGCCCTCTTGCGGGCCTGGTTCATGTGAGCGTCCTGATCGTCGTGCTGCTTTTCCTGGCGCCTCTCGCTTCGAGCATTCCGCTCGCCGCTTTTGCAGCGATCTTGTTCGTGGTCGCCTGGAACACGAGCGACTTGAAGCACTTCGGGCACATCATGCAGACCGCCCCCGTGGCGGACAAGGTCATCCTGGTCGTCACCTTCCTGTTGACGGTGTTTGCAGACCTGGTCGTGGCCGTCGACGTGGGTGTCGTGCTCGCCATTCTTCAATTCCTGCGTCGCATGGCGGACGCCGTCGAGACGAACCAGCTCGATGACAGGGCGTTGCTTGCCGACCTTCATGAAATGGGGTTGTCCCGCCTTCCAGGCGGCGTGCTCGTCTACGAGATCTCCGGGCCGATTTTCTTCGCCGCCGTCGAGTCGTTCGAGCGCGCGCTTCTGCAGACCCATTCCGACCCGGACATGCTGATCATCCGGATGCGCCATGTGCCTTTCATGGACGCCACCGGCCTTCAGACGTTCGAGGAGGTGGTTGGAAAGCTCAGGAAGCGGCACGTCGATGTTCTGCTCTGCGAAGCAAATCCACGGGTCATCCAGAAGCTGCGCAACACCGGGATCTTCAAGCTGATCGGCGAGGAAAGCTACGTCCAGGATTTCCAGGGCGCACTTGCCACAGGGCTGGCGATCCGCGCAAACGGTAGACCACTTCCCGAAAACCTCGACATGTTTGCGCGACAGGTTCTCGAGATCACCAGGCGGCACTTCGAGTCTGCCGGGCCTGTCGTTGGCAACCGCCGGCCGAAGCCTTCCGTCGCGACGCGCATGTTGGCGTGAAACCGTCGGCCTCGGTGGCTCTTGCTGGTTGACACAGCCCGTTTGTCGCGGGATGCGTCTGGCGTCAAACCGCGCTTACGCGCAAACCTGGGTTCCGGCGGTGCCGGCCAGCATGTCGTCGATGTGGTCGAGCGAACCGATCACGGCTCGCCGACCCGTTGCCAGCACGAAATCGCAGGCGGCCTGCACCTTCGGCCCCATGGAACCCGACGGGAAGACATGGCGCGCGAGCGACTGCGGTGTCACCTTCTGCAGCGCTCGTTGTTGCGGCAGGCCCCAGTCCAGGAAAACGGACGCCACGTCGGTCGCGATGACGAGGCAATCGGCCTCCAGTTGGGTGGCCAGCAGCCCGCTGCACAAGTCCTTGTCGATGACGGCATCGACCCCAAGCAAGCTGCGGCCGTCGATTCCCATGGCCACCGGTATACCCCCTCCGCCGGCGGCGATGACCAGCGCACCGTGTTCGAGAAGCAGCCGGATGGATTCGAGTCCCAGCACTCTTTTCGGCTGCGGCGACGGCACGAGGCGCCGCATGCTGCTGCCGTCGCGGCCGACCGTCCAGTGTCGCGTCTGCGCGATGTCGGTCGCCTGCTGCTCGGTGTAGACCGGTCCGATCGGCTTTGTCGGATGCTGGAAGGCAGGATCTCGGGGATCGACCTCGACTCGGGTCAGCAGCGTGCTCACCATGCGCGAGAGCGGCAGCCGGTTGGCCAGTTCCTGTTCGAGAAGATAGCCGATCATTCCATCCGTCTGGGCGCCCAGGACATCCAGCGGATAGACGTCCGCGGCATCGTAGGCCGCGGCCTGCAATGCGAGCAAGCCGACCTGCGGCCCGTTGCCGTGCGTGACGACGAGCTGGTTGTTCCCGGCGACGCGTGCCAGCTGAGTCGCCGCGACCCGGATGTTGTCCAACTGGTTCTCGGCGGTCAACGGCTGGCCGCGTTTGAGCAGCGCATTGCCTCCGAGCGCAACGACGAGTCTCAAGCTGCGCTCCCCGTCACGCCAGCGTGGCCACGAGGACGGCCTTGATCGTGTGCATCCGGTTCTCCGCCTGGGTGAAGACGATCGAGGCGTCGGATTCGAACACCTCGTCCGTCACCTCGACCTCGGCCAGGCCGTAGCGCTCGTGGATCTGCCGACCCACCTCGGTATCGAGGTTGTGGAAGGACGGCAGGCAATGCATGAAGCGCGTGCGCGGCTTGCCGGTCGCCTGCATCAGCGCGGTGGTCACCCGGTACGGCAGCAGTTCGTCGATGCGCTGCTTCCAGATGTCGTCCGGCTCCCCCATCGACACCCAGACGTCCGTGTACAGAAAGTCGGCCCCGGCCACGGCCTTGATCGGGTCGGTTTCGATGGTGATCCTGGCACCGGTAGTGACCGCCAGCGCGCGCATCTCGGTCACGAGCTCCGCGGGCGGCTGCAACGCGACCGGCGCGGCGATGCGGACGTCCATGCCCATCTTCGTGGCCCCGATGAGCAGCGAGCATCCCATGTTGAAGCGCGCGTCGCCGAGGTAGCAGAAGGACAGGTCGTGCAAGGGCTTCTCTCCGAACTCCTCCATCGTGAACAGATCGGCCAGGATCTGCGTCGGATGCGACTCGTCGGTCAATCCGTTCCAGATCGGGACGTGCGAGAAGCGGGCGAGCTCCTCGACCGCGCTCTGGTGGAAGCCTCTATATTCGATGCCGTCGAACAGGCGGCCCAGCACGCGCGCCGTGTCCTTGAGCGACTCCGTGCGGCCGATGTGGGAGCCCGCCGAGTCGAGATAGGTCACGTGCCCACCCTGGTCGTGCATGGCCACCTCGAACGAGCAACGCGTGCGCGTCGACGACTTCTCGAAGATCAACGCCACGTTCTTGCCCTTGAGCCTCTGCTGCTCGGTGCCGGCATACTTCGATCGCTTCAACTCGGCGGAAAGGTCGAGCAGGTACCGGATGTCGCGCGGCGAAAAATCCTTCAACGCGAGGAGGCTGCGATTGCGCAGATTGAAGCTCATGGGTTGATGTCTCCGTTCGCATGCACTGAGGGGCGCTTCACAGGGGGTCGCGCTCGATGGGACAGGCCATGCAGTGGCTCCCGCCCCGCCCGCGGCCGAGTTCGCCGCTCGGGATGGTGATGACCTCGACCCCGGACTTGCGCAGCAGCGTGTTGGTGTAGCTGTTGCGGTCGTAGGCCATGACGACACCGGGGGCGATCGCCAGCAGGTTGTTGCCGTCGTCCCACTGTTCGCGTTGCGACTCGTAGGCGTCGCCTCCCGTCTTGACGACGCGAAGCCGGGTATGGCCCATCGCCTTGGCAACGACGTCGAGGAAGGGTTTCGGCTCCGTGCGAACGTCGAGTGTTCCCGCGCGGCCTCCCGGGTGCAGACTGTGCACGCGAGTCTCGGCTATCACGTCGGGAAAGGTCGTGACCAGGTCGGCGCTGCACATCGTGAAGACGGTGTCGAGGTGCATCGATCCCCTGGCCTTGGGCAGTTGCGCCGCAAGCACCTGAGTCGCCGACCCCGTCGCGAAAAGGCGCCGCGCCAGTTGGCTCACGGCCTGCGGCGTGGTGCGCTCGCCCATGCCGACCAGCACGACGCCCTTGCCGAGGACCATGACGTCCCCGCCTTCGATGCATGCCAGGCCATGGTCGACATCCGGATCGCCCCAGAGCTCGGTGACCCGACCTGCGAACGCCGGATGGAAACGGTAGACGGCCGTGGTCAGCAACGTCTCCTGCCGCCGCGCAGGCCAGAACATCGAGCAGAGCACGGCGCCGTCGCCAATCCAGCAGCTGCTGTCGCGGGCGAACAGCGTATTCGGCAACGGCGGCAGCAGCAGATCCGAAGCGTCGGCGCAGCGCGCGAGCAGGCCTTCGGCCTCGAAGGGCAAGTCGGCTCGCGTCACGCCGCCGATCAGGAATTCGACCAGTCGCGCCGGCGGCAGCTCGTCCAGCCACGGGCGCAACAAGGCCGCGGCCTCCTGATCCATGTAGTCGGGCGCCAGCTTGCGATCGAGCAACCAGGCGCGCGCATTCGCGTCGGCGACCGTCGTTGCCAGCAAGTCGTGCAACTCGAGCACCTCCACGTCGCGCTCCGCCATCGCGGAAGTGAAGGCGTCGTGGTCGTTGCGCGCCTGGGCGACCCACAGGACGTCGTCGAAGAGCAGTTCCCGGCAGTTCGCGGGCGTCAAGCGCTTCTGCGCCAGCCCGGGACGACATACCAGGACCTTGCGCAGGCGCCCGACCTCCGAATGGATGCCCAGGCTCTGTGTCATCGAGTGACCCGCAGGTCGCCCACGGGATCTCTCCGACATGGCGTCGGCACTCGGCATCGCTTGGAGATTCTCGTCACGGCATGCTTTCCTGGGAACTCGGATGAGCCACCTTACGAGCACGACGGCTTCGAGGTCTGTGCGCTGACTCACACAGCCTTCCCCGAACATCGGATGAATCCGGCGCGGCGCGAATCGCCGCAACTGTGTGCGAGATCGAACAGACGCTCCTGAACCCCCTCGTTACAACGCAGATCTGCATTGCGTTTCACCCGAGGCCCAGACATGTCCGTTCCGTTCCACGCGCTGTTTCACTTTCTCCTCTACACCCGGGTCTTCGCGAAGGAGCCCGAAGGCAACGAAGCCAGGCTCGTCCAGCGCCTGATCGACTCGCTGTCGCAACTCGACTATCGAACCGAGGTCGTCCCGACGCTCATCGGCGCCAAGGTGGCGGCCGAGAGCGACATGGCGATCGGCTGCTTCCTGCTCGCCATCGACGGCCCGGACGAAACCGAGGTCCAGCAGCTGGTTCACGCGATCCGGCACGAGCGCGGACTCGATACGCCGATCTACCTCATCAGCGAGTTGGCAGGCGTCGACGCCCTGTCGCTCGCGCCCCTGGGCGACGTCACCGGCTACATCTACCTGGACCAGGAGACGCCCGCGTTCTCGGCCAAGGAAACCATCTTCGCGCTCGAGCGTTATGCACAGAGCCTGAAGCCACCGTTCTTCGGCGCGCTGATGGACTACGAATACGAAGGCAACCAGATGTGGACCTGCCCCGGGCATCAGGGCGGCTCCTTCTACCGCCGCAGCCCGGTCGGGCGCCTCTTCGTGGAGCACCTGGGCGAAGCGGTCTTTCGCAACGACATCGACAACTCGGTGCCCGAACTCGGCGACCTGCTGACGCACGTCGGGCCGGCGCTGGCCGCGCAGATGGAGGCCGCCAAGGTCTTCGGCGCCGACCGGACGTACTTCATCCTCAACGGCACGTCGACGTCGAACAAGGTCGTCACCTCCGCCATGCTCAAGCGCGGCGACCTTGTCCTGTTCGATCGCAACAACCACAAGTCGAACCACCAGGGCGCGTTGCTGCTGGCCGGAGCGATCCCGATCTACCTCGAGACCGATCGCAATCCCCAGGGACTCATCGGCCCGATCGACTACGACGCCCTCGACGAGAACAAGTTGCGCGAGCAGATCCGCAACCATCCGCTGGTGACGGACAAGGAGGCATGGAAGCGCGCGCGCCCGTTCCGGCTCGCGATCGTCGAGCAGTGCAGCTACGACGGCACGATCTACAACGCCGGCAGCCTGATCAAGCGGATCGGCCATCTCTGCGACTACGTGCACTTCGACGAGGCCTGGGCGGGCTTCATGAAGTTCCATCCGCTGTTCGCGGGGCACTTCGCCATGGGGCTGCAGAACCTCGACGCATCGAGTCCCGGCATCATCGCCACGCAGTCCACGCACAAGCAGCTCGCCGGCTTCTCGCAGGCATCGCAGATCCACGTGCGCGACGAGCACCTGAGGGGCCAGTCGCGTCGCACCGGGCACCGGCGCTTCAACGAGATGTTCATGCTGCACTGTTCGACGTCGCCCTTCTACCCGCTGTTCGCGAGCCTCGACGTCGACGCGCGCATGCACAAGGGCCGCAACGGGCTCGTCCTGTGGGACGACGCCATCCGCGTCGGCATCGAGACGCGCAAGAAGATCCGGGCCCTCGGCAAGCAGTTCAGGGCCGCATCGCAAGACCCTCGCACCGCCTGGTTCTTCGATCCGTTCGTACCCGATGTCGTGACCCTGGAAGACTCGAAGTTCAGCGCGCCCATCACGCGGATGCCGTGGGAGGAGATTGCGACCGAGGTGCTGGCACGCGAGCCCGCGTGCTGGTCGCTCGCCCCCGGTGCACGCTGGCACGGTTTCCGAAACGCCGCACCCGACTGGGCGATGACGGACCCGAACAAGCTGACCCTCATCACACCGGGCTTCGATCGCGAGACGGGCCAGTACGGCCCGATCGGTGTCCCGGCGACGCTGCTGGCCGCGTATCTGCGCGAGAACAACATCGTCCCCGAGAAGTGCGATCTGAACAGCATCCTCTTTCTCATGACGCCCGCAGTCGAGGCCGGCAAGTGCGCATCGCTGATCTCGCGCCTGGTCGCGTTCAAGGCCCTGTACGACGCCGACGCACCGCTCGAGGACGTGTTGCCGACGACACTCGCCCGCTACCCGGCCCGCTACGCCGGCTACACGCTTCAGCGGCTCTGCGACGAGATGCACGCGTTCTACCGCGAACACGGCATCGCCTACCTGCAGCGCGCCTGCTTTCGCGGCGAGCACTTTCCACAACAGGCGATGTCGGTCCAGCAAGCCACCGAAGCCTTCGTCGGCAACCAGGTCGACTACCTGCCGCTCGCACAGTGCAAGGGGCGCATCTCGGCAACGCTCGCGCTCATCTACCCACCCGGGATCGGCATCGTCGTTCCGGGCGAGCGCTATGACGACAGCGCCCAGCCGATGCTCGACTACTTCCTCGTGTTCGAGGAAGCATTCAACCGGTTCCCCGGCTTCGAGTTCGAGGTGCAAGGCGTCTACGCGGACACGGTCGAAGGCCGCGTGACGTTCCACACCTACGTCGTCCAGGAGCCTGCATGATCACCGCGGACGGGGCGCCCCGCCCAAGCATTCCGGGCATCCTCTACAGGCGCCGGGTCCTGGTGGTGCACAACGGCGTCGACGGCGTGAGCGCAGGCATCCGGGCGACGGCGGCACTGGTCGATGCGCTGCGAGAGCGCGACATCGACGTGATCGAGGCCGCCTCGCAAGAGGAAGCCGATGCGCAGATCCGCATGCACTCGTTGCTGCAGGCCGTCCTCGTCGACTGGGATCTCGCCGGGCCGAAGGCGCATGCAGGTGCGCGAGAGGTGATCGCTGCAGTGCGCGCACGAGCAGCGCAGTTGCCGATCTTCCTGCTCGCCTGCAGCGGCTCGGTCGCCGACATCTCCGCCGACGCATTGGCCGAGATCAACGACTACATCTGGCTCCTGGAGGACACGCCGGACTTCATCGGCGGCCGCGTCGTCGCGGCGATCGATCGCTATCGGGCGACGCTGCTGCCCCCGATGTTCAAGGCGCTCGCCGCCTTCGCGCAGACCTACGAGTATTCGTGGCACACGCCGGGGCACACCGGAGGCACGGCCTTCCTGAAGCATCCGGCCGGGCGCGCCTTCCTGGAATTCTTCGGCGAAGAGCTCTTTCGTTCGGACCTCTCCATCTCGGTCGGCGAGCTCGGCTCGTTGCTCGACCACTCCGGCCCCATCGGCGAGGCCGAGCGAAACGCCGCGCGCGTCTTCGGCGCCGATCGAACGTACTTCGTCACGAACGGCTCCTCGACCTCGAACCGCGTGATCCTGATGGCCAGCGTGACGCGCGACCAGATCGCGCTGTGCGATCGAAACTGCCACAAGTCGGTCGAGCACGCGATGACGCTGTCCGGGGCGATCCCGACGTATCTGATGCCATCGCGCAACTACCTCGGACTGATCGGCCCCGTCCCTTCGCAGCGTCTCGAACCCGCCGCGATCCGCAAGGCGATCGCAGCCAACCCGCTGGTCACCGGGAGCATCGATCCAAGCCCCGTACACGCCGTCATCACCAACTCGACGTATGACGGCCTGTGCTACGACGTGGAGCGCGTCGAGACGCT
>Ga0302316_10002874_pt1 | contig 12120 bp, 13 predicted proteins | sample III_Palsa_N3_2_FD_200456 | JGI IMG/M metagenome (GOLD analysis project Ga0302316, IMG submission 200456) | Peat permafrost microbial communities from Stordalen Mire near Abisko, Sweden - III_Palsa_N3_2 | ecosystem: Environmental > Terrestrial > Soil > Palsa > Peat permafrost | place: Sweden... | reverse complement strand
CATTGCGGCATTGGCAACCCGTCTGGGTCGTCATCGACGGCAGCACCGACCGCAGCGACACAGAATTATCGCATGGCGCCGGCCTGCGGATCATCCACCGTGCGCACAATGGCGGCAAGGGAGCGGCAGTGCTCGATGGCCTGCGTGCCGCCGGCGCGGCAGGCTTCACGCACGTGCTGGTGATGGATGCGGATGGCCAGCACCCGGACGGCGAAATCGCCAACTTCATGGAAATTTCACAACAAAACCCGGCGGCGATGATCCTCGGCCAGCCGATATTCGACGCCACCGCCCCCCGCATTCGAATCCTCGGCCGGCGCATCTCCAACGTGCTGGCGCGGCTGGAGACCACGCAAAATATCGGGGACGCGCTGTTCGGCTTCCGGATTTATCCCTTGGCAGCCCTGCTCGCGACCATGGAGGCGACGCGCCATATGCGCCGTTATGATTTTGACACCGAGGCCGTGGTGCGGCTCTGTTGGCGCGGCATCAATCCCATCAACCGGCCGGTCCCGGTGCGCTACCTTACCAAGGATCAGGGCGGCATCTCGCATTTTCGCTACGGACGCGACAATTTGCGCCTTGCCGCCATGCATTTGCGGCTCATCGCCGAAGCCTTGTTCAGGCCATGGCGCCGTTGATCGAGATGATCTGCGCGGAAATGTAGCTGGCCCGCTCGGATGCCAGAAACGCCACCAGATCGGCCACCTCTTCGGGCTGGCCAGCCCGTTGCATCGGCACCAGTTTCGCGATCGCTTCTTTGGGAAAGATGGTTTCGGTGGCAGGCGTTGCAATAATTCCCGGCGCCACGGTGTTCACGGTAATTCCTCGGCTCGCCAGTTCCAACGCCAGCGCGCGCGTCGCCCCATGCAGTCCGGCTTTCGCCGCCGCATAATTGGCCTGGCCGCGATTCCCCATCACCGCCGCCACCGAGGAGATATTGATGATCCGCCCCCAGCGCGTGCGCAGCATCGGCAGCAACAGCGGCTGCGTGACATTGAAGAAGCCATTGAGCGAAACGTCGATTACGCTGGACCATTGCTCCCTACGCATCCCGGGCATCACCGCATCGTCGTGGATGCCGGCGTTATGCACCAGGATTTGGATCGGACCGGCGTCCAACATCTGGGCCAGCACCGCGCCGGTCTGCACCGCATCGGTGATATCGAAACGAACCGCCTCCGCGGTACCGCCTCCGGCAATGATCGCCGCAGCGATCTCCTCTGCCCGCGCTAGCTTCTCATTCGCATGGACGTAAACATGGTGCCCCCCTGCTGCCAGCGCATGCGCAATTGCACCGCCAATAGCGCCGCTGCCGCCGGTCACCAGTGCGCGGCTCATTGGTTCGCCCCCAAGAGCACCGTGGCACGGCCGCTCAAGAATTGGGTACCATGACCGGTGACCGTGAAATCATAAGACGCGCCGCGCATATTCCGCGCGAGCAGCGTGGCCTCGATCACCAGCGGCCGCGCCGCCGCATCGAGATGCGAGCTGGCCAGCCGCACCTCGCGCAGGCTGACCAGAAAGCCGGGCACCGGCGGGCCGGCCCCCTGCTCGCCAGCGAGCCACCCATGCACCGCCATGGCCTGGGCGGCGATCTCGATGCCGCATGCTGCCCCCAGCGTGCCGTCAGGCCGGCGCAGTGGGTTGTCCAGATCGCCATAACGGTGCGACAGGCAGCGTATCCAATCCGCGTGCCAGTCGAGAACTTCGTCAAGCAAACACATCGCGCCGCTATGTGGGATCATCGCCAGGATTTGCGCCCGGCCCAAGCTGGTCATGCTGCCTTCGCTTCGCCATACGGGGTAATCTCGAGTGCCAGCGTCATATCCGTCAAGTAATCCAGCTTTACCGACGCCGCCACGCTTTGCGCGAAAGCCGAGAGCAGCGGCAGGCTGCGCGCTGCCGGCGTGGATCGCCGCAGTGCCTCCAACCCTGGTGCGGCAGCGGTGGGCGCGCTGGCGCCCGGAAGCAGGTTGGCTTCCAGCCGTGCGAAGGACGCCTTCGTTGCCTTCGGCGAGAGCACGAGCGCTACGCCGAACACCCCGCCGATCGGCCGCACTGCGTCAAGCGGGGCGGGATAGGGCACGTCATAAGCAACCAGCGCCGCGGGCTGGCGGGCTGCGGCGATATGCGCCATCACTTCCAGCAGCCCAGCGGCAAAACTGTCATCATGGCAACACAGGCTGGTCGAGGAGGCCGTAGCCCCGGTGGCAATGCCCCAATATCCCGCCGCCGCGTTATGCACCGAATTATGGAATTTGGTCGGCGACAGCTCACGCCGCTTTGAGGCCAGCGTGTCCAAGATCTCGTGGATGGTCTCGCCGTCGCCGCCCGAAGAGGTGAAAACCGCGGTAATTCCCGCGGGGTCATGCCCCGAGGCGGCAAACGCCTCGGCGGCGACCGCGAGCGCCAATTTCACCATCCTGGGCGCGCGGCGGCGCTCGTTTGCCGGCAGCAGGGCGATCGGCGGCAGGATCTCCGGCCCCGGCGCGTAAGCCTGAAAACCCGCCAACACCGGCACGCTGCGGGTCCAGCCATCAAGCCCAGGGCCGCACAGACCGACACCCTCGACATACGCACGCATCATGCCGCCCGCCCCAGCACCAAGCTGCAATTCACCCCGCCAAACCCAAAGGCGTTGCTCAGCACCCGGTTGATGCGCGCGGGCCTCCCCTCCAGCACATAATTGATGCCAAAATCGGGATCGACCCGGTTGGTATGCGGGCTGCCCGGCATAAACCCATGCTGCAAAGCGAGCGCGCTTACTGCCGCCCCGACCACGCCCGAGGCGCCCAGCGTATGGCCGGTGAATCCCTTGCTGGAGCTGCACGGCACCGCGCCGCCAAACAGGCTGGCAACGGCACAATCCTCCGCCGCGTCACCGGCCAAGGTCGCCGTGCCATGCAGGTTTATATAGTCGATTTCCCCCGGCGCCAGACCTGCATCCGCCAGGGCCAGGTCCATCGCCCGCTTCGCACCTGCGCCTTGCGGATGGGGCAAGGACATATGGTAGGCATCCGAACTCTCGCCGGTGCCGAGCAGCAGGACGGTCTCAGGATCTTGCCGCGGCCCCGGTCGTTCAAGCAGCGCAAATCCCGCCGCCTCACCGATTGAAATACCGTTGCGCGCCGCATCGAAAGGCCGGCATGGGCCCGAGGCCATCACCCCCAGCGCATGGAAGCCAAACAAAGTGGTCGCGCAGAGCGTATCGACGCCGCCCACAATGGCGGCATCACATAGCCCCGCAGCAATCATCCGCGCTGCACTGGCAAACACTTTCGAGGTCGCGGCACAGGCCGTGGAGACGGCAAAAGCCGGGCCCGTGAGACCGAGATAGCTGCGCACAAAACGGCCCAGCGCATAGGTGTTGTGGGTGCGCGCGTAATCGAAGGCCGGCGGCAGCCAGCCTGCCGCATCGCGCTCGCGATAGGCGGTTTCGGTCTGCAATATGCCGGATGTGCTGGTGCCGACAAAAACGCCGATGCGCGTGGCACCGTAACGCGCTTTCGCCGCCGCCACCGACGCGGAAAAACCGTCCAGCGCCAGCGCCTGCGCGGCCAGCCGGTTGTTGCGGCAATCGAAACCGGCCCATTCACCGGCGAGCCCCTGCGCCGCAAGCCCCGCAACCTCACCGGCATAGGCATCCAGCGGCAGGGTATCGAAACTGCACGGGGCAAGGCCGCTGCGCCCCGCGCGCAAAGCTGCAAGCGTTGCCGCGCGCCCGGCGCCCAGGCAGGTAACCAGCGAAAAATTGCTGAGCGCGAGCGGGGTCACGGCAAGGCCTCGAGTCGCGTCAGCTTCTGCCTGAGGCTTTCCGCCTCGCGCGCGATGTGCTCCTCGTAACGGGCCTGGAATAGCGCGCGCGCGCCGGAAAATTTGCGGCCGCCGGTGCAGCGGGTGCGGGCCGCGGCGTAGCGGGCGACAAAATGGCGCATATTCGCACGCAGGTCGGTATAGCGCGGGATCGCAAAAATGCGCTCGAAGCGGAAGCGATACGGTCCCCAAAAGGGGTTGTCGTAAAAGATCAGCCGCAGCCTGTTCACATCATAAACATCATTCTCCGCGATTGCCGGCCCGGCGGCGGCCAGCGCGCCCGGCGCCGTCGGCAGTGTGCCGCTGGCAAGCAAGGCGTGTCTGACTGACGCATCGTTATACAAAGCCTGTGCATCCTCCATCGGCAGATCATTCGCTCGCAGCATCAAATCCACAAAGGTGTTCTTCGGCACCGGAAATTTGAAGGCGGCGAGGACTGCCCATCGCCCGATCGGCCATGGTTTCCAAACCCCCGCCACCGCCAGTGCATTATGCGCCACATGCACGCAATTATCGTTGAAAAGATTCCAGCGATAGATCTGCTCGCCCTTGCGGTAGGGCAGATTGAGGCCATTGAGAAATTCCACCATCGCGCCGATACGCGCCCGGTCAAGCGGGATCCGGGCCCGAAACGTATCGCGGCCGAATTGCGCGCCATAATCCGTCGCCACCGAAATCTCATACTTGTAATCGTGGTCGCTCATCCCGGCCGGCTTGTCGCGGAAGAATTCCTCGTGGAACTCCACGCCATCGAGAAACCCGATCGCCTTGGCCTGGGCCTGGGTGCGCTCGTAGGCCGCGCGCGTGAGCCGCTCGCCCGGCGCCACCGCGCCGCGCCATAGGAAATCCCGCCCCTCCACTGCCACCCAGTTGGCGTTCCGGTAATGCGAATTTACGCTGATGCCGACGCCGTAATTTCCGGGCGCCTCGTCGGCGTAGCAGAGCCGCAGCACCGGGTAACCCGCATCGCGGTCGAGCCGCACCCCGTTCAGATAAAGCAGCGAATGTCCGCCCCTGCCGCTGCGCAACGGCGCGCCGAAGCCGGGCTTTTTGCGGAGCTCGGAGAGCGCGCAGAATTCGGCGTAATAGGGATAGAAATCTTCGTAGGCGAGGATCATCGGCAAGCGAAATCAATAATTAGCAGATAAAAAGGAAGGCAGCTTTTTTGAAAAAAAGAAGCAAAAAACTTTTGTTCAAATGGATCGGAGCCCACGATCAACCAATTGACAAAGTTTTTTTGCTTCTTTTTGTTCACAAAAAGAAGACTTTCCTTGCACTTCAACCTACGCGTCCAGCTTGAAGGGGTCGCGCGCGAGCAATTGCCGCCAGAGTTCGGACCAGCTCGGCCAGTCGTGGCCCCCTGTCGTCACCAGCACGCGCTCCGCCGGCAATTCCGCCGCCAGCATTCGATGCGCAGGCGCAAAGCGGTCCTTTTGTCCGTAGCCGAGATACAAAACAGGCGTTTTTTCTGCCTTCCGCGCCAGATGGCCCCGGAGCCAGAGCAGCAGCCGTTGTTCCGGTTCGGTGGCAATCGATCCGGCGGCGGTCCAGGCCGCGGGGCCGCCCGCCCGCGCCAGCTCGGCGGTCGTCCCGGTGGTGCCGAGGAAAGGCGCGATCAACACAATGCCTTCCACATAGTCAGCATAGGCGCTGGCATAGAGCAGCGCCCCCATGCCGCCGAGCGAGATGCCGAGCAGCCAGATGCGCGATAAACCGCGCGCCAAGGCCGGCTCCACGACGATATGATGCAGCGCCGCGGCGACGCCGTCATCCAGGTACAGCCCCAAATCCGGGTGCGCCACGACGATATCCACCGGCAGCCCGAGCTCATGCACCGCAGCCACCATGCCTTGCCGCGCGAATTCGTCCGTCGCAATCCCCGCCCCCGGCAGCATGACCAGCAAAACGCGCGCCGGTTGCCCTGGTGCGTCGTAATATAGGCAATCAACGGTCTCCTTCACGGCGTCACCGCTTTCGGCGGGCTCAGCACCGCGCCGCAAACCAGGCTCAAAAACGTGCCGATGGCCACGGTGAGCCCGATATCATGCAGCACCGGAATGCGTGAACAAGACAGCAACCCATAAGCCGCCACGGTGCATAGATTGGCGAGCACGATCGAAGCCACGGCGCGCTGCCAGCCTGGCGCGCCGGGGGCGGAACGCTCGAAGAACAGGCAATAATTGGAACCGATGGCGACAATCAGCAGGAAGCCGGCGACCATGAAAATCGAGAGCCTGCCGCCGCCCAGGGTCAGCAGGGCACAGGTCATGGTCACGGCCGCAGCCAGTGGTGCCGCCACCGCCGCGACGCGGCGCGGTGCGCGGAGCCCCGCCAGCAGCAGAATTAGAATCGCGAGACTGCCCACTACCGCCAGCGCCAGAGCCTGGTGCTGGAAGGTCGCGAGCAACCGGTCGGATTCCCGGTTAAGATCGACCAGGCCCGCGCCAGGCGGTCCGGCGGTTGCGATGGTGCGCGCCACCCCGGCGGGATCGGCAACATCGCGCAGCGGCACCATCACCACCCAAGTGTCGCCGCGTCGTACCAGCATTGAATCGAACTGCAGCGCCAGCGCCGGCGGCAGGCTGGATGGGTTCAGCAGCGGCGCTGTTCTGGCCTCCGCTACCGCCGCGAAGAACGGCGCGAAAGCCTGAGTATTGAACGGCAGCCCGGCGGCGGCCTGGGTGAAATTGGCGCGCAGCGTGGCCGCATCCGGCAATGCTGCCTGGCGCGCCCGCTGGGCCGGTTCACTCGGTAAAATCTCGCTTGGCAGGGTGAAGCCGCCGAGCTGGCCCGCGGTCACCAGTTTGCTCAGAACCGGCAGGAGCCCCTCGCTCTCCCGCAGCGCAAGCTGTGCATCGGGTGCCTGGAAGACCGCGAAATAGCGAACATCCGGCACGCCGAGCTGATGCCGCAAATCCTGGTCGAGCTGCTGCGCTGTCGCCGGGATCGGGCTCAGATCCAGCAGATTTGTATCCCACATGCCGCCACGGTGCGCGAGCAGCGCCGCAATGCCGGCCGCCAATCCGAGCGCCACGGCGCCGCTCGCCGCGCGCCGATGGCGGATCAGCAGGAACGCCGGCTTGGCCAGCGGCTCCGCACCGCCGGCAAAAAACCCGCGCGGTACGAAATGCGGCAGTACGAAGCGCGTGGTGGCCGCGGCCGCGATCAGCCCGGCGATGGAAAACAGCCCCAACTGCGCAAAGCCGGTAAAGCTGGAAAACAACATGGCGCTGAAGCCGGCGATCGAGGTAAGCGCGCCCAGCCGCAATGTCGGCCAGATCCGCGCGAGCGTCTCGCCGGCAGAACCGCCGCGCGCCGTCTGGGTGAACAGATAAATCGCGTAGTCCAGCGATTCACCAATCAGCGTCACGCCAAAACCCAGCGTAATGCCATGCACAAACCCGAAGACCAGGGACACCGCGGCAATCGCCGCCAGCGCGCCGCTGGCGATCGGCAGCAAGCCAAGCAACAGCACGCGCGGCGAGCGGTAGGCAAACGCCAACAGCCCGGCCGCTCCTGCGAGAGCCAGCACGGAGAGGCGCGAGACATCGCTCTTGGTCGTATCGCGCGTTTGCACGGCAAACACACCCGGTCCGCTCATCAACAAGTACGCTGCCCCGGCTCCGGGCGTGGCAGCGCGCGCTCGAGCAAAATCAGCGGCAATGACCGCCAGCGCCTGCGGTTGCGCGTCCAAATCAAAGCCAGGCGCCACCGTATGCACCAGCAGCAGGGCCGCATCTCCGTCGGCAGAAACCCAGACGCCGTCCTGCGCGGCCGGGCCCTGCTCGCCGCCAAGCTGGTTCGCCAAATCCAGCGCCTCACCGGTTGGGTCGGCGGGCAGGCTGCGGCCCATCACCAGGCCCAGCTCCGATCCTAGCAGCCCCAGATCATTTGTTAGCGCGCCATGCAGCCCCGCCACCGAGAACGCCGGCGCGGTGACGGCAGGGCTGAGCAGGTAGCGGTTGCGCCAGACGTAATCCTCGGCCCCGGCAAGGGACTTATCATCGCCGTTCAGCACGTCGAGACATTCCGGCTCGTGCCGCAATTGCGGCGCCAAATTTCCGCTCAGCGCCGCCAACACCGGCACCGGCGCGCCCTTGATCGCGAGCAGCACAATGTGCGAGGCCGCGCCGCCATTCGCTTGGCCTGCAAGCACCTGCTGCGCCAGCGACGCCGAATGCGGCAGAAAGTCCCCCATATCGGTGCGGTAGCTGGTCCGCACGGCGATGAGCCCGCAGGCCGCCAGCAGCATCAGCCACACCCCGAGCGCCAGAAATTTAGGGCGCATCGGCTCGGATGGTCATTGTCTCGTCACTGCCGTCACTACTCACCGCATCAATGACCGTGATCCGCCCCTCGCTGCCGCTGATCACCAGCGACTGCACGAAACGCCGCAGCGCCGGTTGCGTGGGTTGCAAGCGCAGCTGCCAGGAGGCAGCGCTGCCGCTCAGGCTCACGGTGTAAACCTGCTCGAGTGCGGGCAAGTCGCCCGCCAGAGTCCCGCGAATCCCTTCCACCAGTCCGGCGATGCGCGGGTCCTGGTTCACCGCAAAAACATGGGTGCCTGCAGCCCCGTCCCCGCTCAGCGTCACGCGGTCATGGTCGAGCACGAAGCTTTCCGGCACGGGCGATATCGTCACCTTGCGCAAATAGTCCGGCGCGTCATAGGTGAGCGTGCCCGCACTGATCAGCGGCGCGCTCAACACCGGCGAGGTCTGCCGCTCGGTGAAGCTGGCCGAGCCGGCGTGGAGCTGCGCCAGCGACTGCATCAACTGCGCCAGCCCCCAAGCCGGCTGCGCCCAGGCCGGCGCGTTTGCGAGCAGGCAGAGCACCACCGCCGCATAACCTACCTCAGCCCCAAAAATCATAGAAATTGAACCAGTTGAGCGGCGCCTCGCGGCAGTAATGCTCTAGCCGCGCAACATAGCGGCTCATGACATCTTCGAGCCAGGCCTGGCTGTCCGGCGGTCTTGCTGAAGGCGCCTGCGCCAAGGTCTCGAAATGCAGTTCATATCGCCGCCCGCCGCGATAGATCCCCACCATCATCACCGCCGGACAGTGCAACAGCATGGCGATCCGGAACGGCCCTTGCGGAAACGGCGCCGACGCGCCCAGGAACGGGTAGCGCACCATGTCCTTGCCATCGACGTTGCGGTCCGCCAGCACACCAATAAAATGCCCCTGCCGCAGCCGCTCCGCCACCGCGATCAGCGAATCGAGCCTGCCCAGGCCGATTACCTCGGTGGCCAGGTTGGGGTTGATCGCCGCCAGCGCCGCGCGGATCTTCTGTGCATTCTCTTCATACATCAGCAGGCTGATCGGCCGGTCGCCGCGCCGCCGCCCCACCGCGCGCGCGACCTCGAAACTGCCGAAATGCGCGCCAAACAACAAACAGCCGCCGCCCTGCGCCTCGATCTCCAGCAGGATCTCTTCGCCATGCACGGTAATCTCGAACGCTTCGCCCTGTTCACCGAGCAGAAACACGCGGTCCAGCAGGCAGCGCGCGAACGTCAGGAAATGCCCAAAACGCTCGCCCAGGCGCGGCGCGCGGTCGAGCACACGGCTGAGATAAGCCTTCGACGCGCGCGCCGCCGCGGGCGATGAGATGAAGAAATACAGGCAGAGCGGGTAGAGCAGCAGCCACGCCGCGCTCCTGCCCAGGCGGCGTGTCGTCCACACGCCCAGCCGGATGAAGGCCAGCGAACCCCGCTCGGGGCGGGTCACCCATTCCTGCGCGCGCGCTTGCCCGGTCAAGCCGCCGTCCCGCTTACCGCAAGCATGCCCGCCAAAACCATGCTTTCATCAGGGCCATGACGGCATTCAAAGCGGAACTGGCCGCCGCCTTGGGCTTGCCAACGCAACTGCAGCGGCTGACCGAACCGGGCCGGCCGCAGGAATTTGGCGGTCTGGATGGCAACCACCCCCTCCGCTCCGGCAATGGCAACCACCATGGCATCGAGCAACAGTGCCCCGGGGATGATGGGATCGCCCGGGAAATGCCCCACGGCGCTGGGGTGACCGGCGGGAAGACTGAAATCCTGGCGTTGCCACATCAAGGACCGCCCCCAGCCTGGCTGATCAGCCGCAACAGGGATTCGCGGGGCAATTTGCCGAGGGTATTGCGCGGCAGCGCATTCACCAGCACCAGCGGGCGCGGCAGAAAAGCGGCATCAATCTGCTGCCGCAACGCGGTCAGGATCGCCTGAGGCGTCAACTCCGGCGCCACGACCACGGCTGCCAGCCGCGCGACATTGCGGCCTTGCGCTTCGCCCATCAGGAATACGCCATCCTGGACGCCCTCGACGCTACGGAGCTGGTGGTTGAGGTGCGCGAGCGAAGCACGCTTGCCCGCAACATCCACCAGATCGGCCTCACGCTCGCCCAGCCGGAAAATGCCGGGACCGGTAAGCTCGATCATGTCATGCAGCAGCACGCGCCCCGGTACCGCCGCGCCGCTGGCCCAGGTCCCGTGCTCATCCTGGTCGAGCACCACGCCATCGAGACATTGCCATTCCGCCTCCTGCGCGGTCCGCCTGGTCGCGACCTGTCCGGCCTCGGTGCAGCCATAAATCTCGATCAGCCTGGCGCCAAAACATGCCTCCGCTTCGGCTGCAAGCGTTCTAGAGAGCGGCGCAGTGGCCGAGAGGATCAGGTCGGCCTGCGGCATATGAGCCGGCTCGGCCAGCAGCGCGCGCAGATGCACCGGCGTGGTCACCAAAATCCGCGGCCTGGGCGCGCGGGCTAGGGCGGCTCGGATATCACCCGGATACAGTGGCCACCCGGCGTCGATCGCGAGCCCGTGCAGCAGGCCAAGCAGGATGACGGATTCCAGCCCATAGCTGTGATGGTGCGGCACCGTGCCGATTACGGTGGCGCCGTGCAGGCGTTCAAGCCCCAGCCGCGCTCCCGCGGCCTGCACGCTGTGCCGCAGCGTGGCCCAGGATTTCGCCGCCGGTTTGGGCCGCCCGGTCGAGCCCGAAGTGGAAAGGATCACCGCCGGCTGGGAGTCTTCCGGCGCCAGCGGGCTCGACGGCCCAGCCTCGCTCTCCAGGTCAGCGGGATACTCCATGCCGCGCAATCCCGGGCTCCCGGCATCGCTTAGACCGTATAGATCGGGATAATCCTCCGCCAGCGCCGCCAACACCGCCGGTACATTGGCCGCCGGCATCAGGCTGATCTGGCGCCGCTGCAAGGCCGCCGCCAAGCCGGTCATGAACCGGTAGCGATCGGTGCAGAGATTGACCATGTACTGATGCGCCGGCAGGCGAGCCGCGAGAGCCGCCACATCGCGCCGGAATTCCGCCACCGCGATCTGCCGACCCGCCTGCACCGCGGCCAGGGCAGCCCCGCCCCGCCAGGGATCGGCAATCTGCCTGACGCTGGCCGGCGCGCTCATCGAGTCACGGTTCCTGCTCCACCAGAGCCGGCTTGTCGTTGCCCGACGTGGATTGCGCCACCATTGCCATGATCATTGCCAGCGAGTGCCGCGGCGGGTCGCGCAGGCAGCGCAGCCGCACCGCATATTCAGCCGCGAACATCGCGATCACCAGCGGAAGATCCAGGATGTTCACGAAGAACGACCAGACCGTCAGCGGCGCGAAGCAGAACAACGCAACCGAGAGGCTGAGCTGGGCCGCAAAGAACCAGCACCAGGCGATGGTAACCTTGCGCGTGTAGTGTGTCATCTCGTCCGAGATTTCACCGTGCAGGCGGCGCGCCATGGCGGTAATCAGCGCCTCGCGGCCCGGCCGCAATGTCAGCGCGAAGGTGGCCAGCAAGCTTGCATAAATGCCCCAATGCGTGATTACCGAGAAGGCGACAAAACCCAGCTTGCACAGCCCGCCCAGCCCCATCTGCAAACCCAGACGGATATGTCGCGTCGCGACAATGAAGAGATGCGAGAGCACCGGAATGACGGCAAAGGCCAGAAGCGCCAGGAGCGGCGAGCGCGCAGCAGCGGTGGCACGATTCATGGCTCGCGATGCACCTGGATGAACGCATCGAGGCTGCGCAGCGACCGGAAAATCTCGATATTGCCGTCTTCTCCGGCGCGTAACTTGACCCCGTAACGCTGCGATACGACCAGGGCAATTTCCAGCATGTCGATCGAGTCGAGCCCCAGCCCTTCGCCGTAGAGCGGCGCCTCCGGATCGATCTCTCCGGGCTTTTGCTCGAGATTAAGCGTCTCGACGATCAGCTGGGCCAGCACGGCTTCGGTAAGCGTTTGGGTCGTGCTCTCAGCCATCATACGGCAACCTCAAAGGCCAACAACTGCCCAGCCAAGCCAAATCGGGCCAAATAAAA
>Ga0302316_10002872_pt1 | contig 12124 bp, 10 predicted proteins | sample III_Palsa_N3_2_FD_200456 | JGI IMG/M metagenome (GOLD analysis project Ga0302316, IMG submission 200456) | Peat permafrost microbial communities from Stordalen Mire near Abisko, Sweden - III_Palsa_N3_2 | ecosystem: Environmental > Terrestrial > Soil > Palsa > Peat permafrost | place: Sweden... | reverse complement strand
GCGAGGCCAGCGAGTGCTTGTGCACCCACTCATTGCCCCACTTGATGAACGCGCGAATCGCCGTTGGGGCGGTATAGAAGATGGTGACCTTGTGGTCGTCGATGATCTTCCAGAACCGGTCGCACTCAGGCCAGTTCGGTGCGCCTTCGTACATCATTACCGTCGCACCGTTCTGTAGCGGGCCGTAGACCACGTAGCTATGCCCGGTAACCCAGCCAATATCCGCGGTACACCAATAAACGTCGTGCTCTTGCAGGTCGAAGATGTACTTGCTCGTAAGGTAGGTCTGCACCGAGTAGCCGCCGGTGGTGTGCACCAGGCCCTTCGGTTTCCCGGTCGTGCCGCTGGTATAGAGGATGTAGAGCGGGTCTTCGGCGTCCATCCACTCGGCGGCGCACTCCGCGTCTACGGAGGCCATCGCGTCGTGCCACCAGATGTCGCGGCCCTCCTGCATCGGCACCGTGACCGCCGGGGCGCGCTGGAAGACAACAACCTTCCGCACTCCCGGACACTTCTGCATCGCTTCATCGACGATGGCCTTCAGCTTTACCTCAGCGCCACGGCGATAGCTGATGTCCTGCGTGACGACGACCTGGCAGTCTGAATCATTCACGCGGTCCGAGATGGCGTGCGCGGCAAAGCCACCAAAGATAACCGAATGCACCGCGCCGATGCGGGCGCAGGCCAGCAACGCAATCGCCAGCTCTGGAGCCATGCCCATGTACAGCGCGACGCGTTCCCCCTTCTTCACGCCGAGCGACTTCAGCACATTGGCAAATTTCTGCACCTCGGCGTGCAGCTCTCCAAACGTCAGCTTACGAACCTCACCCGGTTCGCCTTCCCACAGCAGCGCGACCTTATCCTTGCGAGCGCCCTTGGCGTGACGATCCACGCAGTTGTGCGAGAGATTCAGCTTGCCGCCGGTAAACCACTTCGCGTTGGGGCCTGTGCCGTCGAGCACGCTGGTCCACGGCGCAAACCACTCAAGCTGCAACGCGGCCTCTGCCCAGAACTCCTCCGGCTCCTCAACGCTGTGCTCGTACATGCGCTCATACTCCGCGAGGCTGCCGATGCGGGCTTTGCCGGCGAACTCAGCCGGAGGCGGAAAGACGCGATGCTCCCGCATCAATGATTCGAAGTTTTCACTTTGGCCGGATGGCGCTGTTTGGACGGGCGTAGCTGGGCGGGACTGATCTTCAACAGACATGAATGGACCTTGGCTCCTTGACCGCGAATGCACACAATTCTACGGGCAAGAACGTAGAGTTGGCATCCTGCAACGTCAACCCCTGTGAATCGCTGCGCCTATCAAGCCTTTTGTCTGTTCTGCCGATGAACAAGTACCTATGCGCGAACTGCTAGCTACTCTCTTCTTCGTTGCCCTGATTCTCTCGCCCCTGCTCGTCATCCCCTGGATATCGCCCCACCCAAAAGACCCGCGAAACCGGCGGCGATAGCCCAGGCGTGACATCATCGAAGCTATGAACTTCACGCTTGCCACCGTCATCGGATTTTTCCTCGGCTTCGTCTTTGGTGTCGGCTGTGCGCTTGCGGTGATGTATTCGATCTACCTTGGCGGATATCGCGCAGCGGTTCGCGACGCGCAACTGCCCGAGCCGCCGGAGCGCCTGATCAAAGTGCGTAGAAAGCTGAGCGTAGCCGACTAAAGTCAGCCTGCCTGGCTCTCGCGCAACTCCTTCCGCAGCTCCGCGACCTCAGACGACAGCCGTTCGATAGCCTTCAGCAGCTCGCCGCTATGCACGCTCTCTGCCGTAGGAGTCTTGCCCTTCACGAAGAACGTCCCATTCGGCTCCAGCACGCACTCCGCTACATCGGACGGGTCATTGAAGCCGTTCTTGTTCAGCACGGAGATCAGTTCCACCTGCGTCAGCGTCTCTTTCGCCAGCGCGTCCTCCAGCACGACACCATCTTTAATCAGCGTCGTCGCCGAGCCCTGGAGGGTTGTCGTAATCTTCGGCGCTCGAAAGAGCAACCGCATCAGCAGCCAGTTGATCGCCAGCAGCGCGAAGGCCCCGATGACGCCGCCGCTCACCGAGTTGTCATCGCCGATGATGGCATTCTGAACCGTATTCGACAGGCTCAGCAGTACAACGAGGTCGAAGGGGTTCAACTGCGCCAGCTCGCGCTTGCCGAATAGCCGCAGAAACACGATAAGGCAGAGATAAACAATTACCGGCCGCAGGATCTTTTCCAATATCGGCAATGGCATGTGGAACATGCTGTGCAGGATGCTGTCCATGGTCGCTGCTTCCTCTTTTAGTTATGTATCTTTTTAGACAGACGGTGGCTGCCTCGCTCCGAGAAACTCTCAGTAGCTCCAGCCGCAATGCTACCCTGTGAGCGCGATGGGGTGCGTCGGTACAGATTTTAATGCGTCATTTATATATCGGTTACCAAATCTCTTCCGATACGTCCGTTCCTATGTGGGGAAGCATCTATCTACGCACCAGATTCCCCGGACGGGTTATAGATTTCCGCAGAGAGTCTGGTAATCTGCTTCCTAACCCCATAGGTCAGGATCGTAGTTACCACCCATGGCGGTAAACACTTAAGGATCGATCAATCATGGCCAAGCGGCTTGTTAGCAACGACCCGAACCCGAAGGATGTACGCTTTAGCCACTTCGGCGTCCTCGACGATGGCAAGCGCAGCAAGGGTGCGGCGGTCACATCGATCGTCATTAACGGCACGATCATCCTGCTGATGGTCATCATTGGCATGATCGTAAAGACCAATCCTGAGATGGCAAAGAAGATGGAAGCCATCTACATGCCACCCAAGCCGATTCCCAAGCCAGTACCGAAGCCGCCACCACCGCCGCCCAAGCCGCCGGTGGAGCTGCCCAAGCCGCCAAAGATCGAGCCCCCCAAGATTAAGCCGCCCGTGCTGGAAAAGCTGCCCGACATCAAGCCGGTGGTCGTGCCGGTTCCCAAGCCGGTGGTGCTGAACGCACCTGCGCCGATGAAGGTCAATCCACCGCCGGCGCCCAGAGTTGTCAATCTGGCGACACCCAAGGCTGCGTCCATCGCCAATAACGACGCACATCCTTCGGCTGTGCGCCTTGGCAACCCGGAGATTAAATCTCTGAGCGGCCCACCTGTTGCCACAGCCGTAAATCTCGGCGGCGGCATGCACAACATGAGCGCCTCCAACACCGGCAACGGCCCACGCGCCACTTCCGTCAATCTGGGCAGCGGTTCGCCCGCCGGTACGGATATCCACGGCAAGAGCGCCGCCGCAGTGCCCGTCAAGGGCTTCGCCAACGGCGTCCCCGGAGGAACGGGCAAGGGTCTGAACGGTCCGCAGCAGGTCCAACTGCAAGCGGCTGCCAAACCGCCGCCGGCGATGGTGCAGCCGGTGGCCCCGACGGCAACCATGGCCAAACCGCCTCACGTTACCTACCAGCCGAAGGCGCAATACACCGCCGAAGCTACGGCGCTGCATCTTCAGGGGGAGATCACCGTCAGCGTGGTGTTCCGGGCAAACAATACGATTGAGGTGCTTGGGATCGTGGGGACGGGCCTCGGCCATGGACTCAACGAATCCGCTCTTGCGGTAGCAAGGGGCATCAATTTCACTCCCGCTTTGGATTCAAACGGCCATCCTATTGATTTTCCGACCAAAATCATCGTCCGCTTTGTGAGCAACAGCTAAATTCGGTGGTCAAAACGCACCAAATTTGCGTCAAACTACCCAGTTCGCTGTATCGTTGAACATACGAAGCCCTGATCCCGAGAAGTCTCTCCACTAACTTCCCGGGTTTTTTGTAAAAGGGCCGCCCCGTTCCGGGCAGCCGCACTCGCTAAGGAGCATCGAAAAAACTTATGACCTTCCGGAAACCTCTTACCGCCGCCCTGACCCTCACCTTTCTGGCCTCCTCGGCTCTGCCAGCAATGGCCTTCCCGTTTGGGAAGAAGAAGGTGCAGGACGACTCCGCGATCACCCGAAAGCCCACCGCGGCGCAGAACGCTCTTATCGATAAGGCGATCGTGCGCGAGGCTGTCGTCGTCAAGGAGGTAAAGACCCGGATTCCGCTCGTCGAAACCTACATCCAGAACATGAAGGCCGACCCCGTCATGTTTGAGACGCCTCAGTCCGACGTGCACTTCCTAGCCCGTGTCGACTTCGGCAAGGTGATCGGCGAAGAGGGCTACGCGGAGGCGAAAAAGGACGCGCCGAAGCAGAGCATCGGGAGCAAGTTCAAGCACTCGCTGGACTACATCACCGGCCTCTCCAAGAGCCTGCACCTGCAATACAACGACATGGGCTTCGTGCGCATGATCCTGATCGATACCCAGGGCCCGAACAGCGACGGCTTCAACCGGACGAACTACAAGTTCGCCTACGTTCGCAACGACTTCCTCGGGACCGTGCCGACGCAGGTCTTCGACGTCGAACCGGCCAAGGGCCATCAGAGTGGCCGCTTCGTGGGCCGCATCTGGATCGAGCGCAATGGTGGAAACATCGTACGCTACAGCGGCGACCTCACCGGCTCCCAGGCGGACATCAAGGAAAACTTCCACTTTGAATCCTGGCGCACCAACATCCAGGAGGGCATGTGGCTGCCCACCTCCTCTTACATCGAGGAGACCGACCCCAAGAGCCCTGAGCATGTGCTGAAGATGAAGGCCATCAATCACGTCTGGGGTTACTCGCTGAAGATTCCGCCGGCTGAGGAAGACCAGACCAGCGTGGAAATTCAGGGCGTGCAGAATGACACCGCCGCCGATGCCACCGACATCAGTCCGCTCGGCGCCCAGCGCCAGTGGATTCAGGAGGCCGAGGACAACGTCATCGACCGCCTCTACACCGCCGGCCTGATCGACGCACCCAGCGACTTCGACGGCACTCTGGCCCTGCTCGCCAACAACATCCTCGCCTACAACCAGGTGCCCACCACGCGGCCCATCAAGGTGCGTACGCTGTTGACCGAGAACCTTGAGTCCGTGGCCATCGGCAACACGATTCTGCTCTCCAAGGGCCTGATCGACACCACCGCCGTTCCCACCGCGGATGGCGCCCAGCAGTTGGGCAACCTGAATGCTGTGCTCGCCTTCCAGGTGGCGCACATCATCCTCGGCCATCGCATCGACACCAAGTATGCGTTCAGCGATCGCCTGCTCTTCCCCAGCGCCTCCGCCTTCCAGCGGCTGCCTATGGGCCACACCGATGCCGATAACATCGAGGCGGCAAAGAAGGCCATGGAGCTGCTGAGCGTAAAGGACCTCGCCGACGGACAGCAGTATTTCTCGCTCTTCCTGCAACAGTTGAAGGCACGGCAGACCGGTCTTAAGGCCCTGACCACCCCGCAACTGGGCGATAGCCTCTTGAAGACCGACGGCACGTTCTGGATGCAGGCCATCGTCGCCAAGGGCCCCAAGCTCGACAACAAGGACGTCAAGCAGCAGGGCGCGATGCCGCTCTCGGCTTACCTCCGCTTCGACCCCTGGACGGACAAGGTCATCACGCTGCACACCACGCTTGAGCCGCTGCTCAGCTCACGCGACAAGCTGCCGTTTGAGATCACCCCGATCTACCTGAAGCTGGGCTACTTTGTTGCTCCCGCGGAGCCTGCTGCACCAGCCACAGGGGCCGCAACCGCAGCACCTGCGGCCGGGGCACCCACGGATACCACTACCGCGGCGCCTGCGGCTGGTACAGCTCCGGCGCCGGCAACAGGAACCGCAACGCCGCCACAACCCTAAGTCGCGCTGCAATCGTTTCAGAAAAAGATGGGTTCCAGGTATCTACCTGGAACCCAATTCTTTTGCCTGCAACTAACAAAGCAGCACGCCATGCCCTGCAGGCATTGGCTGGCGATACGGATGCGAATGCACGAAAAGCAATTCCCCTATTCACGCTATGATTGAACAACAACAAGCAGCGTTCCCCTTTTCTGGATGGAGATTCACCGTTGAAAAGTCTTGCATTCGCCCTTGTCCTGATGGCAGCGTCTTCCAGCGCGGCATTTGCTCAAGCGGATTCGACCATCAGCCGCGTCGGCGATCTCCAACTTGGGGGCGGCTATACCTCGGCGAACTCAGACTACCTTGCCAATCGCGTAAGAGGGTTCAACCTCTACGGCGACTTCGACTTCACGCGGCACTACGGAATTGAAGCCAACTTCCACCAGGTAAGCGACCCTCAGCCGGTCTCTCATGTATACGAGCGCACCTATGAGATCGGCGGCCGGTACGTCTATCACTATCACCGGTTTGCGCCCTATGCGAAGGCCCTGGTCGGTCGCGGCGTCTTCAACTTCCCGCCCGATTGTCTGGCGCTGGGAACCAACCAGCCGGTCTCCTGCACTGCCTCCAATGTTAATCCTGCGACAACGGGTTCCGCGGCAAATCTGGCATACAACATCATCGGCCTGGGCGGCGGCCTCGATATCTCCGTCCAGCGGCGTATCAACGTTCGCGTAGACTTTGAGCATCAGGACTGGTTCGGCTTTATGAACAGCAGCCTCCAACCCAGCCTGATCTCGGTCGGTGTCGCCTATCACTTCTCCGGCGGGCCGCTCTCCACGCAATAGTCAGCGCAGCTCCCGCTACCCTCTCACACAAAACAAAGAGCCCGGCTTCTCAGCCGGGCCCTTTTGTCGTTCCTTGAATAATTCGTTAGAAGTGGTACGAGATTCCGATCGACGGCATGGAAAGCCATTCGTAGCGGTTGGTCTTGTATTGCGGGTTTCCGAAGTCAGGCGTCTTCACCAGGAAACCCTGGTACGTCGCCCGGACGTCGAAGCTGGGACTGATCTCATAAGCCAGACCACCGCCGGCGAGTCCGCCGATGTTGGTGTTCTGCTTGGTATCCAGCTGGTTGGTCGCGTAATCCCGGATCGGCGTAAAGATCATGCCGCCGACGCCAATCTCCACGAACGGATTGAAGTTGTGGTAGTTGCGCGTGTAAACATACGCTCCACTAATCTGTTCATCCCGCACATGGACGTACACCGGGCCGACCCCGGGTGGGCGGAACTTCATCGAGTTCTGCAAGTACATGTAGTTCACTTCAAGCCCGCTACGCGGTGTTAGCGAGTAGCGATAGCTTCCCAGGAAGCCCAGGGCACTCAGCGTGTTTGCCTGTACGCCAAGCCCGTGAACACTCGGACCAAATATCCCAATTCCGCTGGCGCTTATCTCCTGCCGGCTCTCCTGGGCGTTCCCTACAGCGGCGCCAAACACCAGCAGCGCGCCGAGCAACATCATCTTCTTCATGCTTGCAGAAATCCCTTCACAATCGCGTTGCTCTCTGGCCTTTTGATAAAGCCACGGCTCCGCGCGTTATCAGTTTGACGGAGCACAGCCAGAACCGCAGCGCGCTAATGTCTAATTGTACCCGCACAGCACGTCGCCGCGACGTATGCCGCACCGTTTCTGCACACTCACCCCTGCTTTCGCGCAAAAAAGAGGACCTCCGCAGAGGTCCTCCTTTGGTTTCCACGAAATTACTGCGGTGGAGGAGGGGGCGGAGGCCCATCGCCGCCACCGCCCTGCTGTCTCCGCTCGCGCATTCTCGCTTCCATCTCCTCGTACTTCACGTTCTGGTCCTTCGTCAGCACAGCCTCGATCTTCGTCTTCTCGGCTTCGTGCATCGTCGTCATCTTGGACCGCCGGTCTTCCCGCGACATCGTCGTATCTGCCCGCATGGCCTCCATCTTCGTCTGCTCATCGTCGAGGATCGCCTTGATCGCGGTCGACTGCTCAGGCGAAAGGTTCAACTGCTTCTGCATCATCTCCAGTCGCCGCGCGGGGTTCATCATCCCACCGCCGCCACGTCCACCCGGAGGCGGTCCCTGCGCATCACCCTGTGCCGGCGGTGGTGGAGGCGTATCCTGCGCCATCGCCGGAACGATCGCCAGCACGGCGCCACACAGTAGAACCCCTGCAAATCGCATCTTCACTTCTTTTGCATTTGGCATAACTTCAGTACCCGCTTTCTTCTCCCAGCAAGACCGTGTTTCGCTCGTACGCACACAGCTAACAAGTACAGACGCGATTTCCGTGGAAAAGTTCGCCTGCGCGGCACTATCTTTCCGTTGCCACGCGACACAACTAAACCCGTTCCGCCACAAAACAGAACGGGTCGCCGTGCTTGGCCGCATGGGCCTCCACCACCGTCAGAAACGCCCGTGCGGCGTGACTTAGAGCCGCCTGCCGCCGGTAAACCAACCGCAGCTTTCGCTCCACCTGTAACTCCGGCACAGCAATCGACGCCAGCGTCCCCGCCCCTAACTCGCTCTCCACAGTCAACTTAGGCACCAGCGCCACCCCATTCCCCCGCTGCACAAACCGCTTAATCGCATCCAACGAAGGCAACTCCACCTCCATATTCAGCGGCGTCTTGTGCCTCTTGAACGCCCCAATCACCTTCTGCCGCAGCGGCGAAGGCACATTGTGAGCAATAAACGTCTCCCGCCCCAGCCGCTGGATGGAAGCCTTTCCTTCCTTCGCCAGCGCATGCTCCGGGCTGGCAATACAAACCAGCTCGTCCCGATAAACCACCGTCGAGCGCACCTGCGGGTCGTCCGGCCGAAAGCTCACCACCCCCATCTCCACCGAGTGCTGTAGCACCTCATCCGCAATCCGGCTCGCCAGCGCCCGTTGCACAGCCACTTTTACCCGTGGATGCTCCCGTCGAAACGCATCCAAAACCGGCAGCAAATACAGGCAGGTGTACTCATTTGCCGCCAGATTCAGCGTTCCCGTATGCAGCGATCGCAGATCCACCAGCGCCGCCCCGGCATCGGCCCGTAGATTCAACATCTTCTGCGCATACTCCCGCAGCACCTCACCCGCATCGGTCAGCGTCCCGTCGCGAGAGGAACGCTCCAACAGCGTCTCTCCCAGTTCCGCCTCCAATTTCGCGATCACCTGGCTGACCGCCGGCTGCGTCCGGTGCAATCGCGCCGCCGCCCGCGAAAAACTCCGCTCCTCCGCCACCGCCAAAAACGTCTCTAACTGAAATAAATCCATCGCCCCCGCTAACTTCCCGACGTACCTATACGTACATTAGAAATTCGCATACCTCTAGCCTTCAGCATAAGTCCGCGTTATGCTAAGTGTCGAGTCCAAGGGTTTCCACACTATGCCGACCAGCAACCAAATCGTCTTCTTCGACACCACGCTCCGCGACGGCGAGCAATCCCCCGGCTGCACCATGCACCACGCCGAAAAGCTCCGCATGGCGCACCAAATCGCCGGCCTCGGCGTCGACATCCTCGAAGCCGGATTCCCCATCGCCTCTACCGGTGATTTCGAGTCCGTGCTCGCCATCGCCAAAGATATCCGCGGTCCCAGGATCGCCGCCCTCGCCCGCGCCAAGCGCGAAGACATCGAAGCCGCAGCCAAGGCTCTCGAACCCGCACCCAGCCCGCGCATCCACCTCTTTCTCTCCACCTCCGACCTGCACCTCGCCGCCAAGCTGAAGATCACTCGCGAGCAGGCCATCGACCAGATCGCCGAGATGGTCGCCTTCGCGCGCACCTTCACCGACGACGTCGAGTTCTCCCCCGAAGACGCCACCCGCACCGACCCCGACTATCTCTGCAAGGTCTGCGAGGTCGCCATCCAGGCCGGCGCCACCACGCTCAACCTGCCCGACACCGTCGGCTACTGCATCCCGCAGGACTACGCCGCGATGTTCCGCATGGTCCTCGACCGCGTCCCCGGCGCGAAGGACATCGTCCTCTCCGCGCACTGCCACGACGACCTCGGCCTCGCCGTTGCCAACACCATCGCCGCCATCGAAGCCGGTGTCCGCCAGGTAGAGTGCTCGATCAACGGTATCGGCGAACGCGCCGGCAACGCGGCTCTCGAAGAGATCGCGGCTATCTTAATGGTCCGCAAAGACAAGCTGCCCTACACCGACAACATCGTCATGGACCAGCTCTTCGCCACCAGCCAGATGCTCTCCGGCTGCATCAGCTTCGGCGCCGCACCGAACAAAGCCATCGTCGGCGCCAACGCCTTCGCACACGCCTCCGGCATCCACCAGCACGGCGTCCTCGCCAACCCGCTGACCTACGAGATCCTCACACCCGCGTCCGTCGGCTACAAAGGCCAGAACATTGTGCTCGGCAAGCACTCCGGCCGCCGCGCGCTGGAACATCGTCTCAGCGAGCTCGGCCACAAGCTCAACAAAGAAGAACTCAACGGCGTCTACATCCGCTTCACCGAACTAGCCGACCGCAAAAAGCTCATCTACGACCAGGACATCGTTGCTTTGCTACAGCCCGTAACCGCCTAGCTTTCCTTTGCGAAACTCTGCTCCCTTCGCAACCTCTGCGTTCGAAGCTTTTGCTTTTATTCTCGTTTCACTACTCACTATTCACTCTCTACTGGACGCCAAATGAAACTACGCATCGCAATCCTCGCCGGCGACGGCATCGGCCCCGAAGTCACCCACGAAGCCGTCAACATCCTCAAAGCCGTCGCCGAGTTCGGCGGCCACGACTTCCAGTTCCGCGAAGCCCTCCTCGGTGGCGTAGCTATCACCGCAGAAGGCACGCCCATCCCGCAGTCCACCATCGACATCTGCCTCGACTCCGACGCCGTCCTGCTCGGCGCCGTCGGCGACAACAAGTTCAACCATCTCTCGCCCGACAAGCGCCCCGAGTCCGGCCTGCTGCAAATTCGCCAGGTCCTCGGCGGCTTCGCGAACCTCCGCCCCTCAATCGCCTATCCCGCGCTGGCGGAAAACTCGCCGCTGCGCCCCGAAGTCACCAAGGGCGCGGACATCCTCTTCGTCCGCGAGCTGCTGGGCGGCCTCTACTTCGGCGCACCTCGCTGGTGGAACAAAGAAACCAATGAAGCCATCAACACCATGCGCTACACCAAGGCCGAGGTCGAGCGCGTCGCGCACGTCGCCTTCAAACTCGCGCAGGGCCGCCGCAAGAAGCTCACCTCCGTCGACAAGGCCAACGTCCTCGAAGTCTCGCAGCTCTGGCGCGCCACTGTAGACGAGCTCAAGTCGCAGTACCCCGACGTCACCGTCGAGCACCAACTCGTCGACTCCATGGCCATGCACCTCATGAACATCCCGCGCAACTTCGACGTCGTGCTCACCGAAAACCTCTTTGGCGACATCCTCTCCGACGAGTCCGGCGTCATCACCGGCTCGCTCGGCATGCTGCCCTCGGCCACCATCGGCGGCAAGGTCAACCTCTACGAGCCCGTACACGGCTCCGCGCCCGACATCGCCGGCCAGGGCAAAGCGAACCCCCTCGGCGCGATCCTCACCGCCGCGATGGTCCTCCGCCACTCCGCCGGACTCGAGCGCGAAGCGCAGGCCATCGAAGCCGCCGTAGCCCACGTCCTCGAAGCCGGCCACCGCACCGCCGACATCGCCCGCGGCAACACGGCGGCCAACGTAACCACCACCCAGATGGGCAAGCTAGTCCACCAGGCCCTAACCGAAACCCTCGACCGCCACGACTCCATGCACGCCGTCTAACAAACGCTCGGGTGGCCCATTCATCGCGCGCAGTTTGCGCGATGAGTGGGGAACACCAAATCATCATGCGCAAACTCATCCAACTCGCCGCACTCCTCTTCACCATCACCGCGACGAGCCGCGCCCAAATCACCGACCCCAACAACCTCATCGCCCCGCCACCACCGCCCATCCAGTTCCGCGGCAAGCACCTCGTCAAACCCGTCACCGACCTTCAATGGCTCTGGCAGTACACCGCACCCGCACCCGGCAACGAAGGTGGTCTCCTCGTCGATCCGCACTTCCACGAGATGCTCCGCACCAACCTCACCGCCCCGCAGTCTTTCTATCGCGATGGCAATCTCCCACTCTACGACGTCGCCGAAGCCTACTTCGGCACACACACCAACGCGGTTCGCTCGCAGGACAACCGCTACATCGCCTTCGCCGGCTGCGTGCCTCACCTCTGCGAAGACCAGAGCCTCCTCTGGATCGATACCGCTGTGCAGCATCCCACCGTCGTCTTCGCCGCCACCGAGTGGACCACCGAAGGCGCGCCCGTCGAAGATCCCAACGCCGCCTTCAACCTCTGGCTCTTCTCCAGCCGCCCGCTCGACGCCGAGCATCCGCCAACCGCACTCATCGCCGCAATCCAGCAGTGGAACCC
>Ga0302316_10002869_pt1 | contig 12134 bp, 9 predicted proteins | sample III_Palsa_N3_2_FD_200456 | JGI IMG/M metagenome (GOLD analysis project Ga0302316, IMG submission 200456) | Peat permafrost microbial communities from Stordalen Mire near Abisko, Sweden - III_Palsa_N3_2 | ecosystem: Environmental > Terrestrial > Soil > Palsa > Peat permafrost | place: Sweden... | reverse complement strand
TCGTAAGAAAGCCCCTCCCCATCTTCGTAAGCAGCTTCCTGCGATTCGAGACCCTGATAATCCGCTGGTTCCTCGAACATACTCTCCTGGGTTCCCGTTCGTTCGTCGATTGACGAACCCATGGGCAAAAGTGCCATACATTCCCTCCGGGCATTCTAGTGCGCAGTCACAGTGCGCAGTCTTTGCCGTGCGCGGTCTCGAACCATCACCGCCTAGCCGCGAGTATAAGTCTCTTGGACGTGGAAAAGAGGTCAACTTCTCAATCGCGCGCCCGTTAGAGAAACTGCCTCGACAACGCGATGCGAAAATGCCTGCAGCTCCTCGTCCCGCAATGTGCGGTCCGCCGCCTGGAAAGTAGTTCCGAGAAGCAGCGAATATTCGCCCGAAACTCCCCTTTCCGAAGCAGTTGCGCCTCCCGCCCTTGCCCCTGGCAGCACCTCGCGCACCCGCCAGTCAACCAGCTCCGGAACTCCGGAATTTGCCAACGTCGACAGCGTCGAGTCGATCTCCGTCCACCGAACCCTGACCGGCACCAGCAGCGAGAAATCCCGGCGCACCGGCTGAAACCTCGAGAGCTCACGAACCGCCGGCTTCTGCGCCTCCAGCTGGAACAGCCGGTCCACATAGAGCTCCGCAACCAGCACAGTCTCTTTCAGCTTGCGCGCCGATGCCACCCGGGGATGGATCTGCCCCAGCCAGCCAGCCGTACTCCCATCCACCGCCACGCGAGCCGCACGATACGGGTGCAGCCACGGAGGCGTGATCCCGGCCGCAGCCTCGAAGTTGTCGAAATAGATCGACTTGGCCTTGAACCGCGTCAAAAGCTGCTCAACAACTCCCTTGAGATCGTAGAAATCGAATCCCCGCCCCGCCTGGTGCGGCCCCGATTGAGCCACGCTTCCCGCAGCCCCGATACTCAGAGCCGGACGCTCGTCCACCTTCTCCGTCGAACCTGAAAACACCGCCCCCAATTCGAACAGGCGAACATCGCCGACATCCCGATGCAGATTGCCGGCAATCATCGTGATCATCCCCGGCGCCAGCGAAGGCCGCATCACCCCAGCCTCTGCACTCAGAGGATTCCCCAGCGGCACCACCAGCCCCGGCTGAGGAGCGGTCAACGCCGCATCCTCCGCGGAAGCAAATGTACTCGAGATCGCCTCATGAAAACCCGCAGCAACCAGAGTCGCGCGCACCGCCGACTCGGCTGCTGCATGAGGCAGCTCACGGACCGACCCCGCGAATGCCGGCAGCGTGTTCGCAAACCGGTTATACCCGTAGACCCGAGCCACTTCTTCGATCAAATCGATTTCGCGCTCCAGATCAAGCCGCCAGCTCGGCAGCGTCACCTCCCAGCGATCACTCGATGCCGCGGTAAGCTCACACCCCAGGCCCTTCAGCACCGTCTCCACACTAGCCGCGCCGATACCCTCAGGATCGACAGTAGTCCCAAGCAGCCGATGCACCTCGCTCAACGCCAGTCCAATCGGCTTTCGCTTCGCCGTGCGAGCCTCAATAGCCGGAACGACAGCATCCACAAGCTCGCCTTCGATGTACCCGCCGCTTTCAAGAATCATGCTGCTGACGATCGCCGAAGCCAGCGGCGCAGCATTGAAATCCGCCCCGCGCTCAAAGCGATGCGAAGCATCCGTATGCAGCCCATGGCGCCTCGCCGTGCGCCGCACAGCCACTTGATCGAACCACGCTGCCTCGACCAGCACATTGGTCGTCGCCGAGGTGATCATCGTGTCCCACCCGCCCATCACGCCAGCCAGCCCAAGCGGCTTCACATGATCCGCGACAATCAGATCGTCCGGGTCAAGACTGCGCTCCACGCCATCCAGCGTCCTCAGCCTCTCGCCCTTCCGCGCACGCCGCACCACGATACCGCCCTCAATCTTGTCCAGATCGAAAGCATGCGTGGGCTGCCCCATCGCCAGCCACGCAAAGTTGCTAGCATCCACAGCATTCGAAATCTGCTTCTGCTCAAGCAGTGCAAACATCCGCGACGCATATCCGCTGATCGGCCCCTTCGCCGCCGTGGTCGCCTGGATCGTCACATCCCGCAGCACCCGCGCAGTAAACCGCCCACAAGCCTCCTGCGCTTCAATCCGAACAGAAAACGGGGCCGCAGCCGCCCGCACTTGCGGCAGTGGAGCGTCTCCCGGCACCAGAGTCAAACCATAAATCGCGGCAGCCTCGCGAGCCACCCCGTAATGGTTCATCGCATCCACGCGATTGGTAGTGATGTCCATCTCAAAAAGCGAGCCATTCCCCGCCCCAAGATCGTGAACACCCTCAACAGCAATCCCACGCAAAGTAAGGTCTTCAGCAAGCTGCCGGTCATCCACAGCAAGTTGAGGAAGCAGAGCGCGAAGCCAGATAGTAAGAATCTTCATAGAATGCCTTTCAGCGAGTTAGCGCGCTGCGCGTATTGGCGAGTTAGCAGTTAGCGAATCGGCTCATTCAGCGGTCAACACCCCAAGTAGACCGTTGATCAATTTGGCCGTCTCCGTAGAGATCGCAAATACATGCTGGGCGGAATTCGAGTCCATAAAATTCAAGCCGCTCGCCAACTCAGTTTGGGTTTGCAATTCGTATAGCGAACCCCTCGCCATCCCGAGCGCATTGCGGAGTTGCGGGTCGGTCAGCCGTCCATGCCCTTCCGCAATATTGCTCGCGACCGAAACTGCGGACCGGCGCATCTGCATCCGCAATCCGAAAGTCTCAGACTTGGGAAACTCTTCAGTTCGCAAATAGACCTCCCGCGCCAACTCCATAGCCTTCTGCCAGACCAGCAAATCCCGATAGTGCCTAGTCCTCGTCACAACCACAAATCCCTTCAGCACACACAGCCGCTAACTTGCCAACTCGCCAATACGCGCAGCGTGCCAACCCGCTGCCCTCATGCAAATTGTTCCAGGAATCTCATATCCCCCGAATAAAACTGCCCAATGTCGCTGACCCCATACTTCATCATCGCGATCCGCTCAACCCCCATGCCGAAAGCAAACCCAGAGATCTTCCTGGGATCGTAAGCAGGCTGCTTCTCCGCCGCAAAGGCAAAGACCGCAGGATCGACCATCCCGCAGCCCAGCAACTCAATCCACCCGGAATACTTGCACTTCCGGCATCCCCTGCCGCCACAGAAAATGCAACTGATCTGCACATCCGCGCTCGGCTCGGTGAATGGAAAGAACGAAGGAAAAAACCGCGTCTTCACGCTCGACCCAAACAAAGCCTTCATCGCATAGTCCAGCGTCCCCTTCAGATCGCTGAAGGTAATATTCGTGTCCACGCACAGCCCCTCGACTTGGTGAAAAGTAGAGGAATGCGTGGCGTCATCGGCCTCATTGCGGTGCACCTTGCCGGGGATCACGATACGAAGCGGCGGAGCCTCTTGCTCCATCGTCCGCATCTGCACCGGAGAAGTATGCGTGCGCAGCAGCAGCCGGTCCCGCTGGCTGCGCCGCTCCTGGTTGGCAATCACCAGCGTGTCCTGCGTGTCCCGTGCCGGATGCCCCGGCGGGAAGTTCATGCTCTCGAAGTTGTAATAGTCCGTCTCAACCTGAGGCCCAATCCCCACCGAATATCCCAGCCCGGCAAAGATCGAAACCAGCTCATTCATCGTGCGCGTAATCGGATGCTCCGCACCCAGCAGCCTTCGCGTGCCGGGCAGCGTCACATCCAGGGCTTCCGCAGCAAGAGCCGCGTCGCTTGGCCCAGATCCGGCAGCCTCTTCCAGCAGCGAGTCGATCAGCGCCTTGAGAGCATTAAACCGCTGCCCAATCTCCCGCTTCGCCTCAGCCGGCGCAGTCTTGAGCCATTGTTCAGAAAGCAGCTTCAGCCGCCCCTGTTTCCGTCCCAGCCATTCGAGGCGGAAGTTTTCCACCGCTTCAGGCGAGCCGAGCGAGGAGGCAGCCTGGCGGGCTTCCTGTTCCAGTTGACCAAATTGCAGGTCGAGATTGGAGCTTTCAGGGTTCGTCATGTCTACTTCAGCGTTCGTCATGCGTAAGGGTCAGGATAAACCACCGACCAGACCCTGCACTCGGAACTGGCCAGCCCCAGCTTTCGTATATTGAGACATGAGACTTGTTGCACCTGCCCTCATTGCGCTCCTGTTCTCATCGGGAGCGAACGCCCAGAATCTAGCCATCGTCAATGCGACCGTGTACGCGTCACCCCAAGCACCAGCGAGTCACGGTATGACTGTCGTGATTCGTGATGGAGTCATTGCCGCAGTCGGCGAGCACCCGCATATCCCCGAAGGAACGACCACGCTGCCCTGCAATGGCTGCGTAGTTTTGGCGGGCTTCTGGAATGCGCATGTGCATTTCATGGAGCCCAAATGGGACGATGCGTCGCATCAGCCGGCCGAAAAGCTTGCCGGGCAGATTGAAGCGATGCTGACTCACTCCGGTTTCACCACGGTGGTCGATACCGGCTCCGATGGAGAAAATACGATTGCGCTGCGCCGTCGCATCGAGAGCGGCGAGGTCACGGGGCCACGGATTTTCACATCGGGCGCTCCCATTTTCCCTGCACATGCTCTTCCCTACTATCTGGACGGCGTATCCGCCGCGTTGCGCTCAAAGCTCGGACAACCCGAGACTCCGGCCGAGGCCAAAGCATTTGTGGACAAGAATGCAGCGATGGGCACGGATATCGTGAAGCTCTTCACTGGCTCAATCGTGAAACCGGACCAGATTGCGCCGATGGCCATTCCGATCGCGAGGGCAGCGGCCGATGAAGCTCATCGCCACGGACAACTGGTCTTTGCCCACACCTCAAACCTTGAGGGTACTCAAGTTGCGGTGGAAAGCGGCGTGGATGTGCTGGCGCACGCGCCGGAACAGACGGTCGGCATCGATGAGGCATTCCTGCAAAAGATCGTGGCGCGACATATGACGATGATTCCAACGTTGAAGCTCTTCTCCAGGGACGACAATATCCCCGCGATTCGCAGCCTGGTGAACCGTTTTCATGCCATGGGCGGGCGGCTCGTCTATGGAACGGACACCGGCTTTTTGCCCGACTACGATCAGGGCGAGGAGTTCCGCCAGCTTGCTCAATCGGGTCTGAGTTTCCGGGAAGTGCTGGCCATGTTGACGACGGCTCCAGCCGAACTTTTCCACGTCGCCGGTGGCAAGGTTGAGCCCGGCATGAACGGGGATCTTACGGTGCTGGGTGCCGACCCGGCCAGCGGCGATCCCCTGGCATTCACTAAGGTGCTTTACACGATTCGCAATGGTCGAGTGATCTTCCACGCAAAATAGATCTCAAAACAAATGAAGCCCGGAGCGACGCTCCGGGCTTCATTTGCTTCGAGACAAATTTACTTTGCAGACTTTTCGGCTTCCAGAGCTGCCTTGGCCTGTTCGACCAGCCGCGTAAAGCCCGGCGCGTCTTGCACAGCGATATCGGCCAGGATCTTGCGATCCAGTTCGATGCCGGCCTTCTTCAGCCCGTTGATCAGCTGCGAATAGCTGAAGTTATTCAACTTGGCTGCGGCCGAGATACGCACGATCCACAGCGAGCGGAACTGGCGCTTCTTCTGCCGGCGGCCCGTATAGGCGAACTTGAGTCCGCGCTCGACAGCTTCCTGCGCTGCCTGGTAGAGCTTGGACTTCGTGAGAAAGTATCCACTCGCCCTTTTGAGAATCTTCTTACGGCGGTCAGACCGCTTTGTGCCACGTTTTACGCGAGGCATGTGATTTGCTCCTTTTTGCGTTTCGTTTGGCGGCTGGAGGCAGGAGGCGGCAACCCCGGAGGGTGACGCTTTGAAACCTCTTCACTCGCACTGTCGTATCTGAAATTCTGGAATAAGCTCTTCAGCTTCAACCGGGGCCACGCAACGCATTTGCGCTGGCCCAGCTCACTCAGCCCCTATCAGGCGAGATCACTTTTCAGACTGTGTTCAATCAGGCGTACGGGATCATGCGGGCGACCTTTTCGTGGTCAGCATCCGAGACGATCAGGCTCTTGCCGAGCTTGCGCTTCGTCTTGGGGAGCTTCGACGTAAGGATATGGCGCATCTTGGTCTGGTGCCGCTTGATCTTGCCGGTACCAGTCTTGGAGAAGCGCTTGGCCGCGCCCGTATGGGTCTTCAATTTGGGCATTGTTTTCTCGTTTTCGGTCCGGCGAACTCTAAAACGTCCGTCCAACCCATTCAGAACCACTTTGGGAACAGGGAACTCCCTGAATCAAAGCAGACCAAATCAGTATATCGCAGGCTGGAATTTACCGCCATCCACCTTGCGCTCCGTTGAATCCTGGGCATAGCGTAAACCCCATGCCCGTCCTGTCAGTTGATCTCGCCTGCCGCAGTTGGTCCGATTTGGGCGTCGTCGTCCTCGAGCAAAAGGGCTCGCAAATCGCCTGCGAAATCATCCGCTGGCAAGACCCAACCCCACCTCCCGTAGTCGAGCTTGCCCTGCGCCTCAACACCCTCTGCCTGGAGCGGAACGCCAGCGTTCTCATGCTCGACGGCCCCCAGGCATGGAAATCCGAAGACAATGGCCACGAATTCTGCCGCGCCTCCGAACGCGAATTGAACACCTCCGCCAAAACCGGCCTTCCCGGAATCGTACTGCCCGGTACATACGAAAGATTTGTCGGCTATTGCCTCGCCCTCTACGACGCCCTGAGCCGCCTCGGCTGGCAGCGGCTCGCCACCCGTGAGCAATCCCGCGAGTCCGGCTCCGCGCCGCGAAAGATTCTCGTAGAGAGCTATCCTCACGCCGCCTGGAAGTCGCTCGGCATCGCGCCGCTCCCAGCCAAGCGACGCTGCCGCGTCAGTCACCTCGCAGAGGCTTACGCAGCGCTGACCGCCCTGCTGCCCATCACCACCAGCCAACCCCCGAATCACGATCAGCTGCAAGCCATCGTGGGAGGCCTTCCCGGCCTGGCAATCGAGCAGCACAACCATATGGGCACCAGAATCGTTGGGCAGCCGCCACGCAGGGAAGGCGGATACTGGCGCGAAGGCTTTATCGCTCTCCCGCTACCGCCCGCGCCTTCACCGGACCCAAACGAATCCGTCCGTTGGCTGGACTAGATTCTCATCCATCTCCAGCCCAATCCCGGAGAAACCCCTTTGCTCCATCCTGTTGATCCGGTAACCATAAAGGTTTGAGAGTAGGCCAATAACTCAGATTAGCCATAGACTTATGAGGGCGCTTCGCGTTGTTATATAAGTAATTTATTGCAATTTTTGCCGCCGATCGGCTTTTCAGATTTGGTCAAATTTGTTCGGACTTGTTCCGATCGGGATTCCCTCTTGGTTCTGCAAAGGCTACGCGAGCAGTACTGTAGCCCTTAAACCGCAACAGATTAAATCCAGGCGGATTCCGTCACTCCGTCGTCCCAGCGAACCGCACAAGCTCTAGCCGGTCTGCCACACAATTCGTGCCGAGGAACTGCACTCCCCCATGCAGCAGACATCGACTTGCTTCTCGCCTACGACCAGCGCCCGCTATAGCTGCGCTCTACGATGGGGAAATTCAGGCAAGCTCTCTCCGTTCATCCTCGGTATCTTACTCGCTGTCTCAAACAGGCTTGCACCGGCTCAGATACCTCCAAAACCGCCTCCACCTCCCGCAGCGGATGTCCAGATCGCGGAACACCCGGTCGTTCATGCGAGGCTCGCAACAGGCCCCATCGACATCGACGGCAAGCTCAATGAGCCCGACTGGCAAAACGCCGAGCCGATGGTGTTGACCCAACAGTCGCCCCACCCCGGCGAGAGCACTCCTTACGTAACCACCGTTCGCGTTCTCATTTACCACGACGCTTTGATCTTTGGCTTTGATTGCCATGACCCCAACCCCAAAGCAATCCAGGTACACACCCTCGCGCAGGATGGAGACCAGACCGGAGACGACACCGTCTCCGTACTTCTTGACACCTTTGGCGACAAACGAACCGGTTACTACTTCCAGATCAACGAAGCCGCCGGACGGGAAGATGGCCTCATCTCTGGACCCTCGAATTATTCCCTCGATTGGGACGGCATCTGGAATGCTCGCACCGCACGAACCGCGGACGGCTGGTCTGCAGAAATCTGGATCCCCGCGCAAACGCTCAATTTTGCGGGCGCTAGCGGCCATTGGGGATTGCAAGTGGAGCGCTCCATCGTGCGCAGTCAGACTGATCTCCGATGGTCATCTCCGACACTCGATTCCGATCTTTGGGACATGAGCCGCGCAGGTGACCTCGAGATCATGACTCCCCTGAAGCAAGGGCACGGAATCGAGTTCGCACCCTACACCAGCGGAACCATGCTGCGAGATTTTGCTCCCACCGACCGCAACTGGACCGGCACCGGCGGCGGCGAAATCACCTGGCGCATCACTCCCCAACTGGCCGCTGTGCTCTCCGTCAATACGGATTTTGCAGAAACGGAAGTGGACTCAAGGCAAATCAACATCACTCCATGGCCGTTGTATTTCCCCGAGAAGCGCGCCTTCTTTCTCGAGGGCGCCAATCAATACATCTTCGGCCTCGACTTGAACACACCCACCAGTCAAACCTTCATTCCATTTTTCAGCCGCAACGTAGGCCTGCTCGATGGATACGATATTCCACTCCTTGGCGGCATCAAGCTGAATGGTCATGTCGGCCCCTGGAGCCTTGCCTTTCTGGACGCTCAGACTCAGACCACGTACGTACCCGACACAGTCGTGCAATACCTCGGCCTCCCATCCGCTAAGGTAGATGGAACAAATCTGCTTGCCAGCCGCGTATCCTACGACGTCGACAAGCACTTGCGCGTCGGGGCAATTGTCACCCACGGCGATCCGGAAGCTCTGGTTTCGAACACCCTCGCCGGCGCCGACGCCGATTGGAATACCTCGACATTCATGGGCAAGCACAGCCTGGCCTTTGGCGGATGGGCCGCGACCACGCAGGGAGACCTGCCAGTCGGCAATCGCCAGGCCTGGGGACTGCGCTTCGACTACCCGAACGACCTGCTGAATTGCACCGCCGGCACCAATCAATACGGGGACGGTTTCAATCCGCTGCTCGGATTTCTGCCCCGACCGGCCACCCATCAGACAGACGCCAGCTGCGCCTTCGGACCGCGTCCTAAAGCCGACGGCCCCTTTGGAGCGATTCGTCAAACGAAATTCAAGCTATTCTTCAACCGCATCACCGATACCCAGGGTAACGTCCAGTCCCAGCTCTTTACCGTTGATCCGTTCTTGCTGTACATGAACTCGGGCGACATCCTCTACAGTGCCGTCTACATCGACCACGAAGTACTGCAAACACCTTTCACTATCGTCCCAAACCGGACTTACCCCGCTGGATCATACGACTTCCAGCGTTACGCCCTCGCGTATATTAGCAGTCCGCATCGCCAATGGCAGTTCTTCAGCGGCAGCACAGTCGGTGGATATTACAATGGCCACTTATATCATCAGGACAACACCTTGAACTGGACATCCCTCCGCGGCAAGGTTCAGCTCGGCGTAGCCGCCGATAACTACTTCGCCAACACGCCTCAGGGCAAATTCGTCGAGAAACTTTGGCAGTTCACCGGCGCGCTCTCCTGGAACCCGAATCTGTCGCTAAGCACATTTGTGCAATACGACAACGTCTCGTTCGATCTGAGCAGCAACACCCGCCTGCGCTGGACCTTCCGCCCCGGAGATGACTTCTACGTTGTCTGGGATCGCACCTGGGTTCGCAATACAAGACAACCCGGGTCCAGCTTCGACCCCGATGCCGAGTCCGTAGTAGCCAAAATCCGCTGGACCTTCCGCCCCTAGAGGACTATCAGCACAGGCTTCAAAATCTACACCCCCCAGCCTATTTAGCCGTTTCCCCAAACCCCTTCTGCAGGAACTCGACAATCCTCTGCCGCCCATCGAACCCATGCCACGGCTCAGCCACCGGGTAGCCAAAAATCCCGCGTGCCAGCGGCCCATGATCTTCCCGCGGATACGTGACCATCTCCACCGGAACCCCAGCCTGCCGTAGCGCGCGATACATCTCTTCAGACTGCCCCAGCGGATCAGTCGCATCCGCCTGCCCTTGCAACAGCAGAAACGGAGTCTTCGCCTTCGCAGCGCCCGAAAGCGGACTCTGCCGCCAGGCATCCTGAACATGCTCCCAGGGCTTGCCGAAATACCACCGGTCGTACCACGATCCGCCTTCCGTCCCGTACTCACTGAACTGATCGATCACCGGCGCCCCGCTGATAATCGACTTGAACCGGTCCGTCTTGCCCTCCGCAAAGCCAGCCATCTCCCCGCCATAGCTATAGCCCATCAACGCCAGCTTGTCCGGGTCGATCGGATACTGCTTCAACACCGCATCCACTCCAGCCATCACATCCCGAAAATCTCCGCCGCCAAGATCGTTCTTGTTCGCGGCCGCAAACTTCACCCCGTAAGCATGAGACCCGCGAGGATTGGGCCGCAATATTGCCCATCCATGTCCAACAAGAAACCCAGTCCACTCCTCGAACCGGTCTTCCCACGTGCCCAGCGGCCCGCCATGCACATCGACAATCAACGGAACCTTCTTGTTCGCGGAATCCTGCGGCAGATAAAGCAACCCCTCAATCGTGAACCCATCGCTTTTCCAGGTAATCAACTGCGACTTCACGCTCTTGAAGTGCTGCGTCGTCAACTCCGGCGTCGGCAGAGTCTTGCACTCGCCGCCCAGTGTCGCCGCATAGCAGAGCGACTCCGGATGATCGCTCCCGGAAGCCAGCCAGACCCAGCCAGTCTGCTTGCGATTCGTGCCCAACCCACTCATGATCGGAGCGCTCTGAGGAACAAACTCCGGCGCCGCCTTGCCATCCAGAGAAAGACGAGCCGCCGTAACCCGCGTCCCCTGCGCCACCGAAGCGACAACCTTTCCATCCGGCAAATACACAGGATCGCCAAATCCGATCGCGCCGTTAAACCCCGCCGTAACCCGCAGAGCCTCCGTCTTCTCCGTAGGACCAGCGCCAGGCAACGCCAGTGCAAATAACTCTTCGACCCCAGGCGGCGCATCCTCCGGGGTCTGCGCTGCAAAGACCACCTGGTTCCCATCGGGGCTCCACCCGAAGCTCCCCCGCACCGTCGCCGGAATTCCCTTCAACTCAACTGGCTTGTCGAGCTCACTTGGAATTACCAGCCACCCTTTTCCGGCTGGTCCCAGATCGTCAGCCCCGTTCGGCCGCTCAGTCACCACAATCATCCGATCGCTCTTCGGCGACCAGGAGACCGCACGCACATCCGCCGCCACAGCCACCGTCTTCAGCACGCCGTCCAGACTCCCATCGGATTTGAGCGCCGCCAGATGGAGCCTCTCTCCATGCCGCTCATGGTTCACCCACACAGCGTCAGCCTTCGCATCCTTCCCTTTCTTCTCGCCCGGAGTCTCAGGATCGCTCGCCCACACCACCAGCCAATGGCTGTCCGGGGACAACGAAAATCCGCTGACATTGATCGCGATCGGCTCCGGTTTCGAATCTTCTTTCTTGGCCCCAGGCTGAGGTTCATCCTTCTTTTCCTCCGTCTTGGCGGGCGGGATGAAGGAAGGCTCCTTCGAGTCATCCACAGCAGGCGCGACTTTCAGCTCGTACGGCATCGCCTCTCCTCCGGACAGCGGCAAGCGAAACAGCTGCGTCGCATCTCCGCGCTTGGCTAGAAAGAAGATCGCGCTGCCATCCGGCGACCAAACCGCATTTTGCTCGCCGCGCTTGTCCGTCGATGGCGAATAAGTCAGTTGCCGCGAAGCCCCGCCCGCAACAGAAACCATCCACAAATGGCTCTTCGCCCCATCCGCCGTCGAATCCGTCATCGTGAACAGAACTTCCTGGCCATCCGGAGAAAGCAAAGGCGAAGCAATCCCCTTCACATGCCGCAGATCTTCCGAATTGGGAAAACGCGGATCTTCCGCTCGCGCGCGGGAAGAAACTGTAAGAAAGGAAGGGAAGCAAAGCAGACCGAGGCACAAAAACGCAGGCAAGGATGTCTTCATTCCGCCAGCATAAATCGCTCAAACGCAAAACAGCCGTTCCGCAGTTGCGAAACGGCTGTTTTCCAACTTGCTCCACCGAAATTGATTCCGGAGACTGCGTTTGCCTATGCCTGCGGCGCGCTCGTCCCAGGCGCCTTGGGCGGCGGAGGCTG
>Ga0302316_10002868_pt1 | contig 12134 bp, 9 predicted proteins | sample III_Palsa_N3_2_FD_200456 | JGI IMG/M metagenome (GOLD analysis project Ga0302316, IMG submission 200456) | Peat permafrost microbial communities from Stordalen Mire near Abisko, Sweden - III_Palsa_N3_2 | ecosystem: Environmental > Terrestrial > Soil > Palsa > Peat permafrost | place: Sweden... | reverse complement strand
GCCAAACGCAACAAAGGGCGGAATCAATCCGCCCTTTTGCATCACGTCTAAATTTTGGTGCCGAAAAGAGGACTCGAACCTCCACACCCTTGCGAGTACGTGGACCTGAACCACGCGCGTCTGCCAATTCCGCCATTTCGGCTCACTCGAAGCCGCGCTATGCGCTTGCTACCCGTGAACCTCTAGTGTTCCAGAGCACGCACCTGCTGTCAATGCGGAGGCCTGAGTTACACTTGGCGAATCCTTTTGCTTCTGGTCCTCGTCATACGCTCAAGTACGGGGCCCTTGCGAACAGCAACAATAATTTCCAGAGTGAGCTCTACGACGCCTATGCCGACACCATCGCAGCAGAGCCAGCAGATTCCCGAAGATCTTGCCATCGAGATCCGCCGACTGGCGCACGATCTTTCGAACTCGCTTGAAATCATCGTCCAGACCAGCTACCTGCTCAGCATGGCCGAACTCAAAGAGCCCGCCACCGACTGGCTGCGCATGCTCGACTCCGGCGTCGCCAAGGCGCTCGACATCAACCTCGAGCTGCGCGAATACATCAAAAAGCACACGCCGCGTTAGGCAAAAGCCGCCGCGAATTTCGCGTTTCGCTTTTGCTCTACTCCGCCGCCGCAATCGCCGCCACAATCTTGTCCATCGTCAGCCGATCCGCCGGAGGGCCCGGCATGTGGTCGTCGACCATGATCGAAAAGATCACCTGCTTGCCGCTCGCGCAATCCAGATAGCCCGAAAGCGCGCGCGATTCACCCAGCGTTCCCGTCTTGGCAAAGACATGATTCTTCAGCGGAGCATCCGGGAAGCGCGACGTCAGCGAGCCATCGAGCCCACCAACCGGCAGCGCCGCCTTCCACACCGCAAACCAGGGCTGCGACTGCGCGTAAGCCAGCAGCTTCGCCGTCGCACGTGGCGCGACGAGATTGTGCGAGCTCATGCCCGAGCCGTCGTAGAAAAGAAAATCATCACCATCGAGCCCGGCATTGACCAGGAACTGCCGCACGACACGCGCACCCTGCGCAGTCGTGTTCTGGGCTCGATCAAAAGTGCCATATGCCACGCCCAATCGTCGCAGCATCAACTCCGCATGCAGGTTCTGCGAGATCTTCAGCGTCTCCTTCACATCTTCGGCCAGCGTGGGCGAAAGTTTCGTCAGCCCGAACTGAGCCGGCTGCGTATGCGCCGGCGAAAGAACCGCGGCAACAAGAGGTATTTGCAGTTTGGAAGGCTCGTGCGACTCATGAACGAAACTCTCGCCATCGACAGGCAGACGATGCTCGGCGCGTGCACTGCCCGTCACTTCAACACCATGCTGCTCCAGCTTTTGCTTGAGCGCGAGCGCCGTGAACTCGGCTGGGTCCATGATGGCGATCTCATCCTTGTAGGGCGCGCCCATGGCGATCGTGCCGTATATGCGGACGAGCCTGGAACCTGGCGCGCGGTCGATCTGCAGGCTGGAGTGCGCACCGGCAGCGACCGTCTTCACATCGACGGCATACTCGTAATAGCCCGTGTTAGGGAGGATGCTCAGCGTAGCAGGGCCGTCGATCTGCGCCGCGGGCGTAAGGGCGATGTCGAGCAAATTGTCGTTGATGGTCATCGCGGAGACGGGAGCGCCGTCACCGGTAAGCATGTCGCCGATGTCCCACGCTATTGGATACGGCTCCCACGTCCACGCGGTGTCGCTGCCGACGATGTCGCCGTTGATTTTCTTGACGCCGGTCTTTGCGATATCGGAAGCGAAAGCGTCGAGCGCGCGGAGCGCATCGGGAGGATTCGGGTCAGGAACGGGCAGCCCAAGAGCGCGGCGTTCGGCTGGGGTTTTATAAGGAAAGTCCTGCGCGGAGAGCCCCGGATCGCCAGCGCCGTTGATAGTGACGTTGCCTTTAGAAAGGCCGTCTGGAGCAGGTTTATAGAAGCTCACAGTGGTCGTCACGGTGTTTTCCGGCCCTAGCAACGCCATCGCAGCCGCAGTCGTAAACAGCTTGGTATTCGAGGCTGGACGATAGAGCTCGCCTTCGTCGTGTCCATAAATCGGAGTGCCATCCAACTCCGTCACCGCGATCCCCCAGTGCGCTCGGGACACTGTCGGATCGGTGAGCAGAGCAGCAATCTGCGCCCCCAGTGGAGTGCTCACCCCAGTCGGAAAAACAGTGTGTACTACGGGGACAGGAGACGCGGCAGGCGTTTGGCCGGAAGCAGCGACGGCTCCGGCAAGGCCTAGTATCAGGGTGAAGCTGCGAATGGCGGACATGGCCGCAGTGTATATCGCCTTCCGTGCAAACGCGCTTTCTAGAGTTGATTGCGTGACAATCCTCGCCGCCGCAATCTCTACAATCTGCAGATGGCCTTCGCACAGCGACCGCACTACGATTGGCGGCTCAGAACCCGCACCTTGGCTTTAGGCGAACGCACGCGGATCATGGCGATCGTCAACCTCACGCAGGACAGCTTCTCCGGCGACGGTTTAGCAGCAGCGGGAACGTCAGTCGGGATCGAGACGGCTATCGCGGCAGTCGATGGCGGGGCAGACATCATCGACCTTGGCGCAGAGTCCACCAAGCCAGGCGCCGAGCCAATCTCGGCAGCCGAAGAACAGGAGCGCCTCCTGCCGGTCATCGAAGGCCTGCTGAAAGTGCGCCCACAAGCCATCGTCTCCGTGGACACGTATCACGCTGCCACCGCGCGAGCAGCCGCTTTGGCCGGCGCCGAAATCATCAACGACGTTTCCGGCCTTCTCTGGGACGAAGGCATGGCCGAAGCTGTCGAAGCCACGCGCTGCGGCCTGGTCCTGATGCACACCCGAGGCCAACCCACGAACTGGCGACAGCTTCCAGCCCTCAAATCCAGCGAGGTCGTCCCGCTGGTGCTGCGTGGGCTGCGCGAACAACTGGGTTTCGCCCACGCCGCCGGGGTGGGCATGCAGAGCATCGTCATCGACCCAGGCTTCGGCTTCGGCAAACTGGGCAACGACAATTTTGTCCTGCTGGCCGGCCTGGAGCGTCTGCGCGAACTGAACTATCCCCTGCTCACAGGACTATCCCGCAAAGGCTTCCTCGGAGAGACCGTCCGCAGCCTGCAGCCGGAACCCCTCCCACTGGCCGAAGCAAGGCTAATCGCGTCCGTAGCCGGTAACGTCGCAGCCGTACTGAATGGATCGCATATCCTGCGAGTGCATGATGTGCAGGCAGCAAGAGAAGCGGCGATAGTGGCGGATGCCCTGCTGGCGTCAAGTCGCTAGGAGCAGTGAATAGTGAGACGAAAAACTTGGCATATACTTCCCACAAATGACCCGCGGGCGCTATCTCGGAAGGCAGCTTCTTGGTCTCATAACAGTCATCGCTATGGCGAACTTTGCGGTTGCGATCACAGCTATTGGTCAGGACACATCCGCTGAACTTCCGGCGAAATGCTCCAGTTACGCGTCCGTTACGCTGCCTGCTGAGGCGGAGAAGGCCATGGTTCCCAAGACGCCGCCGGTTTGTGCCTCTTACCGGTCTTATCGGGGGATCGGTCGGCCGGTGAATTACAGCGAGGCTCGTGCGTGTGCGTGGCAGGAGCGGCTGGCACAGAAGGCCGGGCTCGGACAGGGCCGGGAGGGTACGGCGTGGGTGGTTGGAGGTTCGCTCATACTTGCGGACCTTTATGCCAATGGCGCGGGCGTAAAGCGCGATGTTCCGCTGGCTTTGCGGTTTGCCTGCGAGTCGGAAGACGGGATGGCGGAACTGGCGGAGCCGGAGATTGCGAAGCTGAATGGTGCGGCTCCCCCACATGGATCTTTTGAGTTCTGCGACTATGCGGCGACGACGTTCAGCGAAACCTTTTGCGCTGAGTATGCCTCTGAGATCAAGGATGACCGCAGAAGCCGTTACTTCAACTCGCTGAAATCGTCGATGAGTCCGGAGCAGTGGGCAGCTTTTGAGAAGCTGCTGGCGGCGGAGCATGCCTTTGTCGAAGCGCATGCTTCTGAGGTCTACCAGGGTGGCACCATCCACGGCATACGAACCCTCACCTCTCAGGACATTCTTCAGGATCTCTTTCGCACGGACGTCGTTCGTTTCGAGCGCAAGGAATGGCCCGCGCTGACGAACGATCAAGTCGCAAAGGCCGATGCCGTGCTGCATCGCGAATATGAAAAGGAACTTGGGCAACTGGGGGGCCAACCGAACGATACGAACGATCTGACAGTTGTGACAGCAGATCATCTTGCCAGCGTGGAAAAAGCCTGGGAGAGCTATCGTGATGCGTGGGTGGCGTTTGCGCGTTTACGCTATCCGGAGGATGTTGCCCGGATTCGGGCTGAAATTACTCTGGATCGATATCGTCTTTTGAAGACGATATCGTGATTGGTTTCCCACCCATCGCGCCAAGTGCGAGCGCGAATGAATGGGGCACCCGGCCAGGAGTAGTGAATAAAACAAAAGCTAAGGCCCACCTCGAGTTCAAGAGGTGGGCCTGCATTTGCCATTGTCTTATTCACTACTAACTATTCACTGCCTTCAAATCGTCAGCACTTCTTTTTCCTTCGCCTTGAACAGCTCTTCGACGCGCTTGATTTCGCTGTCGGTAAGCTGCTGAATTTCTTCATTGGCACGCTTTTCGTCGTCGGCGGAGATGAGCTTGTCCTTGGCCGCTTTTTTCACCGTATCGTTGCCATCGCGGCGGATGTTGCGAATCGAAGTCTTGTGGTCTTCCAACACGCCCGCCAGCTGCTTCACCGCCTCTTTACGGCGGTCCTCAGTCATCGGAGGAATGGGCACGCGGATGATTTTGCCATCGTGCATCGGGTTGAAGCCCTGATTGCTGGTGCGGATGGCCTTTTCGATCGCGCCAACCAGCGAAATCTCCCATGGCTGGACGACGATCAGGTTGGCCTCAGGCGTGGTCACCTGGGCGATCTGGGCGACGGGAGTTTCCGTGCCGTAGTAGTCCACGCGGATGTTATCCAGCATATGAACCGAGGCGCGCCCGGTGCGCACGCTCAAGAGGTTCGCGCGAAAATCGTCGACCGTCTTGCTCATGCGCGCTTTCAAACCATCGTAAACGCCCGTAAGGGCTTCCATGCCTGCCATTGCCGATGCCATTGTGTTCCGTCCTCCTGCTACAACGCCTGATTTTACAGACGCAGACCCTCGCGCGCGAGTACACCGGGAGGCTGTCGTCTGCCAACCGCAATCGGGCGAAAAATTGGGCCGAAAATGCGCCTATATGCTAAAATTAGTCACAACTTCCGTTGTGGATTCTGAGATTTACAGCTTGACTCAAGCGAAACGCTTAGCAAGTGTCCTACTTTTCCCCGTAAGGGGTTGATCCCGATTTTCGTGTCTGTGGGCCTTGGATCGATTGACTACAGCCTTTGGTCGACTTCCAACTAACAAGCGAAAACTCATTCAAAAAAGTTAGAGGGCCCGAATTTATGAAAAAACTGCTGCTGTATGTTGGACTTCCCTTCTCCTTAGCTCTGTGCCTCTCCATACCTGCGCGCGCCCAGTTTGGCGGCGGTACGGACTGCGGAGACTCCCCTGAAAATCCCACACTGGTCCTCGCGGGACTTGCGAGCGGAGCGTTTGCCGTTTCATCGATCAGAGCTCACATTAGGGCACGCCGGAACACGAAAAACCGGTAACGATCGCCTCCAATTTGAGAGCCGCCTTCACACATTTGCACGAATCCAATGCAATGAGAACGCGTGAGCCGCTCTGCAGAGCGAAGCTCCTTTCGCAATAGCCATTTACGATCCAGTTGACGCATATCCTTAAACAAGAGGAAACTTCGCGTAACCGGCCTGCCATTGAAACGACTCTTAGAACCCCGTTATGCCGTTGCCCTCGCCTGTTGTTGCGCTGGTGCGGGGCTGCTCAGCATTTATGGCACGGTGTCCCTGCTGCTCAATATATGGCGCGATGACGACCTGAAATCGATGGGCCTTATTGTGCCGTTCATCTGCTTTGCGCTGATCCTTCGCGCCTGGCGTGGGATCGGGTGGGAAACAGAAGGTTCCTGGTGGGGATTCGCAATCCTGGCCGGCTCAGCAATGCTGATGTTTCTGCGCGACCGGACCCTGTTCATCGTCACCGTCAACAAAGACTGGCTGCTGCAACTGCCTCCGCTGCCGCTGGTCGCCGTGGTTTATGCGACGGGGATGGTGCTGCTTTTTGGCGGCACGCGCCTTCTACGCGCCGCATGGTTTCCAGTGCTGTTCATGTGGGCCGTCATTCCTGTTCCGCAGACGTTCAGCCGGGCTGTCGATCTGCCTTTACAGCATATTTCGGCAACCGTGGCACGGGCGTTTGCGCATGCGCTCGGACAGCCGCTTACGCAGGACAAGCTACGCCTGATGTTCACACCGGACTTCGGGATGTTCATTGCGCCCGGCTGCAACGGTATTCGGGGCGCCATCACGCTGGGCTTGTCGGCTGTCGTCGTTGGCTATATCTATCGCTTTCGCTGGTTCCTCTATGCACCGGTGGTCGCAGGCGCTGTGCTGCTGGGCTACCTGTTCAACTTCCTGCGCCTGTGTCTGCTGGTGATCTATTACAAGATCGCCCTGCCGTATCCGTGGCTCCAGGTACGCGCCCGGAACGCCGACTACCTGATTGGCGGCTGCCTGTTTGTGTGCGCACTGATCATTTTCTTTACCGTGGCGAACAAGCTGCGACGCGATCCCCCTGGAGAACTGGACGTCCAACCCGCGGCTCCTGCGGTTGCGGGACCCTACCTCGCCAAGGTCGCGGCAGTTTTGGTGCTCTCGGCTATTTTTGGCGTCGACGCGTTGAAAACTCATATCGCCGCTGCACACGAGGTCGGCCACACGCCGGTGTTGACCCCCATGCCTCAACGAATCGGCCACTTTACCCTCGTGCGCACCTGGCGGGACACCTTGGTCGGGGGAACCATCGTTTATACGTGGGGCGAGTATGCGGCGGAGGGAAACCAGGGGAAACATGTCGCCCTGGGGATTTCACCTGTTTTCGGGGTACACGACGCCGAAGTCTGCCATATCGCCCGGGGAGACGATCCTACCTGGCACGGCCAGATTGAAGCTTCTTCGCCTGGCGGTCCCATCGATCTGACCGCGGCGACCTACAACGACGGGACGGTCCAGCGGCTGGAAGCCTCGACGGTATGCGACGGAGGCGTCTGCAGGCAGTTCTCCGAAACCTCGCAGCACGTCACCCTGGTGTACTCCTATCCGCACAAAACCCTTCCAATGCAATCGGATAAGGCTCGCTCCGTGCCGGTGCTGCTTCAGGTGGACTCACTGGATCCGGTTTCGCCGGTAGATAAAGTCGAGCCGGAACTGGCCGCAACCCTGACGCAATTTCTCAAGGAAGCGGATCTCGTCAGCTTGACGGCTCCCTACAGCAAACGCTGAGAACCCGCAAGCGTCAAACCGTAGCCGGTACCGAAAGGTCAAATCCCCGGCCAGTGAGTTCGCTTCGTGTAGGGCGCGTCCCCTATAATCAAGATTCCCCTTCGGAACACGGGGTTGAGATTCAAAAGAGCAGTGAGGGTGTGGTTATTTTTACCGGAACGCGAGTGAGCGCAAGCTCCCTGAACTATACGACCCAGCCTGTGCGCACGCGCTCGAGCCGCCTTCGCATTCGTCACTTCGACATTGCCCGTCTTCACCTGCCAGTACTTGCTCTGGTGACGACGGCTGTGACGGTACTTCTTCCCGGAATGCTGTCAGCGCAGATCCAGGCGACGCCCCAGTTTCAAGCAGCCCCATCCGGCCCGCAGATTCTGTGTCAGACGCAGGTGATCGGCAACCGCCGGATTCCGAAGGAGTCCATCGTGGCGCGCCTGTTTTCGCGCCCGGGCGACCCCTTCGACAGATCTGTCGTCGAGCGCGATTACAACTCGCTCTGGAACACAGGCTACTTCGAAGACCTGCGCATCGAGCGCGTGGATGAGCCCAACTGCATTCAGCTCATCGTCTACGTCAAGGAAAAGCCGACGATCCGCGCCATTTATTACAAGGGCCTGAACGCCATCTCCCAGTCCGACGTGCTGGACCGCTTCAAAAAAGAAAAAGTCGGCCTGACGGTGGAAAGCCAGTATGACCCGACGCGCATCAAGCGCGCCGAAGTCGTGCTGCAGGAAATGCTCGGCGAGCATGGCCACCAGTTCGCCACGATCAAGACCGAGATCAAGACGATCCCGCCCGCTGCGGTGGAGCTGACCTTCAACATCAAGGAAGGCCCGACGGTAAAGGTCGGCAAGATCGTCTTCACGGGCAACACCCAGCTCAGCTCGCGCGAACTTCGCGAAGCCATGGTGAACCTGAAGCCCATTGGAATCCCGCACTCGATCATCCTCGAGGACTTGCTGCCGCGCACCTTCGACGCCAGCAAACTCGATGAGGACACCGAGCGCGTACGCCAGGCGTATCGCAACAAGGGCTACTTTAGCGCGTTGACCGGTGAAGCGCAGACCAACGTCCGCAATGCGGGCGGCATCAACCCATTCACGCTGCGGCCCTCGACCGGCAAGCGCGTCGATATCCTCATTCCGATCGAAGAGGGTGACCGCTATCGTCTTGGCAGCATCACCTTCACGGGCAACAAGGCTTACACGAACGTGCGTGCCTTGCGCGCCCAGTTCGCCCTGAAGGATGGCGAGTGGTTCAACGCCACGCTCTTCCAGAAGGGTCTCGAAGCCCTGCGTAAGGCCTACGGTGAAGGTGGCTACATCAACATGATCGCCTTGCCTACACCCACGGTCGACAAGGTAAAGAAGACCGTCAGCCTGAACGTCGATATCGATGAAGGCAAGCAGTTCTACGTTTCGCGCATCGAGTTCAGCGGCAACACCATCACTCGCGACAAGGTTATTCGCCGCGAATTGATGATCGAAGAAGGCCAGGTCTATAACAGCCGCCTGGTCGACCTCTCGCTGCTGCGTTTGAACCAGCTCAACTACTTCGAAGTGCTCAAGTCCGACCAGGACGTTGAGAGCCGCCAGAACACGGATGAAGGCACGGTCGACCTGCTGCTGAAACTGCGTGAGAAGGGCAAGAACTCCATCGGCCTCAACGGCGGTGTGAGCGGCCAGTCGGGTTCGTTCATCGGCCTCAACTACGAGACCAACAACTTCCTCGGCTTCGGCGAAACGCTGAGCGTGAACGCCAACATTGGCGATCTGTCGCGTGTGTTGAGCTTCGGCTTCAACGAGCCTTACCTGCGCAACAAGCCGGTTTCGCTGGGCGTGCAGGTATTCGATCGCAAGTCCGACTTCAACCCAGCCAAGAGCTATGCCATCACCAACGGCCAGAGCGCGAACCTTACCAACGCGCAACAGTCGCTGCTGAACAACTACAACCAGTCGTCCAAGGGCTTCACCGTTTCGACCGGTACACCGCTGCGCAAGCTGTTCCGGCGCTCCGGCGTGGCCCGTGTGGGCCTCACTTATTCGCTGTCTCGTTCGGGAATCACGACGTTCAACCAGAACACGCTGAACGTCTTCCAGACACTGGCGTTCCGGTCGGGTATTGCTGGGCAGAGCCAGCTGAGTGGCATTATCACCTCGGTTCTCGCACCTAGCTTCAGCATCTCCACGCTGGATCGCGGTGTCGGCCCACACTCCGGCAAGGATCTCAACATCTCGTTCTCGGTTGCGGGTATCGGTGGAAACACCAAGTACTACGCACCGACGATCAGCTATCGTCAGTTCTTCCCGATGAAGGGCCTGAAGATCAACCGCGAAGGCCACAATGTTCTCGGCTATCGTATTCAGCTCACCAACGTAGCCGGTTTCGGTGGCGAGGTAGCACCTCCCTTCAACCGCATCTACGGCGGCGGTGAGAACGACATCCGCGGCTTCGACATCCGTTCGAGCTCGCCCTACACGTTCATCCCCGTCAAGGTGAATTTCAACCTCACCAACCCCGATGGCTCGCCGGTTCCACGCGACCCGACCAACGCGACCCTGGGCAACATCCAGATTCCGTTGCCGGTCTATCGGCTTTCCGCAATCGGTGGCGACACCTCGTTGACCACGAACCTGGAGTACCGCATCCCGATCGTCAACCAGGTAACGTTTGCCTTCTTCACCGACTTCGGTCTCACCGGCAATACCGAGGCTTCGCAGTTGCGTGAAAGCGTGCTGGGCCAGTCGATCATCAACGCGCCCGCCTATGGTTGCCCCGTGTTCGCCAACGGTGCCTGCTCCGGCGGTCAGCAGGTAAGCTTCCCACTCCGCTTGCAGACCGTGCCTGGAACCAACTTCGTGCCACGCATGTCCAACGGCGCCGAGTTGCAGGTCATCCTGCCGATCGTGAACGCTCCGTTCCGCCTGTACTACGCGTACAACCCACTGCGACTCTACAAGGACCTGCCGCAGAAGTTGACCGTGACGCCACAGGAGTTCGAGAGCTTCTTCCCGTTCGCTACTGCACCGGCCGCCGCACAATACACCTACCAGCAGGCGGTGCAGGACTACGGCGCCGATTACATCCTGCGCGAACCGCGTAAGACGTTCCGTTTGACCGTCAGCACAACGTTCTAACGCTCTACAGTTCGAGCAAACAAAAAGACCTCAGCTTCGGCTGAGGTCTTTTGTTTCTTGGAAAAATTCACTCTTATTGCGTATTCGGCCGGTTGGCAACCTGCTCCAGAATCTGCTGCACAAAAACAATACGAATATGGATGTGCTTGGCAATGTCGGGTAGAAACTCTGCGATCAGCGGACCAACCGGATCGGTCGCATAACCGGCTGCAATCCGCTCACCTGTTGACTTTGCATTCGTGGAAAGACCGGGGACGTAGAGATTACTGAGCTCGGCGCTGATGGGATACGTCAGCAGCGTCGCATAGTTGATCATCGGCGTGCCATCGTCATGCTGCGTCCACACGGTGTGGAGCAGCGCATGGCCGATGCGCCGCTTGATCGATGCGTCAGGAAGCCGGTGGTAACGCGGATCTTCATGCACCAGTGAAGGAATGGCGAATGTGCCGAAGAACTCGCTCTGCATATCTTCGAGCGTGCTGTAGCCGGCAAGTCGACCCCATCCCGCAAAACCTGGCCCATAGGCCGAATGGGAATTCGCAGCAACGTAGATGCCCGAGTATCCGGCGATTGTCAAAAGGTTGAAGGGATCAGCAACGTTGCGGATTGCAAGAAATCCTTTGAGCTCCGGCGTGAGCTGCAAAGCGTTTCTGGAGGAGATGATCTCCTGGAGAGGATTTTCTTCCCGGCACGGGCCTATTGTGTCGGGTGACCGAAGCAGCCATGGTATTTTCCCCAACTCGGATTGCTGAACCTTCGTGCAGGGCGGAGGTGTATCGCTATCTGTAGCGGGGGTTGGCGCCGCAACATCCGGCGGTAGCGGGCTAGACTGCTGCGCTGGAGGCGGTGAAAGAGTTTGAAGGGTGTAGCCGAGAACGGCGCTGGGCGCATCGGGCAATGCCTGCGCGTGTAGCGTAGTAACCTCCAGAACTACGGCAGCTAGCAGCAGACTTGGTTTCAAGAGACGTTGCGTCCTCCGGTCCTGTCCGATTCGCGTTGCTGCACTCATCCTTCGTACCCGCTTCCACCTGGAGATTTTCGAGTCCCTGTGCGACTCAAGGCTTCAAGATCCTGCGAGCCAGCTACATTGCTTTCTTCAGATGCAGTTTGATGAGCACTTCGTCAGAGAACTCACTAACAAAATCGCCGATAGCCGCACCAGCCAATGATCCGCCAAACGTCGCGGCAGTGTCCTTGAAGTTCTGGTTGATCGCGGGATAGTAGGCATAACTGATAGCGCTGGCTGAAGCATAACCGAGCAGAAGCGCGCCGTTGAGGCTTTCTTTGCCGCTGTCGGTGCGTGTGATGATCGGCCGGGTCGCGGCATAGATTACGCGATGAAAGAAGTTGTACTGCGGGCCTTCGACATAATAGCGAGGGTCTTCATGCAGCATCGGGGCGAAGATCGTATCGGTAAAAAGACTCTCGCTCGTGTCCCGGATCGCGGTAGCGCCCAGACGCTCGCCAAACGCTCCTCTGTCGGTCCCGTAGTTCGGCTGACCGTTCGTGAGATGAGAGTATCCGGCTGAGAAAATGATGCCCAAAAAGCTGAATGGCGAATAAGAATCCTTCAGGCCGAGCACGATCTTGTCGTGCGCTGTGAGCCGTGGCGCGGTCCA
>Ga0302316_10002864_pt1 | contig 12149 bp, 11 predicted proteins | sample III_Palsa_N3_2_FD_200456 | JGI IMG/M metagenome (GOLD analysis project Ga0302316, IMG submission 200456) | Peat permafrost microbial communities from Stordalen Mire near Abisko, Sweden - III_Palsa_N3_2 | ecosystem: Environmental > Terrestrial > Soil > Palsa > Peat permafrost | place: Sweden... | reverse complement strand
CAGCCACAAAGCGGCCTGTCGCGACTGCCTGCTTCTGGCCGCCCGTCATCATTTCTACGCGGCGACTGGAACTGGAGACTATGAGGTGCACGACTGCAAATCGCCGCGTATCAGCTTCACAGGCTCGACGCCGCTGAATACATCGCGGTTCGGCCATTCGCGCACTCTCTTCGTGCAGTAGCCGACCGCATCGATCGTCATCTCAGCAGGGCCGAGAACGCGATCCATCGATAGGAATGTCCTAGCTTTTCCTCTCAATCCTGGCAAATCGACAACTCCTTGTGCATCTGAAACTCCATTCTCATGCGCCGCCGGATCTTCAGGCGACTTGACTGTGATGTTCGCGCCCTCAATCGGCAAAGCCGACGAGGCGTCAATGACATGGACGTGCAATGGCGGGGACAGAAAGATCTCGCCTGTTTCACAACCCGCCAGGGCGGCGGCCAAGCTAACGCAGAGAGGGCCCAAGGAATGACGAAGATGCACCAAATACCTCGCGGACAAACAACTCATGAATCAAGCAGGCACACGCCCTAACCTACCTGAAAGCAACCATCGCCCACCGACAGCTCCCGGCTCAGCCTACGGGGCCCGCGCCTTGATTGCAGGGGGCGCGCGAGACGCACCATGACGGCATAGGCTTCAGCGGACGTTAACCCCCGCAGTGCGGGCATCGAGCAAGGCCTGGTCGACCGCAATCGCGCGATGTGGGTCCTTGAGGGACTGGGGATTGTCGATGCAACGGATCGCGCCTAGCCTGGAGGGGCCGGTGAGCACTGGCGCTGGGGCTGCGGGCGTATAAATCGGGATGGCGATGAAACCAGCCGCATCTCGCTTGGTCCAGCCGTCCCACGTGCCGCGGCGCGCATCAGCAACGTCGTCCTGTGGGGTCAGCGCCTCCATCGTGTAGCGCAGCGCAACAAAATACTTGAGTGCAGCGGCCTGGCAGATCTGGGCCGCCCGCGCACTCCAAGCGGCCTCGATCCAGTCTGGCGGAGTATTCCGGTTGCCCTGGTAGGCCACGTACCACGTCAATGGAGCGATTCGCAGGTCCTGGTAACCCTCGTACGACATCACGCCAGCGTCGTCCATCGACTGATACTCGGGGAACTTGTGGTCGTCTGCTCGAGCCAGGGAGCCGACAAGACAGGCCGCCGCGGCGATCAGCCCGCGGAAGTTGTGGGTGGTCTTCATGGATGTTCCCTTCACGCCGGCTGCTGAGTTGCCTTGCGGTGCCACTTGCGAAGTTCGTTCAGAACTGGGTAGATCGCCTCCTTGTCGAAGCTGACCCACACCGTTCGTGGATGGCTAACGACCAGCAGCGATTCGAGAGTCCTGCCGTCGACCACGCGAAGCATTGTGAATGTCCGCTCGCCACCGCCAGCGTGCCGCATGTCGACGATCAGCAGTGGTTTCACTCGTACCGAGAAGTCTTTCAGCGTGTCGCCTTTGATCTCTTCAGGTACCACGAAGCCTCTGTCTGAGGCCCAAGCCTTCCACTCTGCGACATTGATGACGTTTTTATAGCCGAGGTCGTTCAGCGACCCGCGAACCATGAACTCAAGATGCGACGGATAGATGTTGGAGTTCGTCAGCAGCAGAACCGCGCCGAAATCCGTAGGATTTACGCGGCTCTTTGACATCAGGACACCACCGGGATCCACCTCGGTGGAGGCATCGTAGAGCCCGGTGCTCGCATCAATGGTCGGAGCCTGGTATCGCGATGCGCAGCCTCCCAAGAACGCGGCGAGCAGCATCGCACCTGCGCGTAGCACTATGGATCTCATCTTCTCTCCCTTATTGCCTCTGCACGACGCTAGCATGTCTGCACAAAGAGTCGCATCCGCGTTTGCACCTGTCCGAGTTGCTGCCAGCTTGGTGGACAGCCTGAAACCGGTCATCGACGAAAGCCCGCAATTTGCCGACATGAGACGGCGGCTCGGCTCCGTCTCAGTTGATCGTGAGCGGCACGCCTCGGTGGGTGAACACAGTCCACAGCATCGGCATTGGTGCGCCGGCGGCCTCGGGAGTGCTTTCGTAGATGTAGTAGCAGATGTGACCCCAATCGTGCGACTGGAAGTCGATGCAGACCATATCCTCCTTGACGGCATAGGGCCCTGAGCTCCCGCTTTTTGCATTGGTGGCGGTGGCAGTGCCGTTCGCGAACCTTATCTGGACGTCCTGATAGCGCACCGGGTCACGGGGATGGGGGAAGGTCCAGGATCGTCCCTCCAGCGCCGCTGCGTCGAGATGACGCGTGTGGGCAGGGCGGCCGGTCGCATCCACCCGCGGATTCGCCGCGGGGGCGGTCGCCGTAGCTGCGATCGTCGGGGACGCGTTTGCCGAGTTCGCCGCTGTGCCGCCGGTCAGGCTGATGGTTTCGATCTCGGCCTTGGCCTTCTGTGGGTCCTCGATCTCGACGACAATGTGGCCCACCAGCAAGCCAAAGCTGGGCGAGGTCCGCAGGTACTTGGTCTCGCCGACATCGAGCGTGAAGGTGACCGTCTTCTCCGTCTCGGTCGAGGTGGCGGCGGTGTAGCTGCCGGCCAGCCTATCCACATAGAAGAAGCCGCCTGGCTTCGACGTACCCACCACTTGGCCGTTGAGGCGGATGTCGGGCTGGATGGCTGCACCCATCATGGAGCTCGAGCGGAAGAAATAGATTCTTCCTTCGGCGGTGGGAATCGGCCCGATCGAGTTCGAGATCTCGGAAAACTTGGGACCGCTGGCGCAACCAGCCAGGAAGGCGCCGGCCACCACAACGGCGAACAGCGCGATGCGTCGATTCATTTCGTGTCTCCAACTGCCGACTTAGCGTGGACTTGCCGGCCCGGGCCAACGTGCAAGGGAAGATTCACTCTGGCCACTTCTTGATTGAAAACTGCCAATGCTATCGGGGGCATGGCAGACGGCCTCAACGCCGACACCGGCGAAGGACTGCAATTGGCGGCTACGTACCTTCCCATGCTCGCCAGCCATCGTCAAATATCCAACACATAGACTCGCGCCTCCGCCCGTTCGGCGGCACTGTGACCGGCCAGAGCGCGATCCCATTGCGGGTCGCTGGCGCTGCTGTCGGCCCGAAGGTGCATGATCATCTGCGCAACTTCTTCCGTGCTGGCGTCGAACTCGGCGACCTGCTCGCGCGACTCGAGAAACAGGCGTGCCACCATGAATCCGCCCGAGTCGATGACGACCAGGTAGTGCGTGCGCGGGCGCGGTGAGGCGTTGCCGTGCGCGTGAGGGAGCTCGTTGCCGAAACTGTAGCTCATGTCCGTCTCCCCCGCCGATCGAGGCACGGCAGTTGCCGCCAATCGTACGCCAGGCCGCCATGAAATCAGCCGTGAGGTACCAGGACGATCTTGCCCTCGCAGCCGCCGCGCTCCAGGCGCTGATGCGCCTGGGCGACGCGGTCGAAGGCGATGCGCTCGGCGACGCGCGGCCGAATCGCGCCGCGCTGCGCGAGCGTCAGCAATTCGGCCAGGTCGTCGCGAAACCACTCAGGGTGCTTTCGGCGCATCGTGGTGATGGAATAGAAGCTCGTCGAACGATCGCCTGCAAAATGGTTCCACACCCACAGCTTCGCAAACCAGAGGCCGACGCGTGCGAACGGAATATTGCCCTGGATGGCAGACGAGATTCCAAATGTCGACAGGTGCCCGCGCGGGCCGACCGCGCGCCAGGCTCGCGAGAATCCTTGTTCGCCGATACCGTCGAATACGGCGTCGAACCCTCCGGCGACCAGCGTTGCGTAGTCAGCCTGATCGCTGTCGACGTAAGTCGCCCCGAGTTCGCGCACAAGGTCAGCATGCCGCGCCCGTGCCGCGCCCCACACGCTGCAGCCGGCCAGTTGACCGAGCACGACCAGGGCTTGCCCCACAGCGCCGGCAGCCCCGATGACGAGCAAACGGTTGCCCAACTTCACCTTCGCGTCGCGATGCAGAAGCTGGTACGCGGTCGTCCAGCTCAGCACGAGTGTGGTCGCCTCGCCCGGATCCAGGGAGGGATCGACTGGTGTGACGCGATTCGCCTTCAAGATGCGGAACTGCGCGTAGCAGCCCGTGGTCGTCAAATCGGCTACGCGCTGGCCAATGTGCAGCGATTCGACGTCAGCGCCGAGCCGAACAACTTCTCCAACGAGGTCATAGCCGAGTACAAGCGGGGGCTTTTCCTTCAGGTCGGGATAGCGGCCCTTTCTCAGCATGACGTCCGTAAACTGGACACTTGCAGCCAGGACCTTCACCAGCACCTCGCCAGGTCCGGGCTCGGGAATCAGGGCCTCGGACACGACGAACCCCTCCGTGCCGCCGAACTTCTCCAGCAGCAGGACGGTCTGGCGCAACGCTGCGGACATGGTGCGAGCCTCTCCGGGCGCACGGCACCCGTGGTGTGAATCGGACGTGTGTTTCGTGGCCGCGGATGAGCAATCAGTCTCGCACAGGCAACTGCCAGCTCGGAGGACGGCCGGAAACCGGTCATGGGCAGAGGACGGGTACGGGCCGGCGTTGACCGTCGATCAAACCAGTGCCTTGCCCGAAGCCAGCAATGCGAAGCAAGCCAAGCCATCTGCATTTCCCAAGGCCCTGTCGCCAGTCAGCCCCGGCGCCCGAAACTGCGCGTCGTCGTTGACGTATCCGGCATCCGCATCGTCAGTCGTACCCGCGTAGAGATGAGACGTCTCGTGGATCAAGTATCGGACGCACTTCGGAGCGCTGGCATAACAGGCCCGCGTGATCGAAATGGTGTCGACCGCGGGCTTCTTGTGGGCGTAGTTCATCAACGGGTCGATATAAATCGTGATTCCGTGCTCCTCGATGCCCTTGAGGGTGGCCAGCAAATAGTTCGCCACTCTTGCCCGATTGTCGTCAGTGATCGCTGGCTGGACGAAGAAGTGCTTGAACCACCGCTGCTGGCCCTCGCTCATGGTGTTGTTGCACACCATCTGGAACGCGGCGCCGAGCAACTCCACTGCAAGGGTGTAGGCATTGGTCGCAGCGGCATCCACGGCGATCCGTTTTTTTGACAGATTGTAGAGAGCCTCGATGGGCATGACGACTCCGAACTTCGATGAAGTGTCAGCGATTCAGCCCGATGCCGCTGGCGACTCTAGGTACGGATGCACCACGGGCCGGATGTGAGAAGTCTGCGCTGAACGCGAACCTGGCCCCATCCCTAGCGAGGCATGTCGGGATCACCGCGCGCTTTGCGTTTCTGGGCGGCCCGGAACCGGACGTCTGCCAACAGCCGCTTCTGGCTGACTACTGTCGGTTATGAAGACCCGCAGCGCGGCAATCTCACTTGCTCGGCGGCAGTCCGTTGAACGGCGCGATCGGCTCGCCCCGGCCCATGTGGCGCAGATACTCTACAGCCAACGGATCGTCGGAAAGCGGCAGCGATGGGTCAGAGCTGTCGCCACACTGCAGCTTGGCAAACCAGAACGCGGTCGCCCGGTCAATCGATACGCCAGGAGCTCTTGCTACCACCGACAAAGCGCCGGCCAGCGTACGGTCGCAGTGTTGTAACCCCTGCGCGATGTATGCGTCTCGCTGCGCGTACCAAGCCTCGGGCGCGGGCAGCGAGGAATATCCGCTGCCAAGTGCACCTTGACCGTCCGGCCCCTCGAAATCGAAGGCGAGGGCAGCGCCCGGCGTTCCAGCAGCGGCGGCGTGTGAAAGCCAGGCGAGCCGCGATTCGATCTGGTCCGAACGCAGATCCTGGCACCACTGTGCCGCGTGGTGACGCTTTGCCTGAAGTGCTTGCACGCGTTCAGTGCCGACGACCGATTCCAATGCGCCGTCACCGGCTTCGATCTGGTCCTGAGGTGTCCTGTCTTGTGATCGCGCCCGTAGGCAGTCTGCGACGGCCTCGTAGGCCCGCATGGCATCCTGGGGCGCCGTCGAATGTGACCAGCCATCAACGCGGGCCGCCAAGCCAGCCGCAGGGAATGCGGAAGACGCCGATGGTGCTGGAGCTGGAACGGCTGATGGAATCACCGGCAGCGGCGTACCGACAGGCGATGACGAGGCGGCCTGGATCTCTGGAATTGACCGATTGGTCGGTTCGTACGATCGCTCTCCGCTTTGCAGCGGGGGGGACGGAGTGCAAGCTTACCCAAGCCAACAACGAAGCCGTGGCAATTCCGGCAAAGACGAGCATTGATCGGGGAAGGCGCGGCATCGGGCGCGATGTTATCGATCCCTGGCCATCTGGCGATCGCTCTTTTGGGGGTAGCCGTGAAGCCGATCCGGCAGGCTGCCCGCGAGCCGACGTCGGTGGGCGCCTGCTCTTGGCCGAGAACAGGCACGCGATCAGCTGACAACGCTTTGCCGTGACCTGGGCGCCTTCCGCCAAGATAGGTGGTCATGAGCGGATCGTGAGCTGCCCCTCAAAACGCCGAAAGCAAACTTGCAACGTCGGGTGACCCCAGGCCTGCGACATCGTTGTAGCCGGGCCCGACACTGCAGGTCGCGCAAGTCAACCCTTGGGAGAAGCTGGTTCCGGCAGCGAGCGGCTGCAAAGCAGGATCGGAACCGGCGAACAGGTTGCTACGGTAGAGCAGCCTGTTGAAGCCGCCTGGCGTCGCGGCAACGCGGGCCGCCAACGTCGTGCCGCTATCGGCCAGCTGCTGCCCAAGCAACGCAGCGATACCAGCCCACACAGGCGAGCCCACGCTGGTTCCGCCTTCCAGCGTCCAATGTTGCTCGAAATACAGCGCCACGGGGCTGTGCAATGGATCAGCAACTGCAACCACATCGGGGACAGCACGCTCGCCCATGTTGACGGAGGTCTGAGCTGCCCCGACGAATGCGGATTGCCAGCTCGGCATCGCCGCCCAAGGCGACGGACCGCCACCCGAAAAGATCCACGAGGTGTCGGCAAGGCTGCCGGTGTTCGCTGATATGGAGTGGATCTGAGTGCCGCCAACGGACGTGAAATAGGCGGACATCGCAGGGTACGACGGACCATACCCAGGAAACTGCCCAGCGTCTCCGCTGCTTGCAAAAAACACCTTGCCTTGCGCCACGAACTGGGCCAATTGTGTTTCTTCATTCATGATCGTGCTCGCGTTCGCCGGATAGTTGTAGCTCCAACTGGCCGAGACGGCCGAGACCTGCGGCATCGAGGCTGCGTAGTTGACAGCAGCCAGCATGTCCGCAAGATTCGAGGAAGCCGCGGTGACAAGCACGATGCTGGCGCCTGGCGCGATGGCGTGCACCATCTCGATGTCCAGAGTCGCCTCGGTGGCTCCTCCGTTGCCAGTTCCAACGAAGGTGCCGTTCGACAAGTCAATGTGCCTGAAGCAGGAACCCACCAGATTTGCGCACACGGGCAATCCGAAGGCTAGGCTGTATGCCTTCAAGTCGTCGAAGTAGTTGAAGTTGGAGGGGCCGGGAGCGTCAACCAAGGCGATCGTTTGCCCCGTCCCATCCAAAGCCGGAGGAACGTCGTAGTGGGTGCGCAGATCTTGCGGCGATAGGGAACCGTTCACGCCGGTACCTCCGATGCCAATGAGATCGGGCGTCGTCAGATTTCGCAGGATGCCAGTGGTGAGACCAACCGTACTCGGGGAGGTTATGACGCCTTGCCCAACTGTTCCGATCGCTGCCGAGTTGAGGGCGAACGTCTCGCCGACGACCGATCCATCGGTCATCGTCGTTGCGACCGCTGCCCCTTGGTGTTGCACTACTCCGGTATAGACCGAGCCGCCTTGCTGGACGAAAACACGATAGGAGGTCGTGGGGTACACACCGCGGGGTTCAGGCTGGTTGGCAGTCCAGACTTGCAGGCCTTGCACAGTCGTAACGCTGCCGTCGGTGGCGGCAAAGGTCTCACGCGGGTGAGAGTTGCCCCCGGGGTAAATCGTCAGGGGGAACAGGGTCGCCAGCGTTCCGGTCGAGCCGCACGGCTGGACCTTCGCCACAGGCGATGCGGGACTCATATCGGGTGACGGATAGCACGCTTCGAGCACAGTACGGTCATTGACCAGCGTCTCTTTGCGCGCCACATAAAACGCACCTGGCTGCCAGGCGGTACCGGCAGAGAAATTGCCGGCTGCCACCCATTGATCCAGCGGCAGAACCGCAAGAAGTTCAGTCGGAGCGCTGGACGCGAGACCGGTGAGTGACACCTCTCGGAAGCTATCCTCGTTGAAGGCATCGACGACCGATTGATTGTCGTCGGCATATTGCGCAACTTGCACCGAAGTGCCACTGTAAGTCACCTGCACGTTCGCAGTTGCCGAGCGGCTCACGATCTGGCCGCCAGCGACGTACCAAGTCTTTTGCAGCACCGGCACAGCAAGCTCGGAATCAAGGGTAGCCAGCGTCGGCGTCACAGTCTGGGGGCCAGATGACAGCGGCGAGTTCGGCAGTGTATTGACCACCGAGTACACGTAGCTTGTTCCGGTTGCCAAGACGCCGCCGCCGTATGGCATGTCGTAGCCAACGCTGCCGATGCCACCTTGCAGCGCTGCGTCTTCATAGATCTTCTGATCCACGCTCAACGCAGGCTTGGGCGTGGGCGCGCCGCTACCGCCCCCACCGCCGCAGGCGCTCAAGGCTCCTGCTATCAGCACGGTCACTACAGCTCGCACACACGAGCGTGCTGAAACCTCCGGCATGGCCGGAATGGAATTTTTCTTCATTTCTCTCCCTCTCCCCAATGCCTCGACGGGCAGAGCGAAATCTACCCGAAACCTGAACTTCAGAAGCATCGTTCAGTGGCCGCCTGTCGTCTGAAGCCGACATGCCGGCGCGCTCGAAGCGAGTGCCATCTGCAGCCCGGCCCACCCCCAGTCTTCGGGGTAACCCTGGCCGGCAGTCAGACGCCTGGCGACTTCGACGGTCCCGCGCGAATGCGACGTTCCATTCACCGATGGAACTGCGGCCGATATGCGACATCCGGGCTAAGGAGCAGCTGAGATCGCATGAAAGCCAGACCCGCAAGCGTCAACGCGCCCGTCAGGCGTCATGGCAATCAACACGAGTTGCTGCCGCCAGCCAAAGCCCATGGCTTCAGATGACGGGAAAAGTGTCGATATCCAGGCGTGCCGTAGCCGCTCGCCCCTTATCCACTCACAGGCCCAACATGCTCGAGTCCTTCAGCTTCAAGAAGAAGATCACCGCGCTCATTGCAGTTTCCGTAGCGGGTCTTTGCATCTTCACGGTTGCCGCGTTCGTCGAGCTGCGGTCCAGCATCATCGACGGGCGCACGGCCCAGCTGGCGACGGCCGTGAAATCCGCCCGCAGCATCGCGGCTTCCTTCCAGGCGCTCGCCGCGGCTGGCAAGGTTCCGGAGGCCGAAGCGAAGAAAGCGGCCATGGACGCGTTGCGCGCCATCCGCTACGGTGCCGAGTCCAAGGACTACGTCTACATCTTCTCGAACAAGTTCGAAGGCGTGATGCATCCGTTCAAGACCGAGTGGGACGGCAATAACCTGCTCGGCAAGGTCAGGAATTCCAAGGGCGTCGACACCATCGAGGAGCTCATCACGGCGGCGAACACGAGCGCCGACGGCACCGCCTTCGTGCCCGGAGAGTTTCCGCGCCCCGGCACCCAGACCGCGGTGCCGAAGCTGCAGTACGTCACGAGCATCAAGGAGTGGGGCTGGGTGGTCGGCTCCGGGGTCTACATGGACGACGTCGACGCGGCAGTTCGCGCGGCCCTGTTCAAGCTCCTTGCCATCGCCGGCACGGTCTTCCTGGTCATCGGAGGTCTCGGCGTCGCCGTCGCGCGCAGTGTCCTGCGCCAGATCGGTGGAGACCCGGGGGAGGCCGTCGACGCGATGAACCAGGTCGCCCGCGGCAACCTGACCGCGATGGTGCGCGAGCCGGTGCCTGGCAGCCTGATGGACGCGCTCGCGGCGATGATCGTCTCTCTGCGTGGAACGGTTTCGCAAGTACGCCAGACGACCGAGTCGATCGCCACCGCGTCGGGCCAGATTGCCGCCGGCAACCACGACCTGTCCGCGCGCACGGAGCAGACGGCCTCGAACCTGCAGCAGACTGCCGCCTCGATGGAGGAGCTCACCGGCACCGTGTCACAGACCGCGAATTCGGCCCACAAGGCCAACGCGTTGGTCACATCCGCATCCGCGGCGGCGGCCAAGGGCGGGCGGGTGGTCGACCAGGTCGTCGCGACGATGACGGACATCAACGCCAGCTCCAAGCGCATCGGAGACATCATCGGCGTCATCGACGGCATCGCGTTCCAGACCAACATCCTGGCGCTGAATGCCGCCGTCGAGGCGGCGCGCGCTGGCGAGCAAGGCCGCGGGTTCGCCGTCGTTGCCACCGAAGTGCGCAGCCTCGCCAAGCGCTCCGCGGACGCCGCCAAGGAAATCAAGGCACTCATCGGCGCTTCGGTCGAGCGTGTCGAGTCCGGCTCGGAACTGGTAAATCAGGCCGGCGAGACCATGAAAGACATTGTCGTGAGCGTGCGGCACGTCTCCGACATCATCAACGAGATCACGCATGCCTCGACCGAGCAGTCGACCGGCATTGGCCAGGTGAACCAGGCGGTCGCCCAGTTGGATCAGATGACGCAACAGAATGCGGCGCTCGTCGAGGAGTCCGCCGCGGCCGCCGAGAGCTTGAAAGAGCAGGCAAAGCGCTTGACTGAAGTCGTTGAGGTCTTCCGTCTCAACTGAAATACGGTAAGCGCGGAAGCCGAGCTTTGCAGCTTTCGCCAAAACCGCTCCTGGCGACCGCCTGGAAATGGCCGGCTGCGGTCTGTGCCGTTGCACAGCGGCTATCTTCATCATGCGAATGCCGCGATGACTCTGGCGTGAACGTGCGGGTTTGGCTGATGTCCAGGCACGCACAAGGCCTGTCACACTTGCGCCCATGCGGATAAAGTTCCTATCCGTTCAAGATGAAGTTGGGCCCATGCAGCCTGAAGATATTCTCGTGATTGGCGCCGGCCCCGCAGGGCTGGCCGCCTCGGCCTGTTTGCGCCACGAAGGGCTGGAGCATGTGGTGCTGGAGCGCGAGGGGAGCATAGGCTCGGCCTGGTACCGGCATTACGACCGGCTGCATCTGCATACCACCAAGACCTACTCCGGCCTGCCCATGATGCCTTGGCCGAAGGCTGCGCCGCGCTACCCGTCGCGCGAACAGGTGGTGCAGTATCTGCAGGCGTACGCGGCAGAACACCACATTGCGCCCCGGCTGGGCGTTACGGTGCACGCGGTAAACCGCCGCGGGGACCGCTTCACTGTGGATACGAGCGCCGGTGTGATGACACCGCGCTTTGTCGTCATCGCCACGGGTTACAACGGCGTGCCGAACATGCCTTCGGTTCCCGGGCTGGAGAGCTTCCGCGGCACGGCCATCCACGCCGGTGTTTACAGGAACGCCGCGCCCTACCAGGGCAAGCGCACGCTGGTGGTGGGTTGCGGCAATTCGGGCGCAGAGATCGCGCTCGATCTGGCCGAGCAGGGGGTGGATGTCGCCATGGTGGTGCGCGGACCGGTGCACGTGGTTCCACGAGACATGTTCGGTCGCCCCACGCAGCACACCAATGTACTGCTCTCGCACCTGCCGCTGGGGCTGCGCGATGCCATTGCCATGGGGACCATCGGCCTGGTGGTGGGGGATCTGTCGCGCTGGGGCATCGTGCGTCCGGCGGTGGGGCCCAACCGCATGATCGAAGAGTCCGGGCGTATTCCCATACTGGACCTGGGCACCATCGCCATGGTCAAGCAGGGGAAGATCCGCGTGCTGCCGGCGGTGCAGGAAATCCATCCTGACACGGTACGTTTTGCAGGCGGCGCCGTGCATCCGTTTGAGGCCATCATCTTTGCGACCGGCTATACACCGGGGTTGGGTAGCGTCATTGAAGGCTTCGAGACGATTGCCGATGCACGCGGCAGACCACACCGGTTCGGCGATGAAACCGGCATCCCCGGGTTGTACTTCATCGGTTTCAAGAATCCGCCTACAGGCGCGCTGCGCGAGATCGCGCTCGAGGCTCCACGGGTGGCCCGGTCCGTTCGCACCGTCGTCGGCGCCAGTCCAGCTTGAGCCAGCTGGTTCGAGTCGATATTTCACGTTCTCGACATCTGATCATCGCTTGTGGGCGTCACCCATGAGTACAACGCTTACAGTGGGCCATGAACCCAATCCAACTCGCCTACGGCGAAGATGTCGT
>Ga0302316_10002858_pt1 | contig 12180 bp, 6 predicted proteins | sample III_Palsa_N3_2_FD_200456 | JGI IMG/M metagenome (GOLD analysis project Ga0302316, IMG submission 200456) | Peat permafrost microbial communities from Stordalen Mire near Abisko, Sweden - III_Palsa_N3_2 | ecosystem: Environmental > Terrestrial > Soil > Palsa > Peat permafrost | place: Sweden... | reverse complement strand
CTTATCGAAGTCACCACCAACCGTCAGATCAGTGCCTCAATCCGACTGGAGGAAGTCACTGCAACCCAAGTCGATCAGTATGCGGCTTTCATCAAGGCTTCGCCTGATGATGTCGTCGACAAAGCTTTTGGCTATGTCTTCTCTAAAGACCGCGACTTCCAAGACTTTCTTCGCACTGATGCAGCACGATCCGTTCCGTCTCTTCTGCGTGTTCGTAAGACTCCGGTTGTACCTGAGCCTTCGCCCACTCCAAAGAAGCCAGTATCCGGGGTGGAATCCAACGAGTCCGCGGCGGTTCGGAAGGCATGAACCTCCATCGGAATCTTGCCCGGTACGTGAGCGGTGCTGCGCACCGGGTAAAAGTTGACACTCCACCCCTCCGAGGGTCGTGCAGGGTGCACTTGGGTGCACCTGAGAAGAAACAACAAGATACCGATTTCAGGTGCACTTAGGTGCACCTGAGGATTCGAGACTTCTATGAGCCTGCTCGCACCCGAAATCGAAACCGCAAACCGAGTCTGTCCCGTGACGGTGAAGTTCACGCATAGCGAACACCGGCTCGTCACAGAACATGCCAACCAAATCGGCCAAGCACGGAGCGAGTGGGTTCGCGAAGTGATTCTCCGCGAACTGACAAAGAGCAGCGAAGCGCCCGATGCGGGACCGATCCTCACTGAGATCGTCGGTCTCCGGATGCTTTTGCACAACATACTGAAGCCTCTCATTGGTGGGCAAAAGATGACTGCTGAGACTTTCGACGCTCTTGCACAACACGTCAAGCGAGAGAAAGTACAAGCCGCAATCGAACTCCTGGCACCGAACGGAGGCCGCTAATGCCAACACAATGGGGACGCAAAGAGACAGTCATCTGGCCGCCGCACTCACCGATCTACACTTACGGTGCGGCCTTTATCGCTCTGGTTCTGACCGGGCTATTTCTCTACATGCGCTTTGCTCTCGGGAACACGCCACTGCAGCGTTTCTACACGCCGATTTATCTGCGGGCGAGTGTAGCGTCAGAATTCGGAGCGAAGAGGCAAGATAAGTATCGGCTCCTCTTCTTGACCGGTGTAGAAGTAGCGCCGAAGATGCCCGTCGAAGCGGATGTTCAGGACGGTCTGACGACGGCGCACGCGGAGAAGCCCATCCCTTTAATACCGAGCCAGACAGCTCTTCGTAGTGGCTTTGATGTTCTCTTTCGCGGGCCGGAAACGAGCTTCGTTGATGCAGCATTGCGCGACTATCTCAAGCGCAACGTCTTCAACGGAACGACTCTCAGCTCCATCTATGCCGAACCATTATTCTTCGGAATCCTTGCCTTGGCAGTCCAGCTTCCGTTCTCCATCCGCAAAGACATCAACCGTCGCCGGCAGATGAAGTACGGACGGCTGCTGAAAGGTCCAGTCATGCTGACGCCGACTCAGTTCAACCAAGAGATCGGCGGCGACGGCATTGGTTTCAGAACCACAGAATCGAAGGAGCTGATGCGTATTCCCGCTCGCTCGGAGGCCCAACACATCGAACTCATGGGCGATACAGGAGCCGGAAAAACCACGCTCATCATGCAGGTGCTTCGGCAGATCGAGGAACGCGGACACACAGCTATCGTCTATGACCCGGCCTGCGAGTTCATCCAGCGCTTTTACCGCCCGGATCGTTGCGACATCGTTCTGAATCCGCTGGATGACCGCTGCCCATACTGGGGACCGGCGGAGGAGTTGCGGAGCAAGGCGGAGGCAAAAACTCTGGCGAAGTCCCTGTATCAACCAACCGACACGCAGCGCGATGAGTTCTTTACCAAGACTCCGCAGAAGATCTTTGCTCATCTCCTTCGTACAGGCCCAACACCGCGCCAGCTTGCCGATTGGATGGCAAATCCGGCTGAGATTGATAAGCAAGTTCGCGGTACGGAAATGGCGACGATGATCGCCAAAGACTCTCCGCCACAGCGCAACGGCGTCCTTTCCTCACTCGGTCTAGTAGCTGACAGCCTCCGTATGCTTCCAACCCTGGAGGGCGCCAAGGGTCGCCGTTGGTGCGCTACGGAATGGGCCGAGACGCGCCGGGGATGGATCTTCATCACGTCCCGTCCGACAGAGCGTGACGCTCTCCAACCGCTGCACAGCCTATGGATCGACTGGCTTGTTCTACGGCTCCTCAGTGCGCCTAAGGAGCACCAGACACCGGTCTGGTTTGTGCTCGACGAACTCGCAAGCTTACAGCGGCTTCCTCAGCTTCACACGGCCATCACGGAGAACCGAAAGAGCAAGAATCCTCTCGTTCTTGGCTTTCAAGGGAAGGCCCAGTTGGAGAACATCTACGGGCATATTGCCGAGGTGATGCTCTCTCAGCCTGCTACCAAGATCTTCCTGAAGACCACGGAGCCAAAAGCAGCCGAATGGGTGTCGAACGCCATCGGCAAGGTCGAGGTGGAACGGGTGAAGGAAACACATTTTGACGGGAGTCGGGCTGGCAGGAACTTCACCGTGGACCGCCAGGTCGAACCGCTTGTACTCGATTCCGAGGTAAGCGGGCTTGAGGAGCGCAGGGCGTTCCTCAAGCTCGGAAACAATGTCTCGCGCTTCGCCTTCGAGTACATGGAGATGCCGATCATCGCGACCGACTTCATTCCTCGTGCGGTCGAGGACGACGCGCTCGATTACGACCCGCGGAGTCTAGGTGGTACACCGATTCCAGAGGATCTTGAGGCGGATGAGATCGAACCCACCGACGCCCCAGTCGCCGAAGCCGAAGCCGAGCCCTACGACCTCGCAAGTCAATTCGAGCCGGGGGCCTGATTCATGCTCACGATTTCGAAACCGTTGAGCGCAGGTCAGGCTCAGACCTATCACGCCAAGGAGTTCACGGCTGCGGAGCAGAATTATTGGAAGCAAGGAAATGAGATCGTCGGGGAGTGGCAAGGCCGGATGGCGGCAGGCTTTGGTCTCTCAGGCGGCGTGACAGCCGAAGACTTTGCTTGTCTCAGCAGCGGCCAGCACCCACAAACTGAGAAACAACTCGTCCAGCATAGGAAGCCGCAAGAGTATTCCAACTCCCAAGGCGAGACAGTCAAACCCGTTGAACATCGTGCGGGATGGGACGCCACCTTTTCAGCGCCGAAGTCAGTCTCCCTGACCGCGTTGGTAGGCGGCGATGACCGCGTGAGAGTGGCACACCGAGAGGCTGTCACTTTCGCTCTGGAGCAGTTGGAACGGTATACGCAAGCACGAATCGGCGGAAACCATCCGCCTGAATCGACGGGCCGCTTTATCGCTGCAAAGTTTGAACATGACACCGCCCGTCCAGTGAATGGCTACGCCGCTCCTCAACTCCATACTCACGCGGTCGTTTTCAATATGACTGAGCGGGAGGACGGTTCTATCCGCGCACTTCAGCCGCAGAGCCTCTTTGCGTCTCAGCAGTTTGCTACCGCCGTTTACCAGTCCGAGTTGATGTTCAGACTCAAAAGTCTCGGCTACGAGATTCAGCCAGGCAGAAGCGGCGCTCCAGAGATCAAGGGCTATTCGCCCGAATACTTGGCCGCTTCAAGCCCGCGCCGCCAGCAGATCGAAGAAGCTCTGGCGCGAAGCGGCTTTTCCAGTCCCGAGGCCGCCCAGATTGCGGCCCATACGACCCGAGATCGCAAGCAGATCATGACGCCAGAGAAGGTGCTGGCAGCCCACAGGCAGATTGCAGATGAGTTTGGGAATCAGGCCGACCGAGTCGTCAAAGAAGCTCAGCAGCGGGCTCAAGTGCGGCAGCACTCCAACGATCAGACAAAGAACGACTCGCAGCAGAAGGCGCGGGAGAGTGTGAGCTTTTCCAAGGCGAGAAACTTCGAGAGAGACGCCGTGATCGACGAGCGAGTCATTATGCGCGACGCGTTACGGCGAGGAATGGGCGAAGTCTCCTACAGCGAGATCGCAGCGAACTTTCAAAAGCGCGAAGCGGCGGGCGAATTCCTCAAAGTCGAAGTGCCTGGCCAGCACTCGGCCACACGGTTCACCACCCGCGACATGCTCCGCGCCGAGCGCTCGAATATTGACTACATTTTGGCCGCGAAGAATGCGGTCGAACCAATCATGTCGATTGAGGCTGCTTCGAAGTTCGCCGGTTCTGTAGACATGCTGAATCCGGCGCAGCGGCGGACGACCGAGGAGGTGCTATCCACTACTGACCGGGTCCACGGTCTTCAGGGATACGCAGGCAGTGGGAAGACCACAACGCTCAGAAGTATCCGCGAGGGAGCCGAGAGTCAAGGGTATGCCGTGGAGGGGTTCGCGCCAACCAATCGAGCTGCTAACCAGCTCAAAGAGGCCGGCGTGAGCGCCGAAACTCTTCAGAGATTTCTCGCACGTGGCGGGTCCGCTGAAGCTGCGTCTGATCCAGACGCTAGGCGGCTTTATATGGTGGACGAGTCGAGTCTCACCAGCACCAAGCAGATGCAAAGCTTCTTCGAAAAGATCGGATCAAATGACAGGGTCTTGCTGATCGGAGATATCCGACAACACCAGGGTGTAGACGCAGGAAAGCCGTTCGAGCAGTTGCAGGATGCAGGTATGAGGACGTCAAAGCTCGACGAGATCATTCGACAGACAGACGAGGGACTCCGTCGTGCGGTAGAAAGCTTTTCCCAAGGACAGACGGCAGAGGGAGTACGCCTCCTGCGCGAGCAACGCCGCGTGTCGGAAGCGCCCGAGCGTGCAGCGCGAATCGTCAGCATAGCCAAGGAGTATGCAGCGCAGCCCAACGGAACGCTGGTCATTTCTCCGGACAACGCAAGCCGAGTGGAACTGAACCAAGCGATTCGCGTCGAGCTGCGGGAACGTGGTGACGTCAGGGGACCGGATACAGAATTTACAGTGCTTGTCGCCCGTTCGGAACTCAATAGCGAAGACCGCAAGTGGGCAGCTCAATACCAGGCCGGGGATGTGCTGCAGTACACCCGAGGCAGCAAAGGGATAGGCGTTGGGCCTTTGGGATATGCCACCGTTCGATCGGTCGACGAGCAAGCCAATCGCCTCACGGTACAAAGACAAGACGGGCAGCAAGTCAGTTACGACCCGAAACGGCTCAGCGGCATTACGGCGTACAGAGAAGTCGCACGCCCTTTCGCCGAGGGAGACCGGCTCCAGTTCACCACGAACGACCGTGAACTTGGCATCTCCAATCGCCAACTTGCCACGGTCGAGAAATCGTCGCCGTCCGAAATGAGGGTTCGCCTTGATGGTGAGGAAGGACGAACGATCAGCTTCCGACCGGAGCAGATGCGCCACTTCGACCACGGCTACGCCGTCACGTCGCATAGCTCCCAAGGACTTACTGCCGACCGCGTCCTCATCAACGTCGAGGTTTCGGCGCATCGAGATCTTATCAATCAGCGATTCGCCTACGTAGCGGTGTCGCGCGCGGCTTACGACGTGCGGCTCTACACGGATGACGGAAACCGGCTCGAAAAGGATCTTGGACGAGATGTGAGTAAGTCGGCAGCCATCGAGACTAGACCTCAAAAGGAGAACACGATGAACTTTCAAAACGAGCACGCTGATAAGAGGGAGCCGAGCAAAGAAGCGCAGAGAATGCCCGTGGAAATCTATGCGTCTTCGCTTACTCCCGAGGTCGTTAGGGAGGACATTCGCTTTGCGGAACGGCAGCTAGAGCAAGGGTTGTCGCAACCTGAATCAATAAGGAACCTGACTGGTGACCACGTCCGCCGAACAGAGGCTGAGCCTTCGACCCTATCCTTGGCCGAGCGCTACACAAATCACATTACGGAGCTGGTGCGTCATCTGCCTGAGCAGCCGACTGAAAAGGTTTTGGAAATTCTTCAACCCTCGCCCAAGGATGTTGTGCATTGGGGGCCAGCAATTATTGCTCTCGGAGCTTCCCAATCCGAGGCGCTCTTGTGGAGGAGAGAGCATGGGGACATCCAGAGCTATCAGCAGTCCGCAGAACCCCGAGGCTGGCTCCATATCGACCTCGCAGGACAGTTTTTCGATCGTAGTGCGCAAGCGATCACGCGCGAGCAGGCCTTGGCTCCCCTCGGGTTGACTCCTGCGGGAACTCTCGGAGAGGAACGCAGCCAAGGGCAAGACGTTGCCAAACAGACCGGATTGGGTATGTCACTCTAGGAATCGTCCAGTTGACAGAACTTCCCATGGGCCGACTTCCCGCGACTGCAATCGCAGATCCGCCCTGCCGTCGGAGCTGCCACCAGGACGATCGTCCAGCCAGTTCTAGAGAATGTCAACACGATTCCCGTCCTTGTCGTGTTGTCTCACAGTGACGCCATGGGTCTCTTTGATAAACGTGTACCATCGCTGCCGGAGTTCGCTCTGAAAGGCATGCACCTCACTCGAAACGCCATCACGGTTCATTCGTAATGCGTTCCAAAAGTACATGCCACCATTGCGCGTCACTATGTCATATCGTGCCGAGCAAGAGCAATTAGCAAACTGCGAAGCGAGAACTTTGGGTGCCATACCAGCTTGTTTAGCCTTGAGCAATTTTCGTTTGCAGGTCGATCGCTTCCGGCACCAGTTGGGCCGTCAGATAGGCAAGAATGCTGCGGAATGAATCGCCCGTTTCGCTCGGCGTAACCGTCAAGGTACGGTGAGCTTTCCAGACATACTGGATCGCCGCTAGCAGTGCGTCATTGAAATCCCTTTGCCGGCTGTTCCGCGTTTGGGACGGCGGAAGTACCTGTGCGAGCCTAATCAGACCAAAGGCCACCATGTCAGGAGATTTTACGGAGCTAACGAACCGAGCAAACGGGGCGCTGAAATCTGTATCTGACAGCCACCTGTCGCACCACTTTTCCAGTTCGGGGCGAAGGCTCACTAGCGCCCCCGAGAGGTTGTCAGCGGCAGCGCGTGGCGGATGTCCCGTAAAACCAAGCAAATCTCTGTTCAGGTGCTCGAGATGGTAACGAAGTCCGACCTTTTCGTAGTCCCATCGTGGCGAGGTTTCGGCGTAATCAATCAAGGCACACCAGCGATCCGCCAAATCTTCTTGAGAGGAACATATAGAAGGTGCGTTCAAGAGGAAGCCATTGAGGAAGTCGCCAATCCATCGGTGTGCACCAGCACCCAATGACATGATTGGTGCGCCTATCGACTGCATCGCTTCCTTGATTTCCAGCGTGGCGTAATAGATTCCCGACACCAGCATGACCCAGTCGTCGAAGTCGTATTGGGTCTCGAACTCCGCAGAATCGACGTGTGCGGAGTTTGGAAGAAGACTTAGCTCGAGTGAGAACAGTAGTTCAAAAAAGCTGCGAAGCTGTGGTGCATCCTCAGAACGAAGGCCCGCGAATACCCCAAGAAAACTAAAGCCGCTTTTCAATAGTTCTAAATCCAGATACGTCTCGTACCGATGAAGACGTTCCCGATGTCCTAGTATCGCCGGACTGGTTTCGAGAAGTTGCATCCGTTGTTCATGCCATTCCCAGTTCGGAGTGCCGGACAACACCTGCCGCCCAAAGCGATGGTTGAGCTTTAACAAGAACTGTGCCGAATATTTGGATGTCTTGAAATGACCGCGCAGGAATCTATCGGCCAATAGCTTTTGGTAGGGCAGCAAGATATTCGGATCGTTGTGGTGCCCTATCGCAGAGGCCGGGCCGCGCACGGCAGCCCATAGAAAGAGCGCGTTGGCCAACTCGTAGAAACGCACCTCGCCATTCGAGCGATCACGGTATGCGAGCTGCATGATTTTCTGGGTCGTTTGGTAGTGATATCCAAAGACAGATCTCAGCAAAATTCCCCATAGCTCTGGGGTCGCATTTCCGGCCTTGATGTGGTGTAGTGCGGCGTTTCCTAAAAATAAATCCGCACCGTCGCTAACAGATCGCTCCGAATCAAACTCTTTTGCAGAGGGCTCTTCTTCCGCAAACTTCAGCAGATTGACCATGCAGAACTGCTTTGCATCTGGTCGCTGCTCAAGGAATTCGCCCGACGCCGTAAAAAGCACCGACAAGCCGCCAGCAATCGCATCGTGTCGGTAGATTTCAAAGCTTCCGTCCCTCATGTCGGACTCGACGACCGCTTGCAGTTGACTATATGTTTCCAAAGCCTCTGCGGGAGCTAATTTCTTATCTTCATCGATAGCGCGTCCTGCCTTAGCGATCAAAGCGAACGCCATGAGACTCAGCTCAGGACGCTTGCGTTCGCTATCGAGTCGCTTCTGTAGCGCATCGCTAATGACGAGCTCTATTGAAACCTGGCCATTGCCAACATCGCGCGTGACGTAGTTGCTCTTCGTCAGCTGTGCAAAGAAATATTCTGTAGTTGACGGAAGAGCAGCCCCCTTACCCAGCAATGCACGTGCCTCCGCCTCCCAAGTTGCGCGAAACGCTTCGATGCTGGCGCTTGTTGCAGGATCAGCCACGAGACACCACCGTGCGACTTCAAACAGTGACGAACGCCTGTGAGGCATTTCGAACCAAGCTCTTACTTCGTTGCTGATCTTCGTTCCGTAGCGCCCCCATGTGATGTTGAACATGAACGACCAACTTGTGTTCATGATGGCGGACCGTTGTGTCATAAACAGGTCTTCATTGGAAAAAAGCGGCAGCAGCGGTCCCTGAAATAGAGGAAGCTGATACAGCCCGACCGACACGAGCAAACCGAGAACGGCAGCCGAGCGAGATTCAGTCAAGAGCCGCCGCAGATCGTCGTCTACATCTTCCTTTCGGTCGATTCGCTCATAGAGCCACTTTTCAACGGCCATCAGCGCGCTCTCGAGAACAACCGCACGATTGGACATGGAGCTGTGCCAGTTGTAGACGTTCCCGTCTCCGACGAAGTTCTTTTCGGTGCCATCGAGCAAAATCTTGAATTCGGGAAGCTCAGCAGTTTGGGTGAACGCTTTGTATCCTTCTGCCCACCGGTCAGTAGCAAACGCGAGGAGACGAAAAATCGTCTTCAGTGCGACGTTGGGAGATGTGCGAAGGAATAGAAGCCAAGGCCCAGTGAAGTACATCGCCGGCAGATGATTATGCCAGAAGGCGAATCCGACTTCGTCGAGTCTCAGCGAATTACGGTGGTCATGTTCATTCTGCGGTTCCTCGATACAGCAGGCCAAGATCACTTCTTGCGCAGTCTCAGGCCGCGAAGACATCAGTGCTAACAGCGAGTCTGTCTTCAACGCCGCATCACGAAACTCTTCGTCGACTCGCCGTTTCGGGCCGTCGGGCCATGGGTCGAGCTTTCGGCCAAACATTCTCGGAGAGAAGCCGGTGGAATAGATGATCGTGGTAGTGACTTCAGTCGGGTCGATGATGGGTTTTCTTTCAGCGAAAACCAGTGCAAGCTCAGCGACCTCGCCTGGGAATTCCTTCCCCGCGCGGAGCACAGCCTCAAACACTGCCTGCGACACTCCGTGGCCGTACGAATAACGCTTATTCTCCAACGAGTTTTTCTTGGCTCGATTTCCTAGCGCAAGTGCGATCTGCGCAGCAAGGCGCCTACGCCCATAACCAGGTGGCACCGTACGTAAATAAAAAGCGCACAACTGTCCAGCCTCCTCGACACAGAACTCTGTCACGTCATCGACCTTCATCAAGAGGGCGTGGAGCAGGCCGTCCCAGTATGCCGTTATCGGCAGACGCCAAAGCAGAGAGACCGCGTCACTGTACTCTTCGCCGAGATCTGTATTCGGGGTGAGTTGGAGTGTTCCAACAACTAATAATCTCTTGAGGAGACGCTTGAGGCGAGAGCCACTGTCCGCGATCAGAGACGGCCAGACCCGCGTCAGGAGTTCCAGCGAATTCGTTGCCAGCAAGAGACTGTCCGAGAAGATGTCGGCTGCTACCTGGTTGTCGCTGTCTCCATTTCCAAATGCACCAAATTCTTTCTCCCATGCGAGAAGACCTTCGTTCTGCTCTAACAGTGATTGGGAATACAGCCGGATGGCTCGCTGCCAGCGTGGGTTTTTGACATGCTTCAGAATCTGGTCGTGCCGCTCAGAGCCTTTCCCCTTCAAGGCGTGATAGCGTGCCCAGTCGCCCACCACCTCGTGGCTGAACCGAACGCCCTGAGAACTCACAAGAGTGAGGGTCTTGATCTTGGTATCCCCAAGAACGCCTTTAACTTCAAAGGGAAGCTTTGCCATGGGAACGACAGGCCCGACGGAGGCATCCTCATCCCCGAGCAATTCGATGAGGCCGGCCCTCTGGTATTGAACAGAATCTGTGCCACACCAATAGTCCCAGATCCAATCGATGATTTCTGTCTCCCCAATCCATCCTTTCGCGGGTGCGGTTGTATGAACTGTTGTCACTTTCAGAACTTGATCTAATGTCGCCAGATTGGTGAAGACTCTTCTTAATTCGGGTCTCGTGAGCAGCGAGAGGACAACGCTGTTCTGCGCAATCGCAGACAAAACGTTCTCGAAAGGTGCGCCCGCAAAGAGACATTCTTGCACTCCCTCGGTGTTCCATGTCCCGGCGTCCAAACGAAGTCGCGACCAGTAGGGGGGCTGCGTGGTGAGTAGCACTTTATAGTCCAGAGCAGCAACCGACTGCATCGCTTGAACGATCTCCGACACGCGCGCTAGTGCAAGCGGAGAATATTGTTCCGCCGCATCCACGACCAGGTAGACCGGCTTCATAGAGTTTCGGACCAAGGTAGGCAGATCATCCGCAAGTCCCAACGAGGATGCAAGGACATGCTGATTAGGTTTATCGAGTTCATCCTGCGAAAGCCAAATGAGGTTGATGTCTTCGATTCGCGAACTTATATCGGCCTTCACCAGCGATGATTTGCCGGTGCCTGAATCGCCAATGACCGCGGTCACATGCCTCTGTTTTGCATTTTTCAGAGCATCCTTATCGGGATCGGAGAAGACGACGAGCGTATCTTGTCCCGCAACGGAATGCACGGCGTTGCAGTTGGAAACCGAGCGTTGATTCACACTTTGCCATGCTGCTCTGAAATTCGGATGGTCTTTCAACTTGTACTTGTTGCGAAGCTCAGACAGGAGTTCTGGAAGATCCAGCGTTCCGCCGGATATGCGATATCGCGACGCGATTGTTTGGAGATCGACCCAGAGGTCTTTCCCGATAGCCGGGGACTCGAATCGGAGCAGCAACGTGCAGTCACGCCCAGCAACCGTATCGATCGTGTTATCGAAGTGCCGCACACGGAGTTGCTTTAGTACACGTGCAGTTTCAAGCGTCGTTCGTTTCTTCGACGGTGTACCAGCTAGGCTCTTGAATAACCGCCTCTCAAGCGCTGAAGAACTTCCTGTCCTCGTGAGTTGATCAGCCAGATGCTTCGGATCTCCGGTAATGCTTCGAGGTTCGATGTCGTCCCATGCCGTTTGAACATCAGGCGACATACGTCCCACCGCTAGCGCCATATAGTCGCGCGCCTTGTCGAACGGAGTTCCCGCAGACCATTGCGCCCAGACATCGGAAACAAAATCACTCTTGAAGCCATCTTTCGTGAGATATGCCGGGCTCTTTACTGAGACGGAGCAGAACAAAAGTCCCGCGGCATTCCGCATCTCCAAGAGCAAGTCATCTAACTTCCACCCGCTCGCGCCAACCTGAAAGCTGAGGCGTTCCACTCGGCTGCCTTGGATGTTCCAAGGCTCAAGACCATCCAGCATCCGAATAAGAAGCTGGGCCGCCGCCTTGTCTTCAAACGCGAACCCATACCCGCCAGTCGATTTGATCTTTGCGAGTTTCTTTTCCTTTTTGGGTAGGGTCTTCGCCGCTTTTTTCGCAACGGAATTTGAACTGCGTTTTGCTGGGACGTTAGCCGTAGCAGCACGTGCGGTTTTGACCTTCGCGCTTTTCTTCGCGGCTTTTTTCGTCCGCTTCTTTTGAGAGCTGTTTGCCATATCTTCCTCACAGTGGCCCGGAACTCCATTATCCGTGGGAAACATTACAGCGAACGATATTCTCCGAAAATTCCTTCCTTCGTAGGGCGGGAAGAAGTCTCTTCCCCACGCGCAAGCCACGGTCTTGCGCTCCCATCTCTGCGGGCCTGTTCCTGCCCGCAACGCCCACCCTCAGAAATGTCGTGCGCTGGCGCGCATGAATAAGGGAGCCAAACCTCGCTAAGGGGCTCTGCCCCGATCGCGCGGCGCAAGGGGTTTCCCCAATCTTCCGCGCCCTGCGGGCTTGTGCAGACCTCCGCTGCGCTCCGTCCTTTCCGCTCCAGCTTCGCCTCC
>Ga0302316_10002853_pt1 | contig 12188 bp, 3 predicted proteins | sample III_Palsa_N3_2_FD_200456 | JGI IMG/M metagenome (GOLD analysis project Ga0302316, IMG submission 200456) | Peat permafrost microbial communities from Stordalen Mire near Abisko, Sweden - III_Palsa_N3_2 | ecosystem: Environmental > Terrestrial > Soil > Palsa > Peat permafrost | place: Sweden... | reverse complement strand
GAGTTGAAGTTCCCCGAGTTCCATGGACGCCGCTTCAAGTTCGGCCCCAAGTCGGCAGACATCTTCGACGAGTTGCGCACCCGCGACATCCTCCTCCACCACCCCTACGACAGTTACAACACCGTCGAAGCCTTCATCGAAGCCGCCACCAACGATCCCCGCGTCATGTCCATGAAGCAGACGCTCTACCGCACCAGCGCCGACTCGACCATCTTCAACGCCCTCACCGAAGCCGCCCAGAGCAAGGACATCACCGTCGTTGTCGAGCTCATGGCCCGCTTCGACGAGGCCTCCAACATCCGCTGGGCCCGCGAGCTCGAAGACGCCGGCGTCCAGGTCTTCCACGGCATCTTCGGCCTCAAGACTCACTGCAAGCTCGCGCTCCTCGTCCGCAAAGATCCCGACGGCGTCGTCCGCAGCTATGCCCATCTCGGCACCGGCAACTACAACCCGGTCACCTCGCGCTTCTATACCGACATCAGCCTCCTCACCGCGCGCCCCGAACTCACCGAGGCCATACAGCGAGTCTTCCGCTACCTCACCGCCGACTGGGAAGCAGGCCCCGACGCCTACCGCCCGCTTCAGGTCGCGCCCCTCACCCTCGCGCAGGACATCCTCGCCCTCATTGCCCGCGAGGTCGCCCACGCCACCAAGGGCCACAAAGCCCACATCATCGCCAAAATGAATGCCCTGCTGGACGCTCGCACCATCGAAGCGCTCTACAAGGCCTCGCAGGCGGGCGTCGAGGTCGATCTCATTATCCGCGGCATGTGCGCGCTGCGCCCCGGCGTCCCTGGCCTCTCGGAACGCATCCGCGTCCGCTCCATCGTCGGCCGCTTCCTCGAACACAGCCGCATCTTCTGGTTCAGCAACGCCGGCCACGAAGAGGTCTTCGCCGGCAGCGCCGACTGGATGCCGCGCAACCTTTACGAACGTTGCGAGGTCGTCTTCCCCGTTACCGACAAGGCCGCCGCCAAACGCCTTCGCGGCGAGATCCTCACCGCCTATCTCCGCGACACCGCCAAGGCCCGCCTCATGCAGCCTGACGGCGCCTACACCCGCCCCGCCCACACCGCCGCCGCCTTCAGCGCGCAGAATTGGTTCATGCAGCAGGCGGCTGCTTCACCCAAATAGCCTCGCTAAGAGCCAGCCTATTGCACGACGAACGTAACCGTCGAAGAGTGGCTGCTCGTCACGCCATTCATCACCCCGGTCGCTGAAACCAGCACCGTGTACGTCCCCGGCGTCGTCGGGCTTACGTCGGAGCCCGCCGTCCTGATCGGCGGCGACGTGCAGCCCAGCACACCCAGCGCCGCCACTGACAGCAACACCACCAGCAGCCCTGAGAGTCTTCGCCGCCGCGGCAGCAACAGCAGCAGCACTCCCGCCAGCACCACGCCCGGACCGCCGCGATACCATCCCGCCGTCCCGCGTACCGCCGGCTTGCTCGCAGCAGCCGCGCCCAAACCGCCGCGTGCATTGACCGTGTAGGCCAGCAGCGTCAGCGCCGTACTCCCCGTGGTGCTCGTCGAACTCAACGCCACAGGGGTGATGGTGAACGAGCACGTTGCATTCAGCGCTGCCGATACGCTGGCCATGAAGGCCACGTTGCCCACAAACCCATTCAGTTCAGTCACCGTAAAAGTGACCGCCGGCGAAACGCTCCCCGACGCAACCGTTACCGTCGTTGCGGTGGGCGAAAGCGCAAAGTCCGGGGCCCCTGTCGCCGCGACGATAATGTTGAACTCACCCTTCGACCCGGCATAGGTGCTGTCGCCAAAGTAGGTAGCCTGCACCGCGTAAGTGCCCGCGGGCATCGTGGTGGTATTCAGCGTGTACGTCACCGTCCCCGACACCAGCGAAACCGACTGCGCCCCCACCCCGTTGATCGTAATCTCCGCCATGCCGGTGGGCGTCGTTGTGGACGCACTCGTCGCCGACGCCACCGTCACCGTAAACACGATGGAGGTGCCCGCGGTCACCGAGTTGGCACTCCCCGCCAGGCTCGTAAACGTGGGCACCGCCCCCGTCGTCGTCGTCACCGGCGTTACCAGCGCCCAGTCGTTGACCAGCGCATAAGCGTCCACCGATCCCCAGCCACTGGCCTGATCGTAGCCCGCCGTCGCCGCATACCCGATCGTGCCTCCCGTTGGACAGCCCACCGACCCCTTCGTGCAGGGGCTCGCATTTGTCCCTGAAGTTATATCGTGGAAGACGCTCCCCGCGTATGTGCTGTTCGCCAGCGCATAGATCACAGGACTGGCGTTGCCCATCGGCTTACCCCCGGTCTTCTGCTCCACCAGCGCCATCAGTCCGGCGAAGGCAGCAGAGCCGATAGACGGTACTCCCCCGACATTCAGGCTGCCTGACGAGCCGAACCCGCTGGCGCAGCTGCCGTTCGAACAGATCAAATAACCGTCGTGAGTATACGATGCGCTCAGCGACACATCCGGAACATCGCGGGAGTAGTCGCTCGGAACCCCATTGCCCGTCTGCCAGGCCGGCTTCGGATAGTACAGGCTTGCGCCACCCCCGCCTGCGGCAACAGCGGTGCTGTTGTCATCGTTGTACACCACCTCGGGAATGTAGGAGAGCGCCGACCCGCCATTGCTCCCGTTCGTCGCCGACCAGTAGTTCCCCGTTCCCTCGTTGAACTCCGTTCCGCCCACCCCGGTAACTTGCGGCGAGGAACCGGGAAACTCCACGGCAAGTCCCTGCGTAGCGCTGGAGCCGTGATCGCAGTCCGTCGCGCCTAAGCCGCCAGCTTCTGCAATGATGCTGATTCCCTCGGCGCTGCCCTCGGCCAGCAGTTGGCTATAAAACGCCAGAGGCCCCGTCCCAAAGCTGGCCTCGCAACCGCCGTAGCTGATATCCAGGATGGAAGCCACATCGTTATCGATCGCCTCGGTCAAAGAACCGTCCAGCACACTCGTCGAGTTCACATAAACAATGCTCGCCCCGGGTGCGGCCGCGCCCGCCCACTCAATATCCTGGTCCGCCTGGATCTGGTCGCCAATGTCCGGAAATCCTGGATCGCCGCCATAGAGCTGTACCGTCGGCGGGTTGTTGGCCAGCCCCGATAGCGACTGAAACGCCGCGATATCGCTCGGGGAGATGTCCGACTGCCCGATCACAGCGATCGTCACACCTGTGCCGGTGATCTTGCTCGTAAATAGTCCCTTCTCGTCGTAGATCGTATAGAAGTCACCCGGAGCCAGATAGTGCTGCCCAGCGGACGTATACTCCGGCTGCACCACCCCTCCGGCCTTGCCCGCCAAACTCTCGTGATACTGCGCCTTTGGCCGGAAATCATCCAGCCCCGTCACCCCCAGCGTCACCGCCGCGATCGCTGCCGGCAGCTCTGGCGCCGTCAGGTTCGCAAGATGCGTCTCGCCGTCCAGCAACACATTGTGGATCTCCGTATGGAACGCCGCTTCAGCCTGCGCCACGCTGCCCGAAAAGCGCACAAACGACCCCCCGCGCGCCACCTCGGTCACCGTAAATCCCTGCCCCGTCAGCCATGCGCCGACCTTCCCGATATCCTCCGCCGAAAGACCGAACTGCGCCCCATACTGCTCCGGCGTCAGCCACTGGCGATACCGCGGTGACGCTGGATTCTGCTGGTCGGCCAGCAGTTGCGTCAGCGCCCTCTGCTGCCTCGCCGTCATCGAAAACCGCAGCGACATCGACCCCAGCCGCCTGTCTCCCGCGGCCGCTCCCAGGTCCTTCGCCGCCATCGCTCGCGGCGACACTCCACCCGCAAGCGCCACCACCGTCGAGGGGTCCACCGCGCCCGTTATCCGTGAGGTCGAGGCCCACATGCAGTTCGCCACTGTAGCGAGAACCACGCCGGTTGCTGCACTACGGAGAAGTCGGGAGAGCGGCATTAAGAATCCCTTTAGCGGGGACCCCACACAGGGCCCCGGGTTTAACTTCACGAATCGCCTGCCAACCTCTATTGAATCCGTCGCGGCAGGATGCGTATTGCGAATTGCGAAGTTGGATGTCCGTAAGTTTACAGGTTTACCCCGCACATTGTCCCGCAGGGTGCTGTTTCCGCTCGAACGGCACGATAAATACCTCGAACTCGCCGCTGCCTCGTTGCTGCTGCTAAGGACGATGTTTCTGTTGTTCAGGATGACGTTAGTCAGATTGTCGCACGCCCGCGCGGCCCTCAGCACGCCACCCGCCAAAGAATCGGCTTACTGCACCGTCACTTGGTAGTTCGAATCGATCCGCAGCGTCGTCAGACCGTCCGTTCCGTCGGTCGTGATGGTCAGCAGTTGCGTACCCTGTGGGGTTCCGCCGGTGCCGCTCGATGAACTCCCCGAAGACACGGTCGATTGCTGCACACACCCAGCGCTGCCCCCCAGAACGATCGCCGCCGCCAGCGCCAGCAGCCAGGAAACCTTTCGGCGGCGTCCCCGCAACGACAAACCCAGCATCAGCGTCGCCAAAGACACCGCAGCCAGTGAGATCCGGCCTCCCGTCCCCATCGGCGCAGGTCGCCCCAATGACGCTGTCGCAGCCGTCGTCGTCACAGACAACACCGACGTACCCGACGCACTGATCACCGCTGGGCTGAAACTGCACGTCATCAGCGCTCCCGGCGGCGGCGTGCATCCCAGCACCACCTGTCCGGCAAAGCCGTTGTACGACGTGATCGTCGCCACAGCGGCCGCACCCGTGCCACGCGTCAGACTCATTGTCGCCGGTGCAAAGGTATAGCCGTAATCGGTAATGTTGATCACAATCGTCGCCGTAGACGACGCATACGCCGTCGTCCCGTTGTAGACCGCCGTAATATTGTGCGTACCCTTCAGCAGTCCCGTCGTGCTGATCTCCGCAATCGAGTACCCCAGCACCAGCTGCGTCACATTCGCCGTCCCCACCAGCGAAGGCAGTCCGTTATACAGGTCATAGAACGTCACCGTCCCTGTTGGCGACAAAGGGACCGGTGTCAGCGTCGTCGGCGCAACACTAATCGTCGCCGTCAACACAATGTTCGCCGTGTACAGCGCCGTCGTCGCGTTCGATGTCAGTGAGATGTTCGTCGGCACCGGCTGAATGGTCACAATCAACTGCGCCGACGAACTCCCATTCCAGTTCGTATCACCGGTATACACCGCCGTCACATAGTTCCCGGTCGTCGCCGTCAGCACCACGGCGTACGTCGCCGTCCCATTCACCACCGGCACCACCGTAGAAGTGCCGTTGATATAGATCGTCACCGACCCCGTAGGCAACGTCGCTGCCGTATTCACCGTATACGCCGGCGCCACGGTCACCGTAAAGACAGTCGTCTGCCCCGCCACCGGGCTCGTCGGTGAAGCCACAACCGTCGTCAGCGTATTGCCCTTGGCCACCGTCAGCGAAGCCGTCGCCGAAAGCCCCGTGCAGGTCACGTTCGAGCTTGTGCAGGTCGCCGTCACCACGTACGTCCCGGGCGAGGGCGTAGGAATCTGCTGCGACGCCGCCGCGGTTGTCGCCGAAGTCGTCACATAAGACGCCGTATACGTGCTGCTCACCGTGCCCGCCAGTGCAAACGTAGCCGAGCCTGCCGGAGCCCCCGTCCCTCCCGTCTCGCTCAGCGTCGACCCCAGCGTCACCGTGACGCCGTACAACGCCGTGCTCGGCGACGCGCTCGCCGTAATCGTCCCCGTCCCCACCGCAGCCGCCACCGCCACCACCGCCGGCAGCGCGCTGGTGCTGGTAGCGTAGTTCGAGTCTCCGCTATAGGTCGCCGTGATCGACTGCGAACCTACCGTCGTCAGCGTAGGCGTGCAGGTCGCCGCTCCGCTGGATACAGTGCCGGTGCACAAGGTCCCCTGCGTCGAGGACGTAAACGTCACCGTCCCAGTCGGGTTCGTACTGTTCACCACCGACGAAGGCGTCACCGTCGCCGTCAATGCATCCGTGGCGCCACTGGTCACCGTATAACTCGCCGCCGTAATCCCCGTCGTCGTCGATGTCGGCGTAGTTGCCGACGCCACCGTCGTCACCGTCGGCGATGTACTCGCCGCATAGTTCGTATCGCCCGAGTACGTCCCATAGAACGTGTGCGCCGTCTTCGACGAAAACGCCGTGCTCGTTAGCGTAGCCACGCCGTTGGTCAGCGTTCCTGACGTCAGTAACGTGCCATCCTCATAAAAGCCTACGGTCCCGGTCGGCACCGTGGTGCCCGTATACCCGATCGTCGCCATCAGCGTAGTCAAGCTCCCAGCCACCGGCGGATTCGGAGAGATCGTCATAGTCGTAGTCGTCGCCGCCGCCGCCGCCGCCGCCGTCGTCACCGTCGGCGACGTGCTCGCCTTGAACGTCGCATCGCCCGAGTACACCGCGTAAAACGCATGCGCCGTCTTCGACGACAATATCGTGCTGCTAAAGCTCGCCGTCCCACCGCTGAGCGTCGCCGAACCCAGCGACGCCCCGTCCTCATAGAACGTCACCGTCCCCGTCGGCGTAGACGTACTGCTGTACGCGATCGTCGCCGTCAACGTAGTAGTACTCCCGCTCACCGGCGGGTTCGGCGAAACCGTCAGCGTAGCCGTCGTCGTGACCGTCGCGCTCGACGCCGAAGTCGCCACCACCGGCGACGTGCTCGCGTTGAAGTTCGTGTCCCCGCTATACACCGCGTAGAAGCTATGGGCCGTCGTGCCTGTAATCGTCGTACTCGTGAACGTGTAGGTCGTTCCGCCGGTCACCGCGTCCGATCCCAGCAGCGCGCCGTCCTCGTAAAAACTCATCGTCCCCGTAGGCGTCGTCCCGCTCGACGTATATGCAATCACCGCCGTCAGCGTCGTCGTGCTCCCGCCCACCGGTGGGTTCGGAGAAACCGTCAGCGCCGTTGTCGTCACAATCCCTGAGCCCGTCGTCGTCACAGTCGGCGACGTGCTCGCCGCATAGTTCGAGTCCCCGGTATACACCGCAAAAAACGTGTGGCTCGTTGTACCCGAAATCGTCGTTGTCGAGTACTGCGACACATTCAGCGAGTTGACCGTTCCCGTTCCCAGTGCCGCTCCATCCATGAAGTACGTCACAGTCCCGGTCGGAGGGGTCGTCGTTGCAACCTTCCAATTCACCTGCGATGAAAGCAAAGTCGTGCTGCCCAGCACCGGCGGATTCGGATTCTCTCCCAGTGTCAGCGTTGTCGGAACCAACACCCCCGACGGTGGCGTAGTGGTCGTCGTCGTCGAGGTGCTCGTCAAATAGTTCGAGTCGCCGCTGTAGACCGCATAGAAAGTATTGGTCACGCGGCCATTCAAGCTGGTCGTCGTAAACGTAGCGGTTATCGGTGTCGTCGTGCTCACAGTGCCGCTTCCCGCCAACGCCCCGTTCACATAGAAGCTCATCGTCCCGGTAGGCAGCGTTCCGTTGGTCAGCGTATAGCCGACAACCCCCGTCAGCGTCGTCGTACTGCCGGTCACCGGCGGGTTCGGGCTGACTGTGATCGACGTAATCGTATTAGAGGCCGTCCCGCTGCTCCCCGTCGTCGCAGTCACCGTCTTATAGTTATTGTCCCCGCCATACGTCGCCGTATACGTCCCACCGGCCGTAATGTTCGACGACGTTTGCATCGACGCCACGCCCGCACTCAACGTCGCCGAAGGCAACTGGGTGCTGCCGTTGAAGAACGACACATTGCCCGTAGGCACCGGATACTTCGCGCCCGCGGGCGCCGTAACCGTCGCCGTAAACGTCGTATTCTGGTTCGCCACCGTCGGGTTCGGCGAGGTCGTCACCGTCATCGTCGGCGTTCCAAGACCCACAGTCGCCGTCGCGTTAACGGGCGAGAAGCAGGTGTAGCTGGAGTTGGTGCTCGTGCAATTTACCTGCAGCGTCACCGACCCACCCTGCGTCGCCGGCACCGCTACGGTCGCGGTCGAAGTAATTGCCCCGCTTGCGGTCAACGTCCCGGTATAGGTGCTGTTGTCATTGGTCCCTTGCGGAGTCACCTGCACACTTCCGGTCGGCACTCCCTGCCCGGACACGCCAGTGTCGGTCACCGTCACCGTAATGTTCCCGCCTACAACCGCTCCACTCGACGCCACGGCCGATAAACTCGAGGTCGCGCTCCCAATCGTGAAGTTAATCGCATTGCTCGTCCAGGCGTCATACGTTCCATCACCGGAGTATGCGGCGGTCATGGTGTAGCTCCCAGCCGCCAGGCTGGAGTTCGACCCTGAAACCGTGCCATTCGACAGTTGTCCGGAACCCAGCGTCACACCGGTGTTGGTCGTGAACGTCACCGTCCCAGTAGGCGTCACGCCGCCGCCTTTGCCCGATGTATCCGTCACCGTCGAGGTGAAATTGATCGGCGACCCGGAAGCGACAAAATACGAGGTCAGGCTGCACGAAACATTCACGCTCAGCGACCCCAGCGGATATATCTTCCCCAACATCCCCAAATCCACCAGCCCCAACCCGGTCGCCGCCTCCCACGTATCCGGCGCAGCATGATCCGGCTGCATATAAAGCCCCGCAATCGGCCCCAACTCATACAGCGTCGTATTGATATTCCCCAGCCGCCCCGGCTCGCCATTGGCGCCCGCGGGTGCTTTGGCCAATATTGCCTCCATAGTCGCCGTCAGCGCACTCAAGCTCGACACCGTCACATCCGGCTCATGCCGATAACCATCCGCAGGCAGCCCAATCGCCACCTGCCACGATGGCCGCTCTTCATAAATCGCCGGATACGTCGCCGGCACAATCCCCGGCGCGATCGCCACCGACGTCACCTCCGACAGCACGCTCGGAAACCCAGCCGACCCCCTCGCACCGCAACCAGTCTCCGCCAGTACCGTAATCCCCTGCGCAGTCGCCTGCCGCAACGCAAGCTGCATCGCCGCCTGCGTCGCAGCATCGACATCCTCCAGGCAACTAGCCGTACTCAGCGAAAGCAGCCGCGTCTCATTCGCCTCAACGATCTTGCCAATCCCCGCCAGCGCATCCTCCGCCGTCCGAGCCCCACCATCCCAAACCAGCGACATCGGATACGCAGCAGGCAGATTCTCCAGCCCACCCACAGCCAGCACATCGCCAGCCAGCGCCGCAGGCAAGGTCGGCGCCGCCGTATTCGCAAAGTAAGTCTTCCCCGCCAGTGAAACCCCATGCAGCCCCGGCGCAAACACGGCCTCCATCTGCGCCACAGTCCCCGAAAGCGTAACCCGCAGCCCCGAAGCCGAAAGCTCCTCCGAAAATCCCGCACCCTGCGCAAACGTATCGATCGCCGCAAGCTGCTCGACCGTCGCGCCAAAGCGCTGCCCAAACTCCACCGGCGTCAGCCATGCATGATAAGCCGCGTTCCCCGGCGTCGCCACATCCTTCAAATACTCCACCAGCGCAGCCTGACGATCGCTCCCCGGCGCAACATACAGCGTCACCCTCACCGGCTGCGACCCCGGCAACACCCCCAGGTCAACCGCTCCCACCGGCAGCGCAGGCACCCGCGCCTGCGTCCCCGCTGCAAGGGCGCACGTCGTCATCAACAACATCAGACCCTGTATGAAGCAGCGGCGTGGACCAATCATGTTCATACTGTATGTGGATTCTTTCGCAGTCCCTAACGAATCGCAAGGATCAAACACCGCTCATCGCCTTATCGCCCAACAATCCTGTGGGAAACCCGTCGCAACCCTGCAACTCCCCCATCACAACCCCATCAGCGTCTAACTTCCGAGACGCACCACACCACGCTCAGGTATCCTCCACAAGAACACGAGGTTGACGTTGAACACTCCCACACCGCCCCGCGCCCTGCTCCTCACTCTGGTCTTCGCCGCTCTGCTCCCCGCTCTCAGAGATCTCAACGCCCAGACCCCCAAACCGCCTGACGCCTTCGAGCAGGCCCTGGCCGCCCGCACCACCGTCAAAGTCCTCCCCAACGGCCTCACCCTCATCCTCTCCGAGCGCCACGAAGCTCCCGTCTTCAGCTTCTACACCCTCGTCGACGCCGGCTCCGCAAACGACCCCAGCCACCAGTCCGGCCTCGCCCACATGTTCGAGCACATCGCCTTCAAGGGCACCAATGAAGTCGGCACCACCAACTACCCCGCAGAAAAACTCGCCCTCGCCAAAGTAGAAAAAGCCTACGCCGCCTACGACACCGAGTTCCGCAAGCCGGTAAATCAAGATAAAGCCAAACTCGAAGCCCTCCACAAAGCCTTTGAAGACGCCGTCGAAGCCGCCCAGAAATACGTCGTCCCCAACCAGTTCTCCGAGATCGCCGAAGAAAACGGCGCCGTCGACCTCAACGCCTCCACCGCCGAAGACTCCACCCAGTACTTCTGGTCCATGCCCTCCAACCGCCTCGAACTCTGGGCCTACCTCGAATCCTCCCGCATCGGCTGGCCCGTCGCCCGCGAGTTCTACAAGGAGCGCGACGTCGTCAACGAAGAACGCCGCATGAGGATCGACAGTTCCCCGCAAGGCCGCCTCATCGAAGAGTTCCTCGCCGCTGCCTACATGGCCCACCCCTACGGCACTCCCGGCGTCGGCTGGGAGTCCGACATCACCCAGGTCACCGCCACTGAAGCCGCCGCCTTCCACAAGACGTACTACGTCCCCGCCAACATCGTCGTAGCCGTCGTCGGCGACGTCGACCCCAAAACCGCGCTCCCCATGCTCGAAAAATACTTCGGCCGCATCCCCGCCGGCCCCAAGCCCGAGCCTATGACCACCCTCGAACCCCAGCAAAAAGCCGAGCGCACCGTCGTCCTCCGCGAAACCTCGCAACCCATCTACCTTGAGGGCTACCACCGCCCCGACTACCGCAGCCCCGACGACGCCGTCTACTCCGCCATCACCGACATCTTCTCCAACGGCCGCACCTCCCGCCTCTACCGCGCCCTCGTCCGCGACCAGAAGATCGCCCAGATCGCCGAAGGCTTCTCCGGCTTCCCCGGCGTCAAGTACCCCGGCCTCTTCGCCTTTTACGCTCTGCCCATCCGCGGCCACACCAACGACGAACTCCGCGACGCCATCCACAAGCAGCTCGACATCCTCAAGACCACCGACGTCTCCGACGACGAACTGGAGCGCTTCAAGACCCGCGCACGCGCCGACCTCCTCCGCGGCCTCGCCGACAACGACGGCCTCGCCTCCGAACTCGCCGACTACCAAACCCGCTTCGGCGACTGGCGCGAGATGTTCACCGAGCTTCAACAAATAGACGCCGTTTCCAAAGCCGACATCCGCCGCGTAGCCAACCAGACCTTCCTCGAATCCAACCGCACCTCCGCCCGCATCGACTTCAAGGCCCCAACCCCACCACCTGCCCCAGCCGGCACAGGAGGTGCCCAATGAACCTCTTTGCTTCCGCTCTTCTTTCGCACAACAAGAACGACCGTCATCTCGACCGCAGGCGCGTCTTCTGCGCCGCAGTGGAGAGACCCCTGTATTTCGCCGTTGCGGTTGCCCTTGCATTTGCTCTTACCCCAGCCCACGCCCAATCAGCGCCGCACCCAACCCAACCCTGGAAGTCCATCCCCATCCCACCTCTCCACGCCTTCAAACCCACCGAACCCACCCTCATCACGCTCCCCAACGGCGTCCAGCTTTTCCTCGAAGAAGACCACGAACTCCCCTTCATCGACGGCTTCATCCGCATCCGCGGCGGCGCCCGCGACGAACCCGCCGATAAGGTCGGCCTCGTCACCCTCTGCGGCGAAACCTGGCGCACCTCCGGCACCGCCACCAACTCCGGCGACGCCCTCGACGACCAGCTCGCCGCCAAGGCCGCCGCCATTGAAACCTCCGGCGGCCAGGCCGCCACCTCCGTTAGTTGGTCCAGCTTCGCTAAGGACTTCGACACCGTCTTCGCCGACGCCATCGACCTCCTCGAACACCCCGCCTTCAACCAGGCCAAGCTCGATCTCGCCAAGCGCAGCATGGAGTCCAGCATCCTCCGCCGCAACGACGACGCTGCCTCCATCGCCCAGCGCCAGGCCGTCCAGATCGCCTACGGCAAGACCAACCCCTACGGCCGCAGGCCCGAACTCGCCACCGTCTCCGCCGTCTCCCTCGACGACCTCAAAGCCTGGCACGACAAGACCTTCGACGGCGCCAACCTTATCGTCGGCATCATCGGCGACTTCGACGCCAAAGACATGGAAGCCAAACTCCGCGCCGCCTTCAGCGCCATCCCTCAAGGCGCCAAGCTGGTCACCACGCTACCCGAATTCACCGAA